>JABAOE010013946.1_pt1 | contig 20233 bp, 13 predicted proteins | sample 7062141 | NCBI WGS metagenome assembly JABAOE01 (sample SAMN14538627, study PRJNA623070) | marine sediment metagenome | biome: marine biome [ENVO:00000428]; feature: marine pelagic biome [ENVO:01000023]; material: deep marine sediment [ENVO:00002113] | place: India: Gulf of Khambhat ... | reverse complement strand
GCCGCCGGCGCCTTGCTCCCGGTCGAGGTGAAGCCGGGAACGCTCACCCCTGCCCCTTTCGCTTCAGGTAGTGCGCGACCTCCAGGCTCATCGCCCGCAGCAAGGAGACCTCTCGCGCGTCCAAGGGCACGCGGTGCACGATCTCCCGGACGGTGCGCATGATGCTCGCCGGCCGGTGCGTCTTGAAGAACTCGATCGCGCGCAGGCCCGCTTCCACGGCCCGAAACAGCTCTTCGAGTTCGGCCTCCGTCGCCGGGGCCGCCCGACGGCGCGGCGGCTTGAACGGCGCCACGCCCCCGGCCACGTAGAGCTCGTACGCCATGACGGTGAACGCCTGCGCCAGGTTCAGCGCCGCGTAGTCGGGATCGGTCGGCACGGTGACGACCCGGTGGCATCGGTCCAGCTGCTCGTTGGTGAGCCCGCGATCCTCGCGGCCCATGAGCAGGGCCGCCGTCCCCGTGTCGGCCGCCTGCAGCAGCTCGCTGGCCGCCTCGCGGGGCCGTTGCGCGTTTCGCTTGGCGCTCCGCTGCCTCGCGGTCATCCCCACGACGTGCGTGCAGTCGGCCACGGCATCGTCCAGCCGCTCGAAGAGCGCCACCCGCCGCAGCACGTCTCCCGACTGGTGCGCGATCCCTCCGATGCGATGCGGATCGTACTCCGCGGGCGACACGAGGCGCAGGCTGCGCAGGCCGAAGTTCTTCATCGCCCGGACGACGCCGGCGATGTTGACGAGATCCTGGGGCTCCACCAGCACCACGACGACGCTCATACCACCACCGCCACCGCCGCCGCGGCGACCGGCTCCCGGTCCCCCCGCAGGTACACCCACCCGCCCCCGCCGCTCAGCGCCAGCTGACCGGCCCGCCGCTCCCGCTCGGGGTACATCTCGTTGATCACCACGTTGCAGGGAAACTCGTCGCCCGGACGCGGGCGCCGGCCGAGGGCGAGCCGCAGCAGGATCACGTACCCGTCGTCGTCACGTCGCCAGCACCCTCCCACGCGTTCGGCGGACGCGTGGGTGCCGCGGACCGCCCGCACCCGCACCCCCCCGACGGCCTCCGGGACCGCCAGGTAGCCTTCCCAGCCGTCCAGGCCGACGTACCACTGGACGCCGTCCGAGTGAATGTCGGGCTGTTCGTTGTCCAGCAGCGGATCGGCCGCATCGGCGGGACGGACGTGGAGATCGGACTTGGTCACCGTCGCTCCCAAGTAGAGCGTCGCATCGACCACCGCAAGCCCGACGCGGGCGGTGAACGGGCCGCGCGCACCGTACGGCTCCTCCGCGCGGCGGTAGGCCTCGGCCCCGAGCACGCACTGGCACTCCTCGGGAATCGCACGCTGCCAGTCGTCCAGGGCGGGGTCGCGCGGCAGGACCGGCACCGACACGATCCGGGGGGGCGGGGCGGCGGCGGCCGGCCGTGCGGTGGGCGCCGGCGCCGGGCGCTCCCGCGCCGCGAACACCACGCGCCGCGCGTCGCGGTCGGTGATGTCCACGCCGCCTCGGTCGATCATGACGCGCTCCTCGCCGCCGTCGGCGTGCCGAACCACGACGGCGCCCCGATCCTCGCCCACCGCCACCACCCCCGCCGCGCGCGGTGCGAAGAGCTGGACCCACCGGCCGCGGCCCGGCGCGCGCCGGATGAGGAACCGCGCCGGAGCCCCGTCCGCGAAGGCGAGGTCCGGCGGGCCCGGTGCCGTCGCCGACAGCACCAGCTCGCCGGGGCGGGGCCCCATGAGCCACGCGATCTCGCCGTCCGCACCCCGCTGTAGCAACCGCTGGGGCGGCCGCTCGAAGCGGCGCACGCCGCCGAGGAAGCCGTACCCGTGCGCGCCGCCCGGCACGTGGTGGGCGCCGGCCTGCGTCTGCCGGGGCGACGGGTCCTCCACCTCCCACTCACCCAGCGGGTGGCTCGGCAGGTCGACCGTCAGATCGGCCGGGGCCTCGACGTCGACGAGGTCCAGCACCCACGCCGGACCGGCGAGCACCGTCCTGGTCACCGTCGTGCCCGCACCGAGCGCCCCCCGGACGACTCCGCGGCACCACGCCCAGCCGTCGCGCTCGTCGAACCCGGCGCACCATCCCTCTCCGGCGGCCTGCCCGACCCCGGCGGCGCCCGGCGCGTTGTGCGCGAGCGTCGACCGGTACCAGTGCAGCGACGGCTGCACGTAGGAGCCGGTCCCGGGGTCCGCCAGGACCGGCGCGCCCCAGTACAGCGTCAGGTGCAGCGCATCCGGATGGGCGTGGCCCCCGCCCGCCCCCCGGCACTCCACGCTGAGGTAGCGATCGGTCCCGGCCCGGAGCACCGCGACGCCGGACTCCTCGAGCAGCGCCGACCGCGGTCGCCACCCGGCCGACGAGGCCCTCGGCTCCGCCGCCGGCATCCAGAGCAGCGCCTTCCATCCCAACCGGTCGCGTCGGACGCGGCGGCCGGGCCGGTGCTGCTCGTGCTCGGCGATCTCCGCCATCCCCTCGTCGGCGCCCTCCGGCGCCGCCGGGTCGTACAGCGCCGCCAGCAGGCTCCCCAGCTGCGACAGCCCGGTCCGGGCCCAGCCCACTTCCCACAGCTCCGCGAACCGGGGCTGCCGGAGCGAGACCCCGTACGGCGAGTCCCCTCTGGCGGGGACGGTGAGGTCGGGCAACACGGTGGCGAGCGGCGCGAGATACATGCGCTCCAGCGCCGACCGGGTCGACGCCTCGCCGTAGAGATCCTCCCCGCCGGGCCCGGTCCGCAGGACCTCCGCGGCGAGCAGGAAGCCGCGCAGCGCGAAGAAGTGGTAGTTCTCCCCCTCGAACCAGAGGCCGTCCCCGCGCACCGCCGTCGCCAGCTCGGCCCGGAGCCGATCGGCGGCCCGCCGGACCATGGCCCCGTCTCCCAGCCATCGGCCGGCGGCCGCCAGCGCCGCGCTGTTCCACACCTGCCGGTTCGACCGGCCCTCGTCGAACGACGCGATCAGGTCGGCCGAGGCGCCCGCGACCGGCTCCAGCCTCGTCCGGACCTCCGCCGCGCAGGCGGCCCGGCCCGCCTCCAGCAGCGATGCGGCCACGCAGACTTGGAGCAGCCAGATCGACTCCAGGTAGGTCGAGAAGAACAGCCGGGTGGGACCCAGGACGTTGTCGCGGTTGGGGAGCGTGGGATAGAGCTCGGCGTAGGCGGCGAGCCACTCGCCCGCGCGCCGCTGGAACCGGGCGTCCCGCCGGAGCGCGCCCAGCAGGGCCAGGTGGATGGTGCGTTCGGACAGCCACAGGTGATAGCGCCAGACCCACGCGCGGTCGTGCCGCTGGCCGCGATGCGCCGCGCCGCATCGCGGACAGCCGTGCACCGCGGGACTCGCCGGGTCGAACGTGAGCCGGGCCCCGTCCGTGGCACAGACCCCCCCGTCGCGCGAGAGTTGCGCCTTGTCGCGCGGGAGGGCGATCGGGCCCGCGAGCAGGGGCTGCAGGTGCCCCGCCAAGCGGGTCGCCAGGGCGTGCAGCGACGCGGAGCCCTCCAGGTCCACGCGCCGACGCTCCAGGTCCTCAGGAGTCGTCAGCATCGTCTTCGACCTCGACGCGCACTCCATCGGCCTGGAAGGCGAACGCGAGCGGCTCGCCCCCCCGGCCGGCCACCGCCTCGGCCACCGCCCCGCGCGTCCCGGCCGCGTGCAGCACCACCAGGCACCCGCCGGCCCCCGCCCCGGTCGCCTTGACGCCCCAGGCGCCCGCGGCCCGCGCGGCCTGCTCGATCTCCCGCGACTTGGTCGTCGAGATCGTGGCGTCGAGCCGCTGTTGCTGACGCCAGTTCTCGTCCACCACCGCCGCCAGGGCGCGCCAGTCGCCGGCCTCGAGCGCGGCGGCGGCGGCCTCCGGCAGCGCCTGCAGGGCGTGGAGCGCGTCGCCCACGTCCGCATCGCCCCCGGCATAGCGGCTCCACACCCGCTCGTGGGTCTGGGACGAGAAGTGCGAGCGCCCGGTGTACACCAGCGACGTGTGGCGGGCGAGATCCCGGGCGGCGTCCTCGGACACCGCCACGGGGCGTACCGCGGTGGCGGCCGCGCCGAACGTGTAGTGATGGACCCCCCCCAGGGCGGCGCCGTACTGGTCCTGGCGGCCGCCCGCGAGCCCCAGCTCCTGCGTCTCCAGCTGAAAGGCGATCTCGGCCAGCTCCTCGGGGGCGTACGGCTCCTCGCGGCAGCGCGCCAACCCCGCGAGCAGCGCGACGTCGAGCGCGCCCGAGCCGCCCAGGCCCGAGCCGACCGGCGCATCCGACCGCGACAGGATCTCGATCCCCCCGGTGACCGGCAGCATGTTGAGCGCCGCCTTGTGCAGGTCCAGCTTGCCGTCGTACCGGATGAGACCGGAGTTGGGCACGGTGACCCGCTCGCCGAGGTCCTCGGCCCGCAGCCGGATGGCGCCGCCGCCCAGGAGGAAGTCGACGTGCACCGCCAGGGAGATGGCAGCGTTCACCACCGCGCCGCCCTCGGCGTCGGCGAACGCGGGGACGTCGGTCCACCCCCCGGCCCAATCGATCCGCAGCGGCGCGCGGGTGCGGACGATCACGGGTCGCCCGGCCCCTCGCGAATGCGCCACGCGGCGATGTCCGCCAGCTCGCCGCGAAGATCCGGCGCCGGCGCGACGACGCGCCGGTTCGCCCCCTGGACCCCTCGCGCGTGATAGAGCCACGTCGTGGGGTGATCCCGGGCCAGCACCCGCTGCGCGTCCCGCCACGCCGCGTGCAGGCCGGCTTCGGTCGTCGCCCGGCCGGCCCGCTCCAGCGCGGCGTCGAAGGGCGCGCTGCGGTATCCCGGATACGCCGTCGGGCCGGGATCGCGGCCTCCGAACATGGCGGCGACGTACCCGAGCGATCGGTCGCCGGGGATCCCGGTGACCAGCGCATCGAAGTCGCGCTCGCTCGCCTGCGCCCGCGCCAGGAAGCTGGCGAGCTCCAGTTGCCGCAGGCGCACCTCGACGCCCAGTTCCCGCAGCTGCGCCTGGATCATCTGCTCCAGCGCCAGGTCGGCGGCCCCGACCGTCATGAGCTCGACCGCCAGCCGCGCGTCGCCCCGCCGACGCACCCCGTCCGGACCGCGCAGCCACCCCCGCGCGTCCAGCAGGCGCCCCGCCTCCTCGCGATCGAAGGGGACCGTCGCGACCGGCTCGTACCACGAATGGTCCGGCGGAACCGGCCCGTCGGCGACCACCCCGAATCCGTACACGAAGGCGTCGACCAGGGTGCGGCGGTCGAGCGCCAGCGTCAGCGCTCGCCGCACCGCGGCGTCGTCGAAGGGCGGCCGGCGGAGGTTCCAGACGATGGCATAGCTGAACAGCAGGGGGTACTCGATCACCCGAAGCCGCGCGTCCTGCCGGACGAACGCCGCGTGGGCCGGGTTGATCCCGGCGAAGTCGAGCTCCTGTGCGGTGAGCGCCGCCAGCTTGGTCGTGGCCTCGTCGACGACCGCCACCACGAGGCGCTCGATCGCCGGCCTGCCGAGCGCCTCGGGAAACTCGGGGTGGCGGGCGAACACCCACCGCTGATTGGGACGATGCTCGACGAAGGCGAACGGGCCGTTCCCGACCGGCTGCCGATTGAACGGCGCGGTCCGCACCGCCGACGGCTCGACGCCATGAAACCGGTGAGCCGGCAAGATGGCGAGATCGGTGAGCACGTCGGGAAAGGTAGGCTGGGCGCGAGGGAAGCGCATACGAACCGTGAGCGAATCGGGCGTCTCGACGGCGACCGCCGCGAGCTCGCGCGCGCGCGGATACGCCACCGCGGGATCCCGCGCCATGCGGAGCGTCCACGCGACGTCCTCGGCCACGGTCGGCCTCCCGTCGTGCCACCGCACGTCCGGACGCAGATGGAACGTCAGCGCGGTGCGGCCGTCGTGCCACTCCCACCGCGCCAACCGCGGAACGACGCGGCCGGTCGAATCGTACACCGCGAGCGTCAACAAGAGCACGTGTTGCTGCACCGCCTTCGCGAGGGGGTGCACCGTCACCAGCGGGTTGATCGACTGCAGGTCCGCACCCGACGCATAGACGACCGTCGCACCCCGCCCTCCCGGGCCGGTTCCGCAGGCGGCCCCGCACGCGAGCGCCGAGAGCGCCGCCAGGCACGCCGCCGCTCTTGACGGTGGGCGGGGGCGTGGGCGAGAGTTGCCCATGCTGCACGGCGTCCTCCGCCGCGTCGGATTGGGACTCCTGGTCATCGTCGCGGTCGCCACCCTCACCTTCGCGCTCATCAATGTAGCGCCGGGCGACCCGACGCGATTCTGGGTGGCGCCGGGCGCCTCCCAGGAGGAGGTGGCCCGCGCGCGCCGCGCTCTCGGCCTGGACCGACCGGCCGTGGTGCGCTACGGGATCTGGCTGGGCAACGTCGCGCGGGGGGACTGGGGAATGAGTCTGTCCCAGCAGCGTCCCGTCATGCGGGTGATCGGCGAGGCGCTGCCGTACACCGTCGTGCTGACCGCCCTCTCGCTGGCCGCGACCTATCTCGTCGGCATCGCGGTCGGCCTGGTGCAGGCCGCGCGCCGCCGCAGCGCGCTCGACACCGGCCTCACGGTGGTCAGCCTCCTCTTCTACGGCATGCCGGCCTACTGGTTGGCGATCATGCTGGTGCTGGTCTTCAGCTACACCAGCGCGCGACTCGGCTGGCCGGCGTGGGCCCAGTTGCCGGCGATGGGCGTCGAGCGCCTCGACGCCGATTTCCTGTCCCCCACCGCCCGGCTGGCCGACCGGCTCCGGCACCTGGTGCTGCCGCTCGCGACCCTCGGCACGATCGGCGCCGCGGGCATGGCGCGGTTCGTCCGGGGCGCGGTCCTCGAGGTGCGCGAGCTCGACTTCGTGCGGACCGCCCGCGCCAAGGGGCTGCTGCCGCTCGCGCTGGAGGTGCGCCACGTGCTCCGCAACGCCCTGTTGCCGATCGTCACCCTGCTGGGGCTCTCCCTTCCGGCCCTGGTGTCCGGCACGGTCTTCGTCGAGGTGATCTTCGCGTGGCCGGGCATGGGACGGGTCATGGTGGACGCGGTCGGCGCGAGGGACTACCCGGTGGTCATGGCGACGACCACCCTCTTCGCGGCCCTGGTGGTGGCGGGCAACCTGCTGGCCGATCTGCTGTACGCGGCGGCCGATCCGCGGCTCCGACGCGCGCCGCCATGAGCGCCATGGCGACGNNACCGCCGGGCCGCCGTGGGGCTCGGCATCCTCGGCTTCATGGCGGTGCTGGCGCTGCTCGCCCCGGTGGTGGCGCCCGCCGACCCCCTGGCCCAGCCCGACGTGCTGCTGACCCGGTTCCTGCCGCCCTTCGCGCACGGTCCCGACGGCACGACGCACTGGTTGGGGACCGACCGGTTCGGCCGGGATCTCCTGTCACGGTTCCTCTACGGCGCGCGGGTCTCGCTCGGAGTGGGAGGGCTCGCCGTGGCGCTCTCGATCGGCGTCGGCGCGGCGGTGGGCGCGTTGGCGGCGACGGGCGGAGCGCTGGTCGACCGAACGCTTATGGCGATGACCGACGCCGCCTTGGCGCTCCCCCGGCTGGTCCTCCTGCTGGTGCTGGTCACCCTGTGGGAGCCGAGCATGCCGCTGGTGGTTCTGGTCCTGGGACTGACCGGCTGGATGAGCGTCGCCCGCCTGACGCGGGCCGAGGTGAAGGGCGCGCTGGCCCGGCCCTACGTCGAGGCCGCGCGGGCCGGCGGCGTGGGTCGCGCCCGCCTGCTCTGGCGCCACCTCCTTCCCAGTGCGCGCACGCCGATCCTGGTCGCCGCGTCGCTCGGGGTGGGGAACGCCATCATGCTCGAGGCGGGGCTGTCGTTCCTCGGACTCGGCATTCCGGCGCCCGCGCCGTCGTGGGGGAACATGATCGCCGGCGGCCGGGACGCCCTGGTCCATGCGCCGTGGGTGGCCACGCTGCCCGGCCTCGGCGTGGCGCTGACGGTGGTGGGGTGCAACCTGCTGGGGGACGGCGCGCGGGACGCGCTCGATCCCCGGACCCGCCGCTAGGGCGTCGCCGGCGCGGGCTCCGCGATCCCCGCCTCCCGCCGCGCGTCCTCCGGGAGCAGGCCCACCAGATGGGGGATGGGCACGGCGAACGCGAGCCCGGTTGCATCTCGCAACCCGGCCCGGTGGACCGCGACCACTTCGCCGTTCGCGTTGAAGATCGGGCTGCCGCTCGAGCCGCCCACGGTGAAGCCGTCGAACTGGATCGTCTCGGGCGTGACCTTGCTGAAGATCCCGGCGCTCATCGACGTCCGGATCGTCCGGCTCACGTCCAGCGCGGCGGCGAACCCCTTCGGAAACCCGATCAAGGCGGCCGGCTCGCCCTGGCGCACGTGCCTGCCCGACCAGTCGATGCGGGGCACGTGGGGCCCGTCGTAGCGCCGGATCTGCAGCACCGCGAGGTCGGGCCCGGTGAGTTCGGCCACCTCGACCAGGTCGGCGGGGCGCATGGTTCGCTCATCGGCCAACGTGATGAAGATCGAGTCCGCCACACGGGCCTCGTCGCGCACCACGTGGCGGTTGGTGACGAAGTAGCCCGACGGCGTGAGGACGAACCCGGAGCCGTCGAAGACGTCCGCCCCGAAGTAGGCCGTCACCAGCCCCACCGCCGCCTGATTCGCCTGGGCCACCGCCGCGAGGTCGAACCCGCTCACCGCCCGGAGTCGGGACTCGATGTCGCCCGCCCGATCCTGGGCGTCCCGGACCGCCGCGCGCAGGCTGTCGAGCAGGCCACCCGCGACGCCCCCCTCCTGTGCCGAGGTGAGCTGACCCTGCAGGCGCGTCAATTCGGCCTCGGCCTCGCGCCGGAGCGAGTCGCCCGCCTCCAACTGCTGCGTGAGCGACGCCTGTGCCCTGGACAGCGCCGTCTCGAGGGCGGCCGTGCGGTCGCGCGCTTCGTCGAGCGCGACCCGGAGGCTCTCGACCACCGCAGTGGGGGCCGATCGTGCGGTGGCCGCCTCGAACTCCGCGCGGAGCCGCTCGTACTCCGCCGACGCCTCGCGCTGCACCGAGTCGGCGAAGACCTGCTGCGCCCGGACCACCTGCTGGGTCTCGGCCAGGCGGGCCTCGGTCTCCCGCACCCGCTGCTCGCTGTACCAGTACAGGCCGCCCGCCGCCCCGATCACGACGACCACGAACGTCCACACGAGCCACCGCACCCGGCGCGCCGAGCGGCGCGACGATTCGTCGAACAGCTCGCGGAAGAACCGGGTCTGTCCCTTCCCCCCGTAGCTGCGGCGGGTGGCGTTGCCGCGCGGCGGCTCCTTCCTGCCCGGCCGCACCGGCGGCGTCGTCGGCGCGGCCGGTGGGGCCGGTGCGGCCGGTGCGGCCGGCCGGCTCGTGGGCTTGCCCGGCGCGAGGTCGTCGAGCACCTCGGCCTCGACCACCTCCAGCTCGGCCGTCCCCGGGCCGAGCTGGAGCCGCTGGCCGACCGCGAGCACACGATCGCCGACGATGCGCTTGCCGTCGACCAGCGTGCCGTTCCGGCTCCCCGCGTCGCGGACCACGGCACGGCCGTCGGGCTGGAGCACCACCTCCGCGTGCACCCGGGAAATGGACGTCTCACCCGCCACCACCGGGCGCAGCTCGCACTCGGTGCCCCGGCCCATCCGGAGCCGCACACCCTCGGCGCGGTGCAGCTCGCCGGTGCTCGCCACCCGCAGGACGACCACTACCCGTGGCGGGGCCGGCGGGCGCGACGGCGGCGGTGAGGGGGGCGCGGCGCCCGGGGGGGGCGGCGCCATGCGCTCGGTCGGCGCATCGGGACTGATCGGCGCCGGCCCCCCCTCGGCGATGGTCTCTTCGACGACCCGGGGGGCGACGGCGATCACCCGGAAGCGGGGCCCGCGGCGCCCGAGCCCGACCGAGACCCCCGGAGACAGCTGCAGCCTCTCCCCCTGACCGGCCTGCTTCTCGTTCAGGAAGGTGCCGTTGCGGCTTCCGGCGTCCGCCAACCACCAGTGATTGTCTCGGTAATCGACGGTGGCGTGCAGCGCCGAGACGAACCCCGCCCCCTCACCCTCCACCACGACGTCGAGGTTGGGGTCGCGACCCAACCGGACCGGCGAGCGCTCGAATTCGAGCATCTTCCCGGTACGGAGATCCTGGAGCTGGAGAAACGGCATCACCGGACAAAGATTGGAGTCAGGTGTGCGAGCGCAATAGCTCGCACCGCGAAACACCTCGGATTCGCGGGGTATGATTCCACGATCGACGGTTCACATGTCCAGCCGCAGCGCCATCCTCGGCCTTCTCGCTCTGGCGATCGCCGCCCCCCCGGCGGCGTCGCAGGTGTCGGTCTACCGGCTGAGCGTGCCGGGGCCCGTCGGGCACGGCACCGTGGGCCTCGTCGAGCGCGCGCTGGAGGCGATCGTGTACGAGGGGGGCGTCGCGCTGATTCTCGACCTGCGAGGCACCGGCGGGGCGATCGACGCCGGGCAGCTGGTTGCCCAGTCGATCACCGAGACCGACGTGCCGGTCTACGCGTTGATCGGGCACGATGCGCGGGGGGCGACCGCGCTGATCGCGCTGGCGGCGGACTCGCTGTTCATGGCGCCGCCGGCGTCGCTCGGCACCGGCCTCGGCTCGGGCGATTCGCTGCCCGAGGCGGCGCGGCGCGCGGTCGAGGCCGCGTTCGCCGATCTGCTCGACCGCCGCGCCGTCGAGCCGGGCATCCGCAACGCGATGGTACGTGGCGACACCGCCATCTCCGGGCTGGCCGAGGCGGGAACCCGGCTGGTTCTCGACGCGCCCAGCGCCGTCGCGCTCGGGGTGGCCGACCAGGAGGTCGACGACCTGGCCGATCTCCTGCGCCGCCTCGACCTCGCCGACGCGCGGGTGGTCGAGGTCGAACCGGCCTGGACCGGGACCACCGTGCAGGTGACCAACCACAACTGGCGCGACGTGCGCGTCTTCGTGGTGCGGGCCCGCACGCGATTCCGGCTCGGGACGGTCACGAGCATGAACTCGAGAGAATACGTCCTGCCGCGGACGCGGCTGCCGGAGGGGGCGGTCGTCCAGATCCTGGTGGAGGTGATCGGCACGACCGACTACGTCATCACCAACCCGATCCGGATCGAGTCGGGCATGGTGATCGACTACACCATCGAGTTGGCACTGAGCCACTCCAGCTGGGTGACCTGGATCCGCTCGTGACCGGTCGGCCCAAACCCGGTCGGCCCATCGGCTCCGCCGCGCTGCGAGAGCGCTAGCGACCGCGCTTGGTGCGGATGATCACCACGCCGTTCGCGCCACGCGATCCGTACATCGTCGTGGCGGCCCCGCCACGAAGGATCTCGATGCTCTCGATGTCGTGGGGATTGAGGTCGGCAATCCGGCTCGGGACCGGAATCTGGCCCCCGGTGACGGCGCCCACCCCCCCCGGCACCGCGGCGGCGCTCACGATCACCCCGTCCAACACGTAGAGCGGGCTCGCCGGCCCCAAGATCGTCGTGACGCCCCGGAGCACCACCATGAGGTCGCCACCCGGCACCCCGGAGTTCTGCCGCACGTCGACGCCGGGAACGCGACTCTGCATGACCTCCGACACGCCCGCGGGCGGCGACTGGCTCTCGAGGTCCACCGACACGGCGCCCGGTGCCGTTGCCCCGTGGTCCCGCGCGACCTCGGTCGCCTGCCCGCTCACCACCACCGCTTCCAACTTGAGCACGTCGGGCTCCAACCGGATGAACACCGTCTCCTGGTAGGGACTCGCCGTGACCGTCGCCGTGCGGTACCCGACCGCCGCGGCGGTGAGGGTCACCTCGGCGACGACGTCGAGGGGGATGTGGAGCACGAACACGCCGTCCGGCTGGAGCGGACTTCGCACGCCGAGGGACCGGATCTCGACCGATCCCTCCGAAACCGGCTCCCCGGTGCGCGAATCGGTGACCCGCCCCGCCATGGTGCGAACCTGGGCCGCGGCCTCCGTCGGGAGCAGGACCGCGACGCCGATCGCGAGGACCGTCCGAAGGTGTCTCATGACTCGTCCCTGGCTCCGAGGACCCGCATGGTGGTACCCAACCGACCCTGGAAGGTTCGCCGCCGGCCTCGTCGGGCGCCGGGCCCGCCAAACGGAAACCGCCCCCGCGGCGGAGCCGCGGGGGCGGGAAGAAGGTTCAGGTGGAACTGCTAGAAGCCGGGATCCGGCGTGCACCCCTGCGAGGGCGGCGGATCGCGCGGATCGCACTCCCGCTGCGGGAACGGGAACCGGCTGAACCGCTTGAAGCTGGGATGATCCACCGGCAGGTCGGTCAACCGTCCGTAATGCCGCATGTCGAGCCAGCGGTGACCACCCTCGAACGCCAGCGAGTAGCGTTTGTTGTAGAGCAGCTCGTCGAGCTGCTCGGCATCGGTCAGAGCCGCCCACACGGCCCCGTCGATCGGCGCCAGCCCGCCGGCCTGCTCCCGGATCAGNNGGATCAGGTTGATGTCGTCCAGCGCGTCCGCGTCGTTGCCGAGTTCCAGATTGGCCTCGGCGCGGAGCAGGATCAACTCTTCGTTCCGGATGATCGGTACGGGCGAGTCCGGACCCGTGTAGATGGTGTACGTGTAGTCCGACGTCACCGACGGGATCAGGCTGGCGTTGTCCGAGACGGTGGCGCCTTGCACCACCTTGGCGAGCCGTGCGTCACCGGCCTGGGCATCGGACACGAACGACGGATGCGCCAGGATCACCCGCGACGGATCGAAGATCGCCAGCGTCACGTCCCCCGGCCCCGTGCTGTACGCGTGGTACACTCCAGCGGCCAGCCCCGCCGCGTCGATGTTCGGGTCGTCGTCCAGGAAGCTGCTGCCCAGTGCCGTCAAGGCATCGTCGAGGAACGAGGTGTTCCCCTCGATCACCCCGCGGTAGACGTTCACCCGGCCCAGGAGTGCCTGCACCACCTCCCGGAAGCTCGTCGGGTCGTCGAAGTCGGCGAACCCGCCGCTGGTGAGGAACGGGAACGAGCTCCCTCCGCCAGCCAGATGACCGTCCGCCTCCGTGAGGAGCTGGGCGATCCGTGCGAACACCTGATCACGCGGGACGATCGGGGCGGGCTCCCCGGTGGGGTCCTCCACGACCTCCGTCGGCACCCCGAGGTCGTCCCGGGTGTTGATGAGCAGCAGGAGGTCGTGGGCCTGGAAGAACTTGGCCCAGCCCCTGAGCGCCTCCTGCTCTTCGTCGGACAGCACGCCGGCCGAGCAGCAGCCGTCCACCCCCTTCAGCACCAGGTCCGAGTTCCGGAGGTTCTGATACCGGAAGGTCCAGTGGGCGCCGCCGAAGGCGTTGCCGCCCGGGTCCAGCGGACCGACCAGCAACGCCGTGGTAAACCGGGGATCGGACGGATCGAAGTTGTACGACTCCCGGCCGACGATGCCCAGCTCCGACACGTAGCCGGCGCGGGCGCCGATGCCGTTGCGGGCACCGACCATCAACCCCTGCGCGGCGATCAGCACCGCGCTGCGGGAGGGCGTGCCCTCGAGCTGGTCGAGCCCCGGGTTGTTGTAGTCCGGCACCACCAGCGTCTTGCACGCCGGGAGGGCTAGCACCGCCGCCGCAGCAGCGAGGCCGCCCAACTTTGTCATGCGCATCTTTATCATGTCGAGCCTCACTTGCGGTTTCTAGAAGCCCAGGTCGAACCCGAACCAGAAGCTCCGGGTCCGCGGGTACGGTGCGACGTCGATGTTCCGGCCGACTTGCTGGTTCCCGAAGTTCGAGACCTCGGGGTCCATACCGTTGTAGTCGGTCCAGGTGAGCCAGTTGCGCGCGCTGGCGGTGATCCGGGCACTCCGGATCGCCCCCCAAAGCTGCCGCACCACGTCCGGCGGGACGTCGTATGCGACCGTGACCTCCCGGAGCTTCAGGAAGCTCGTGTCCTCGATGTAGACCCGCAGGTCCGTGCCGAACGTCCCCAACCGCGTGTTGCAGGGGTCGGTGGCATCCACCCGACAGTCCTTGCCGTTGGCGCCGGCGTCGAACAGCAGCTGGGTCAGGTTGACCGCGTCGCCGCCCTGCTGCCAGTCGAGCAGGAAGAAGAGGCTCCAGTCCTTCCACCGGACGTCGTTGGAGAACGACATCTTGAAGTCGGGGTTGGCGTCGCCGAGGATGCCGGTGAACGTGGTGGGCTCGTCACCGGTATTCGGAATCCCATCCGGACCGTCACCCGCGCAGGCCGGCTCGCTCGCGAAGTCGGCGCAGGGGAGGTTGCCGGCCAGACTGGTGACCGACTCGCCCTCCTCGATCCGCGCGCTGCCGAAGTTGGTGCCGAAGCCGGCGTTGTTCGGGAAGAACGCGGGGACCGGAAGCTCCGTCACCTTGCTGTCGTTCGTGAAGAAGGTCGTACGGAACACCCAGTTCAGGTCCGAGGTCTGGATCGGAACCAACGCCAGCGCCGCCTCCACCCCGTTGACCCGAAGCTTCCCGCCGTTGAAGACCTGCTGCACGAACCCGGTGGACGGTGCCACTTGCCGCTCCAGCACCAGGTCGCTCACCCGCCGGTTGTAGTAGGTGAACTCCACCGTGCCCCGTCCGTCGGCCAGCGTCGCGTCGAAGCCGACCTCGATCTCCTTCTGGCGCTCGGGCCGCAGCTCCGGATCCGCGATCCGGGAGCCGGCCTGCCCACCGCCCGGCGGCACCTGAAAGGCGGGGATGCCTTGAATGTTCACCGACGCATCGAGCGGGGTGAACTTCTGGCCGAACTGGGGCTGGTTCCCCGACTCGCCGTACGCCCCCCGCAACTTGACCTCGTCCAGGATCCCCTGGTTGAGGGAGAGCCGGTAGGAAGCCGCGGCCTTGGGGTAGAAAAACAGCTTGGTGTCGTCCGCGTTGGCGCTGCTCTGGTCGGCCCGGAAGCCGGCCGTCAGGAGCAGCCGGTCGTCGATGAGCACTTCCTCCTGGAAGTAAAACCCGAGGTCCTCCACCCGGGTGCGGTTCTCATCCACCTCCACGCTGGCGCCCAGGTCGATGTTGTCACCCAGCAGGTTCCGCGTGGTGATGCGCGACGTGTTCAGATCGCGCGTGTCGTACTGAAGGCCCGCCGACGTGGTCGCCACGATGTTGCTTTGCGGCTGGTAGCCCCACACCGCGTTCAGATTCAGGTTGATGTTCGCGTTGTCGGTGTTGCTCAAGAGCGACGTGCCCGGGAGCNNTCGAACTGGAGCTCCGGCGGGAAGAGCAGCTCGTTCTTCTGATGGAACCGGTCGATACCGGCAACCCCGATGAGCCGGATGTCGTGCTGCGCGTTCCGCAGCACCTCGAACTCGAGCCGGGCGGAGCCGATCTGGCGCCACACGTCCTCGTCGTTCTGCATGAGGGTCAGCGTCTGGAACGGGTTGCTCCGCTCGAACGGGTTCTCGAAAAAGCTGCCGTCCGACTGCGGCCCGATGTCGGCCCACGCCGGGGTGAAGGCGCCCGCGAACCACGGGCTGGTCCCGGTGTTGTCGTTGTTGCTGATGCCCCGCTGCGCCAGGGTGTGGATCAGATTGGCGCTCACCTGCAGCTCGAGCCGGTCGCCGAACGACTGATCGACGTTGATCCGGAGCGACTGCTTGTCGAACCCGGTATTGGGCAGGATGCCGTCCTCGTCGCGCCAGAGCCCGGAAATGAAGTACCGGGTGTCCTCCGACCCACCCGCGATGCTGAGCGCGCTCTCGTAGGACAGCGGGTTGCGGCCCGCGAGCTCGGTCTCCCAGTCGTAGCCGCCGTTCCTCGCGAACTGCGCCAGCGCCGTGTCGAGCGTCGCACCGGAGAACGCATCGTTGATCTGGTCGACGGTCCACGTGCTGGGATCCCGCACCAGCGTGTTCGCCAGATCCCGGAATCCGACCCGCTGCGAGAAGTTGACCTGGGTTCGCCCGGACTGTCCCCGCTTGGTGCGGATGATGATCACGCCGTTGGAGGCCTTGGAGCCGTAGATCGCCGAGGCGGACGAGCCCTTCAGGATCTCGACGCTCTCGATGTCCGCCGGGTTGATGTCGACGATCCGGTTCACCTGGTTGTCCTGCGTCAGGCCCGGGTTGGACCCGCCGGCCGCGTCGGTCACCTCGTTGATGTTGGACGGGATCGCCACGTCGCTCACGATGATGCCGTCGATCACGTAGATCGGCTGGGCATCGGCGTTGATCGACGTCACGCCCCGGAGCTGCACCTGGATACCGCCGCCCGGCGCGCCGGAGTTGGACTGGATGTTGGCGCCGGCCACGCGACCCGACAGGACCTGCTCCACGGTGCTGGCCGGCACCTTCTCGAACGCCTCGGCGTTCACGGTGGAGACCGCGTTGGCCAGGTTCCGCCGCTCGACGCCGGTCGCCTGGCCGGTCACCACCACCCCTTCGAGCTGCAGCACGTCCCGCTCCATCGACACGGTGACCGTGCTCTGGTTGGGGCCGATGCTGAGCTCCACCTTCCGGTAGCCGATCCGACGGACCACGAGCGTCACCGTGCCCGGGGGCACCCCGAGCGTGAAGCTCCCGTCTTCGTCGACCACGGCCCGGATCCGGGTGCCTGCCACCGACACCTCCGTCCCGATCACGGGCTCACCGCTGAGCGCGTCCGTCACGCTCCCGGTCACCACCCGGGTCTGGGCCGCCGCTTCGGGTATCCCGAATGCGAGCAGCAGACCCGCCAGGATGAGTCGTAAAGGTTTCATAGCGCCGTCCTTACCCGCCGTCGGCGGGCAGTAGAATGGTTCCTGTGCCGGCGTCTCATGAGGATGGCCCCTGTCAGGGCCTGGGAAGGACATCCGCATGAGGACGCAGACAGCGGATGATGGTAGGCAACGGGGGGGGTGGACCCTGCCTCCGCGTCACCACGTCAACAACACATGAGGGTCTCCTGGAGCTCAGAACAATGATATTACCGAACATGTAAACCGGCGCAAGGCTCGGGTTCCGCCCGGCCTGGGCGGGAATCGCGAGTGCTGTGGTCCCGATTCGCCGCGCCGACACCCCTCGGAGGAGCCTCGATGCGCATCGCCCTCGCCCAGACCGCCGCCTTGCCCGACCCCGGCCGGCGCGTGCCGCAGGTGCTGGATCACATGACCCGGGCCCACGACCGTGGCGCCCACCTCATCGTCTTTCCGGAACTCGCGATGACCCCGTTCTTCCCGCAGCGGCCCGACGACCCCCTGGCCCGGGATCAGGCGGAGACGATTCCCGGACCCACCACCGAGGCGATCGCCTCCCGTGCGGCGGCGCTGGGCCTGGTCACGGTGTTCAACCTCTACGAGCGGCACCAAGACCGGTTCTTCGACAGCTCCCCGGTGATCGACGCGGACGGCTCCCTCCTCGGGGTCACGCGGATGGTCCACATCACCGACTACGCCTGTTTCCACGAGCGGGCCTACTACGACCCGGGCGACGCGGTGACCGTCTATCGAACCGCGGTCGGCCGGCTGGGTGTGGCGATCTGCTACGACCGTCACTTCCCGGAGTACATGCGGGGGTTGGGGGTGCGGGGCGCCGAGCTGGTCGTGATCCCCCAGGCCGGCGGCCTGGACGAATGGCCGGAGGGCATGTTCGAGGCCGAGGTCCGGACGGCCGCGTTCCAGAACGGCTACTTCGCCGCGCTCTGCAACCGGGTCGGCGAGGAGGAGCGCCTCACCTTCGCCGGCGAGTCGTTCGTGGCCGATCCGGGCGGCCGGATCGTGGCCCGGGGGGCCCGGCTCGCCGAGGACCTGGTGCTGGCCGACGTGGACCTCGCGGCCTGCGCCGCGTCTGCGGCGCGGACCCTCTTCTGGCGCGACCGCCGGCCGACGCTATACCGGGACTGGCTCGCCTGACGACCGCTCCTCGCTCGCGACCCCCGTCGCCCCGGCGGCGGGCTCCTGCGCCCCGACCCGGAACTGGGCCACGACCCAGTCGTCGAAGTCGTCCAGCAGGGAGTACATCACCGGCACCAGCACCAACGTCAGGAACGTGGCGAACGTCAGGCCCGCGATGACCGCGATCGCCATCGGCCCCCACCACGCCGCCTGCTCGCCGCCCCAGTAGAAGTCGGGCGACAGGCTGGCGTACAACCCTTCGAAGTCGAAGTTCATGCCGATCGCGAGCGGCACCAACCCGAGCACCGTGGTGACCGCCGTGAGCATCACCGGCCGGAACCGGGTCATCCCGCCCCGCACGATCGCCTCCCGCCGTGGCAGCCCGTCGCGCTTCCGGAGGATGTCGATGTAGTCGATCAGCACGATGGCGTTGTTCACCACGANNGATCACGGAGCTGAGAATGATCAGCGGCTTGGTGACCGAGTCGAACTGGGAGACCAGGATGAAGCCGATCAGGAAGATCGCCATGAAGAACGCGCCCATCAGGAACGTCGACGACTCCTGCTGCTCCTCCTGCTGACCGGCGTACCGCATTTGATAGCCCGTGGGGAGCGACGCCTGGAACTCCCCCAGGAAGCCCTGAACCTCGGCCAGGACCGCGTTGGCGTTGTGACCCGCGCGCACGTCGGAGGACACGGTCACGACCTTGTCCAAGTCCTTCCGCTTCACGTCTCCGAACCCCCGGTCCACCCGCCATGTCGCCACCGACGAGAGCGGGATCTGCTCGCCGGGGTCGTTCACGATGGTGAGATCGCCCAGCGCGTTGAGGTCCTCCCGGTACTCCTCGGCCAGCCGCACGGTGATGTCGTACTCGTCGTTGCCGTCGCGATAGGTCGAGGCCTCCGTGCCGTTGATGGCGCTGCGCACCGTGAACCCGATCGCGGCCGTCGTCAGCTCGTAGAGCGCCGCCTTCTCGCGGTCCACGTCGACGACGAGCTCGGGCCGACCCGCCGCCATGTCGCTCTCCAGCCCGTCCAGCTTCGCGAAGATCGGCGAATTCTCGAGCCGGGTCACGACGTCGTCGCCCATTTGCTTGAGCACGTCGGCGTCCTCGCCGGTGATCTCGATGGTCACCGGCCGGCCGGTGGGGAGGCCCTGCGGCACCTCGACCGAGATGTCGGCGCCCGCAATGCCCCGCCCGGCGAGCCCGCGGATCCGCTCGACGGTGTCGAAGGCGTCGACCGTGCGATCTTCGAAGTCGACGAAGTTGACCGCCACCGAGGCGAGGTGCCCGCCGGCCCCTCCTCCGAAGCCGCCGGAAACCTGGGAGCCGACGGTCGAGACGACCGACGCGTAGTCCGCCGATCCCGGGATGTCCCAGATGTGCTGCTCGACCCGTCGGACGATCCGATCGGTCTCCTCCAGCCGCGTCCCGAGCGGCGCCTCGACCTGCACGTAGATCGTGCTCGGGGGAATGTCCTCGGGAAAGAACTCGGTGCCGGTCCCGAACCGCCCGAACGCCACCACCGCGAGCACCAGCGTCGCCGCCGCCCCCACGACCATGCGGAACCGATGGCTCAGCGCCCACCGGAGCATCCGCTCGTAGCGGGCGATGCTCGCCGGGAGCAGCCGCTTCATGAACAGATGCCCCAGCGGATGGGCCACGAAGTGGTAGAAGGCGTACACGCCCGCGACGGTGACCGTGAGCAGGACTGCGCTGAGCGGATTGATCGTCACGCTCGCCAGGAACGCCACGCTCGCGCCGATGATCATCACGCCCCGCATGCCCCGGCTGTACCCGACGCGGGGGGCGTCCTCGGTCTCCAACAACCTGGCCGCCAGCGTCGGCAGGATCACCAGCGCCACGAAGAGCGACGAGCTGAGCGTGAGGATCAGGGTCAGCGGGAGATACTTCATGAACTCCCCGACGATCCCGGGCCAGAACGCCATCGGGAAGAACGCCGCCAGCGTCGTCGCGGTCGACGCGATGATCGGGACGGCCACCTCCGCGGTGGCGTACTTGGCGGCCCACTCGAGCTCGAACCCCTGCTCCCGGAACCGGTAGATGTTCTCGACCACCACGATCGCGTTGTCCACCAGCATCCCCAGCGCCAGGATCAGGCTGAACAGCACGACCATGTTCATCGTGAAGCCGACGAGCTGCATGATGCTGAACGACAGGAGCATCGACAGCGGGATCGCGAGTCCGACGAACGGCGCGGTGCGCGCGCCCAGCACGAACAGGAGCACGGCGACCACCAGGATCAACCCCGAGATGATGTTGTTCTCGAGGCTGCTCACCATCTCGCGGATGTCTTCCGACTGATCCGACGTGAGCTTGACGATGGTACCGGGCGGCAAGGCAGGCTCCGCGGCGGCGATGACCGCCTGCACCGCCTCCGCCGTCTCGATGATGTTCTCGCCGCTCCGCTTGACGATGGCGAGCGAGATGACGGCGTTCCCGTCGAGCCGCGCGTCGCTGTCGCGCTCCTTGAAACCGAAGTCGACGCGTGCGACGTC
>JABAOE010001887.1_pt2 | contig 20240 bp, 24 predicted proteins | sample 7062141 | NCBI WGS metagenome assembly JABAOE01 (sample SAMN14538627, study PRJNA623070) | marine sediment metagenome | biome: marine biome [ENVO:00000428]; feature: marine pelagic biome [ENVO:01000023]; material: deep marine sediment [ENVO:00002113] | place: India: Gulf of Khambhat ... | reverse complement strand
TTAAACTCTTGCTCATATCATCCTCCTGGTTGTTCGAAATGTATCAATCTCCTGTCCGTGTGGAATAGGCTGTTAACTTATTTTCACCGGCGCATAAGATAACGCAGCCGTCAAGAGCGGTTCAAGGGCTTCGTGATCTCCCGTCCAGAGAAAGCATTTCTCCTAGGAACGAACTTCTACCTGGTGAAGAGATTCGCAGGCCGGCCTTTCCTTCCCGTCACCCCAAGAAGATGTGTTAGACTAAATACCGGTTTAATTTGCAGGATTCCTTAGTCGAGGAGTACATGACCATCCCATGCCGTCCCATTCCCCGTGCGGTTGGCTGCACACTTTTCGTCTTCGCCCTAATCGCCTCAGGGTGCGCCTTATCCCCCTATCAAGAACAGGCAGACATGATCAAAGAGCGTGTCGACAACTTTTACGTTCATCTCAAATCCAATCGGGTGGCAGCTGCTGTTCATGAGAATCAACAGATCGAAGCCATGGCAGACGAGATGGGGGAGACCGTCAAGAGGCGAGCCAAAATGTATGGAACATCGCAGGCCGGACGGGAGTTCGCCCTGATGAAAACGGCCAGGGAAACAGCGGCGCAAAACTGGCTCGCGTTGGGCCAGTACTACGCCATCAAGCAACAGCCCGACAAAGCCCAGGCAACCTATCAGCGCGTGATCGATACATATACCAGTCCAACAGAGTGGGAATACCGGGAGCAGGCCGCCCGAGCCCTCAAAGATTTGGGACTCGTGTCCCCAGCTTCTAACTCGATGTCTCCTTAAGAACCGTCGGATCAGGACAGAAATGCTGCTGGCTCATGGACAGGCGACCCCCTAAGGTTAACAACATGCCGATGTCCCTGAGGCTCGTCGTTCTCCTGCTGATCATATCGACCGGCTGCGTGCACCGCATTCAGGTAAATCCCCTTCCCTCCAGCCCCCCATCAACTACGATCCCTCGGTCTCTTCAGTTAACCGTAGGGCTGCTCTCGATCGAGGGAGCGGATCATATGCCAGGCATTGCATTGCTGGAATGGCCTCACCACGACCTGCGCCGCGCCTGTATTCAGTATATGCAAGAGCGAGGCACGTTCATCGACGTCTCCAGTAATTCAGCCGAACTTATGCTCCGGTTGACCACAAAATTCGCAATGAGCTCTCGACAAGATCGCTATCACTACCGCATCCGATTGCAGGCAGAAATGAGCGAGGCTACCCGGCCCATCAAGACCTATCTCGTTGAGCATGTCGCGGTGGGCTCCTCTGTACGGTGGGTCACCGCATCTGACCGCGACCCCATTGAGGCCGCGCTCCAGCTAGCCTTAGATGATTTACTAGACCGGATCGAGGAGGATCACACACTGTATGCGGGCAAGACCGGACCACCTAGAGACCCGACGCTGCCATGACCGGGATGCTCAGGCAGACACGGATGCTTGGGATTGGACAAACGCCTACTAAGTTTGGGCCGCCTGACTAAGCCTTGCCAAAAATCGCTTCTTTATCGCCAAACTGACTTTCGAAATCCCGGTCACCTCGCGAGTCGGCAGAACATCTTGATCGATGTGCACCGAAGGAGTAACGAACTCGTCACAAACTGAAAATATTCGGATGTCGTCAAGACACGCTATTCTGACCAGGTTCGATCACGGAGTCTCTTGCTGTTCAGCTATCCGCTCTGCTCGCCTCTTCGCTCTTTGGCGTCTCTTGCTGCCGGTTGGGTATCTTTTCAGCCGGCGTGCGCCTATCGCTGAACTCCCGCATCGGCGCTAAACCTCCCGGTAGGGCTCATCGCACTATTCCATCATCGCACAACGAGCACAGAACAAGAGGCATGTTGAACGACACGGGTCGAAACGCTGCCGAGCAACATCCTGCCAATCGCGCCCATTCCCTTGGCACCTGTCAGAATCAAATCCGCCTTTTCTTGTGTGGCCACCGTAAGAATTTCATCAGCCGGCTTTCCCAGTCTCATGATCTCGTGCACCTGGAACCCCGCTTTTGCCGTCTTGTCCATTGAGCGCTGTACGACTGTTTTCCCTGCTTCACGCAGCTCGGGATATTTAAGATACGGCATCACATGCACAACCGCCACCCTGATCGGTTCGCACTCAGGACCATCAGGAGCGGGATTGACGTTGCGAAGCAGGAACCGAACCGCTTTATCCGAAGCAGGCGACCCGTCGATGGCCAATACGATGCGTTGCACCGGCTTCGGCGCCTCCTTTACTACTAACACTGAACAAGGTGCATGGTGGATCGCATGGTTCGAAGCACTGCCGAGCATGAAGCGATCCAACGCGTCCAATCCCCGAGAGCCAATCGACAGCAGACCGACGCCTCGCCTGGCATGCTTTAGGATAGTCGCTGCCACCGCACCTCGGTCCACGTTCACCGTGCCCCTTAAGCCCAGTGAGTCCAACAGCGCTACTGCATCTGTCTTTGTCGCCTTCGCGGTCTTCTCCATTCGCTTTGTTTCAGACTGGAGATACCGTTCGGTTCCTACAATCAAGGGCTGAATCATGAACGGCGCACGCAAGCCAGCCAGGTCCACGACATGCAGCACACGGACCACCAGCTGGACGCTGAACGGCACCCGCGCTAGCCATTCGACTGCCCACCGACCATATTTCGATCCATCAGTTGCTGCCAACACTTTCATGTTCCATCCTTTCTAGCGGGGATTCGCGCGCAGCTTAGCCAACATCGGTAAACCGAGTCCGAAAGGCCTCTGGAGACAGTCCTGCCAAGGAAGCGCAGCGGGTAAGTGTGTCTTGATCGTTCAAGTCCTCATCGGTGAGTCTGGTCATATATTGCCGGGCAATCTGGTAGGACTGTGAGTCGATGTCCACCATTCTGACTTTCGCTCGTCCGGTGGAGGAGTCTACCATCTGCTTGAAGGGAATTGGCGTGAATCGTCCGTCCTGGATCGATACCATCGCGGCCGTTCCGCCATCAAGTAGATACTGCGCCGCACAATAGCCGAGGTCACGCGTATATTCAATGTCGTAAGGAATGGGGTCTGCACAGCGCAATTCATAGCCGATATTCTTGGAGACGATCGAGATGGGGATCCCCAACGCTTTTATTTCCTTGGACACTTCGCGCCGCAAAAGATCGCCAATATTTACATCACCCAATCGCAGATGGCCATGTTCATCTTGCTCCACATGCTCCAGACCTCCTAATTCCCCTTGATCGAGAATTTCAACCAAGCCCTCGGCCAGTACGACGACGCCGTCGGTTCGCCCACCGACGAATCGTTTGATGATCGTTCCGATCACAAGATTGACAAGATGGTGCAGCTTCACGGGTCGCCCGCGAAACTCTTCTGGAAGAACCGTCAATGTGGCAGCAGCCGCCTTGCCGATTCCCAGCGCCAAGTGACCAGCCTTACGTCCCATGGTTACGACCAGATACCAGCGCGAGGTCGTGTGGGCATCTACCATGAGATTCTTGACGATCTCGACACCGAAGTGGCGCGCGGTTTGATATCCGAATGTCGGAATCCCCTTGGGCAAATCGAGGTCGTTATCGATGGTTTTCGGCACATGAACAATCTGGACGCGGCCCGCCGACCGTTCTTCCAGTTTGAGCGCCGAGAAAGCTGTATCGTCTCCACCTATAGTGATCAGCCGGTTAATGCCAAGCCTCGATAGACCTGCGAGGACATGATCAAGCGACTCAGCCCGCTTAGTGGGGTTCGCCCGTGAGGTTCCCAGATAAGACCCGCCGCGGAAATGAAGGCGGCTGACTTCTCCGATGTCGAGGAACTTGATTCGACTAGTGCTCCCTTCCATGAGCCATTTAAACCCATCGAGCAAACCGACGACGTCGCACCCACCGAGAATACTGCGGATCGTCGCTGCGCTGATTACGCTGTTGATTCCAGGCGCCGGGCCACCGCCGACCAAGATACCAACGATCATTCGCTGGGACATCATTGGCGTTACCCTAAACCGTTTCCCATCGGCCTTCCAACTTCTTCATAATCTGTGGCATCGTTGTATACTCCATCTCGTCGAGAGGCAAGCGGTGCGGCTCAAAGGGACCGTGAAGGCGCAAAACGTCTGCCCACCGATTGGCATCCCGCCGCGCTTCATCATAGGACGGATCGTCGAACATATCGCGCGGCCCAATCAATCGCCCATTGGCTATTTGAAACCCCAAACAGGCCACACGCGGGGGACCGTCAAACCTGGTCGGTGTCGCTTGCTTGACCGAAACTGGCATCAATGGCCCATAGTGTGACCCGCGCATCCAGCCCTCGATGATCCAAGGGTAGCGGAACGGTTCCAGAACTTCTCCGACCGCGGGAAAATTCTGCTGCGCCCGCACGATCATGACGGGATCGTCTTTACCGACATACTTTCCGGCGATGAGCGAGAGCCGGTCTGTTGATGATGCAGCGGCGATCGTCCCATCGGACCGGGAAAACACGGATTTGACTGTGTATTTGCCTGGGGAACCGATAAACATCAGTAGGTCATACACTTCTTCCGGACAATGAAATGTGATTTTCTTATGTTCGTAGATATTATGGACCTCGAATCGGAACCCCTGATGCATGGCCGGGGCGATGATGAGGCCGACCGTCGTGAATGGATCGGCAAACATCTTATAGAGCGGGAGATTCCAGGCACCGGCCGATGTTTTGTCCGCCATGAACACCAGCACAGGCTCGGATTTCCGCTCGACGAATTCCATCTCGGCCACACCGGGTCCTTGGCCCCTGACATTACCACTGAAGGCGTCGGTAAGAAGGTCTTGCCCAGCTCCATAGAGATGGAGATCCTTCGCTAGCTCAGTTCCGGCCTCAAAGGTTTCCCAGGCGAGACGATGAATCTGTTCATGGTCGACGCCGTGATGGTGAGTCATGATGAGCTGCAAATCATCGCCGCAGGCCGATACGTGATAATCCGTTACCATCCCGTTTGTTTTTGCATTGGCGAGCCTCTGCTGCGCCAACTCAATCAAGGCTGGATGGATGGCTGAGTGACCAACCCACCCACCGATATCGGCCTTGATGACGCTAACCGTGATTTTTCGCGACTCCTTTTTCTTGATTTCACTTTCCATAGAGCACCTCTCCTAGTGAACAAATCACTCACTGCGCCCGATAACGCCGACGGTGCCTGGGGGAAGCCGCAACAGCGGATCGACAGGCAATCCGCTCGGTTCAAAATGAAACAACCATAGCCGTGAGCCGCCCTACGATTTCTCCTCAAGCCCGACATGGGCGCGAAGCAGGTTATAGTCAAAGGCGTTCAGGCCTGTACGTAAAAGGCCTGGATCGTGCCGCTCCATCTCGTCGATCAACTGTTCCACGCTTGCCCGCGTTGTCGGGGCAACAGTGGCATGCCGTGGGGTGTGGCCGCCAAGCGCAAGATGCGGCTGATCGGGCCATTCGAGATAGGCCTTTTCTAGAAATTGGCCGAGCATCGCACGGTCTTCTTCTTGTGTTACAACCAACTTCAGAGGCTCGTCTGACATGAGGTCGGTCACCGAGAGTTGCCGAGCTGGTGGCGTCAGCGTCTCACCTCGGAAATGCAGTGAAAAACCCAGAGACGCCGCGAGCTGATGTTTGATCTGGTCCAGCCGCTCCGGACTGTCGCACTCCACCAGAAGCTGGGACGATGTCAGCGTGAGCTTCGCCACGACAAAGATGCCATTACCGCTCTTGTGCTTCTGAGCCCATATCCGATCCGAAAAACCGCTCTTCCGGGCTGGAGAAGTGGCCTTCTCCACTTCAAATTCCCTCATTTCTGATAATCTATCGGCAAAGAATCCAACGTCATGGTGGTCGTACAGGGCCACCGCGTAGAGATAGGGCTGCCCATCAGGACGGCGAAATCGAATTTGGCCAACCGCATCCGCCAAGGCGGCCATGCGGAGCTCCGCAAATGCCCAGAGCACCATATACCCGAACCGCTTGGCGAACTCCTTCCACTCCCCCAGTGTAAAGGACCCGGAGCTCACTTCCATCTCTCGGCGCCATTCAGCAGTCGTCTTAAGAAGCGCTTTGGCATCAGCCTGGGACAAGACGATTCCACAGCCGGCCCACACCGCCTTGCCGGATTCGCACTTGTCTGGATCCTGAATGACGCGGGTAAGCACCGCCTGACCGACGGCAATGTGCTTGACAAGGTCGTCGCCGGGCACCACATACGTGGATCCATCGCCAAGTGATTGCAGCGTCAGATCTTCCCCAGCCCTCGGCGTGGAGATCGATTCCAACACGTCGAGGCAGGAATGTTTCAACGGATCCAGCCAGGCCCGCTCGTCATTCGGTATATGTTCGGTGATCACGTCCCGCAGCTGTTCGATCAGCGTTAGCTGCCCATCCTCAGGATAGAAATCGCAGAGAAGCCAGAGGTTGGCCAGCTCGGTTTCTTGCGCGAGGGGCGCCACGATTTTCCCTATCCCTCCGTGAAGGTACGGCCTGAAGGCTCGCGCGAAGGCGACCTCCCGCTGCAGAACGAATTCCGGCCTTCTCGACAGCGATTCAAGCCGTGCGATTACTGCCTCAAGTGTCGGAGGCCGCGGAGTTGAGAACCCGACCTCCAGCTTATTCCCGAGCTCCATGAATTTCTTTCCTGACCATTTCTTCTGCGTCGAGCCAGTCTCTGAGGGAGTTTCCTTCTTGACAGCCCCATTGCTCCCACAGCTCGTAGGCTTTTTGCGAGATCTGCTCACACATCCCATGCGGCAATTCGATTGGTTTTGCGGGTTGCCCGCCCGGAGGGGAAGGTCGGCCTCTCCCCCATTTGATTGTTTTCACGATCAGTTTCATAACAGAGTCCACTGTTAGGGGTTCGGTGACACAGAGGGCTGAGCGGGGAGCACGCGGCGATGGCCTGAATGGAATTTGGGGCTCCGGACTGTGAGGACCGGACAATGGGATTTGCGGAGGACAGATTCCGCCACACTGCCATAGAAGGCGTGGGAAAGGCCCCGTCGTCCGTGCGTCCCCATAATGATCATATCCGCTGGTTGGGCCCTGGCCACATCAAGAATTGAATCACCCGGAAGTCCCCCTCGAATGGAGTACTCGGACAACACTTTTACGGCCCCTAACGCGGACACGACCCCGGAAAGCCGTTCGTTAAGCGCTTCCCGCATCTGTTTACGCTTCGTCACATGCGGGAATGTGAAATCCAGGCCGTACGAAACCGCCTCCAACACGTGGAGCAGCATCAGAGAGGCCTTCGCGCGTTGCGCGACCATGACGGCATATTCAAGCGCATTGATGGAGCAATCGGAGAAATCGATGGGCACCAGAATCCGCTCAAGCACGGCCGGATGGTGCGCACCGCCGCCCACGAGCTCCGTGCCGTGCCTTTCCGACCGCACGGCAAGCACAGGACACGGGGCCATCCGAACGATTCGCTCTGCCGTGCTTCCGAGCATCACGTGTTCGAGGCCGGTTTTCCCTTTGGTGCCGACCACGATCAAATCCGTATCGTCAGCCTTGGCTGTGGCCAGCACTTCTTCGCTGGGAATCCCGATCGCGATGCGCGTATGCACTGAAAGCCCATAATTAGCCGCCCGGGCTTTTAGATCACCCAGCTGGGCTGTCGCCTGTTTCATCAACTCGCCGAGGTAGAGCCGGTTCACATGATGTTCAGGATCCATCCCCGGGGGAAATTCCAGGACACTCATGACCGTGAGCGCCGCCTTCCATGATGCGGCCAGCACATAGGCATATGCTTCCGCCTCCTCGGCTGATCGCGACAAATCCGTCGCGAGAAGAATCCTCGGTTTCCCACTGTTCGCATTCACACTGCCTCCGTACTCAGCACCAGCAACTCTCCCCCCATATTCGGATGGATCGAGCATCGAAACTCATACCGCCCCGGTCGAGTCATATCAAACCGCAGGACGGCGTCGCGCTTCGGATCGAGAAATACGCCACCCAGACCGCGGCCATAGACAATCACACCGTCTTTTTCTATCTGTGTCGGAAGTCCTTCGAACATGGTCGAACCAAAATCATGCCGCTCAGCATCCTCGTTCCGGACTTTAATCACCGTAGGAAACCCAAGACGTAACGTCCCTTGCTTCGTCAGAAACCGATAATCCTTGATCGTCACCTCCACCACCTGTTCAGGTTGTGCAACCAGAATGCTGGCAGGGTACCCTCCCAGCACCCACGTGGACCCGGATATTAGACCGAGCACCAAGAACCAGGTCCATGGTCGATTACTCCGCATGGCCATCTCATCCCCCCTTTTTTGTCAAGCCTATTTCTCCTGACCCACAGATGTGGGTAGCGGCACGGTCAGGACGGGACAGCCGGCGGTGCGAACGACCTTTTCCGCCGTACTGCCAAAGAATATCTTGTCCACACTGCCGGACCGCCCACCATAACTTCCCATTACCACCAAATGGACCTTTCCCGTGCGCGCGATCTTAGCGATTTCAACGAACGGTGACCCCTCCACTATCATGCGCTTGAGCGCCAGATCCTTTGCCACTGCCGACTCAAGCAACCGCCGTACATTTAACCGGGCATAATGGCGTAACCGCCGACGCTGAGCGGCGGCATCGGATGGAACGGCTAACAACCCTAACCGATTGAACGCGGCGAGGGCACCCGTGTCGATCACGTGCAACAGCAAGACGCTCGCCTTACATAGCCGTGCCATGCGACATGCGATTCGGAATGCCTCGTCCGAACAGGGAGAGAAATCGACCGGTACCAAAATCGTCTTAAAGAGACCCGGATCTTGCCCCATTAACTCACCCTCCTAAACCTGCGGTGAGCAAAGCGAGTGCCACCAATGAAGCACTGATGGTTGAAGGTCAGCAAACGGAAAGCACATCACCAATAGCATTATGGCACGAAAAGGAAAAGAGACGGAACGATGACCCCATCCTGGCCCTGCTATACGCCATTAACCAGTGGTTCTCTCCCACCGCGGAGGGGATCTCTGCTACAGTGGTGATTCTCATGCTGTAGCAGAAGGCGACATGAAATATGAGAAGTGAGGTGTGACGGGTGATGGGACCGAACCGAACAATATCCTTGCCCATGCACTCCTTAGCCCCTACGCCTTACCAGGTACGGCTTATTTCGGCATCGGCATTGGACTTGCTCAATGTTCCAACAAGAGGAAATCACGACATGACACACATCCAGTGGCCGCTTCTCGCAGCAGCGGGTTTGGGTCCCGCAATCGCGAGCTACTTGAACTTCTTCTGTCCAGCGAAGTGGAGGTAGGGCAGCGAGTAGAGGAGGGGGAGGCAACGAATGTGCGAAGCGGTGGAGACCAGGCTTTATGAAGATCTTGCTTGCAGTCGACGGTTCCGACGAGTCGTATGAAGCGGTCCGGTCGGTAAAATACCTGGCTCGGGCGGAAGAACTGCACATTGCGCACGTCCTCGATGTCCCGACTCCAGCCTATCCGATGATGGTGCCCGAAGTTTCTCAGGAACTATATGCAGCGGTCGAGCGCAGCATGCGTGAGGATGGTACGCGCTTATTGGAGCGGATTGTATCGCTCCTCCCCTTAGACGCAGGACCGGTCACAAAGCATCTGATCACAGGATCCCCTGCCGATCAGATCGTCGCACTGACCGAGGAACACAAGATAGACCTTACCATTCTCGGCACCCGTGGCCTTGGACCGATTAAGGAACGACTGCTTGGAAGCGTCGCTCATCGTGTCTTGACGTTTGCGCCAGGCGCGAAATTCGTGATCCCATCTCCGCTAAAGGCGTTGCAACACATCCTGCTCCCCTTGCAAGGAAGTTACGATGCGGAACACGCTCTGCACCTTCTGGAAAGAAAACTGTTTCGCGATCCTGTCACGATTACGCTTTTCACGGTGCTGCCGCACACGACCCCCCCCTGGCCGGTGAAGACCGCTGCCGCCGAGCAAATGGAAGCGCACGCGCTTCGCGATGCACGTGACTTTCTCGACAAGACAGCCGCGCAGCTCACGCCTCGAGGCTATCAAACCCGAGTAGCAGCTGATCTGGGCACACCGGTCGAGGGGATACTTCGGCAAGCCAAGGCTTCGAATTCGGATCTCATCCTTGTGGGGTCTCGCGGACGACATGGTGTGACGCGCATGGTACTTGGCAGCGTGTCTCATGCCCTCCTTCATCAGGGAACCTATCCGCTCATGATTTTCAGCTAGGAAGAAGCAGCCTATGCCGATGTATGACTACAAATGCCTGGACTGCAAGAAGGAATCACTAATCGTCGTAACGCTCAAGGAGCATGAACGAGGCGAAGTGAAATGTCCGGACTGCGGAAGCAAGAATCTTCAGCAACTATTCAGCCCGTTCACCGCCCACACCACCAAGAAAAGTTAGCAACGTGAGGGTGATACCACTATCGTGCTACACACCAAACCGGAGCCTTCTCGCAAGACTCTTCATCCTGCTTGTCCTAAGCAACCTAGAGACCTCCTCCGTCCTTGCCCAAGACTATCCTCCCGACCGCACACGCGGGAAAGCAGTGTATATGCGGCACTGCCAGACATGCCATGGAGTCGGAGGGTGGGGAGATGGACCTAAGGCCGCTGCCTTGACGGTTCCGCCCGCAAACTTTCACCGATTCCGGTCTTTTCTGAAATCCGATGAGGAGTTATTGCGGACAATCGAGCACGGTGTCGTCTACAGTCCGATGCATTCCTGGAGAGGGCAACTCACTGACGGAGAAATGCAAGACGTCGTGGCGTACATTCGCCTCCTGTCTCAAGAGGGGCAGTAACCGTTTGCAGCACAGTTTCGTAACTTAAAGGTGTGCTGGTACCGGTCGAATACGAGCCACGAGACCTGAATTCACCATATCGCCAAACTCATCATTCGTACTTTCATGATCCCCCTCAAACCCGGTGATGCCTTACTCGTTACAGATTTCCAGAACGACTTCCTCCCCGGCGGTGCACTCGGCATCAGCGGCAGCCATGAAATCATCCCGACCCTCCGCAACTATCTCCATCGATTCCACAGTGAGCATCTGCCAATTTACCTCACACGCGATTGGCACCCTCTCAACCATTGTTCTTTCCGCCAGGAGGGAGGACCATGGCCTATGCACTGTGTCGCCGGTTCAGTCGGATCCCTCCCACCACCAACATTCGAAGTACCTGCATCGGCTGTCATCATTTACAAGGCCATCGACGCGGACCGGGAGGCTTACTCGGCCTTCCAGGACACAACACTGCATCGCCATCTAATGGCAATGAGGGTCCACCGATTGTTCATCGGTGGACTGGCCACAGACTATTGCGTGCTAAACACGGTCAAGGATGCGCGTCAGTTGGGTTATGGCGTGTGCCTTCTGATGGATGGTATCAAGGCAGTCAACTTACGGCCTGAAGATGGACGTGACGCCGAACAGGAGATGATCAGTCTGGGGGCCGTCCCCATCCAATGGGAGATGCTTGCGGTATGAATGTCTCGACCAGTGCCCTCCTGACTGATCTCTATGAGCTCACCATGGCCCAGGCCTATCGGGAAAAGGGAATGGAGGAACATGCGGTCTTCGAGTTCTTTGTCCGAAAGCTGCCTACTCATCGGAACTTTCTGGTGGCTGCTGGACTCGAACAGGTTCTTGATTTTCTCTCAGGACTGCATCTCGCGCAAGAAGAACTTTCCTGGGTCGAGCAAACAGGGCGGTTCACGCCCGCGCTCCTTCGCTACTTGGAAACATTACGATTTACCGGAGATGTGGATGCCATGCCAGAGGGGACGATTTTCTTCCCACAAGAGCCAATTCTCCGGATCATCGCACCCCTGCCAGAGGCGCAATTGGTCGAAAGCCGGGTCATTAATCTTTTGAACTTCCAAACCATGGTCGCATCGAAGGCAGTGCGGTCGGTCCTCGTCGCGGAAGGGAAACCGATCATCGACTTCGGATTACGCCGGTCACACGGAGCTGAGGCGGGTCTCTTCGCCGCCCGGGCTAGCTATCTGGCAGGCTTCGCCGGAAGCGCCACCGTGCTGGCAGGTATGGCTTATGGAATCCCTCTCTACGGCACGATGGCCCATTCGTTTGTACAAGCTCACAGGGATGAAGAAATCGCCTTCGAGCACTTCGCACAGTCCCAGCCAGACAATGTGGTCTTCCTAATCGATACCTACAATACCGAGGCAGCCGCACGAACAGTTGTTTCATTGGCCCCGTCACTCAAGGCGAAGGGAATTCTAGTGAAGGGGGTGCGGTTGGACAGCGGCAATCTAGCCGACCACGCACGAAGGGTCCGTCAGATTCTCGACGAAGGAGGTTTGGCCCATACCCAGATCCTTGTCAGCGGCAATCTCGACGAATATCGCTTGAGAGAGTTGATCCAGAGCCGCGCCCCCATCGACACCTTCGCCGTCGGCACTGCGATGACGACATCCTCCGATGCACCTTCGTTGGACTGTGCCTACAAACTTCAGGAATATGCAGGCCGCCCTTGCCGTAAACGATCCGAAGGCAAAGCCACCTGGCCGGGCCGCAAGCAAGTGTACCGTCGGTCCAGCTCCAATGGGCGTTTTCAAGAGGATCTGATCACCACACTCGATGATAAAGTCGAAGGCACACCACTGCTCGAACCTGTGATGAGGTCGGGCAGCCGTCTCTTTTCGTCCTCGGCCTTGACTAAGGCACGCCAACGTCTGACGACAGAACTAGAGCAGCTCCCTACATCGCTCCGAACTCTTGAGGACGTCGCGGCCTACGAGGTCCTGATTTCTTCGCCGCTGCGAGATCTGGCACAAACAGCAGATCGCTACGTATAGATATACTAGTCATATCGAGGAGACATCAGATGAAGACAGCATCCATGACAGCCGGAATTGGCTGGGCAGTTCTGATCGTAGGGTTGGCAAGCTGCATGGCCAACGCCATTCAGGCAGAGAAATCCAGTTCAACTATGGCCCATACCGGACTTTGCAACAGCCCTTACAAGGACAAGCCTATCCCTGTAAATGTGCTGCGCACAATCCTCACAGCACATGGGAAGTGGCTCGACCAACGCAATAACCCCACGAATCAGCGTGCCGATCTCTGCCAGGCAGATTTACGGATGGCAGCCTTGGAAGAAGTCAACCTCGAGCGCGCCTCCCTGGAAGGAGCCACTCTCCAGCAAGCTAATCTGCATCGAGGCAATTTGAGTCAAGCGAACCTCGCCAGAGCCGACCTTACCAAAGCCGTGCTTGAAGACAGCAACCTTTCCGGGGCCGACCTCCGGCACGCCAGATTGTCCCGTGCGAATCTGTTCCGTGCGGTCGGCAATGAAGCCGCCCTGTACAACGCCTTCCTAATCGGTGCTCAACTGCACGAGTCTGCCTTTGAACGGGCTCATTTCGAAGGAGCTGATCTTTCATCGGCCGATCTGACCAACGCCAATTTCGTCGATAGCTATTTTTACGGTGCCACCCTGCACCGTGCGACCCTCGTAGGCACCGATCTGATGGGCACAGACCTCCGCCGCACCCTGCTCACCAAGGCAAACTTTCACAATGCCAATTTGCAGGGAGCCCTACTCGACGGCGCGCAGCTCGAACAAGTCCATCTGGTCGAAGCCGACCTGGAGAGTGCCTATCTCGACGAAGCTAATCTGCGCCACGCAAATCTGCGAGACACCATCTTGCGCGGAGCAGACCTGCGTTATGCTAATCTGCAGAACGCGGTCCTACAAAACGCAGATTTGGAAGGTGCCAATCTAGAAGGGGCAAGTCTGGTCACGGCAAATCTGGAGTCGGCCCAGCTCCGCATGGCGATTTTCTATCAGGCCTATTTCGACGGAGCCAACTTCCGGAACGCACACCTTCCTCGAGCTGTCCTTATCGGAGCGGTGGGATCGGAAGCTGTCTTCACCAAATCCGATTTGAGCGAAATCTATGCCCCGAAGGCCTCTTTTCGGAACGCCCAATTCGTCGAGACTTTCCTGGAATCGGCCAATCTCGTCGCAGCGGATTTGAGCGGGTCGAATTTTAGCCATGCCAACTTGACTCGCGCTAATCTCCAGGAAGCCATTCTGGCTGGCGCTGATCTTTCAGGAGCGCAGCTTGGATCGGCAAACATCCGGGGTGCGAACTTGCAGAGTGCTCGACTGGCATCCTCGATAGGCTTGACACAGGCACAAGTCGATACCGCCTGCGTCGATGAGCTGACAATCTTACCCCCTGATCTCAACCGTCCCGCTCCTTGCAGTTCGACACCAAAAAAGGCGGCGCCATGACCTCGCCATCGAAGGGTCCTGTACGGATTGTCAAAGAGGAACTTGTCTTGGAAGGCATCCTCGCCGTTCCGGTCAGTGCTCGTGTGATAGTCGTTTTTGCCCACGGGAGCGGGAGCGGGCGGTTCAGCCCCCGCAACAATTTCGTCGCCCATCATCTGCAACAGAATGGCCTCGCTACCTTGCTTCTTGATTTGCTGACGGCGAACGAAGCCGACGATCGAGCCAAGGTGTTCGATATCGATCTGCTGGCCGATCGGCTCTTGCTGGCCAAAGCCTGGCTCGAAGCGGAAGGCAAAACAATGAACCTGGGGATCGGCTATTTCGGCGCAAGCACCGGGGCCGGAGCGGCGCTGCAAGCCGCGGCAAGAGACCCTTCCAAGGTTCACGCTGTGGTGTCACGAGGCGGAAGACCTGATCTGGCAGAATCCTACCTCGCCTCGGTTCCAGCACCAACCCTGTTGATCGTCGGCGGCCAAGACCTCCCTGTCATCGAGATGAACCAGTCGGCCTACGAACTCCTGACATGTGAGAAACAACTCATCATTGTCCCGGGCGCTACTCATCTATTCGAAGAACCAGGCGCGTTGGAAGAGGTCGCTAACCTCGCGTGCCATTGGTTTCAGAGGTCTCTTCGACGAGGCGCGTAAACAGCTGGATGACACGAACGCTTTCTCCGCTACAAAAACTTTCCTTTTACGAGATCTACAACTTTCCCAGCGGCATCTTTCGCGGAGAGCTGTGTCGCATCAACTCTCAGTTCGGGAGTGAGAGGCGCTTCATAGGGCTCTTGTAACCCTGGGACAGTAGAAGATTCTGCGCGCTGGCCTCGCTGATAGGTGCCTTTGTAGTCGCGCTGCATGCAGAGTTTCAATGGACATTCCACCGCCACTTCCATGAACTTCGGAATGAGACTTCGGGCAAAGTCGCGATAGGCGCGCCGATTGGCCGTTGCATCGAAGATCACTGTCACACCACGCGCCACCAGTCTGGCTCCCATATANNNNGATGGCGTCAGACTCCAGCACTTCGACCGCGTAGCCCAAACCCTCAAGCTGTGGGAGCAGTGCAGAAACAATGGTACTCTTGCCAGACGCAGGCAAGCCCGTAATCCAGATGGCGAAACTGGGGGGGCAGTCCAAGGTCATAGGTTAATGGTCATCCAGACCCGCGTGGCTGTTATTGATTTCTTGATAGGTTCGAATCTTCAACAATGACCAATGCCTTTTCTAACCCATGCAATACTCGTTTACACGCGATGGATCAAAGCGTGGCACGTCAAGGACGTTCTCAATGAAGCGAAAAAGGCTCCGGCGGACGTCTAGCGACAAGTTGGGATACCAGACCGGACTAGCTACGACCAAGCCGCGAAATGCGAAAAATGGCGCTGCGGTTTCGTTTACATCCGTGTCGCCGCTGGCTTCCATGTACGCATCCCACAGCAACCGGAACAGCACCTCGAACGAACCCTGGAGCTTCCCCCATCGGATCAGCGAGTTTAGTAGATAGTTGATCGTCATCGCAGTCACGTCGTCGGCAGGCTCGCCCCATTCCCCACGAGACCGGTCCAACACCGAAAATTCAGTCCCGCTGCGGAACAGCACATTATATGGATGGAAATCCCCGTGTACCTGGGAAAGCCGGTGGGTCTTGTCGCGAAGCCGCCACCGCCACCGGTTGCAGGCTTCTTCGACTGTACGTAACAGATCACTCGTAATGAAACCGAACCGCTCGGGATAACTGTCGGTCAGTCCCATGATGCATTCGCCGTGACCGATCAATTCGCGCAGCCGACGTCTGTAGAGATCTGCGTCTCGACGTTTTGTTGCGTGGATCTGCGCGAGATAGCGCGCAAGTCTGATTGTCCTCTCACGATCGAGCTTGCGGAGCGCTTTGCCCTTGGTTAGCCGATCGAGGTCCTGGTGATAAGTGATCCCTTCGGCCCATTCATTCAACACGAAGAACTCACGAGCTTTCGCAAGAGAGAAGAGCGCCTGGTTGTCGTCGAATGCGCCCACATCAAGAGCCTTCACATGACGGGAAAGTCGGCCGTACGATTCGTAATCCCATAAGATCGCCTGCGCGCGATCAGCCATGTGTTCGTGCCCAAACGGGCCCGGTTTCATGGTTTCGAGTACGGCAGCCCGCACGCGCCGACCCACTCGGAATGTCAGCTTGACCGGGGTACCATACCCATATCGTTTCTGTTCTCCTCTCGAGCTGACCTTCCCGATTGTCCCATAAGACAGAAGCGAAGCCGAGAGACCAAATCGAGACTGCAGGTACTGCTCGAGATATTGTTTTCTCAACGTCGGCATACAAACATCATTACGCAAATCGTGTTCCTATGAGATGTGGGACAAGGGAGAATCCTCACGTGTGATCCCCAACCCCTGGCGCCCAGGAAATATTTCCCTTGTCCCTTGGGACAATCTTTCACGACCATTTCCTGACTGTTGCATTGAGCTTCACCCGGCCGAAGGCGGCTGGGGCAAAACGCGTCAGATTTGACTCGTACAGACACCAGAAATCGATGCGTGAGAATTATCTCCCAACCCTAATTGCTTCTTCCCCATTCCGTCTTACTGCACAATGCAGTGCGGCACATCGCTTGCTGCACTGAGTACAGAAGGTCGCCTTTACGTGAGAGGAGGAGCGGGATGGATTTAGAAATCGAAAGCCGGCACGTCGACATGACACCGAGATGGAAAAGTGAAATCGAAGGCCGCATGGAGGATCTCCAGCGAGGGCATGATGACCTGATTCATGGGCGAATCACGCTGACCAAAAATCCCCATCACAAGAAACTTCGTAATGTGGCCGAGGCACTCGTGGTCGTATCACTCCCTGGCCGCCATACTATCACCGCCAGGAAAGAGAATAAGACGTTTGAAGAAGCGATTCGCCGCGCGTTTGCCGCTGTCGCTATCGAGCTCAAAAAATATCGTGGGAAACGGTCTCGGACGGAGGCTCGTACTCCCCCAGTCCCACCGTATCACGGTGTAATCTGCAAGCTGTTTCCTCAAGAACGATACGGGTTCATCCTCAAAGAAGGGGGCGACGAGGTGTACTTTCATGCAAATGCACTGCGCGAGCTCGAGTTCGAGCGGCTGGAGGATGGGATAGAAGTTGTGTTCGGCCTCGAGCAAGGGAAGAAAGGTCCCCAAGCAACGGTCGTCGCGGTACCATCCCCCATCGCACCCAAGGTGCCGTAGATGACGGCAGAGAAGTTCAAAGTCCCCGTTTCGATGCTCGCCCCTCTGATTGATCCCGGGCAGCTCGGTTTCGAGGATACCGGGGAGCTGGAACCCCTCACAGAAATCATCGGGCAAGAACGAGCCGTCGAGGCCCTCGAATTCGGGCTGCATATGAAGAGCCCTGGATTCAACCTTTATGTGGCAGGACCTATGGGAACGGGAAAAGGAACACTCGTTCGTCAGATGGTCGAACGGCTAGCCCGAACGGCTCCCGCGCCTTCTGACTGGTGTTACGTCAATAACTTCCAAGACCCCTCGCGTCCAACCTGCGTCTCTCTTCCGGCAGGACAAGGGCCGTCGTTCAAACGAGAAATGGCAGGGTTTATTGAGGGTCTGCAGCGGGATATCCCATTGGCATTTGAGAGCAAGAGATATCTCGATGCCAAGGCCAAGTTACATGAGGACATCAATGCGAAGAAAAAAGTGCTCTTCCATGATTTGACGGAACTCAGCAAGACGCGAGGGTTCGGTTTTCAAGAGACCTCGATCGGCTTCGGAATTGTCCCGCTTAAATCCGGCCACCCCATGACAGATGCCGAAATGGAGGGGATGACCGAGCAGGAGCAACAAGAATTAACTGAGCGACGCAAAACCCTTGAAGGCGAAATCCGTGAATTCCATGTCCGGATCCACAGCCTAGAGAAAGAAGCCGAACACCAGCTACGCCACCTCGACCGCCAACTTGTCTCGCACGTCCTGGAAGGCCGGTATGAAACGATACGGCGAACGTACCAGGACCTGGCAGGGATCGCGATGTTCCTCGAACGAGTTCGAGACGATATCGTGCACCACTACAAGGACTTTTTGCCGCACGAAGGCCCTGCGCTCGCCATCCCGGGCATAGAATTCCGACGGCCAAACTTGATGCGCTTTCTCGTCAATCTCATCGTTCAGCACGACCCCTCGGAAGGCTCTCCCGTAGTCGACGAATCTCACCCAACCTATACGAATTTAATTGGGAAAATAGAGCGAAAGGCGCACCTGGGAGTTATGTATACGGACTTTACTGAGATTCGCGCAGGCGCCGTGCTGGCGGCCAACGGCGGCTATCTCATCGTGAATGCCCTAGACACCTTGCGCCAACCCTTCTCCTGGGAAGCCTTGAAGCGTGTGATCAAGACGAGGGAGGTGAAGATCGAAGATCCAGGAGAATTCTACGGATTCTCGACGGCGGGGCTTAGGCCGGAACCGATCCCGATCGATGTGAAAGTCCTCATGGTTGGGCCACCCGTTCTCTACCACCTTCTCCAGGCTTATGAAGAGGACTTTGGCAAACTCTTCAAGGTGAAGGCAGATTTTGACACCGAAGTGGCCCGTACCGATCGGCAAGACCGACAATATGCCCGCTTCATCGCCAGACTCTGCCGCGAAGAAGGGCTGCCGCACTTCGGAGCTGATGCGGTGGCCGAAATCATCCATCAGGGGTTGCGTTTTGCCGAGCGGCACGATCGGCTGTCTCTGCGGTTCAGCCTGGTGAGCGATCTCATCCGTGAAGCAGGATACTGGGCCAGGAAAGAAGGCCATACTTTTGTGACCCGTGCGGACGTCTACGCTGCCGTCACGCATAAGCGGTACCGCTCGAACTTGGCCGAACACTGGATCCAGGATGAAATCAAGGAAGGCACGTTGATGGTCGATCTCGACGGCGAGGTTGTCGGCCAAGTGAACGGCCTCTCGGTCCATCAGCTTGGTGACTATGCGTTCGGTCGGCCCACGCGCATCACCGCTCGCACCTACGTCGGTACCAAGGGCGTCATCGACATTCAACGCGAAGCGGAACTCGCCGGCACGATCCACAGCAAAGGGGTTATGACATTAGCCGGCTATCTCGCGGGAAAATTCGCAGGGTCTCACCCTTTTTCCGTGAGCGCCTCGTTGACCTTCGAACAAGCCTATTCTGAAGTGGAAGGCGACAGCGCCGCCGTGGCCGAGCTCGCTGCCATTTTATCTAGCCTCTCAGATCTACCGATCCATCAATGGCTAGCCGTCACCGGCTCCGTGAACCAGTTGGGCGAAATACAGCCGATCGGAGGCGTGAACGACAAAATCGAGGGGTTCTTTGAGTCCTGCTTGCGAAAAGGCCTGACCGGCAGGCAGGGCGTCATCATTCCCGCCCGCAACACAAAGCACCTTGCCCTCCGTCACGCTGTGGTGGAGGCTGTCGAATCGGGGCGGTTCGCGATCTATGCGGTCAATACGATCGACGAAGCGCTGGAACTACTTACCGGCACCTCAGCCGGCGAACGAGGACTTGATGGCGGGTATCCGCCCGACACCATATTTGGCCGGGCCGCCCAACGGCTGGAGGAGATGGCGAAAGCCGTGACGGAATGGACCGACGGTGAAGTGAAACCCGGCGGGCGTATCATCGCGGAGTCATAACTTGGGCTGAGGGGGGAAGTGCATAGACGAAAGATTCTTCACCCCGAAGAACTGCAAGCATTTCAACGCCTAAACTTTCAACATTCAGATCTCCCACAAATTCGCGCAGTTGAGCATTTTCTCCTATCAAATCTAGTATCCCCTGCGCCGTTACGCTATCATAGAACGGAAGCTTCGTTTGGCGTTTTGAACGCTCCGAATATGGAGAGTGTAGAAACGCGCAAAGAGGGGGGGTATATGTGCGCAATTATCGGGGTCGTCGACAAGCAGCGCCGGCCAGTCACAGAGGTGTTTAACCTCATCGCACGGACCCAACATCGCGGACCAGACTCGGTCGGCGTATATGTGGATGGAGTGATTCAGTATGGGCTCGAGCTGGATGATTTGACCAAAATCCCGAGCCGGGGGGCGATCTGCCTGGGACA
>JABAOE010008710.1_pt5 | contig 20248 bp, 19 predicted proteins | sample 7062141 | NCBI WGS metagenome assembly JABAOE01 (sample SAMN14538627, study PRJNA623070) | marine sediment metagenome | biome: marine biome [ENVO:00000428]; feature: marine pelagic biome [ENVO:01000023]; material: deep marine sediment [ENVO:00002113] | place: India: Gulf of Khambhat ... | reverse complement strand
TAGGCTTGATTTATGAAGGCGCCCGTTAACATGGCAAAAATTGCATTGGTGGCGATAGGCTTGGCCATCGTTTCGGAGCCGGCGTCGGCTGCCTGCACGTGCCGCGCCCGGGACGTCGTGGCCAATGAGGGCGAAGTGGTTTGCCTGAACACGCCGCTCGGTCAGCGTCTGGCGCGCTGCGACAAGGTGCTCAACAACACCTCGTGGACGTTTCTTCGCGAAGGCTGCCCGACAGCCTCGCAATCGCTGACCCCGGCCGAGCAGACACTGGCGGATTTACGGGACCCGCTTCCGGCCGATAGCGGACGCGGCCTCCGGGTTTTGTTGGAGAAATAGGCGCCAGCGATTCGCGCCGAACGCTTGACCAGCACCCCGTCTAGTTCTGCCGGCCGATCCAGTCCTGCGCCAGCGCCAGCGCCGTGCTGCGCTCTGCCTCGCTGGCGGCCGCAAACGCCTGCTCGTGGAGCGCCTGGATGGCCGCATCGGGTTGCGGTTTTTGCCGGGCGATCGACAGCCACATCAGACCCTTGACCGTGTTGCGCCTGACCCCGACGCCCTCCAGCATGAGTTGACCAAGCTTGGCCTGCGCACCGGCGTGACCCTTGCCCGCGGCGAGCTTGTACCAGCGGGCGGCCTGGCGGGCGTTTTTCTCCCCGCCCTGCCCGTTCAGGTACATGTCCGCCAGCTTGTGCTGCGCCTCCGCATCGCGGAAATACGACGCGGCATAAAGAAACAGTCCGCGGGCTTTTGCCTGGTCGGCCGGTACGGCGTCGGCGATCCCGCTCTGGTAGTAGTCGCCGAGCGCGACAAAGGCGCGTGACACGAAACGCACGTCGCGGCCAAGCGGTTCGCCTTCCGCATAGTCATTGGCAATCCGCGAGAACAACTGGAACGCCCTGAGGTCATCTGCGGCAACGCCGTCGCCGGTCGCATACATCTGACCGAGCTTCCACATCGCCGCGCGGTGGCCCTTCTCCGCGGCGAAGCCCAGCCCGTCCAGCGCCGTCTCGGTATCGCCGTTCTTGTAAGCCATGTAGCCTTGCCGAAACGCCTCCACAGGCGTTGCGTTGGGATCAAAGGCCAACGCCACGTCCTTGAAGCCCAAGGTTCCCGCAATGCCGGCCGCCAAAACGGCGATGATGAGTTTACTGGTCTGCATAACTGATCGTTTCTGCTGCGCCGCCGGGATGCGTCACGGCGCCGTTTTTCGCCGGGCCGACACCCTGAGCGTATTTCCACAACGCTCCGGACCCGAAATCTGTTTCGCGCGGTTTCCACGCCTTGCGGCGCTCCGCCAGTTGTTCGTCGGTGAGCGAGACATCAAGCGTGCCCGTGACGGCATCCAGTGAGATGATATCGCCATCCCGCAACAGACCAATCGGCCCACCGGTTGCCGCCTCCGGACCAACATGGCCAACGCAGAAGCCCCGCGTCGCGCCGGAAAAGCGGCCATCGGTGATCAGCGCGACCTTGTCGCCCATGCCCTGACCGTAAAGCGCCGCTGTCGTCGACAGCATTTCGCGCATGCCCGGACCGCCGCGCGGCCCTTCGTAACGGATGACGAGCACCTCACCTTCCTGGTATTGCCGCTTCGTGACGGCAGCGAAGCATTCTTCCTCAGAATCGAAGCATCGCGCCGGACCCGAAAAGATCTGGTTCGACATGCCGGCGACCTTCACAATCGCCCCTTCCGGCGCCAGATTGCCCTTCAGGCCGACGACCCCGCCGGTCGGTGTAATCGGATTATCGGCCGGGCGCACCACGTCCTGGTCCGGGTTCCACGACACGGGCGCCATGTTTTCGGCGATTGTCCGGCCGGTCACCGTCAGGCAATCGCCATGCAGGTAGCCGTGCTCCAGCAACGTCTTCATCAACAAGGGAATACCGCCGGCTTCGAACATGTCCTTGGCGACATAGCGGCCGCCCGGCTTCAGATCGGCGATATAGGGTGTCTTGCGGAAAATATCGGCGACATCGAACAGGTCGAACGCAATCCCACATTCATGGGCAATCGCCGGTAGATGCAATGCGGCATTCGTCGATCCGCCGGACGCGGCAACGACGGTCGCGGCATTTTCCAGCGCCTTGCGGGTCACGATGTCGCGCGGCCTGGTCTGCTGCGCAATCAGCGACATCACCTTTTCGCCGGCCGCCATGCAGAACCGGTCGCGGAACTCATAAGGCGCCGGCGCGCCGGCCGAGCCGGGCAGCGCCAGGCCGATCGCTTCCGACACGCAGGCCATGGTGTTGGCGGTGAACTGCCCGCCGCAGGCGCCGGCGGACGGACAGGCAACCTGTTCCAGTTCGTCAAGATCCTCATCCGACATTTCGCCGACCGAATGCATGCCGACGGCCTCGAAAACGTCCTGAACCGTGACCGGCTTGCCATGGAAGGTGCCGGGCAGGATCGAGCCGCCATAGATGAAGACCGACGGCACGTTGAGCCGGCACATCGCCATCATCATGCCGGGCAGCGACTTGTCGCAGCCGGCCAGGCCGACCAGCGCGTCATAGCAATGGCCGCGCATGGTCAGCTCGACGGAATCGGCGATCACCTCGCGCGACACCAGCGACGACTTCATGCCCTCGTGGCCCATGGCGATGCCGTCGGTCACGGTGATGGTGGTGAACTCGCGCGGCGTGCCGTGGGCCGCCGCGACGCCCTTCTTGACCGCCTGCGCCTGGCGGTTCAGCGCGATGTTGCACGGCGCGGCCTCGTTCCAGCAGGTCGCCACGCCGACGAACGGCTGGTCGATCTCCTCGCGGGTCAGGCCCATAGCGTAATAATAGGAGCGGTGCGGCGCGCGACTCGGGCCCTGCGTGACATGACGGCTTGGCAATCGCGCCTTATCGAAAGTCTTGGCGTCCATATAGTCCTCAACAAATCCGGCGGCGAAACACCCCGTCGCCGGCAGTCACACCGCCGACGGCCAAAGCATCAAGATGCCTGCGGAACGCGCACCCGTTGCGCCTCGTTTATGGCCGAAAAACGGCGCGGCTGATTTTGAAAGAGCATATCAGATCAGCTATTAATCGGGTGTTGCCGAACTGACACAATCTCTCATAGACCGACATCAACTCGCCGCGCAAGCCGCTGCCGGCGGCCGGGCGAGCCGTTAAAGATGCGAAGCCGACCGGCCATGCGGCCGACCGCCATGGACCGACGCCCTAACCGCCCGTCCGGCCGCTGGCGAAACGGGTCACGCCGTCTTCAGGCCAGCGGCTTGGCGAGCAGCACCCAGTCGCCGGCCAGCCGAATGCCGGGAAACGGCACGATTGGTCGGCGGGCCCGCTCCGTGTAGCCGAGGCGGCGGTAAAGGCCGGCGGCGAGATCGTTTTGCTCAGCCCAGATCAGGGCGATTTCCCTCGCCCCGCTGTCGCCGGCGATCCCTTCCGCCTTTTCCATCAGACGGGCGCCGAAGCGGCGGCCGCGAAAATCGGAAAAGACCGCAATGGCGTTGAGATACCAAGCGCCGGAAGCCGCCGCTTCAAGCTCCACCAGCGGCCGGAACGGCGCCGGCATATCGGCCAGGTCGGGCATGACATAGGGATCGCTAAGCCGGTAGCCGAGCACCATGCCGGCGATTTCCTCCATGCCATTGTGTTGCGCAACCAACACACAGGCGTTGCGATAGGAAAACGCCCCCTCCTCGCGCCCGGCCCGCCGGCGGCCGACTTCGAAGGCGGTTTCATGGCCGCTTGCCATGTCCGACCACACCCAGGAGGCCATGCCCTCGCCGGCCATGTCGATGAGAACGGCGAGTGCCGCGGCATCGGCCTTGCGGGCGGGGCGAATACGGAAATCGTCTGACATGGCGCCCTAATATGCCAACCGTGCGCAGATGTCAGCAGCCGCGACGCCGTGGCCTTGCCGGCGGTGGACATGCCTGAGGCCTCATGCAAGGGTCCGGATGCGCTTGCCGACCGCTTCACGCCTGCACCTCATTGTCGACGCCTTAACGGACTGGCCAAATGCTCAAGACGACGATTGCCGGCAGCCTGCCGAAGCCGGAATGGCTGGCAGAGCCGGAGAAACTGTGGGCGCCCTGGCGGCTTTCCGGCGAAGCGCTTGAACGCGGCAAACAGGACGCCGCCCTCATCTGGCTCAAGCTGCAGGAAGATTGCGGCATCGACATCGTCTCCAACGGCGAGCAGTTCCGCGAGCACTTCGTGCACGGATTCCTCAAGGATATCGACGGCATCGACTGGGACAGGAAGACGAAAATGGGCATTCGCGACAATCGTTATGTCGTCGATGTGCCGACCGTCACCGGCCCGGTCGGCCGACCGAAATCGGTGCACGGTTCAGAAGTCGCCTTTACCCGCGCCCACACCAGGAAAGAGCTGAAATTCACCCTGCCTGGCCCGATGACGATTTGCGACACCATCGCCGATGCCCATTACGGCCGGCGCGCCGACATGGCGATGGCATTCGCCGAGCTTTTGAATGCCGAGGCGCGCGAACTGGAGGCGGCAGGCGTCGATCTCATCCAGTTCGACGAGCCGGCCTTCAATGTCTTCATGGACGATGTCAAGGAGTGGGGCATCGAAGCCCTGCACAAGGCAGCTGATGGGCTTTCCTGCACCACGGCGGTGCATATCTGCTACGGCTACGGCATCCAGGAAAACATCGACTGGAAAGAAACGCTGGGCGGCGAGTGGCGGCAATATGAGGCGATCTTCCCGGCGTTGAACGACAGCCGCATCGATCAGGTGTCGCTGGAATGCGCCAATTCCAGGGTGCCCCTGTCGCTGCTGGCGCTGCTCAAGGACAAGGTGTTGATGGTCGGCGCCATCGATGTGGCGTCGGTGGACATCGAGACGCCGGAGAAAGTGGCCGCAACACTCCGCGACGCTTTGCGTTACGTCGATGCCGAACGCATCAGCCCGTGCACCAATTGCGGCATGGCGCCGCTGCCGCGCCATGTCGCGGAGGGCAAGCTGGCCGCACTTGGCAAGGGCGCGGCGCTGATGCGGCTGGAGCTGAAGGGTTAGCGCAAAACGACTGTGCTTCGGTTTACACCAGCATCGCCATCGGGTTTTCGATGTAGGTCTTGAAGGCGGCGAGCAGCTCGGCGCCCAATGCTCCGTCGACGGCGCGATGGTCGGTCGAAAGCGTCACCGTCATCAGCGTCGCCTTGCCGACCGCACCGTCGATAATCACCGGCCGCTCGATGCCGGCGCCGACGGCGAGGATGGTGGAATGCGGCGGGTTGATGACGGCTGAAAAATCCCTGATGCCGAACATGCCGAGATTGGAGACGGCGGTGGAGCCGCCCTGATATTCCTCCGGCAGCAGCTTGCGCTCGCGCGCCCGGGCGGCGAGATCCTTCATCTCGTTGGCGATCACCGACAACGGCTTTTCGTCGGCGCGGCGCACCACCGGCGTGATCAGCCCGCCGGGAATGGCGACGGCGACGCCGATATCGACGTGCTTGTGCAACAACATCGCCTCGCTGGTCCAGGTGGCGTTGGCCGCCGGCACGGCGATCAGCGCTTTCGCCAGCGCCTTGATGATCATGTCGTTGACGGAAACCTTGTAGGCCGGTCTGTCGTCGCTTTGCGGCGCGGCGGCGTTGATCTCCCTGCGCAGTTCCAGAAGTCTGTCGATCTGGCAATCCACCGTCAGATAGAAATGCGGGATCGTCGACTTGGCCTCCACCAGCCGCCGGGCGATGACCTTTCGCATGTTGTCGTGTTTGACGGCTTCGTAGCTGCCTGCCTCAAACAGCTTCAGCACTTGCTCGTCAGCCATTGCCGGCGGCGCAGCTAGCGGCGCTGCGGCGGCAGGTGCAGCGGCGATCGCGACGGCCTTGCCGGCGCCCGACGCAATCGCCGTTTCGATGTCGCTCTTGACGATGCGGCCATGCGGCCCGGAGCCCGACAGCGCTGCAAGGTCGATGGCGTTTTCCTTGGCCAGCCGGCGGGCCAGCGGCGAGGCGAAGATGCGGGCGCCGTCCGGTGCCGGAACAGCGGCGGCGGCAGCCGGTGCCGGAGCAGTGACCGCAGGCGCCGCGGCGACCGCAGGCGCCGCAGCAGGCACCGCTTCGGGAGGCGGAGCGGCAACCGGCGCGGCGGGCGCTTCCAAGACCGCGATGTCCTCGCCCTCTTCGGCGAGGATGGCGATTACCTCATTGACCGGCACTTCCTCCGCCCCCTCCGCAACGATGATTTTGGCGACCGTGCCCTCATCGACCGCCTCGACCTCCATCGTCGCCTTGTCGGTCTCGATCTCGGCGATGACGTCGCCGTTGGCGATGTCGTCTCCCTCGGATTTGAGCCACTGAACGAGCTGGCCCTCCTCCATGGTCGGAGACAGCGCCTCCATGTGAACCTTGGTCGCCATCTATCTCTCTCCGCTCAGCGGTAGAGCACTTTGTGAGCCGCGTCGACCACGTGCTGGGCCGACGGCTTCGCAAGTATCTCGAGGTTCTTCGCGTAGGGCATCGGCACGTCCGCCTGGGTCACCCGCAGGACCGGCGCGTCGAGGTCGTCGAACGCCTCCTCCTGGATCATCGAGACGATCTGCGCGCCGGTGCCGGCGTACGGCCACCCCTCCTCGAGGTACACGACCCGGTTCGTCTTCGCGACCGTCGCCAGGATCGCGTCCATGTCGAGCGGCCGGATCGTCCGCAGGTCGAGCACATCGGCCTCGATGCCGTCCTTTTCCAGCTTGCCGGCTGCCTGGAGCGCGATGTGGATCATCTTGCCGTGCGTGATGATCGAGACGTCGGAGCCCTCGCGCTTCAGGTCCGCGACCCCGAGCGGGATCACGAAGTCGTCGTCGTCGGGGACCTCGCCCTTGAAGTTGTAGAGGAGCTCGCCCTCCATGAACGCGACCGGGTCGTCGTCGCGGATCGCGGCCTTGAGCAGCCCTTTCGCGTCGGCCGGCGTCCCGGGCGTCACGACCTTGCAGCCCGGCGCGTGCGTGTAATACGTCTCGCATGCCTGCGAGTGCTGCGCGGACAGCTGGAGCGCGGCGCCGGTGGGCCCCCGGAAGACGATCGGCATCGGGAACTGGCCCTCGGACATGTAGTACATCTTGGCCGCCGAGTTGATGACCTGGTCGATCGCCAGGAAGGCGAAGTTGAAGGTCATGAACTCGATGACGGGCCGCAGCCCCGCCATCGCCGCGCCCACGCCCAGCCCCGCGAAGCCGAGCTCGCTGATCGGCGAGTCCACGACGCGCTGGTCGCCGAACTCGTCGAGCAGGCCCTGGGACACCTTGTAGGCGCCGTCGTACTCGGCGACCTCCTCGCCCATGAGGAAGACGTCCGGGTCCCGCTCCATCTCCTCCCGGAGCGCCTGGTTGAGGGCTTCGCGGTAGGTCATCACGGCCATCAGCGCTCTCTCCCGTCGAAGAAGAGCCGGCCGTTCGGGTTGACCTCGGCCCAGACGTTGCGGTACAGCGCCTCGGGCCCGGGGACGGGGGACGTGTCGGCGAAGTCGGCTGCCTCCTGGGAGATCTGACGGGCCTCCCGGTCCATCTCGTCGAGGCCGGCCTGATCGAGGTGTCCGCCCTCGAAGAGCGTGTCGCGCAGGAGCGCGATCGGGTCCTGCTCGCTCTTGGCCTTCTCCACCTCCTCGACCGAGCGGTAGGTGCCCGACACCGGATCCGACATCGAGTGGCCCCGGAACCGGTAGGTCTGCAGATCCACGAACTGAGGCCCGGCGCCGCCGCGAACCTCGGCCGCGAGGTCGCGGAAGAACGCGTACGTCGCGAGCACGTCCTGGCCGTCGACGGAACGGCCCGGGACGCCGTGCGGCGACGACTTGGTCACCATGTCGGTCCTGGACACGCGCGTGAACGCCGTGCCCATCCCGTACGCGTTGTTCTCCACGACGTAGACGACCGGCAGCTCCCACACGGCCGCCATGTTCAGAGACTCGTGGAAGGCGCCCTGGTTGACCGCCGCGTCCCCCATGAAGACCAGGACGATCGAGTCCTCGCCGCGGTACTTCACCTTCCAGCCGATCCCGGTCGCGAGCGGCACCTGCCCTCCGACGATCCCGTGCCCGCCCATGAAGCGGGTCTTCTCGTCGAAGATGTGCATGGAGCCGCCCTTGCCCCCCGAGGCTCCTCCGGAGCGGCCGTAGAGCTCGGCCATGACGGCGTTCGCCGAGACTCCCTTGGCCAGCGCCTGCGTATGCTCGCGGTACGCGCTCACGACGTAGTCGTCCTCACGCAGGGGCTTGATGCTTCCCGCGGCCGCCGCTTCCTGGCCGATGTGGAGGTGGCAGAACCCGCCGATCTTGCCGATCGCGTAGGCCTCCTCGGCCTTCTCCTCGAAGCGCCGGTATGCGAGCATGTCGCGCATGAGGTCGAGCGCCAGCTCGGGACTGACGCCGTGCTCCTGCAGCGGATCGTCCTTCCTGCTCGGTTTCTTGGCCATCGTCTTGGTCTCGGCCACGTCAGGCTCCCTTCAAGCGGCGGCCCGCGCGGCCGAGCTCGAGCTGTACGAGGTCCAACCGGACTTCCGCGGGGGCCGGGAGATCCGCTTCCACGACCCTCTGGATCGAGCCCGGGCCCCCCGCCTCCACCTCCCGCGCCTGCTCCTTGGCGTGGTAGCTGGAGCGGACGAGGGGCCCCGACTCGACGTGCCTGAAGCCGCACTCCTCCTCGCCCACCCGCTTCCACATGGCGAACTCGTCGGGTGTGACCCAACGAGCCACGGGAACGTGCATCGGCGAAGGACGCAGATACTGCCCCAGCGTCAGGATGTCCACAGCGGCCTCGCGCAGGTCCTCCATCGCCGTTCGGATCTCGTCGGCTTCCTCTCCCATCCCCAGGATGATGCCGGTCTTGGTCAGCATGCCGGCGTCGAGCCGCTTGACCGCCCCCAGGAAGGAGATCGAGCGCCAGTACCGGCCTCCCGGCCGGACGTCGGGATGCAGCCGCAGGACCGTCTCGAGGTTGTGGCCGAGGATCGCCGGCCCGGCCTCCACGACGGTCCGCAGAGCCCGCTCGTCTCCCTTGAAGTCCGGGATGAGCACCTCCACCGAGCACCCGGGCACGGCGTCGTGGATCCGCCGGATCGTCTCGGCGTAGATCCCGGCGCCGCCGTCGGGAAGCTCGTCGCGGTTCACGCTCGTGATCACGACGTGCTCGAGGCCCATCCCCGCGACGGTCTCCGCGACGCGGCGCGGCTCGTCCTCGTCGAGCCCGGTCGGCATCCCGTGCGCGACCCCGCAGTACTTGCACGCGCGCGTGCAGACGTCGCCGAGGATCATGAAGGTCGCGGTGCCGGCCTCCCAGCACTCGCCGATGTTCGGGCAGCCCGCCTCCTCGCACACGGTGTGGAGGCTCTCCGAGCGCATCATCCGCTTGAGGCGCAGGTAGTTGGGACCTCCCGGCGAGCGCACCTTCAGCCACGACGGCTTGCGGGACCGAATGTCGATCGTGGCGAGGCCCCGGTGGGCCCTGATCCTGGAGGTGCCCTTGGGCTTGACCACGCCGGTGTCCTTGCCCGCCGGCGCGTACCCTCCGGGCGCGTCCGCTTCTGTGCTCACCGCTGACCTGCCTGTCGAGCTCCGGCCGATCCACCCTGGTTGCGGGCGGAGCTAGGAAAGAAAGCCCCCGCGGCCTGGGCTCACAAGGCCGGGGCGAGGCCGGCCGGAACCCGCCGCGAGCCGGCGCGGGCGCGGCCCACGCCGCGGCGCCCGCCGCCGGAGAGCTCGGCTACCGCGAGCCCCTGCGGTATCCCCTGCGCCTCTTGCCGCGCTGCCGGCGCGTCCGGTGGTGCTCCTGCTGGCGTTCGGAGATGTGCCGGGCGACCTCGGCCGGATCGTCGGTCAGGAAGATCAGGTCGAGGTCCTCGGAGGCGATCTTGCCCTGCGGCAGCATCGTGGTCCGGATCCAGTCGAGCAGCCCCGACCAATAGGCCGACCCGAAGAGGACGACCGGGAAGTCGCGCACCTTGTTCGTCTGGATGAGCGTGAGCGCCTCGAAGAGCTCGTCCATCGTCCCGAAGCCGCCCGGGAAGATCACGAACGCGCAGGCGTACTTCACGAACATCGTCTTGCGGACGAAGAAGTACCGGAAGTCGATGGAGTGATCGAGATACTCGTTGCTTCGCTGCTCGAAGGGCAGCTCGATGTTGCACCCGACCGACGCGACGCCGGCCAGGCGGGCGCCGCGGTTGGCCGCCTCCATCATTCCCGGTCCGCCCCCGGTGATGATCGAAAAGCCCGCCTCACCGAGGAGGCGGGCGGTCTCCACGCACGCCTGGTACGCCGCATCGTCGGGGCGCGTGCGCGCGGAGCCGAAAATTGAAACGCCCGTTCCAATCGAGCCCATCTCCTCGAATCCCTCGACGAACTCGCCCATGATGCGGAAGACGCGCCACGCGTCCTTGCCGAGGGCGTCGAGCTCCTCGATGCTCTGCAGGAGCCGCTCGTCCTCGGTCTCGAACTCGTGCGGGAAGGGCTCGGAAGGATCGGCGCTCGGGTCGAAGACGCGGTCGTTCATGCAGGCTCCGGCTCCATCTCGGGTCGGTCGGCGCGGTCGCCGCGGACGAGCCATCGGCCCGTCCGCCTGAGCGCTTCCGCGTGGCTGTGCGTGGGATCCCAGCCCAGCTCGGCGCGGATGCGCCTCGAAGGATAGGGGTTTTCGGTCAGGGCGAGGCGGGTCACCCGGCTCAAGGACAGGTGCCGGGCGCCGGGGGCGCGCACGTGCATGCGGCCGAGAAGGTCGCCCACGGCGCGCACGGCCCCGGCCGGAAGGCGGAAAAAGCGAGGGCTCAGGCCCATCCCGTCGGCCAATCCCTCGAAGAGCTGACGCTGCGTCAGCGCCCGGTCCAGGCCGATGTCGTAGGTCGCCCGGCCCCGGGCCGCCTGCAGCGCCAGGCGAAGCGCCCGGGCGACGTTGCCCGCGTAGACCACGGGCAGGGGATGCGAGCCCGGCCCCAGCAGCGGCACCAGCGGAAGCCGCAGGAGACGCGCCAGCGCCGGCGCCATGAGGCGGTCACGCTCACCGTAGACGGCAGCGGGGCGGACGACGGTGACCGGGAGCCCCCGGTCGGCCTCGATTCCGCGCGCCACCGCCTCGGCCTCTCGCTTGGAGCGCGCATAGAGGTCGCCGGGCGCCAGCTGCGAGTCGGTGGGCGAGCTTTCGTCGATGGCGCCCGCGACGGCGCCGTAGACGGCGACCGAGGACACGTGCAGGGCATGACCCACCCGGGCCTGCGCCGCAGCAGACAGCACGTTGCGGGTCCCGGCGACGTTCACCGCCCCCACCTCCCGCCACTCGCCGCTTCCGTACACGATCGCCGCCGAATGCACGACGTGCGAGCAGCCCTCCATGAGGGGCGCGAGGGCATCCGCATCGTCACGGACGTCACCCTCGGCGAGGTCGCATCCCAGCTCGCCGAGGAAGCGCGCGTCCGACCCAGGCCGGTGCAGCGCGACCACCTCGTGACCGAGGGCACGGAGCTCCCCGGCGAGGTGGGAGCCGAGGAGCCCGGTGCCGCCGGTCAGGAAGACACGCATGCCCGTGTCGCGGGGCCCGGCGTCAGCGCCCCGCCAGGTACCGCTCGGCGTCCTGCTTGAGCACGTCGACGATCTGGGAGTGCATGTCGTACTCCTCGAGGGGCCGCGTCCGCTCCTCGTCGTAGATCTGCAGGATCTGCCGGTAGTGCTCCGCCGCCTCGTCCTCCAGCCCGAGCTCGATCGCGGCCTCCGCCGCGGCGGCCAGGGCGAGAAGGTGATTGGGATCCTCCTCGAGCACCTCCCGGGCGTTGTCGAGCGCCGCTTCGAGGTTCATGGCCGTGCGGTTGAGCATCGACAGGTGGAAGAGCCCGTCGTGGTCCAACGGCCTGGCGCGCTCGTAGGCCGCGATCGCCATCGGCAGGAAGGCCTGCGCCTGGGCGGAGTCTCCGGACGAGACCGACTGCATGACGCGGTTGAAGAGCCTGGTCGCCGCCTCGATCGGCGTCATGTTGGAGATGTCCGGCGCGACGCCGGCGCCCGTCGCCGGGACGACCGCTCCTCCCGTTGGTCCCGCTCCTCCCGCGGGGCCGGCCGGGCGCACCATCGACACGCCGACGACCATGATCAGGACGAACATGGCGGCTCCGGCGATCCACCAGGGCAGGTTCTGGCCCCGGAAGGCGGCGGCGGCGGCGGACCGGTGCGCGCCCCCGTGACCGCCTCCGCGACCGTCGAGCTTCTGGCCGCACTGATTGCAGAACGCGGCGCCGCCCGAGACCTTGCCGCCGCACTGGTTGCAGAACCGGCCGCCCAGCTTCGCCCCGCACTGCTGACAGAAGTTCCCGGTGGCCGGCGCCCGGCATTCGGGGCAGAAGGGCCCCTTGCCCGACCCGCTCATCGGCGCAGCGCGTTGAACAGGAGTGGCCACGTCGCGAGCGTCTGTGCCCGGTAGTTCGGCTGGAAGCCGAAGAGCACGACGGACCCCCGGCCGATCGTGGCCTCGACGATGGCGGGCCTCCCGGCGACGTGCTCTCCGCCCATCACCCAACCGGACAGGAGAGGATCCCCGGAGCCGTAGCGCGCGACCACGCGCGCGCGGGGATCGGCGACGTCGTAGGCCATGCTGCTCCTCCAGTACCAGGCGGCGACCTCGTCGCGCATGCCCTCGGTGATCTCGGACTCGGCCTCGAGCTCGAGGCGCAGGATCGAACCGGGAATGTAAAAGTCCGTCGTCGGGAGTGAAGCGGTCGCGTCCCGGACCTCCAGGTCGAACAGGTCGCGCACGAAGTCGGTGGCTTCCTCCACCGCGACCACGCGGCCACCGCCGCGGACGAAGGCCGCGACCGCCGAGGCGCCTCCGCTGCCCAGGCCCCCCGAGTACTCCGGCGGGACCCGCCCCGGGGCGAAGCCCTCCAGGATCGACCTCGCGCCCTGCGCCTGGAAGAGGAGCACGTCGTACTCCGCCAGCGCCCCCCCCTGGATGTCGGCGTCGTGCAGGGTGTCGTAGGCGAGCTCGTGCTGGTCGAAGACCCACCGCTGCCACCCCTCCGGCATCGGCTCCTGCCACGACTTGTACATCGCGATACGCGGCGCGCCCTCTCCGCGGAGATGCTCGGGAAGCTCGAAGGCGAAGCCCGGGACGGAGATCGGCTCGGAGAGGGCGACGTCGAGCGGCCCGTCCACGGCGACCGCCTCGAAGTCCAGCAGGTAGCCCAGCGTGTGCGCCGTCACGTCGTAGGGGCGCAGGGGCGGGCCGCCCGGGTACTCCCGCAGGTCCGGATAGCGCTGGATCTCGAGCATCGTATTCGCGAAGCCGGCCCAGGGCTGGCGCATCGGGATCACCCAGCTGCCGGCCGGGAAGGACACGCCATCCATGGTGAAGCGCGCCTCCGCCCGGTGGACCTCCACGTCGGCCATGGTGAGGACCCGAAGCGCGTAGGCGACCCCCGCCTCGTTGCCCTGGCCGGCGGGGATCACCCAGGCGTCCGGCCACTCCTCCCATTTGTCGACGGCGCGCCTGTTGACCCCGTGGAAGTTCTCGAGCCAGTACCTGCGGTTCTTCGCCGCGTTCGTCAGCAGCGCCATCGCCCCGGCCTTCTGGTACTCGACGATGTCGCGAAGCCCCCAGGAGCCGCCGGGCCACGGGTCGGGGAAGTTCCACGAACGGCGGCTCGCGTCGTAGTTGCGCCCCGGACCCAGCCGGTCCGGCGAGACCTCGACCGGCGTCGCCATGTCGGCGGAGGCCGTCTCCGAGAGGACCCTGGCCGCCCCGTGGTAGTGCATGTACGCCCGAGCCGGGGTGAACGCGTCGTAGATGGCGTTCACGACCACGCCGCTCTTGCCCTGCGCGGAGAGCTCCGCCGCCATGTACGTCCCGAGCTGGCTGACCGCGGAGGTGAGCGCCGGGTCGATGTTGGGATCCCACGGCTCGATGTAGGGCGGAAAGAAGATGCGGGCGCCCGAGCCCCCCATCTGGTGGACGTCGTGGACGATCTGCGGATGCCACGCGTTGTGCGCGCCGGTGACCGTGAGGATCGTCTCGTCCTGGGTGAACGCGTACCAGTCCCGGTTGTTGTCGTGCCCCGTGTAGTAGTGGTACAGCCAGGGGAGGGGCGCGGCCTCGTATTCCGTCCCGACGTGCTCCATGTACCAGTCGGCCACCCACTGGAGCCCGTCCGGGTTGAGGGACGGGATCTGCAGGAGGACGACGTTGTCCAGAATCTCCAGGACCTTCTCGGAGTCCGAGCTCGCGAGCTCGTACGCCAGGTTGGCGGACATCTGGCTCGCGCCCACCTCGGTCGCGTGAATCCCCTGGGTGATCAGGACCACCGTCCTGCCCTCGCCGAGGAGCCGTTCGAGCTCGGCGCGGCCGGAGATCGTCCGGGGGTCGGCGAGCTTCGTCTGGATCTCGCGAAGCTCGGCGAGGCGCCCGTGGTTGTCCGGGCTGGTGATCGTCAGCATCACGAAGGGGAGGCCCACGGTCGTCAGGCCGAGCGTGTCCACGGCGACCCGGGGGCTGGTCTCGGCCAGCCGCTCGAAGTACGACGTCAGCTCACCCCAGTCCGCGAGCGTCCGGTCGGAGCCGATCTCGAACCCGAAGTGCTCCCGCGGAGTCGGAACCGTCTGCGCGGCCAGCGGGTGCAGGATGAGAAGGAGCGCGGTCAGCGCCGTACCGAGCCGGCGAGTCATCGGCGTGTCCTCCGCCGCCCCACCGATCGGTGCGGGCGGATCGTGCGCGTGATGGTTGGGTTTCGTCCCCTTGGGCCGCGCCGTACCGGTGCGCGGGAGCGCCCGCTTCGGAGCAGCCTGGACGCAAGTGCATGCAAGATGGGCAACCGCCGGGGCACCGGCAACAGATGTTTCCGGACGTGGCCGCGCGTCGCGAGCGTCGGGCCCGGAGGCCTGCTCCGACGTCGATGCGCGGCGCGGCGCCCCCCGGGCCGGGCGCTTCTCGGCGCCGGCGGTCTCGAGGGGTCCGTCGCGATGGCCGGCGGGCCGGTTTCTCGATAGGCTTCGGACGGCCCTCGGACTCTCGAACGGAACGGAGGATGCGCGCGTGACCACCCGATGGAGCTCCCTGGTCGTCGTCATGGTCCTCGGCGCAGCGTGCGGCGAGGGTCGGCCCTCGGATCCCGGCGCTGCGGCGCTCGAAGCGCTGACCGCGGAGGAGATCGGGACCCACACCCGGGTTCTGTCCTCCGACGATCTCATGGGCCGCGGCCCGGGACACCCGGGAGGCGACCTCGCGGCGGAGTACATCGCGGAGCACTTCGCGAGCGTGGGGCTCGAGGCCCCCCAGGGCTCGTACTTCCAGCCGGTGCCCATGATCGGCTACACGACCGATCCCACCTCGGCGAGGCTCTCCTTCTCGGGGCCCGGCGGACGCGTGACGGCCCGCTATCTCGACGAGTTCGTGCTCAACGCGGGCGACCCGGAAGCCGAGGGGGCCGGAGGAGAGGCCGAGCTCGTCTTCGTGGGCTACGGCATCACGGCCCCGGAAAACGACTGGGACGACTTCGGTGACGTCGACGTCGCCGGCAAGTACCTCCTCATCCTCGTCAACGACCCGCCCGCGCCGGCCTCCGAGCCCGGGCTCTTCGGCGGCCTGGCGATGACCTACTACGGCCGCTGGACCTACAAGTACGAGGAAGCGGCCCGGCGCGGGGCCCTGGGTGCGCTGATCGTGCACGAGACCGAGCCCGCGGGATATCCCTGGAGCGTCGTGCGAGGGGGCTGGTCCGGCGAGCAGTTCTCCCTGCCGCCGGATCCGCAGGCGCCCGCCCCGGCCGGCGTCCTGGGCTGGATCTCACTCGATCTGGCCCGCCGCGTGCTCTCGTCGGCCGGCCACGACTTCGACGAGCTGCGCTCCGGAGCGGCGCGGCGGGGATTCACCGCTGTGCCCACGGGCGTGACCGCGTCCTCGGCGGTCCGGAGCGCCCAGCGGCGCGTCGAGACCCGCAACGTCGTGGGCCTGAGGCGGGGATCCGAGCGGCCCGACGAGTACGTCACCGTGACGGCGCACTACGATCATTTCGGGATCGGGGAGGCGATCGAGGGGGACTCCATCTACAACGGCGCGTACGACAACGCCTCGGGGACCGCGCTGCTCATGAGCCTCGCCACCGCGCTGGCGCGCGCGCCGGAGGCTCCCGAGCGCTCGGTCGTCTTCATCGCGACCGCCGCGGAGGAGCAGGGGCTGCTCGGAGCCCAGTGGTACGTGCAGAACCCGCTCTTCCCGCTGAGGCGCACCGTGGCGGAGATCAACATCGACGGGGCGAATCTGTGGGGTGAGACCACGGACGTGATCGTGCAGGGAGAGGAGCGCAGCGAGCTGGGAGCCTTCGTGCGTCCCCGCGCGGCGCAGCTGGGCCTGACGATCGTGCCCGAGCCCGAGCCCGAGAAGGGCTTCTTCTTCCGCTCCGACCACTTCCCGTTCGCCAAGGCCGGCGTGCCCTCGCTCTACGTCGAGCACGGGCGGAGCTACGTGGGCCGCCCGCCCGGCTGGGGCGACGAGATCCAGGCGGACTACACGGCCAACCGCTATCACGCGCCCTCGGACGAGTTCAGCGACGAGTTCGTCTTCGGCGGAGCCGTGCAGCAGGGAGCGCTCGCGCTGCTCACCCTGCTCGACGTCGCGGCCGACGACGGCTGGCCCAATTGGCTCGAGGGCCAGGAGTTCAAGGCCGCCCGCGACGCGATGATGGAAGGAGGCTAGTGGAGTGAGCACCGCGATGTCGAGGAGTCCCGCACGGGCATCGCCGGTGCGTCGCCGCGCCCATGGCATCGAAGCGGCGGAAACGCTCCACTACAGCCCGGTCGGCTGATCGAGGAAGATCGACTCCAGACCGAAGCGCTCGGACAGGTGCTCGGCCAGAGCCCGGACGCCGAACGTCTCGGTCGCGTAATGGCCGCCGAGCAGCACGTGGATCCCCAGCTCCATCGCGTCGAAGTAGTGGTGGTGGGAGCCCTCGCCGGTCACGAATGCGTCGAGCTCCAGGGCCGCGGCCTCGGAGATGAACGACCCGCCCCCGCCGGTCACCACCCCGACTCGCTCGACGCGCTCCGGGCCACCTCCCAGCACCCGCGGCTCCGCCCCGACCGCATGGCCCAACGCACGAGCGAGGGCTTCCACGTCCGACGGGGCCGCGAGGCGGCCCCACCAGCCGATCTCCGCGTCCTCGTAGCTCCCGAAGCGACCCTCGAGCTCGATCCCCAGCGAGCGGGCGAGCAGGGCGCAGTTGCCGACCTCCGGGTGGCTGTCCAGCGGCAGGTGCACGCTGTAGAGGGCCACCCCGTTCGACATCAGCGCCGAGACCCGACGGTGCAGGCGCCCGGTGATCGGCTGGAGGCCGCCCCAGAAGAGACCATGGTGCACGATCAGCAGGTCGGCTCCCGCCTCGGCCGCGGCTCGGATCGACGCTTCGGACGCATCGACCGCGCTCGCCACGCGGTGGACCTCGTCCGGCCCGGCGACCTGCAGTCCGTTCAGCGCAGCGGGATAATCCGGATGCTCGGCGATGGCGAGATACGCATCCAGATATTGGAGCAAAGATTCTAGTTGCATCTGCCGTGGCTTCGGGCTCGGGTCGGACGGGAGCGGTCACCGGTGCGGGCAGGGCTCCGTTCTTGGCTCGACGGCCGCGCTCGGGGGCCGCGCCGGCGCGAAGGAGCCGTCGCCGAGTGGAAAAGCTGTGGGAAAGCCGTCATGGGCGACAGGGGGAGACGGCTGCGAGGTGTGGCCGGGCACACGCAAAGCGCTGCACTACAATGACTTGCGGCGTGCGAGCCCGGGTCGGCCCTTTCGATGGACGTGGATGGCCGGACTGGGGAAAAGGCTCAGGACCGCGCGCCCGCGTGCTCCCTGGCCTCCTCCTCTTCCACGACCGTCGGCCTCGGCAGGCGGTCGCCCTTCGATGCCGGTACCGAGACGTCGCCGCTCATGTGTACCGTGCCGTTCAGGACCGCACCCTCTTCGAGCTGCATGCGCCGCGTGTGGACCTCACCCTCGATGTGACACGTGGCCTGGAGCTCGAGCCGTGAGGCCGCGGACAGCCGGCCGTCCACACGGCCCGAGATCACGGCGTCCTGCGTGTTGATGTCCCCGGACACGTGACCCTGTCTTCCCACGACCACGGCCTTTCCGGCGCTGATCGATCCCTTGACCGTGCCCTCGACGCGCACGGTGCCGTCGGTCTCGCAGTCGCCCACGATCGTCATGCCCGGTCCGATGATCGAGATCACGGATTCGGGAGCTGTCGGATTGTTGTCGCGGTCGCGTGCCATGGGGCGCCTCGTCAGTGCTGGTTCGATCGTGGGAGGAAGGCCTGCGGTCGCACTGGGCCACGCCGTCGCCGGGCAACGGGGGCCCGAACGGAGCGGCGCCGGGGGAGCAGGTGGGGGGCGCTGCCCACGGCTAGGTCGGCTGCTCGACGAACGAGAGCGGGTCGACGGGCTCTCCGTCGACCAGCACCTCGAAGTGGAGGTGCGGACCCGTCGAGCGTCCGGTGGACCCGCTCAGCGCAATTACCTGCCGCTCCCGGACCTTTTGTCCGAGGCTGACGAGGTTCATGGACGCGTGGCCGTACAAGGTCGCGTAGCCCCCCCCGTGGTCGATCACGACGAAGCGCCCGTAGACGGCGTCCTCGCCGACATCGATGACCGTGCCGCCACCCGCGGCGCGGATATACGAATCACTTGCAACAGCAATATCCAGGCCGGGATGGTCGCCGCCCATCCCCTCGTGCAGGCCCTGGGTCACGAAGCCCCGCTCGGTCAGCGGCCATGCCGAGGGGACGGTCGGTCCGCCCTCGGGGCGCTCCTCGCTGGACCCCGAGCGCCGGGCGGTCGTCACGGGGGGCAGCCAGACCCCCGACGGCACGTCCAGCTCCGCCGATCCGAACAGGCCCCGGATGTTCCCGTATTGCTCCTCGATCGTCTCGAGGCGTCGGACCAGCGCCTCGACGCGGGCGCGGTCCAGCGCCATGATCTCGACCTCGCGCTGCAGCTCGACGGCGCGGGCCGCGCGGGCAGCGAGATACCACCAGCTGCCGGCCATGACGGTCAGCGCGAGGGTCGCGAGAACGCCGAGCGCAGCCAAGCCGCGGAGCATCCGATACGACAGCTTGATCGTCTTGGTCTCGCGTCCGCCATCGGGAACGATCATCAGCGTGAGCGTCCGCCTGACCGAACCCTCCTTCATTCGACGACCTCCGAGATCGCGCGCCGGGTGATGAGCTCGAAGATACGCCCGAAGTCGTCTGCATCGTGATAGCGAATTTCGATCGAGCCCTGGCCCGCCCGGCTCTGCTTCACGCTGACCCGGGTGCCGAGGTGCTCCTGGAGCGCATCCTCCAGGGCGCGCACGACCGGGCTCTTGGGCTTGGCGGTTTTCTTGCGAAGCGCCCCCGCGGCGCGTGCCACACGCCGCTCCATCTCCCGCACGGACCAGCCTTCCCTGACCGCGCGCCGGGCGAGCTCGCCGGCCTGCACCGCGTCCTCGAGGGAGAGCAACGCCCGCGCATGTCCCTGGGTCAGCGCACCCCCTTCCAGCATCTCACGGATCGAGGGCGGCAGGTTGAGGAGCCTGACGAGGTTGGCGACCGTGGAGCGGTCCTTCCCGACGGAGCGGGCGATCTCTGCCGGCTTCATCCCGAACTTCGCGCCAAGCGCCGCGTACCCCTCCGCCTCCTCGATGGGATTGAGCTGCTCGCGTTGAAGGTTCTCCACCAGGGCGAGCACGAGGAGCGTGTCGTCGTCGGCATCCCGCACCATCACCGGGACCTCGCGCCAGCCGAGCCGCGCGACGGCCCGCAGCCGGCGCTCGCCGGCCACCAGCTCGAAGCGATCGGAGGAGCCCGGCGCCGGCCGAACGACGAGCGGCTGAAGGAGTCCGTTCTCTCGGATCGACTCGCTGAGCTCGTCCAGCTCGGACTCCGTGAACACGCGCCGCGGCTGCAGCGGGTTCGGCACGATGGCCGAGACCGCCACCCGCAGGATTTCCCCGGCCGCCGCTTCGGGCTCCAGGTACTCGCCCAGGAGCGCCCCCAGCCCGCGGCCCAGACGGTCGCGGCTCACGAGCCGGCTCCGGCACCGATCGCAGCTTGAGCGCGATCCTTCCGATCGATCACCTCGTGCGCGAGGGCCAGGTACGCCTGGGCCCCCGCCGACACGACGTCATACTCCACGATCGGCTGCCCGAAGCTGGGCGCCTCGGCGAGCCGGACGTTCCGAGGGATCGCGGTGTGGTAGACCTTGGCGCCGAAGTACTCCCGCGCTTCTTCGGCGACTTGGCGGGAGAGGTTGAGCCGCTTGTCGTACATGG
>JABAOE010000017.1_pt2 | contig 20267 bp, 24 predicted proteins | sample 7062141 | NCBI WGS metagenome assembly JABAOE01 (sample SAMN14538627, study PRJNA623070) | marine sediment metagenome | biome: marine biome [ENVO:00000428]; feature: marine pelagic biome [ENVO:01000023]; material: deep marine sediment [ENVO:00002113] | place: India: Gulf of Khambhat ... | reverse complement strand
CTTTCAGGCATGTATGGAATTGCCATAGTTGATCCAGCAAAAGGATACAAGAAATTAATGGTTGAGAAAACAAGTGGCAGCGGTGAAGTAGATAGAATGTTCTATGACGCTGATGCACTAGAATTCACGTTACAGTACAATCAATTGTACTTGACTGACGAAGGCAACTATGATGCAGGAGCAATGTTCCAACATCATAACACTGCAACAGTTGTCAACGGAATGCAATTTGGTTATGTTCCAAACGGTGTACATAACGCCTTAATTCTAGGTGATGCAAACAAAAACATCTTTGTTGCACAACCATGGAATGATCTTGAACTCAAACAATATCAGTCACAACTAATGTATGTTGAACTTGATCAACACGTTAGATTGTTCATTGAGAATCAAGGAAATGAACCAGTATTCTTCCACATAGTTGGTGAAATTTTGGATAGAGTTACCCAAGGTAACCGAGTTCAATCTGCAGCCACTGAAACATGGATGATAGGTGGTTCACAAGGTGCAATTGTAGACTTGGTATTTGATGAACCAGGTGTTTATGCTGGAGTCAATCACGACTATGCAGCAATTTACACTGGAGCTGCATCCATTTGGGTAGCAGGTGATCCATTCGGATTAAACCCAAGACTCATTGATGCAGGTGTAATATCTTCACCAGTACCATCATATGCATATGCATTGGGTAACCCAAGCGATGCAGTACCACCAATGGGTATGAACAGTATTGCTCATCCAGCAATCAATGCTCATGGATTATACACTGATGAACGTGCAGCCGAAATTGTAGCTGACGGTGCAATTCCCTTATGGGAAGTTGTTCCAACTCTACCACCAATCTAGGTAGATACAACCCCCATCTTTTTCTATTTTTATTTTTTTAATTCTAAATTATATTGAAATTATTCCCACTTTGATCAAGTATTCTATGGATTTGGCGTATTCTTGATCTGAAATTTTTCTATCAATCCACCATCCAGTGCTAATTTTAACCCAGTCTGGTATTGTAACACCACTATTTTCTTGATTTTCTATATTCTGCACAACAATGATTTCTTCTTTTATTAAAAACGCAATTGCATTTGCAAACTCCAAGTCTGTTATAGCACCATTATACCAATACTTTGAAAATTCTCTAATCCATGAAGGAATTACAATTTTTCCTGAATCAATTAACTCAAATTCTGTAGTGGCTGTGTTTCCAGAATATTGAACTTCTAATGTGTACTTTCCTAATGGATAAATCTCTGACTCAAATGGAAACGGAGAAGGAACCGTTGTTTTTAAATCTGTTACATCTAATGGAATTGCACTACTTTTCTTTCCATCCTCATCTGTAATATACAAAGTTGCAAATTTTTCAGTTATTTCAGAAACTTCTATTGTAAAAGTTAGAAAATCTCCGTAACTGTAAATTTGTTTATCGGTGTAAACTGATATTGTTGGTTGAGCAGAAACAGGTAGAGTTTGTATTAATAAAGAAGTAATTAAAAAAAACACTAATACTTTTTTTCTTTTTAAGAAATAAGTTAACATGAATACTCACCTATTTCTCCATTCAAAGTATCCCAAAAAAACAATGCGGAGTATTGTTCAGTAATTGTATATGGAATAACTCCAATTATTGGTGCTTCAATCTGTGTAATTATTTTTAGTTGACGAGGATCAATACGTTCTGGTGCAGAACCACTAAACATTCCATCAAAATGTAAGGCTAAATATTGTGCTTCTGAAAAGGTTTCTGACCTAAATGTCCCATTAAGAACTTCTGAAGCCATTGGTGCTAATGTTGAAGAACCAGTTGAAAAAACTCCTTTGTTATCTTCATTAAAGAAAATATTGATGCTAAATTTTTGAAAATTTACAAAAAAAGGCGTTGAGTTACAAATTTCTATATTTCCACTGTTTATCATATCAAAAAATCTAAACTGCCCTTCATCTGTCCCACTAAATTGCAAATGATTTAGCGCATAGATATTCCAACCAGAATATACAAAGGGTACTGCAATTACGATTGATGCAATAATCACTATAGCTGTATGTTTATCCATTATTACCAATTTAAAATCAAATTCTCCGTTTTTTCTACTTTTGGTTCTTTACACTCAAAATGATTATATTCAGTGAATAAAGGCTGACTTGCATGGGATTCGATGATTCTGTATTAATTTGTGATCAGGTAAATCCTATTCTAAATAAGATCCTTGAAGAGAACGGTTTAAAAATTTCGTATGAACCTGAAATTACTCCTGATCAAATCAAAGAAAAGATTGGAGAATTTAACATAGTAATTGTAAGAAGCAGAACTAAACTAACAAAAGAACTAATTGAAAATGCAAATAACTGTAAAATTATTGCTCGTGTAGGAGTTGGATTAGATAATATTGATCTTGATGCAGCTAAGGCAAAAAACATTCGTGTAATTAATGCTGTTGAAGGTGCAATGAATGCTGTTGCAGAACAAGTTTTAGGTTTAATGTTATCTTTAGCAAGAAATATTCCAAGAGCAGACAGAGAGATAAGAAATGGTAATTGGCTTAAAAAAGAATTGATGGGCACAGAACTAAAAGGAAAATACTTGGGAATTGTAGGACTAGGAAATATTGGTAAAAGACTGGGTAGATTGGCAAAAGCATTAAACATGAACATTATTGGCTATGATGTAATCCCAATTGATGAAGAATTTTCTAAAGAAGTTGGTTTAATGAAAACTGATCTAGATACATTATTGCAAAGTTCTGATTATGTTTCACTTCACGTTCCTTTATTGGATTCTACATACCATCTAATTAATGCTGAAAAACTATCTTCAATGAAAAAAACAGCATGTATCATCAATACCTCAAGAGGTGGGGTCGTTGATGAAGAAGCACTTTATGACGTATTAAAAAATGGGAATTTGGGCGGTGCAGCTTTGGATGTTTTTGAAAAAGAGCCTGCCACTGATAATAAACTAGTCTCGCTTCCAAATGTGGTAATGACTCCTCATATCGGTGCTCAGACAAAAGAAGCTCAGTCCTTAGCTGCAAATGTTATAGCAGAAAAGATAATACAGATTCTCAGAGGTGTAATTTAGGATTGAACTCAAAAATCTTACTTTTTGCAAGTTTAATGATTATAGCCATCCCAACAGCAGTTTATGCTGCACCTGGTACAATTGCTGCAGATATTGATGGTACCTCTGTTGATATTTCCTATGATGCTGAAGGAGTTAATGTAATTGGTGTAGAAGCTGATGTGGGCGAAATTGAATTAATATTTGAAGTTGAAGTAACTGGAAGTCCCGCTATTCTTGAGTTTACTTTTGATAGACAAATTTTTGATGCAACTTTTCAGGGAGAAGATGATGCTTTCTTTGTAATAGCAGATGGTGATTTTATCGATGTTGAAGAGATTGAAACCACTTCTGAAACAAGAACTCTTAGAATGGAGCTACCCACTGGCACTGAAGAAATTGAAATTTTTGGAACTGAATTGCAAGGTGTATCATTAGGGCAACCCGGTGTTGAAGAACCACCTGTAGAAGAACCACCAGTAATTGAAGAACCACCAGTAATTGAAGAACCACCTAAAGTTGAACAACCACCAGTTGTTGAAGATAAACCCAAAGTAGAATGTGGCCCAGGAACAGTACTCAAAGATGGTGAATGTGTACTAGACATGACTTGTGGTCCAGGGACAGTACTCAAAGATGGTGAATGTGTACTTGATTCTACATCCTCAGGAGGTTCTAGAATGGAACTTCCTCCAATGAGCTCATTTATCTATGGAGCAGCTGCTGCCATTGCAATATCTATCATAGTTATGATAATTCTTGGTATAATTAGTAGAGGAAGTAGACAAAAAACAAGTGCTTAAGTCATTTTTTTCTTTTCTTTTTTTGTAAATTAGTCATTACTTTATCATATTCTTGTTTCATTTTATTGAATTCACTTTTGACAGTACCAAGTTCATTTAATGTAGCTTGATTTTTTGAATTTAATAAAACTACAAGTGAATTAATTGCACCAAAAATTTTTTCAGATTCATTTTTAGACGCAATTGATTTTAGCTCTTTTTCAATATCTTTAATTGATGGTTCTTCAGCAGCTATTTTTGTCTGAGCTGGTTCGTTAACAGACTCTAATGATAACTCTGACTTTATTTTGTCTACTTCATTGTTTTTTTCATCTAGCTGTTTTTTTGCTTGACTCATTTGAGAAGTAAAATGTTCAATTTTTTCTTGAAGCAAATCTTTTTCTTCTTCCAAACGAGTTAAGACCTTTCTAACGTCATCTGATTTTAATTTATTATAATTTTTTTTATCTAATTGTTCTTGTGAAAGAAACTTTGGATTTAATTCTGCAAGATCGTCTGTAAACTGTTCTTTTTCAGCTAGAACCTTGTCTAGATGATTCTTTTTCTCTGCTAAATGTGCATTTACAAATTTCAAATATTGTGCAGTGTTTGTAAAATCATCCTTAAACTCTTGTGTTTTATCGTTAAACTCTCTAGCTTTATCTTTAACGAAGTTTTTTCTATCAAAGGTAATTGCTCTATTTGGAACTTCAAAAATTTCTTCAGAAATAATTTTTTCACCAATAGTAGGTTGATATCTAGACCATTCATCATCGTCTACATTAGAATTTATTTTAACATCAGTTATTCCATCTGAAACATAATTTTTTTTTCTATTGATATGCTTTTTTTCCAAGATGTTTTACAACGTTTCATAAGATATGACTAGCTAGTAGTCGCAATAGAACAAACAACGATTGAATGTTGAATTTCTATGAACTCATGATATTTGTTTGTCTTACGTGAACAGACATAAGCACAACTTCAAATAAATTCTGGTATATTTGCATGCAAAAAACTGATAGTCTAGATGAAAATCCTATTGTAAAAGAGCTTTCTAATGTTGCATCAAATGCATTTCATGAATTAGAACTCACTAAACAAAATCTTAAAGAAAAAGAACTTGAATTAAAAGAAATTGCAGAAATTTCTAATGAAAAAATTAACGCTGCAATAAAAACAAATCAAGATTTACAAGACAAAGTACAATTGTTATTAGATTTTTCTAATACTCTAGAAAGAAAAAATGAAATTTTAGAACAAAAAAATAAAGAATTTAAAATTAAAGAAACCACTTATAATAAATTAAATAAAGAACTCAAAGAACAATTAGTTAACGTTTCTAAAACAGAAAAAGATCTAAAGTTACGCAAAAAATTTCTAGAAAAACAAGTAGAATTAAAAACTGATGCTTTAGTAAAATCAGAAAAAATTGCAATCATTGGTGAGCTTACATCTAGACTTGCCCATGATTTACGAAATCCATTATCTGTAATTAAAACTGCACATGGAATAATGAAAGAAAAACCAAAGATGGATATCGAACAAAGATTACAATATAACGCAAGAATCGATAGAGCTCTTTAAAGAATTATTCATTTAGTTGATGATGTTCTCGGTTTCGTAAGAATTTCTGATTTAGAAATGACTGAATCTTCTGTATTGTCTTTAATTGAATCATCTCTTGATTCACTTGACATCCCTCAAAAAATTAAAATCTTTAAACCTGAAAACGATTTTCAAATAAACTGCGACTTTAGAAAACTTGAAGCAGTTTTTGCTAATTTAATTACAAACAGTATTCAGGCAATGGATGAAGAAGGCAGAATAGAATTTAGATTATCTGAAGCTAAAAATGAAATAAAAATAGAAGTTGAAGACACAGGTCATGGAATTGCTAAGTCAATTTTACCAGAAGTGTTTGATCCATTATTTAGAACAAAATCAAATGGAACAGGACTAGGTTTGGCAATATGTAAAACCATTGTGGAACAACATGGCGGTACGATTTCTGCAAAATCTAATCCTACAACCTTTACTATCTTACTTCCTACTAACATGTAACCCTCTTACAGATATTAAGGGGATTTTGATAGTGCGGATATGCCTAGTAAACAGGATCAAGTCTGGCTAAACATGTGGAAAGATAACGATATAGCCATTCGTGAAAGAGCCATTGGATGGCGTAAAGAAAATGCAATAACTAGAGTTGAAAAACCTAGCAGAATTCAAAAGGCTAGAAGATTAGGTTACAAGGCAAAACAAGGAATTGTAGTTATTCGTATGAGAGTAGGTACTGGTGGAATGAGGCGACAAAGACCACGTGGTGGTAGACGTCCTAAACATCTTGGTGTAACTCGAATTAAAGCAGATGTAAACATGCAAGAAGTAGCAGAACGCAGGGTTTTAGAAAGACATCCTAACATGAAGTTACTTGGCTCTTATTTTCTATACAAAGATGGTATGTATTTTTGGTATGAAGTAATCTTAGCTGATCCATCCCATCCAAGAATTGTTAAAGATAAAGAATTACGAAAACGAGTAATTGCATAGAAAGAATTGCTTTCAATATTTTTCTTATTTGTTTTAATTTTAATAGCTATTCCAACAGCGTATGGTCAGCTATCCGATAGGACTGGTTTAAAACAAAATTTTGTTGTTGAAACAGGAGGATATGAATTCCCAGTTGATATTACTTCAAATTTTAATGTAGAAGAAATTGAATTTAGTAGTGACGATAAAAAATTAACTTTTTACATTAATAGTAATATCGAAGGCAATATTGCAGAAATAATAATTCCGATTAATCTAATTAATGGAAATTTTACTTTTATACTGAATGATCAAGAAGTAGTTCCTCAAGTTAAGATGAATGAAAAAATTTCATTTATTACTATTGAATTTGATGGTATTGGAAAACACAAACTCGATATTGTAGGTACAACTTATCTTTCAGAATTTTCAGAAATTTCTCTTTTAATACTAACTGTGTCGTTATTCAGTTTGATTGCTATACTAAAGTTAAAAAAATTTAATTTTTCAATTATTCATTAAGTAGAGACTTTACTAACGGCTCTAATCGACCATTTTGTCCAAACGCTACGTCTCTTAGCACTCCTTTTCTATCCACAACTATGGTTGAAGGTGTACCTTGTAAGGAATATTGCTCAAAAGTTTCAGCGGAATATTCTTTTGATTTTAAGTAATCCTTTACTCTCTGAATAATTTGATTTCTGTAATCTTCAGGCTGTGAGTCAAAATCTGGAATTTGATTATAAATGAAATTTTTAATTCTTGATTCAGAAATCTCACCTGATTCTTTGATTAAAGAATCCATTCCTACTGGGAAAGGAATTTTGTATGGCAGTTTTCCATCTTCAAGTTTTCCGTATTGACCAAGGCCTTGTTTAGTATCTCCAATCACTTCTCCTGTTTTCAGTAAAAGCTCTAAGTTTTCTAGTGTATTTTTGTCAAAATCTTCAAAAGCTGTAGCAATACCAAGTACTTTTACTCCCTCCGATTGATATTTTTTGTAAACATCTATTGCTTCAGGAATACCGTACAGAAAACATCCAGGACAGTTCACTTGAAATACTTCAACTACAACTATCTGGTCTTTTTCTTCATCAAAATTAGTTGGTAATCCTTGAACCCATTTTGAGACTTTAATGTTTGGAGCCTTTTCTCCAATTTGCACACTCATAATGGTTTTGTCTCAAAAATCCATTAAATAGATAACTGTACTGAGAATCTACTAATAGAATAAATGTGAGGCTACAAAATTGCGCATATTGAGCCAAAAACAAGTTGTTACTGAAGAACGAATGAAATTGTTTGCAGAAATGGAAGAAAGATATGAAAAAAAGGATACTCAGTATTTTGTAAAATTACTCGATCATGATGATTATATTGTTAGAACTCGTGCAACCTGCATTCTTGTTGATTTTGGTGGAGAAGACAAAGTTAAGCATGTAGCCAAAGTTCTCAAAGAAGATTCTAATGAATTGGTTAGACATGAAGCAGCTTTTTCGTTAGGCCAGATGTGTTATAGTAGTGGAGTGAAACCATTAGAAGATGCTACACTAAATGATCCTAGTATGTTTGTAAGACATGAAGCAGCAATTGCTTTAGGCGTTATTGGTTCAAAGGATGCTAAAATTGCACTTGAAAAAGCTTTGAATGATCCAGATAAACCCGTTGTTGATTCTGCAATAGTAGCATTATCTAACATTGAGTTTATGGAAAAGCTTAGCAAAAATGAAAAGTTTGCAAAACTGACTGGCGGTTAAATAGCAGTAACCACTGTACCCTGATTTGATGATTCAAACTTGAAAATTTGTTCTACAGAAGAGTCTTCAAAAATTTCTGAATCATGAGTAATTATGATAAATTGCATAGCATTTGATGAACTATTAATTTCAGAGAGTTGAGAAAGAACTTTTACAAGTGATCTTCTCCTATCTTCGTCTAAATGCATTGTTGGTTCATCTAAAATAATGAAATTAAGATTAGATGAACCAAGTAATTGCGCCATTCCTAACCTTAATGCTAAAGCAATGCTTACCTGTTCTCCACCACTAAGTGATTCTAAATCTAATGTAGTGTTTTTAGAATAACATGTAATTGATACATCTCTTGCTTTTTCAGATAATTCTATTCTCTGAATTTTTGTGTTTAACATGTTTAGATATTCAGACGCTTTTTCAGAAATTGTATTGAGTGCCCAAGATCTTAAACTGGTAGCAACAGGACCATCTCTATTGAAAACATTTTCTTGAATTTCATTTAATTCCAAAACATAGTCTTTTACAAATTGTAATTCTTTTATTACTAAACTATTTTTTTCTACAAGTTCTTCTGAATTTCGAATTTTTTCAATTATTCCTCCGAGTTTTTGGTCAATTTCACTTAATTCGTGTTGTTTATCATCTAAAGAATCTTTTAATTTTTCAAAATTAAATTTATCAAAATCTTTTGTTTCACTTTCAAGTTTTGTAATTTTTTCATACAATAATTTAGCATGAGAATCAATAGTTGCGGCTTCCACCAACATTCCTGAACTAATATTAATTGGAATTTTTTTTATGTTAGTTTTTTGAAAAGATACTTCTTTTTTTATTGAATCAATTTCTTCTTTTTTATGAATTGAATGTGCACGTAATACAGCTTCAGAGTTTGTGATTTTTTGTTTAATATCTAAAAGTTCTTCTCTTTTCTTTTCTCGTAAATTATTTTCTTTTTCTAATAAAGAAATTTTTTTATCAAGTTCGACATTTTCTTCTCTAAGATGTTCTTCTTGAAATAATGGGTTAAGATGATCTACTTTTGAATCACATACTGGACATTTGCCATTTTCAAGATGAAGTTTTTTGGCAAGAGTTTGTTGTTCTTTTATTGAAATAATCTTCATTTTATATTCTTGAATTTTTTCTGTGGTGTTTTCAAATTCAGTTTCTATTGTTTTAAGTGATTTTTCTATTGATTTTTTGTCATCAAGATGCTCAAAACACTCTTCGCAGTCACGAATTTTCTTCTCTTTTTCTAAAATCTCATTTTGAATAGATGAAATTGCTTCTTTAGCATATTTAATTAATTCAGATTTTCTAGATTCTAATTGTTCTTGTTTGTCTAATTTAGGTAATTCACCTTCGATTTTTTCTTTTAGTAATACAATCTCTTTTTTTTGTTTTGTTTTTTTATTTTCTAATTCTTTTTGAATTGGTACATTATTTTGAATTTCTAATTTTTGTTTGTCAATTTCATTTTGTAGAATTTTAATATGTGAATCATCATATCCTAACTCTTTTTGTATTGATTCTCTAAATTTTTTTAAAACGATTTTCATATTTTCTGCTGAAATATCTAATTTATCTATGCTAATTACTGCATTAATTAATTCCTTGAATTCTTTAGGTTTTGCTTTAATGATCGAATTTAATTCTCCTTGTTGAACAATTGAGGCAATTTTTAATTTTTCAAAATCTAATCCAATAATATTTTCAATTTCTTTGGTCATAGATTCTCCAAATTGTTTTCGTTCACCTTCTGCAATTGGAATCCATTCATTTTCATTTTTTTGTAAAAATTGAGAGGATAAAGTTCCTTTAAGATTAATTTTTCTTGTTGCTTGAAGAATTTTATTATTAACTGTAAAATTAATTTTTGTATATCCTTGATTTTGTCCTCTACGAATTAATCCTTTATTGGATTTTCTTGTATGTTGTCCAAACAATGCAAAAGTAATTGCATCAATAATACTAGATTTTCCTGATCCGTTGGGCCCAACAAAAACTGTAACCCCTTCTCCAAAATTTAACTTGGTATCTGAATGAGAAAGAAAATTTCCTAATTCAATTGAATTAATCAATTCGCCTTCTCCTTTCTATACTGCTTGTAGTTTTCCATAATCATTTGAGTTGCATTATCTATATCGTTAGATGATAACACTGGAAGTAGTTCTTTAATTGCAAAATTTGCTAGTTGTTCTGATTTCAGTGAAGATATAGCTAGCTTAATCATTTCATCATCAATTCTAAGTGGTTTGTCCATTAGTACAGATGATTGTGATGATTCTTTGCTAATTTTCCATAAACAATGTAAGGTATGAGGAATTAGGCGTGAAATTTGTGCTTGAACTAGGTCTGTCTGAATATTTTTCCCATGAATTCTTAACTCAATTATTGGTTTTTTTGAAGATGTATTAGTAGTCTGGTTAAGAATTTCATCTACTGACTTTGTAATGTCATCAAAACTAGTATCTACAGAAAACTGTGATCTACGATTAAGTTCTATCCATTCTGGTTTTGCTTCTGCACCTGAAATATCTACTTGAAAAAATCCTTTTTTTGTATCTTTAATCCCCTCACTTGTTGTTAATTCAATCGAACCTGGATAAGCAATTGGACCATTAAGATTACCAAATGATTTTAGGAATTTATCGTGCAGGTGACCCATTGCGTAATAAGTAAAATTTTTTGGAAGATCGTTTGCACTTAGCTCTCCTGCAAATTTATTTATCTCACTTATTCCTTGATGCATTACCAGAATTTTGTGACCCTTGTGCTCTTTTGCTATTGCGTCTACTTCACTAAACTTTGTTTCAAAGTCTTGCATTTCACTTTTTCTAATTTTATCAAATCCTGTAATCATAACATCTTTGTAAATTGTAGGTTTTCCTTCTCCAACATAATGANNTCTAATTCTGCTAATATCATGTTCTCCTAAAACAAAAAATGATTCAATGTTTTTTTGTTTTAATTTTTTTAAAGCATGAGCCATATGCATTATTGCCGTGCCACTTGGATTAGGGGTGTGAAAAATATCTCCAGCAAAAATTATAAAATCTACATGGTCTTTAATTGAAATATCGATAGTTTGATTAAAAGCATCATAAATGTCGTTTTCTCTTTCTTCTGAATTATACTGAATCAGTCCTAGATGGGTGTCAGATATGTGAGAAAATAACATTCTAATCCACTAACAAATCTTTTTGAATAAGCTTTTGAGTTGATTCTTTTGCAATTCCCTCAAATTTTTTTGCAACTGCCCATTCAGTAACCGCATCTTGATCAGCCCCCATTGTTTTCTCTTTAACTTCTTCAATATGTACAATCGAAGGTAAATTTACCCATTGTCCAACCAAAATTGCATCCCCTACATTAAGTGAGGTAATTTGGTCAATCAGATTTTTACTTATTGATTCAGCAGCAGATGTAATCTGACTTTGATCATCTTCTTGAATTATCTTCATTACTGCAAGTGAACCCATTTGACTTACTATGTTAGGGTCTAGGCTACGTGGTCTTTGTGAAACCACTCCTAAACCGAGACCGAATTTCCTTCCTTCTCGAGCAATCTTTGAGGCCCAATATTTTGCCTGGGTATCTTCGGTTTTTGGAATGAAAACATGAGCTTCTTCAATCACTACAAAGATTGAAGAACCAAATCTCGGATTTCTTTTTGTAGTTTGTTTTACATTTTTTGCACGAATTGAATCTTTTCTATCATTTAACAACTCTTGAAGATAGTAAGACACAGCAACGTTTGCCTGTTTTTCACTAAGACTTGAAATATTCAATATGTTGATTCTACCTTCTTTAATTAATCCAATTGGATCCATTACATCAGGATCGAGAATATCAGAAAACTTGTGTTGCGCATCATCAATTTTATCTTGAACTCGTCCTCCAGAGTATGTGTATTCTTTTTTGTCTTTTTTGTTTAATTGGATAATTTCTTCAACTTGATCGTTTAAGGCCTCCCAGAAATCTTTGCTCTCTTTAACTTGTTTAGTAAATGCCATTCTAAGAATACGTTGTTGTATACTTGCATTGTCTCTAATTTCTAAAACTTCTCCTAGTGATTCTGCATCAAGTAATCGTGGATTTATTTTGGCATCAATTACATTGATTTTTGGAATTGATAAATTACTATAATCATCATGATAATCAAAAATAATTACAGTTCCATTAAGTGTGTTAATTTTTTTTGCAATAAGTGAAACAAGATTGCTTTTTCCCATTCCAGTCATAGCTAAAATCCCAATGTGTCTTGAAACTATTTTGTTAAGATTTACTTTAGTAATAATTTCTGGATTACGTAATAGATTTCCAATTTTAATCCATTGTGCTCCATCAGGACCAAAAATTTTTTCTAAATCTTTACTTTTTGCTTCTAGGATTTCGGTACCTGGTAATGGGGGAATAGCAGGTATGATTGCTTGACCTTTTTGTAATTTATCGATAAAACCTAAAATCATAATATTTGATGTATAGCCTTTATCTCTTCTATTGATCTCAGCAATTTCTTTACTTTCAACTGCTTCATCAAAATTTTTTACATCTGCAAGTGCAACACTTGAAACAAAAGTCCTTTCAACTAATCCTAGAATTTTTCCTTCACTAGAGTCTATTATTGTATATTCTCCAATTGCTAATGGTCTTGATGCAAGTGCAGTAATTTTTGTTGGCCTTGATTCGCCAATTACATATCCAATAATCAACCTAAAACCTCTCTAGAACCAATTTCAGTTGATATTCCATGCAAACTGACTAGTTTTGCCAAGTCTTTTCCACTAATTTTACAATTATTGTGTGCTAGCTTTAATGCATAAGGATAACCGCCAACACTATTTTTGTAAATTTTATTTAGCAAAATTTTGATCTCTTCTTCTGAATGATCGTCACCTAAAAGTTCAATTTTAATTAAAGGCAAAGAATCGCTCAGTCTAACATAAGTTGATGAAATTACTTTATCTTTTCCATATTTAGGATCTTTGAATAATTTGCTAAATCCTGGAGTACTAGTTGCATGATTGTAATAAAAAATATCTCCTGCAATAGAATTGAATTTTTCAAACTGTGCTTTTGTATTTGAAGTCTTTGAAATAAAAACAACATTGAAGTTTTTTTTCATTACTTTTAATACAGAACCAATTAACGCCGATTGTCTTGTCATAAATTGTGAGTATAATGAACCATCCATCAAAACTAAATCTACAACATCTATGGATTGCTCACAAGCTTGAATCTCCATTTTACTTGCCATAGAAGAAATATCTGTATCAGAATATCCGAGACCAAAATCGTGAAGATCAGAAATTATTTCTCCATTTGATTTAATGGATACTGCAGTGACTGCCCACATCTCTGCACCTTGAAATTTAATGCTGTTAAAACTACTATCAATACCTGCAACTGTAACTTCATTTTTTATCGGTCTATATTCTATCCAATTCTCTTTTGCCTTTTCTTTAATTTGCTCAAATTTGGGACCCTTTAAAATTTCGAGTGTTTTTTCACGTCTTTTGATAGCATCTTTGAATACGCTATTTAGCATACGAATACTTTGTTAGAACAGATAAAATCTTTAGGTTATACAGAACTTTAGCTAATAATAGACTACAATTAATTACAAGAAATCACTTACTCGATCAGCTTGAAGAAAATCGCTCTTTTAGGATGTGGAGCAATAGGGACTCAGATTGCTATGGCTATAGACTCAGGAAAAATACCGGCTCAACTAACTCAAATCTATGATCAATCAAAACAATCATCTGAAGAACTAGCCTCTAAATTAAAAAACAAACCTATCATAGTTGAAAACTCTCATCTTCTATCATCTGGGCAAGTAGATTTGGTAGTAGAAACTGCTTCCCAGCAGGCAGTAAAAGATGTAGCACTTAGTGTTATTCAAAACAAAAAAGACTTGATGATAATGAGTGTAGGTGCATTACTTGACTCATCAGTTTTTGAAGTTCTAACAGATGCCTGCACTGAATTCTCAAAAACAATTTACTTACCATCTGGTGCCATAGCAGGTCTAGATGCTCTAAAATCTGCAAAAAATGAATTAACTTCTGTTACATTAACTACTACAAAAAACCCAAAATCACTCAAGGGAGCAAAATTTTTTGAAACCTCTGATGTTGATGTAGAAAAAATCCAAAAAACAACTGTTATTTTTGAAGGAACTGCTAGTGATGCTGTAAAATTATTTCCTGCTAACATAAATGTCGCAGCATTATTGAGCTTAGTTGGAATTGGTAATGAAAAAACAAAAGTTAAGATCATAGCAAATCCTGACACAAATAAAAATACACATGAGATAGAAGCTGAAGGAAAATTCGGAAAAATGAATTTTTTAATTGAAAATGTTCCTGATGAAACTAATCCTAAAACTAGCCGATTAGCAATTCTATCAGCTATCGAAACTCTTAGAAAATACTGCTCAAAAGGAATCTCAATTGGAACGTAATTTGGCAAAAATTGCCATTATTGCCTATTTTTATGATTTTTTATGATATGATCTGATTCTTTAAATTAATAAAAAACCAATTTTTCAGAAATGCTTGTTCAACAAACTTCACGACTAAAAGAAGAGATTCTAAAACTAAAAAAACAAAAAGATGTGGTAATTCTAGCACATAATTACCAAGTTCCAGACGTTCAAGATGTTGCAGATTTTGTAGGAGACTCGTTAGGACTCTCTAGACAAGCAGCAAAAGTTGATAACAAAACAATTTTGTTTTGCGGAGTTCATTTTATGGCAGAGACTGCAGCTATTATTAGTCCTGAAAAAAAAGTATTAATTCCAGATATTGAAGCTGGTTGTTCACTTTCAGATTCAATTACTGTAAATGATTTACGAAAATGGAAAAAAGAACATCCAAAAGCAATTGCAGTTGGATACGTTAACACTACAGCTGAGATTAAAGCTGAACTTGATTACTGTTGTACTTCTTCTAATGCAGTGAATGTCGTTAAAGCAATTCCTGAAGAAAAAGAGATTCTTTTCTTACCTGATATGTTCTTAGGATCTTATGTTGCAAAAATGACTGGAAGAAAAAATATGTACATTTGGGCTGGTGAATGCCATGTGCATGCAGGAATTAGTTCTTCTGACGTTGAAAAGAAACTCAGCGAGCTTAAAAACGCTGAATTTGTAGTTCATCCAGAGTGCAGCTGTACTACCCCCATGCTCTATGATATAGCCTCAGGTGATTTCGCTAACAGAGATGTTAAGATTTTGTCAACTGAAGGCATGATGAACCATGTCAAAAATTCTAATTCAAAGCAATTTGTTGTTGCTACTGAAACAGGAATTTTGTATAGAATGAGGCAACAAAATCCAGGTAAAACTTTTGTTCCTGCATCAGAAAAGGCCGAATGTCAATATATGAAAATGATTACTCCTGAGAATGTCTATGCATCATTAAAAGAAGACAAGTATGAAGTTACAGTACCTAAAGAAATTGCAGATAAAGCTCGTCTTGCTATTGAAAGAATGTTGGCAATAAGTTAATTTTTTCTAAAAATAATTACTTAGGTTCTGGTGCAGAAATCAATTGGTATTCATTTCCATCTTGATCATGTATTGTACTCATAGTTCCACCCCAATCCTGTTTTTCAGGTTGTGAAATGTCTACTCCTTTTGCTTTAAGCTCTGCAAAAGTCCCTTGAATGTCATTTGTATAAAACCACAATCCTGTAGGTGTTCCAATTGTCATTTTTGCCATTTCAGCTGCTTTTTCTGGCATAAACTTTGGGCTTGGTTCCATTAATGATATTGAACTTTCTGAATTTTGTGGGGCAACTTCAATCCATCGCATTTCTCCAAACGTCATGTCCACTTTTTTCTGCAATCCTAACTTGTTAACGTAAAAATCAAGTGCTGATTCTTGATTAGATACCATTACTACTTTGCCACCAATTGTATCTATCACACTGCTTTTACTTTACAATATAATATAATGTTTAACTACTGTTTTTCTATCTCTAAACTAAAATCAATTCCTAAAACTGAATTAGTAATCTCCCCTACAGATATCATATCAACTCCAGTCTTTGCAAATGATACAATGTTTTTCTCATTAATTCCTCCTGAGGCTTCTAGTTTTACTCGCTGTCTAAGTTTATCTTTTTTTAGATTCTTTACTGTCTTGATAATCTCTTTTGGAGGAAAATTATCCAACATAACAATGTCTGCTCCTGTACTTACTGCTAAAAGCGCATCTTCTTGATTTTCAACTTCAACTTCAATTTTTTTATATTTTTTTCTTGCCTTGATAACTAATCTTGGTAAAGATTCGGCAATAGCCAAATGATTGTCTTTTATCATTATCATTTTATCTAAAGACAATCTATGTTTTTCACCTCCTCCAATTTTTACTGCTTCTTTATCAAAAAATCGTAATCCAGGAGCAGTCTTTCTTGTTGAGAAAAGTTTAACCTTTGGATTAACTGAATGGATTTTTCTAATCAATCTATTTGTTTTAGTAGCAATTCCACTCATTCTTGAAAGCAAGTTCAAGGCTGTTCTTTCACATCCTAATATTCCTTGAGCAGGACCTGTGATCTCACATATTATTTGGTTAGCTTTTATCTTACTCCCATCTTTTTTGATAATTCTGACTTTGCATTTTTTAATTTGAAAAATATTTTTTACATAATTAATTCCAGCTAAAGTACAATCATTTTTTGAAATTATTTTAGCTTTAATCTTTTTTCTTGGTAAAAGATTACTTGTAATGTCTCCTTTTCCTAAATCTTCAGCTAAAAATCGTAAAAGTTCTTTTTTTGGACTAGTGTCCAACTTATGTTACCTTTAATGCGTATTTTCCTTTTTCAGTAATTCCTAATGTTTTTGCAATGTGTGAATTTTTAGGATCAACAATTAATGCAATCCCATTCCAGTCTGGTGTAAGATCAGATGATTTGCATACTGGACAAACTTTTCCTATTGTAACAAACTTGCATTTTCTACAAGCCATTTCTCTTGCCATGTTCTACTTCTCCTTTACTTCAACAGTTTTCTTAGCTTTAGCTGTTTCTTTTTTTGCAGGCGGTTCATCTGACTTTGAATCTCCTGATTTTTTAATTTCTTCAGCTATCCATTCATCAGCACCCAAAAATGGTTGTCTGCATGTAATTCCAATTTTTCCCATTGATGCAGCTTTTCCTAAAGACACTGCTGTAATTCTTGTTCTAATTGTTGAACCAACTTTGAGTGTTCTACCACTTTGATTTGCAAGTATAACTCCAGCTTGTACATCACTTTTCAAGTAGTCATCCATTACTTGTGACAAATGTAATAGTGCGTCGGTTGGTCCAATTCTTACAAAAGCTCCAAAGTCTGTAATGTCCACTAATTCTCCTTGAACAATTTCTTGCAGCTTTGGATAAAATGTTAATGCGTCAAATTCAACTTTATGATATGTTCCTCCATCTCCTGCAATCATTTTTCCCATTGGTTCAACTTTTGCATCCATAATCATTATGATATATCCCAAGTCTGCATTAATCATGCTTTCATATTTTGATTTTAAGATATTCACTGCAGCTTTTTTCAGAGTACTTCCAAACAAGCTAGGTGGAATTCTAACAACATCTTGTAAAGTAGATATAGAAAACAACTGTGGAGTCACTGACGGATTTGAATTTATGAATCTTTGGGTAAAATTTACTAATTTTTGAAATCTACCCATGAAAATTCGAAAAAAGTTTCACTTATTCTCAAGTTTTGGAATAAACTGACTTATCTTTAAATAATGTAAACTGGATTTTTTTTCCATGGTTGGCGTTGATCAAGTATTAGAAAAACTAAGTACTGTAATTGATCCTGATCTAAAAAAAGACATTGTGTCAATGGGCATGATAAAAGATTTAGAATTAAATTCTGGAAACTTGAAATTTACACTTGAGCTTACTACTCCAGCTTGTCCATTCAATGTAGAAATTGAAGATGATGTAAGAAAAGCAATTGATGAACTAGAAGGTATAACCAATTTTGACATGAAAGTTACAGCTAAAGTAATGGAAGGACGTTCACTTGACGCTGACACTGGAATGGCTACTGTGAAAAATATTATCGGTGTTGCAAGTGGAAAAGGAGGTGTAGGCAAATCAACTGTTTCTCTAAACTTAGCTTTAGCATTATCACAAACTGGAGCTAAAGTCGGTCTATTAGATGCTGATGTTTATGGACCTAGTATTCCTCTGATGTTAGGAATGGACAAAGCTAACATGGAAGTTGCAGATAACAAACTTCAACCTGCAGAATCTAACGGCCTAAAAGTTGTATCTTTTGGATTTTTTGCAGAACAAGAACATCAAGCAGCAATTTATCGAGGACCAATAATTTCTGGAATTTTAAAACAGTTTTTAGTTGATACTAATTGGAGTGACTTGGATTATCTAATTGTCGATCTTCCACCTGGTACAGGTGACATCCCACTTACATTAGCTCAAACAATTCCTATTACAGGAATTTTAGTTGTAACAACTCCACAAGATGTGGCAAGTAATGTTGCAGTAAAAGCAATTGGCATGTTTAACAAACTAAACGTTCCAATTATTGGAGTTGTAGAAAATATGAGCTCATTTGTATGTCCAAATTGTAATGATAATCATTATATTTTTGGTCAAGGTGGAGCAAAAAAAATTAGTGAAAAGTATGACATTCCATTTGTTGGAGAAATTCCATTAAATTCTGGAATTATGGAAGGTTCAGATAAAGGAAAACCTGTTATGATTACCGCTCCTGACTCTCCTAGTGCAGATGCATTTAGAATTTCTGCAAAAAATATTGCAGCTCAATGTAGTATACTTGCAGCTAAACTACAAGAAGAAATGCAAGCAGAAGCAGCACCTTCTACAAACTAGGAAAAAAGATTTCTGTGAAATTACCAGAAAATCTCCGTGAGCAACTTAAAATTCCATTAGGTGTTCTTATTCCAAATAATCAAGTAACTAAAGAAAATATTTTAAAACATACAACTGATTCTTTTATTATTACTGTTGGGGATGCAACCACTGAAAAAATGTTACAATTTGGTATAATTCCATCTGTTCAGATAATAGATTCTCAAGAAAAAAGAATCAAAAGAGATGCTCCTTCTACAGAAACAATTGAATCATCTATTTCGTGTACTAATCCACCGGGTGAAATTACTCCAGAAAGCATCGAGATAATTCAAAAGTCATTTACATTAAAACCCCCTGTGAGGATAAGTGTTATTGGTGAAGAAGACCTGTTAGTAATCCCAGTTTGTATTTATGCACCAAAAAATTCTATCGTTATGTATGGTCAGCCAAATGAAGGATTGGTATTAGTCTCAATTGATGATGAAATTAGAAAAAAAACACAATTAATACTAGATTCTATGAATTAATGGGGTATGATGAGACGGTGGCTGTATGATTAATGATTACACTACTAAAATCTCTGACCCTACTAAATCTAAATTAAACAAATCAAAATAAACAAACTTTGATACAAGAATTGACATTTGCCAATAAACAACACGTCTCAAAATAATAAATGTGAAATTAGATCCGGAAATTAAACTTGAAATCTTAGAAAAAGTTGGCATCTACGCGAATCGTTTTTCAATTCCAGAGCCCAAGGTTCTATTTACTCCTAAGGAAGTTTTAGAAATGCCAAAAGAAATGACTGAAGGAAGAAGAACATCAGCTTACAAGTATTATGGTGTATCTTACATGCAAGAAAATTTAATTTTCATTAATGTTAGAAAAATAGAAGATCAAAAATCACTAGATAATACAATTGTGCATGAGTTAATCCATATGAGATTTCCATATCTAAGTCATGGTCGCCGATTTAACAAATTAGTCCGTCAAGGACTTAGAGGAAAAACCTTTCCACCTTATAGAAAAAGAAAGTAATTTCTTTTGAGAATTTTCTATGATTTATATTTCCCACGAATAGGCATGCAGGTATAAAATGGATATCCAAGAATTTCTGCCTATTGGGGCAGGCATTGCTTCTTTTATTGTTGCAGCGGGTCTTGTGGCATGGATATCAAAACAACCTGCTGGAACTAAAGAAATGTTGGAAATATCAAATGCTGTCAAAGTAGGTGCCGCAGCTTTTCTAAAACGTGAAATGAAAATTATTGTTCCTGTAGC
>JABAOE010006888.1_pt1 | contig 20302 bp, 17 predicted proteins | sample 7062141 | NCBI WGS metagenome assembly JABAOE01 (sample SAMN14538627, study PRJNA623070) | marine sediment metagenome | biome: marine biome [ENVO:00000428]; feature: marine pelagic biome [ENVO:01000023]; material: deep marine sediment [ENVO:00002113] | place: India: Gulf of Khambhat ... | reverse complement strand
GTCAGAGGTTCGAATCCTCTCGGGCGCGAACTATTATTCAATGATTACAGTTAGTTACAGATGTCAGGCAATCAATTCAAACCAACCTTTTAATCGCTGATGCATTCTCAAATTGTACAATCTATAACATATAAAATCTAAAATCAATTAATCTATAGTCAAACGGATTTTAGTCCGTTGGTCAGAGATTTAAGTCCTTCAAGTGGAGAAATATTATTTAATGTATACAGATAGTTACAGAATTTGATCAATATAGTTCTCAAACCCTTTCTAAGAATTTTCTAAGAATCATTTTGTATTTTCTGTCAATTTTTCTTTAAAAGCAGAGTTCTTTGAAAATTAATACTTAATGATAACAAAGTCTGATAATTAATTAGTATTGAGAATTCTGAAATCATAGACCAACTAACAAATCTTAATCATAGGATTCTTTAATTGGAATTCTCATTCGTAAGTTAACCCCTGCGTAAAAAATCTCATGATTGATAACGTCGGTTTTCAAGTGCTATTCAATCTGGATCTGTTAAATAGTGTTTAGAAGTGTTAAGATGAGATAACACTTTATTTTCAGGTGTATTGGTAACTATATATTGAAATACTCTAAGTGTTCTTGAGAGTTATTATATGTAAAAAAGTGTAGCCAACTGTAGCCAAAACTGTAGCCAAGAATTTCTTTTCATTACCACTCATAATATGTCTGCTAAAAAGGGTATAATTTTTGATATGATCATAAAAATATTCATTTTATTCATAGCCATATCAATAAATTGTTTTGCAGAAAATACTACACCTTTAAACACGGTAGCAAAGGTTGATTTAAAAAAGTACAAAGGTACTTGGCATGAAATTGCTAAAATCCCAAATCGCTTTCAGAAAGAATGTGTTTCCAATACTACTGCAACATATGAATTATCTGATGATGGCAGGATTAGTGTAGTAAATAAATGCTTTGATAAAAACGGCAAGATTATAGTAGCTGAAGGTATTGCTAAAATAGTTGATACTAATTCAAACTCAAAACTCAAAGTAAGTTTTTTTAGTATATTCGGATGGTATTTATTCTGGGGAGATTATTGGATTATCGGCCTTGGTGATGATTACAATTATGCAATCATTGGCCATCCAGACAGAAAATATGGGTGGATATTAAGCCGCACGCCCAAACTATTAGAAGAAAAAAAGGAAGAAGTTTTCTCAATTTTAGAGAATAATGGATACAATCCAGGCGAATTTAAATATACAAAACAAGATACGAAATATTAATTTTCCTTCAGTATATACAAAGACTATGTTGTCCGAATCTTTTCTCAGAGTACTCTATTATAATCATGGACTAACTTTTGAATTGTCTAAATCAACCTAACGTAAATATTTACTATATAATGTGGACAAAATTTGCCCATTTTTAGGATATACTGAAATTTTGACTAGCTTAATTTCAAAATCTTTTATATCACTAAATTGAGTGAATAATAATTCTAAACATATGACTCTAGATAATTTTAATGTTGCAACTAGAAACTGGTTCGAAAAAAATTTTAAAAGTCCAACTGAAGCTCAGAGGCTTTCATGGCCATCAATTCAAAAAGGCAAACACACACTTATATCAGCACCTACGGGTAGTGGAAAGACTTTGGCAGCTTTTTACATTTCAATAGATAAATTAATAAAACAGACCATAACAGATCAGCTATCTCAAGAAACACAAATTTTATATGTTTCCCCTTTAAAAGCCTTAAGCAATGACATACATAAAAATTTACAAATACCACTAGAAGGTATAAAAAAGGAGATGTTGCTCTTAGGATTAAGCGAACCAGATATCAAAATTTCGGTTCGTACGGGTGACACAACACAGAATGAAAGGAGGCAAATGATTGCTAGCCCTCCACATATTTTAGTTACAACACCAGAATCTTTATACTTGCTTCTCACAAGTGTGAAAGGCAGGGAAATGCTCTCAAAGGTTAATACTCTAATTATTGATGAGATACATGCACTTCTTGGCAGCAAGCGTGGTTCCCATTTATCACTCTCGATAGAAAGACTAGAATCATTAGTTTATTACCCTATTCAAAGGATTGGCCTTTCTGCTACTCAAAAGCCTATAGAAAGAATTGCAAAATATCTGGTCGGAAACTCTAATATAATTAAAAACAAACCCCAATGTAGTTTGATTGAAATAAAACAAAAGCGTAAATTTGATCTCACACTAGAAGTTCCTAATTCACCACTAACTGCTGTAATGAGTAATGAGGTCTGGAGTGAGATTTACGATAAGCTTGTTGAATTGATCAATAACCATAATACCACATTGATATTTGTGAATACTAGGCGTTTAGCTGAAAGGCTTGCTCTAGCACTCAGTGAAAAAATGGAAAAAGGGGAAGTTACATCTCATCATGGCAGTATGAGCAAAGAACATCGACTAAAAGCTGAACAAAATCTTAAATCTGGGAAATTAAAAGTGCTGATAGCTACAGCATCCATGGAGCTCGGAATCGATATAGGTTCGGTTGATTTAGTAGTTCAAATATCATCCCCAAAAAGCATTTCAAATTTTTTACAGAGAGTTGGAAGAAGTCGTCACTATGTTGGAGGTATTCCTAAGGGAGTCATTTTCCCACTTTCAAGAGATGATCTTGTCGAATGCATAGCACTTATAAGAAGTGTGCAACAGGGAGAATTAGATGAGATTAAAATGCCTGAGAAGCCACTTGACATATTAGCGCAGCAAATTATCGCGGAGCTATCATCAAAAGAATGGAATATCGATAAGTTGTACATGCTTATTAAAAATTCTTACACATATAGAAATTTATGTGTACAGGAATATCAAGATATCATAGAAATGCTTTCAAAAGGCTATACAACTCGACGAGGTAGAAAAACTGCTCATATTCACTATGATGCAATAAATTCGAGTATCAAGGCAAGAAAAGGTGCAAGATTAATTGCAGTTACGAATGGAGGTGCTATACCCGATATGTTTGATTATGAGGTAGTTATGCACCCCGAAGGAACAACAATTGGAAGTGTCAATGAGGATTTTGCCTTAGAATCAACACCAGGTGATATATTTACTCTTGGAACACACTCTTGGCAGCTTCTCCGTGTTGAAGGCTTGAAAATCCTAGTAAAAGATGCTACTGGAATACCACCTACAGTCCCGTTTTGGTTTGGTGAAGGTGCCGGACGGACTATAGAACTTAGCGAATCTATTTCAAAGCTAAAGAATCAGATTTCTAAACTTCTAGATGAAGACCCATTGCCAACAGATTCAGAAAATATGTTTAGTAAGATAAAAGTAAATAAAGCTGTACGCTGGCTACAGGAAGAAATCGGCATCGATAACTCTGCAGCAGAGCAAGCGATAATATATTTATATAACGGAATGAAAGGATTAGGAGCTATTCCATCATTAGATACTATAATAATCGAGAGATTTTTTGATGATGCTGGTGATATGCATGTTGTAATACATTCTCAATTTGGAAGTAGGGTTAATAAAGCTTGGGGTTTGTCCTTAAGGAAGAAATTCTGTCGAAAATTCAATTTCGAACTTCAAGCTGCAGCAAATGAGGACAGTATAATACTGTCATTAAGCTCATCACACAGCTTTCCACTTGAAGAGGTATTCCATTATCTAAATAAGAAAACTATTAGAGATACTTTGATTCAGGCAATGTTAGATGCACCAATGTTTGATGTTCGCTGGCGATGGAATGCGACTATCGCTTTAGCAATACAAAGAAACAGAGCTGGCAAACGCGTAGCTCCGCAGCTGCAAAGAATGCAATCGGAAGACCTTATAGCACAAGTCTTTCCAGATCAAATAGCTTGCTTTGAAAATATCGACGGTCAAAGAGAAATACCCAATCACCCACTGGTAGCACAGACTATAAATGACTGTTTAACTGAAGCAATGGACATTGATATGTTAGAAAATATATTACTGAAAATTGAGAAGAATAACATTTATCTTATATCAACGGATCTTCGTGAACCATCACCGTTTGCACAAGAGATCATAAATGCTAGACCATATGCATTTTTAGACGATACTGAGTTTTTTGAGAGACGTGTGAATGCGGTTAGAACTAGAAGTTGGTTAGATCCTTCTGAAGCAACTGAGTTGAGTAATCTTGATCCAGAAGCTATTAAGCAAGTCAAAAAGGAAGCATGGCCACAAGTAAAATCAGCTGATGAGCTTCATGATGCTTTGAGCATATATGGATACATAACTTCGACTGAAATAAAAAATAATGAATGGGAACATATTCTAGAATTACTCAGATTTGATTCAAGAGCATTTTGTATTATTACAACAAATTATAAAAAAGGAGATAATAATGATAAGAGAATATGGATCGCAACTGAACGTTTTGCTCAATTCAGAACAATTTTCCCACATATAGAAAATAGTTCTAAATATAATATTCCAGATTTCATATCAAATCAGAATTGGAGTTTTGAGGAAGCATTAAAGGAGATTATAAGAGGTAGACTTGAAGCATTAGGTCCAGTCAGCATAAACAGTTTTATTGAAGAAACTGGTATTACGGAAAATAAAATTAACAGTGCCTTGGCTGCTCTTGAAAGTGAAGGCTTTGTTTTTAGAGGGCACTTTACAAATAAAGATAATCAAGAGTGGTGCGAGAGGAGACTCTTACAAAGAATACATAGATATTCAATAGATTCTTTAAGAGAAAGTATAAAACCAGTAAGTGTTCAAGATTTCATGCGTTTTCTCTTCTTTCATCATGGAGTAACCGAAAATAATGAAAAACGAACAGGGCTATCATCTCTTGAAAAAATATTAAGGCAACTAGAAGGTTATGTATCTGCTGCAGTAAGTTGGGAAAGAGATATTATAACCACACGTATAAAAGATTATAATCCGGAATGGCTAGATATACTTTGTACAAGTGGCAAATTTGCTTGGGGCCGGTTAGAACCACCCAAAACAAAAGGAAAAGGATCCCCTAGCCCTGTAAAGAGAACTCCCATATCTTTTATTACAAGGGAAAATCTACAATTATGGAATTTGCTTTCTTCTATAAATATTTCCATTCCTGATTATACAAGCTCTACAAAGTTAATAATGGAATATTTGGATGATAATGGTGCTAGCTTCTTTGATGAAATAATTAAAAACACCTCTTTACTTAAAAGCCAAGTTCAACAAGGTTTAGCAGAGCTTGTAGCCTACGGTGCTGTTAGTTGTGACAATTATTCCGGCCTGAGAGCATTACTCACACCTGGATATAAAAATAATAGAAGTAATCCCAGAAGAAGGAAAAAAGCCCCTGTTTATGGAATAGAAAATGCTGGACGTTGGACTCTAATACACAAAAATAATACCGCAACTGAAATTGAATATGATTATAAAGATTTAGAAAAACTAGCATTAATATTTATTGATCGTTGGGGTGTTGTTTTTAGGACAATATTGGAAAATGAATCATTTGCTCCACCATGGAGAATTTTAGTAAGAGTCCTCAGGAGATTAGAGCTTAAAGGTGTTTTAAGGGCTGGACGTTTTATTTCAAATGTAAGTGGAGAGCAGTTTGCTTATCCAGAGACAGTAGTAAATCTACGCAAAATCAAGAACAAAAAAATGACAGGGCAATTAGTTTCTATCTCAGCTACAGATCCATTGAATCTAATCGGATCAATTTTGCCTGGAGATAAAGTACCTAATCTCATTAAAAATCGCATATTATATAGGGACGGGATTCCAATTGCAGTTTTAGAAGGTATCGAAATAAAATTTTTAAAAGAATTTTCTGAAAGTCAGAAATGGGAGCTTAAAAATGCTCTGATACGAAGAGTATTCCCACCTAAGCTAAAAGCTTATTTGGGAGGAAATTACAAATAATATCTACAGTTAAAGCTACTAATATCATCAGAAATATCAGATAAGTATATAAGGCTATTTCATTAGTTTATATATCTAGTATTTATACGACAACTTCTTCAATAAATGATTCAGCTTTTTTTATCATATTTTGTTTTTTATCTTGCTCTATATTCTGAAGCAATTTTACCATTAATGACATCCTTTTATTTTGTAAAAATAAGTTCTTATTTTTTTCAATAAATCTCCAATATAATCCGTCCCATATTTCACACCATTCACCTCGTTTGAAATCACTCATTTTGAGAATATATGATGAACCTGATATATATGGTTTTGTCGCAAATTTACCTCCATCTGCAAACTGGCCCATACCATATACATTCGGAACCATTACCCAGTCATATGAATCTACAAACATCTCCATAAACCATTTATAAACTTCATCCGGATTTATTTCAGACAGAAGCATGATATTACTCAAAACCATTAACCTTTCTATGTGATGGCAGTATCCATATTTTATGACTTTATCAATCACATAATCTAATGGGGAAACTCCGGTGTCACCTTTATACCATTTACTATTGAGTTTGTTGTTGTGTTTAAAATAATTTCCAATTAAATCTTCAGTGTCATAAACACGCTTAATGAATTCTCTCCAGCCAATAATCTGCCGTATAAAACCTTCAATACTTTGAATTGGTACTTTATTCGAACTACAATAATCTAAGGTGGATTTAATAACTTCGGAAGGAATTAATAAACCAATGTTTAAAAGAGGAGATAATAATGAGTGATAAATGAAATTATATTCTTTGGATATAGCATCTTCATAAGGTCCAAATCCTATAAGCCTATACTCTAGAAAATCATTCAGCCATTCGAAAGCCCGTTTTCTTGTAGTTGGTAAAAAGAAATTCTCTGTACTACCAGGATTATTGGGAAACAACCTATTTGTTAAGTCTGAAACCTCTAATACATGTTTGGTTTTACTGAATTTAGGTAAATTGGGAACTACAATACCTTTAGGAAGTTTTTTTCTGTTATCTTTGTCATAGTTCCATTTTTCAGATACAGGTTTTCCCTTTTCATCAACCATGATGTTAAGTCTTTTTCGCTGCCATATATAAAAGTCATTCATGAGAAGTCTTTTATAAGAACTCCTGTATTCAGTGAAATCTTGCCTACTAGTCAGAAACATGGGAGAAGGTTTTATGGTTAATTCTAATCGTTTCGCTCTACAAATTTTTTCAATATTTGTTATAAAATAACGACTTTGATTATCATAAATTACTACTTTTTTTATTTCATATGCATTTATAGTATTTAATATTTTTTGTTGGTAACTACTATTTTTATTATCACTATTTAACTCGAAATATTCGACACTATATTTTTTCTGAAGTTCGTCTCGGTACGATCTCATTGAAGCAAGTATTAATATTAGTTTGTGTTTATGGTAGTTGTATTTTGTGCATAGCCCATAATCCTCAGCCAAGAAAAATAAATCCTTATTAGATGGCACAAGATCCTTATGATTATGGAATAAGCAATTCCCGGATAATACGATTAATCTATCTTTCTTCATTTTAGAATTTATTTAAAAAATACTGTGTAATCATGACTATTAAACACTATAGGCTAACCTTTTTGTTTATGGAGACAATTTTAGTAATTACAAATGTGATATCTACTATTTTTATGCTCGGTGTCATATGGGTAATACAACTGGTTCACTATCCATTATTTACTTATGTATCAAGGAATAATTTCTATAATTTTCATAATTTACACTCTAAAAATATAAGCTTTGTAGTAATCTTTCCAATGTTAGTCGAACTTATCTCTTCTGCCTTATTAATTATATTTCACCCAGATTCAATTCCTACAAATTACTTTATATTGGGCTTTGTATTACTAATATTGATATGGATATCAACTTTTTTGTTGCAGGTGAAATATCATGGAAGCTTATCTCAAGGATTTGATTATACTCAATTTAAAAAATTGGTTGATACCAATTGGATTCGTACTATTTGTTGGACAATAAGGGGCGTTATTGTTATTTATATATTAATTTTATTAATTAATCCGAAAATCAATTGATGTAATTATTTCTATAAGATGAATATATTAAGACAGTACTATGATCAAAATAACAAATCATTAGATGAAATATTTAATGATACGACTTTATTACTTGTTTTTTTAAGACATAATGGATGCACTTTTTGCAGAGAGACACTGCAAGATCTGTCTAATATACAAAACGAATTAAATGTACTTCAAGTAGAACTTGTGCTAGTGCATATGACTACTGACGATTCCGCTAGGGGACTGTTCAGCAAATATGGATTGGAAAATATATCTCGAATCTCTGATCCTCAAAAAAATCTATATAATCATTTTAAACTGAAAAAAGGTAGTATAGGGCAGTTATTTGGACCTAAAGTATGGCTAAGAGGCGTAAGTGCATTATTTAAAGGAAATTTTATAGGTAAGTTAGAAGGAGATGGCTTTCAAATGCCTGGTGTTTTTTTAATAAAAGATAGAGAAATCGTGAATAGTTTTGTTCACAAAACTGCTGCGGATAAGCCAAATTACCTTGAATTAGCTAAATGCGAGCTCTAATTTCTAGTTGAAACCAAATCGAAAAAGAATACTTGGAGTAATTGATCGTTAAAAAACAATGGCGAAGGCCCTATAGCTACTAATAAACAAAACATATACCGGAAGTTGTAATCATTTTTATATCTAAAGAACTTTTTGTCTGTAATAACACCCAAAGATTGTAATAAGAAATATAGGGTCATTGTTCCAAATATATTAATCTGAGTGATTATAAAAAGCGGCAGATTAATAATTATCTCATGCCATATTCCTGAAACAAGAAATGGAAAAATAGTATTTAAATACTTAGTTCTTCTTATACTTTTTGGTGTTATCTCAAATAGCCAGTCCCTTACCCATATGTTCCACCCATTACCCCAGAACTGAGTAATATTTTTAGCCTGAAAAGGTTTATTGTGTATTTCAGGAACAGTTCTATTAAACAGTATAAAAATTATCTCACAAAATTTACCAATAATCTCTGTAATTAGGTAGAAAGGTATTATAGATACCAATACAATTATATAGTGATATTGAGATAGATTGTTTAAAAATAATTTATAAAATACTAAAACCAAAACTGATATAAATACTAAATACGAAAATTTTTTAAGACTAGAGAAAATATCTACCTTATTAATGTTCTTGATATTGCTCCAGGTTTTTGTCGAATAGAAAGGGGAAAGAATAAGGAATGTATATTTTCTATCAACGGAGTAGTCTTTTACATTAAGCAAATATGTTTTTACAACAAAACCACAAATTGTATAGATAAGTATAAAGTAAATAATAAAATCCTGACTTAGCATGAATTTAATATATTATTTTAGAAATTAATATGTCCAATATCCTTTATGTACTTTTTAGTTAATTTTTATATTAATTGAAAATTATCGCATATATATTTGCAATCTTAAATAGTGCTATATTTTTAGAACTTCAATAGATAATCAAAATAACACTAAATTAAAGGTCATTTAGATACATTAATACATTTTCATTTGGAGGTTCTAAAATAATATTATCATTTGATTCTTTTATTACAGATAACTCCCAGATATTTTTAATTTTATTTTGCTTTATCTCAAAAATAGAAATGAACCTATGATTTTCCACATTCCCATTTTGAAGATGTAAGCTTTCAGTAAATTTTATGGTCACGTAGTTATTATTAATTAAGAGCATATCCAATGGTAGGAATTTAACTTGTTTATAATCTGAAATTAAACTCTTGATGTAATTATATGCAGTATTGTAATCCCAAATCTCGTTATTTTTATGAATTTTTAATTCTGGACTCATTATTTCATCAAATTTTGTAATATTTTTATTTTCTATGAGATCTTGAAAAGCAGATTTTATTACTTTTGATATAGCTATACTTTGCTTGTGGTTAATAGGATCCAGAATTTCAACTTTAGCCAAGTAACAAAATTTTTGATTTCCCATTTATAAATAAACTCTTTAAGTTAATTTTAGCCTATTATTCATGAATGAAACTATATATAGCTTTTGGGATCTGATTAATGGGAATACTCTAAGAAGGATTGGTTTTATTTAGCTTAGAAACTTTATAGCATTAAAGTTATTCAAAGAAGAATACTTTTATTGAAATATGAATTGTTTTTCACACATCATTAAATATGCTGGTTAATGAATTTAATTAACTGAAAATCGAATACATAACACCTACAGACAGTCCGTATAAAATGTGACCTATAATATGAGCAAGCGCCATATAAAGACCTGTTTCCTGGAATTTTTTAAGTGGATGATATTTTGAAATGACATTAACTACAGTTAGAGTAACAACAATTCCATGAAAAAAACCAAATGCTAATCCCGCAACAGGTGCAAGGTTTGGTTTATTTGGTAGCAGAAATCCAAAAGCGTAAAAATAAATAAATGCAAAGAAAACCCCCGAGCTAAAGTGTATTAACAGACCCGGAGTCAAGGCATTATCATAAGACTTTGTAATTATGCTACCAATTGCTCTTATCATATCTGCATTTGCTAATTGTGCTCTTGTGGTTAATTCCATTATAGCTATCATTACTAATGTTGCCGTAAAACCAGATATAAATACTAATATTAATGAATCCATAATTTACTCCCTAAATATTTGATCTCTAAATATATTAAATAATAGTTTAGCCTATCGAGTTTTTAGTTCATAATAAAACAAACAGCTAAATGATTATTTTATTTTTAACCACAATTTATTGATTTTTAATTTATTATTAAATCACACAATTCTATTCTTACAAGTATCAGTTAGTTTGTTTCTATATTTACAATTAATAGAATCATGTTTTAAGTTAGGATTTGAGTTAATGTCCCTCCTGGCTCCAGACAATGGTGGAAAACCAGGACACATTGGTACAACGAAAATTCTGTTAATTACTTAGAAACGGAATTAGAGACTTATGGACATACTTATAACTATAATAAAGATTGAATCTGAGCTATAAAATAATGACAATTCAAAGTAGAAATCTTGATTTTAGTAAATAGCCTAGTGCAAGACCTCTTTAATTATATATAGAATTATTAATTTCCAATAATTTTATATCCTCCCGAGTTCGAATCCTAGTGCCCCAGTCGGATAATTCTCTCGTAAATATTAGCAGCTTATCGAATATTGATTATTTAAATAATTTTATTCATGCTATTGTTAATTATTAATAACCGGGAGGTCAATTCGTGGCTGCTATAAATGAGATTTCAGAAAACGTGTATAGAATATCGATTCATGTAAAAGATTTTGATATGCAGTTTAATCATTTTCTCATTAAGGATGATGAACCCTTGTTATATCATGCCGGTATGAGAAGGATGTTCCCTGAATTAAAAGATGCTGTATCTAAAATAATCGATCCCAAAAGATTAAAATGGATAAGCTGGAGCCATTTCGAGGTAGATGAAGTTGGAGGTCTTAATGAGTGGTTGCAAGTTGCACCCAATGCCCAGCCTGTTTGCAGCTTAGTTGGTGCGCTTGTAAACCTTAGTGATTTTTCTGATAGGGAACCAAAGGGAATGCAGAAGGGAGAACGTTTTGAAACTGGCAAATATCGTTTCACATTTCATCCTACCCCTCACCTTCCACATGGATGGGATGCAGGAATGCTTTTTGAAGAGAAAAACAAAATACTATTTTGTTCCGACCTCTTTCATCAAATGGGCGATGTAGAGCCAATCATTTCTTCGGATGACATAATCGAAAGGACGAACAATGCTATGGTGGGGTTTCAATCAGGACCACTAATGGATTATGTGCCGTATACTGCTAACACTAAAAGACTACTAAACGAACTTGCAGAATTTAAGCCGGAGAAATTAGCTGTTATGCATGGGTCTAGTTTTGAAGGTGACGGTGCACAATTGCTTAAAGAACTAGATGGAGTATTTAAAAGTACATTTGGGTGATATAAATACTATGAAGAAAATATTAATATTGAATAATTCACTTACCTATCTCATTGTATTATCAACATATATAGTATTATATAAATTTATAATTTGATCTGTTTTTTTGTATAGTATCGAAGTAATTGTAAATTCGAAGTATATACAAGAGCCCCTTACCACCATCTTTCTTGTGTGAATATTTAAGTGTCATTATTGTTGTTATTTCTTTCCAATTAACTTTTTTGATTCCTCTAAACCTGCTCTAACCAATGTTTGTACTGCCCAGCTATTCACTTCACGAGCTGTTTTTTTATCTAAATTCAGTACGTCTTTATAAACAATCATGGATTCAGTAGCAAATAGAGCGGCCAGCGCTGCACAGGTCTTTTTATAGATTGACTCCTCAAAATTTTCACGAACAGGGGCAAGAGCGGCTTTGATTACACCGCTACGTCTGTTTTGACGAACCGGAAACGGACTGTTTTTCTTCTCACCTAATTTCTGATACATAGAATGTGCTAACATAATTCTTAGTTGTGCCTCGTTCTTATAAACTATATCGTGAAATGCTTTTTCGGCTTTATCTATTCTCTTTAGCGGGTTGTTAGATTTTCCTTCAGCAAATAAATCCTCTGCATTTGGTACAGACCCGTCAATAGGAGCTTCGGCAAGTAAAGATTCAATATTATTAAAGTAGCGATATACAGTTGCTCTTGATACTAGAGCTTCTTTTGCTACTTCTTCCATGGATGGGAGCTTATCTTGTTTTAATAATCGAGAAGCAGCACTAAGTATGTCTTTTCTGGTTCTGCGTAGTTGGTTTATTCTTTGATTGTTGTTCATATTATCTTATTGGAGCTGATTCATGATTGCCGACATATCGACCCATACATTTTCATATTTTATCTGTCCTTCATCTGAAAACTCAATTACGTGAATAAGTCTGAACTTAAGAGACCTTCCTTTACCTTCAATACCGAATGGTTTACCCGGCGCTTTACCTTCCCATGTGGAATCATCAACAAGAAAATTTTCTCCGTACAGTCTTTTATTGCAGGTAACTTTGCCATCGGATAAATCAGAAAACAATGTTTCATAAAAGGGCCTGGCATTCTCACGTCCACGAGTAGGTCCAGTCGGCCAGCCCACAATATCATGAACTGCATCTGGTGTTAAAGTGCCAAGTACACCTTAAACATCATCATTGGCTTCAAAGGTAAAATGTTCATCAATTTTTCTATCCATTTCCTCTTTTGTTAGTGGCATGACTAATTACCTCACTTATTATTTGTGTATAAATATATTAATGAGATATTATTCTCATGTCAAGACTTGTATCTTAGTATGAAAAAAATCCAAACAAGCATCGTAATTGGAAGGGATTTATCTAGTAATAGTATCTTATTATTAATACTATATATATTTACTCATTAACATAACAGTTATAAATTCATTATTTGATTGCTTATTTGTAGGGTATCGTAGTAATACCGAGTTCGAAGAGTATACAAGAGCCCCAGAAAATACTGTTCATTCTAATCTCAACCCTAAAATCACACAAAAAAAGTTCCCAAGGGGGGTTAGCTCTAATTGTTGATTAGTATTTTAAGAATTGTAATTATATATAAATATTCTACTAAGCTATTCCAGAGTACTTAATGCCTGATAATAAGGATATTTCACGATCCCATGTAGCGATATCATTAATATTAAATTGATTTAAATGTGAATGACCGCATGCTCTGGACAGCACCTGCATTAATTCAGTAGAAGCATTCAAGAAATTACTAAGTCTTTGTGATGAATTATTTATGTTTATAAGTTTTCTCAATTCTTCTTTTTGTGTTGCAACTCCGGAAGGACAGTTATTTGTGTTGCAAATTCTAGCGGCCACACATCCAATTGCCTGCATCGCACTATTGGCTAAAGCAATACCATCTGCTCCCAATGCCAAAGCTTTTACAAAGTCTGTAGATACACGTAAACCACCTGTGATGATCAATGTTACTTCTCCATTTTTACCTTGCTCATCAAGAAATCGCCTTGCCCTTGCTAACGCAGGAATAGTAGGAACACTAATGTGATCTCTAAATATTTCCGGAGCAGCTCCCGTTCCTCCACCTCTTCCATCCAAGATAATATAATCTGCTCCTGCATCCAGGGCGAATTTCATATCTTTTTCTATATGGTTTGCACTTAGTTTAAAACCAATTGGTATTCCCCCGGTAATATCACGAACATTATTAGCAAAATTTTTAAAATCCTCCACAGATGTTAAGTTTTTGAAAGTGGGAGGTGAAACTGCTGGTTCGCCTTCAGGTATTCCTCTCACTTGGGAAATCTTTCCCTTGTTCTTGTTTCCCGGAAGATGACCTCCTGTTCCGGTTTTTGCTCCCTGTCCTCCTTTAAAATGAAAAGCCTGAACTTTTTCTAATAATTTTTCATTGTATCCAAACCTGGCGCTTGCAAATTCATACAGATACCTAGAATTGTTTTTCTGTTCTTCGGGCAACATGCCACCTTCACCAGAACATATAACAGTCCCGGACATTTCTGCCCCTTTGGACATAGATATTTTAGCTTCTTCCGACAATGCTCCGAAACTCATGTCGGATACTATTAAAGGTATTTTTAACTTAAGAGGCCTTTTTGCCTTTGGACCAATAACAAGCTCAGTACCAACATCTTGATTTTCCATTAAAGGTTTTGTATCTAACTGAGCTGTAATTATTTGGATCTTATCCCAATGAGGGAGTTTATCTCTGGGCACTCCCATTGAACTCATTTTCCCATGGTATCCCATTTTAGACAAACCATCTTTAGCCAATTCGTGTATATAAGCAACTGTAGGCTCTTCTGCTGTTGGTTTAACAGAAGGTGTATCTATATCATCTGCCTTTATTCCCGGTCCTTCTTTACCTATTTGCTCGTCAGAAAACTGTTTATGTGATCCGTCACAAAAAGGTAAATTTTTACTATGTTTACATTGGCATAAATAACCCTCTTCGTTCTGATCTGTTGTAAAAGACATCGGTTTAAACGAAGTCCCTTTGTGGGATCCGTCACAAAAAGGCTGGTTATTTGATTTCCCACAAGCACAAAAGAAATATTCTTCGCCTTTTTCTAAACTAACTAGCACAGGTTTATTATTTGCTATAATAGGTTTACTCAAAACCCGTTATCCTCCTATAATAAATAGTTAAATTCCAACATCACTTGATCAAATCCATATAGTTTAACCCAAAAATCAAATTCCACTATATTATTTATCAAATATTCATAATCATGAGTTCGAAGAGTATACAATAGCACCTATATTTAATTTTGATGTTTGACAACTCTACAAATATGCTAGAATTACCTTAGTAGAATAAATTTAATCACTTAGATTTAAGAGGAATAGAAAATGAAAAAAAATGAATTAATAAAAAATTTGAATGAAGATCTTGCTAATGAACTAAGTGCTATTATTCAATATATTACCTATGCTGCAAAAGCTACAGGACCATATCGTCCCCAACTATCTCAGTTCTTCCTAGCTGAAGTTGCCGATGAACAGATGCATGCACAGTATCTAGCAAATAAGATCGTTGCATTAGGTGGAGAACCAACTACTAAACCAACTAATGTTCCTGTTGCAAGAACGAATCGAGAAATGCTTGAAGCGGTACTCGAAGCTGAGATAAAAGCTACTAAAAGTTATGCAGAGCGTGCGGAACAGGCCAATGAGTTCGGAGATAAAGGACTTGTTGTTCAGCTAGAAGACATGGTGCGTGATGAAAGTGGCCACTCTGAAGAAACTGAAAGAATTTTGCGGGATTGGCCGCTTTGATTATTAAAATTTACTGGATAAATACATCAATTTACTTTAGAAGATTCAGTGAAGATATCCCACCATCTACAGCTATGATCTGACCAGTAATCCACGAAGATTTATCTGATAGAAGATAGTCCACAAGGTTTGCAATATCCTCAGGCTTACCATATCGTTTTAGAGGATGCCTCGTTTCAACAATCTTCTTTTTCTGCTCCGAAGATATTAGTCTGTTAGCAAGAGGCGTATCTGTAAGGGACGGTGCTATGCAATTAACCCTTATTCCTGGCGCAAGCTCTGCTGCCAAAGATCTTGTTAAACCTTCTACTGCTCCTTTTGCAGACGCAACCGAAGAATGGTAAGGCATACCTGTCTGAACTGCAACAGTACTGAATAAAACTACAGAGCTTGTTTCAGTATTTTTAAGTCTGCTCAAACAAGCCCTTATTATTCTTACAGCTCCCAGAAGATTAATATTAAAATCTTCTAAAAAATCAGAATCTTTTAATTGACTGAAGGGTTTTAAGTTTATAGTTCCCGGGCAGTATACAAGTCCCGAAATTGCCTCAGGTAATTGCGTTTCAATTGACGGCTTTTGTGTAACATCACAATTCAAACTATACACATTATTATTGCCTTGATTTTGATTAACATTTCGTGATAAAACTGTTACTTTGTATTTGCCGGCTAAAAGTTCTACAACCTTTGCGCCAATACCTGATGTGCCGCCAACTACGACGTAATTTTTTTCATCCAATCTCGAAATTAGCTTTTTCTCCATCTGCGATAACCTCTAATGTTTAAAAACAAAAAAATTACATTTGCAATGGAGTTAGCAATGCTATGCGCCATTATTCCGAATGTAAACCATGAAATATTGGCTAATATACCAAAAACAAAACCTCTTCTGCTCTTTTGTCCTAATAGATATAGTGAGCCAAAAGTCATTGTCATTGCTAACCAATCTACTCCATAATAACCTGTCACAATGTCCATATTTAATCACAAGGCAAGAATACCCAGAGGTCAGGTTTACCGCAGTTACAGTGCACAGACCTTGATAAAAATCCCATTCCAAGCCAGGAATAGTAAATAGAGTTTCTTGCCGCATTCCAAGCTCCTTTGAAAGAATAAGTACTATCCAATTTCTCTACCCTGTTTTCTAATGATGGAATAGGGTGAAATATCGTCTCTACTAAATTGGGTCTTTTTTCTTCGTCACTACTTACAGTTTTTAAATCATCTAAGTATAAAGAAAATTTCTCTTGAGGAACGGAGTTTAATTTTGCATATTTGTCTACTGCATATACTCCAATTCTACTGAAGGTCGGTAAAATTAGAAGACCAAGAAATGACCATATTGTGAACCACAAAATAGTGTATACAAATTGAGTTATCGTACTGTATCCGGCATTAGGAAGAAAATTTATTATAGCAAGCCCAGATAAATTCCATGCTACAGCCACAATTATGCCCCTTATTCTGTTACCTGAAATTCTGGAGTAATTCCTTCTGTTTATTAGAATTTCCAAGGTTTCTTTTTTTAGACAATCTATCCATTTTCTTGGAAATATTAGCTTTTCTTTCCCAGGTAAACCACAGAGTGCCCCTGTAAACATTTCATCATTTGAATCTGCAATGAGTAAGCTTTGATGATTTATATTATTTTGGGTATTTAGAACATTTGTTGAAAATTTGCTGGTTGTGTAATTGCCTATTAAGCCACTTATATGTTGTTGAAATATTATGAGAATAAGTAGTAGACCAAATGAGACAGGTAACACGATATATGGGCCATAGTATTTTCCAGTTAAATAGATTGTTAAACCCAGCAGGAATATTGCTAATGAGTGATTCAGAATTCCCTTTGATAAATTTAATATAAAATCACTAAACTTATAATCAGTTTTTTGAAAGTGTTTTGGTAATATATAGCCACCTATTATATCAAAAGGCAGGTTAATAAGTATGTAAATTAAAATCACAGCAAGTAAAACTAATATATCGCTTATAACACTGCCATCAGAAACGATTAATCGCGAAGGAATTTTGTAATAAAGGCTGAGTGAAACAATGATTACTATTGTTCCAACATTAGATATACCCAGAACCAGTCTTAGTTTATTGTTGTTCATTATTTGTATTTTCTATGTGATATATTGAGCAATGGATCATAAATTTAAGTAGTAGAACAATCGGTGATGTTGTCAAATAATTGTTCAATAAACATCAGAAATAGTTAAATAAGTTTAGAAAGTGTTGTAGAAAAGTACTATAAAATAAGTATCTGCTAGCTAATGGGTAATTTCCTTTATCATGTATTCATCTATTCTTTGACAACTTCATAAAAACACGTTTCTTCGAATAAATCATTTGGTAATAGCAAGTTATAGATTGTAAATTACTTCAATAGTTGATGTAGTCTGTAAAATATTTTTCTATATTAATGATCATACCGTTACTAAAAACATACATCTTTAAAAGTATAAATATTTTAATTCATAATAATTAATAATAGTTCACTACATATATGTTTGACAATAATACTCTAAAGGCAATTACTTTAATATATATTTATGTTTGAGTTTGTAACATAAAAGCTCATTCAGTCCTAGCTGCTTCAAGACATGTTTAATGTAAGTATATATTTTTTAGTTAGACTAACTGTCATATACAAGGCCCTCATAAATTTATAGAATGCATTATAGATCAAACATCTATTAAGATATTGATTAACAGCAAAATCATTAAAAGGTCCTTATGAAACAGACCTTTTTAGCAATTAATATGTCAGAAGAAAATTTTGATATTATAAAGGACAATCAATTCACATCAGATAGTTATGACCAATTTCCAAATTCCTTACCTAACAGCATGTTGGATCCATATCATGTTGATAACAATTACAAAAGTTCCAATCTCGAGAATTCGAAAAATAGTCTTCCCAAGATCAAGAATAACAGCAAAAAAGATCCATCGGACTATGAAGAATATCAATTAATCAAAGCTTATTTTCAGGATTTAACATTTGAAACACTTCTGGATAGTAAAGAAGAAAAAATTCTATCAAGTGAGATGAGTTATTGTAAATCACAATTATTAAAGTTAAATCGATTGATTATAGAATACTATGATAACCTTAATGGAACTTATACCTTAGATCTTTATAGTAGCAATATTAAAAGTAATATAATTAAACTACTAACTCTTATTAGACTACACAATTTATATGAGAGAAAGTTCAAAAAAATTAGAAACAAATTTTTGAGTTCAAATTTAAGATTAGTGGTAAGTTTTGCCAAGAAGTATACAAAGAAGGGGCTTTCTTTTTCGGATTTAATTCAAGAGGGAAACCTGGGTCTTATAAGAGCAATTGAAAAATTTGATCACAAAAGAAACTATAGGTTTTCAACATATGCAAGCTGGTGGATTAATCACTTCATAGGTCGTGCAATAACGATGAAATCCTCTAATATACGAGTCCCGGTGTATCTTTTGGATCAACGTTATCGTGTTTATAAAATAATTGATGAGTATGAAAAATCCTATAATCGCAAGCCCACGCTGGATGAACTTAGTAAAATTACAAGGATACATAAAATTGGACTTGAAAGGATATTAAGAGGAAATAAAAATATTGTATCTTATGACCAGCCTATAAAAGAAAGTGAGAGCAATACAATGCTCGATATAATTCCTGACTCTCAATCTATTTCAGTTGATAATTTGGTAATTAGAAAATCACTCCAAAATTTAATAAATCAAAGTCTTGATGTTCTAAATGAAAAAGAAAGATATATAATTAAGTCGAGATTTGGTTTAAATGATGGAGATACAAACACTCTCTCACAATTGGGAGATTTTTTTGGCTTAACACGAGAAAGAATAAGACAGATTGAAAAAGAAGCTCTAAAGAAATTAAAATTATCTAAAAACGGGAAAATCCTTGAAGGCTATCTATAAATATTGAAAATAAAGCTTAGGATTACTATAACATCCAAGGGGCATATCAGGCCTTTACCAACCAATAACAAATCTAATACACTGTAATCATTAAATAATTTAATATATGTAAAATCTTGCCAAATATAGCATATTAGTACTAAATACACACCTATTTGGACACCTCAAACAAGTATTGTGTATCGAAAGTAATCATCATATAGAAACTATATTTAAACTGTTGCAAAAAGCTGTTGCATAAACGGGCTGCTACAATACTCTTAGTATAATGTAATATTTTCTAGTACGTATAAGCTATGAATTATTGAATATAAGGCTAGAAATAGGAAGAAAAAAGTTACATTATGACTCCAAAAGTATTATATAAGAATTGCTAGTGATAGATAAAGAAATAAATACACTATAAATGGTAAATAAAGTTAGAACTCAATGTCTGATTTGCATGATGCTTATTATTTAAAAACAATAATTTCTTCTTTCTAAGTATTTTCTAAGGTACAGATCGGCAAATACAGTATTAAAAGGGACTAGGCAGACTCATCAGAACACATTTCGACCAATAAAATCAATACTAAAACAAAAATTGCAATAAATACAATAAGTTACAAAAACCTTAAAAAAGAACTTCTAATCCGTAGGTCAGA
>JABAOE010007851.1_pt2 | contig 20306 bp, 18 predicted proteins | sample 7062141 | NCBI WGS metagenome assembly JABAOE01 (sample SAMN14538627, study PRJNA623070) | marine sediment metagenome | biome: marine biome [ENVO:00000428]; feature: marine pelagic biome [ENVO:01000023]; material: deep marine sediment [ENVO:00002113] | place: India: Gulf of Khambhat ... | reverse complement strand
GTGCACCGGTACACACAATAACGAGATCCGCAAGCCGACCCTGGTTCGCATCACGAACCTTTGCCAGCACATCCTCCGTCGCTTTGATTGTGATATCGGCGCCCAGGTCCCTTGCAGCCTTCAATCGAAACTCGTTGATGTCGGTTGCCATGACAGGTCCCGCGCCGCGGGCTTTCGCCAATTGAACATGGAGCAGCCCGGAGATGCCGCTACCGATGATGAGAACGCTCTGTTTTGCGCGAAGGTTGGCAAATCTCTGGGCCCTGACAACGCAGGCCAGGGGCTCGATGAACGAACCCTTTTCAAAGGACAGCTCTTCCGGTAGAAAAAAGGTGCCTGTCTCAACGTTGATCTTCGGTATGCGGATATATTCGGCGAATCCGCCGGGATCGAAGTGAGTCGTACGCAAGGTGTCACAGACGGACTGGTGTCCGTTTAGGCAATAATGGCAACTGTTGCAGGGGACATGGTGGGAAACGAACACCCGATCCCCCCTTTGATACTGTTTGACGCCTTTGCCCGTCTCCACCACCTCACCGGCGATCTCATGTCCAAGTACCAGAGGCGCCTTGCGGATGCGGTACCACTCCATCACATCGGTTCCGCAGATTCCACTGGCCTTGACACGGATTAACAACTCACCGGCACCGATGGAGGGAACCGGGAGTTCCTCCAACCGGACATCCCGGTTGTTGTAGTACATAGCAACTCGCATAAAGTCGAGTCCCGTGCTGTGTGTTCGTGTTCGAGATTCGCGTTCGCAGTAACGATCACGAAACACGATCACGATGACTTAGCCGGCGGCTCTCCGGGCCTTGGTCCCTTTGGACCCTTCGTAAAGCTTGTAAGCCTGTTGAACCGAGGCGTTGTCGTGCACAATGGATCTCACCGCCTGGATCATTCCCACGGGATTGTCCGATTGAAAGATGTTTCGGCCCATGTCGACTCCCACGGCTCCTCCCTGAACGGCGTTGTAGGTGAGCTCCAGGGCTTCCTTTTCCGGAATCTTTTTCCCGCCGGCGATGATGACGGGGATGGGGCAGCTCTCAACAACCTTGTCAAAGTCGTCACAGTAATACGTCTTAACAATATGGGCGCCCAACTCGGCTGCGATCCGGCAAGCGAGGCTCAAATAACGGGCGTCCCGGGCCATATCTTTCCCCACCGCGGTGACCGCGAGGATGGGAATGCCGTATTTTTCCCCCTCGTCGACCAATTTAGTCAGGCTGACGAGGGTTTGCTTTTCGAATTCCGACCCCACGAATATCGACAGAGCCATGGCGGACACGTTGAGGCGAATGGCGTCATCGATGGACACCGTGATGTCTTCATTGGAAAGTTCTTTTAGTATACTGGTGCCGCCGGAAACCCTGAGCACTACGGGCGCCGTGGAATTCGGGTCCACTGAAGTGCGCAGTACGCCCCGGGTAAGCATAATGGAGTCAGCAAAGGGGAGCAGGGGTTTAATGGTCTTTCGTGGCTCTTCCAGTCCACCCGTGGGTCCGAGAAAGTAGCCGTGATCCACCGCGAGCATTACGGCTCGTCCGTCTTCAGGTTTAATAATTCTTGCGAGTCTGTTTTGCATTCCCCAGTTCATGCGGGTGTCCTCCTTCTTGGGTGAAACACTAGCATGAAAACTGCGGAAAAGTGAATCGAATTGTCTCTTCGGGAAACGAGCTCTCCGGCCGTGGGCAAGAGGCCTGTGAATCTCTCGGCACGTTCGATGCCCACGTCCTTCGCCCTTATTTCCCTCGTCGCAGCCACGGTAACGACAATGCCGAGAAAACGCGCGACCCAAGGGCCTCCAGACCCTGCTCGTTGCGATCTGCCAACTTCTTTTATCTTGCGCTATGCTCGATGCGCCTTGCTGTGTTTCCGTCGGTGAACAAGTTGACACGTCAAACCAATCAAGCTAATTTCCAACCTGGAATCATCCATGAACAGAGAGCGTCAGCCAGCGGAAAATTTACCCGAAGGGGTTAACAGCGGCTTCGTCCAGGTGGGAGAGATCTATACTCACTACTTGGAAGCACGACCTCCTCACCAGGAAAAAGAAACCGCCACGGTGTTACTGGTGCACAGTGGGGAGTTTAGTGCCCGGTCGGAGTTCAGTTGGCGCTACAACATCGCCGAACTAGGCAAGCACTTCCGTGTTCTGGCGCCGGACATGGTCGGTTTCGGACGCACGGATCTGGTTCATAGCTTCACCGATGCGGTGGGTTTTCGAGCCGGTCACTTGCGCAGGTTTTTGGACACCCTCAAGGTCGGACCTGTTCATGTCGCGGGAAACTCCTTCGGCGGCGGCCTTGTCCTGCAAATGGCGGCGAACGAGGGGTTAGGCTTTCAGGTTCGCTCGGCGGTGGTGGTGAGCGGGGGTGGAAAAGCACCGGATAACGATGCTCGTAAAGTCCTTACCGGATACGACGGTCAACGGGAGGAGATGCGAGAGATATTGAAAGTACTCTTTTACGATGAGCGCTGGTGGGCAGACGATGTTGTGGAGGAACGATGGAAGGCCAGCCGGGAACCGGGAGTTTGGGAGGCCTGCGCCGTGGCTCGTTTGGCGCCAAAAGGGGAAGTGCGCGGCTTTCGACCCTCCACCCGTCCGGACTACAGTAAAATTCGCTGCCCGGTTTTGATCGTCGGCGGTGCGGACGACCTCCTGCGTCTTCCTAGTTACGTCGATGATCTTAGGAAGGTGATCCCGGGGTCACAGTCCAGGCTCTTCCAGAAGTCCAGGCACTGTTCCCATATCGATCACGCCCAGGAGTTCAATCAGCTGGCCATCGACTTTTTCAAAAATAATTGATTGACTAGAGGACCCATGGCAACGGATTGGCAGCAAAAACAACTCAACACTAACGGCATCACCATAAACTGGCGGCAGGCAGGAGCAGGAGCCCCCCTCGTAGTCCTCCACGGCGAAGAAGTCGGGCGGCTGCAGCTACCCTTACATCAGGAGCTCGCCCAACAGTTTCAAGTCATTGTCCCTTCTGTACCCGGTGTGAGTGGCTCGGAGCTTCCGGACTGGGTGGACAGTGTTGATGACCTGGCATACCTCTTCCTGGATTTGTTGGAACACTTGAACCTGGGAAAGATCCACTTAATGGGGCACGGTTTTGGGGGTTGGGTGGCGGCGGAGATGGCCGTGAGGTCCCAGAGCTATATCGAGAAACTCGTATTGGTAGATTCCCTGGGCATCAAGATTTCTGAACCCTGGGTCCGGGATATCACCGATACCTTCGTTCTTTCCTATGATGAATGGGTTCGCCTTGCTTTTTATGATCCTGCCGCTGCGGACAGACTGCGGATCCCCGGCTCAAAGGACATGGGGCAGGAGGAACTGCTGGAAGCCATAAAAAATCGTCAAACGGTTCTCATGTTGGGCTGGCGTCCCTTTATGCATAACCCAAAGCTCAAGCGGAGGTTGGCCCGAATTCATGTTCCGACCTTGGTGGCCTGGGGAGAACACGATCGGGTTGTGACACCGGACTATGGGCGTGCTCTTCAAGGGGCCATTTCCGGCGCAAAGTTCAGTCTCATCCCCCGGGCCGGCCATTACCCTCATGTGGAACAGCCGCAGGAATTGGCGGTCACCGTGAAAAATTTCCTTCTTTGAGAGGAGTATAACGGTATGTTGGCCTACCATTTTACCGAGATGCCTTATCCATTTCTTCCCGAGGATGTAGAAGACCGTTTTGGCGCTATGCGCGTGACTCTTCCCAATCGCTTTTTCGATCCGAAAAAAGGAAATGAGCTCTACAATCGGTATTTGGACGAATACGAGTACGCGGACGAACTGGGTTTAAACATCATGCTCAATGAGCATCACGCGACGGCCACTTGTCTGGATGCCAACGTGTCCATCAGTGCGGCTGCGCTGATCCGCCGGACCAAACGCGCGAAGATTGCCATCGTGGGCTATCCACTGGCGCATCGAAACCCTATCCAGGTGGCGGAAGAAGCGGCCATGCTCGATGTGCTGTCCGGCGGGCGGATGATCATCGGCTTTGTACGTGGGGTCGGGACCGAGATCCACCCGGCCAATACCAATCCATCGCAGACGCGTGAGCGCATGCAGGAGGCCCACGACCTGATATTGAAGGCGTGGACAGCGCAGGAGGTCTTCAATTGGGAGGGGAAGCATTACCACTTCCGCTACGTGAATCCCTGGCCGCGCCCCTTCCAACAGCCACACCCGCCGGTCTGGATCACCGGCAGCCAACCGGCCGGTGCCCCTTGGGTCGCCGATCACCACTACCCCTTCTGCGCGTTTCTCACCTCCTACGACCAGACCGATGCCCTATTCAAAAGTTATCGGGATCACTGCCAGAAGATGAATTACCCGGAACCCGGATCTGATCGATTCGCATACTTGGGGCTGTGTTACACGGGCGAAACGGATCAGCAAGCGGAGGAGGTGGGAAAGAAACTCCTCTGGTATCTCAACCGCAAACGGCCCATCGGATTTTTCGCTCCGGCGGGTTTTGCTCCTCCAGTGGCCCTGGCCAGGTTCTATGACCCAAAGGGCAACGCGCGATACACCCGTTCCTGGGAACAATTGAAGGCGGAAGGTGTAGTCATCTGTGGCAGCCCAAAAACCGTCACCGAAAAGGTGAAGTACCTACACGATCGCTGTGGGGTGGGACACCTCTTGATGATGAATCAAGCCGGGTACATGACTGCCCAGGAGACCCGACGGAACCTGGAGCTCTTTGCCCGGGAAGTCTATCCCGCAATTCGCGACCTCGGGGAACCCAAGGGAACTCCCGCCGCCGCTGCCAGTGGAGCCTAAATAACCGTCGTCGCTCTCAGCTGCGGCGGTTATTGCTGTCTTGCTTTCTCCTCATTCCAATCCATCGCCGTTAGGGATTGTCCCGTGATCTTGGGACCGTCTTGACTGCACAAGGCACGGACAAGGGGCACCATGGCCTGGGGATCCGATCCCCCGCGTCCGTCGACGTTGGCGCGTCCGCGTCCCGGATGTATGGAATTGGCGCTTATGCCGTAGGGAAGCATCTCTTCAGCAACCGTTTTCATAAACCCTTCAATGCCGTGTTTGGAAGCACAGTAGGCGCTCTTGCCCGCAACACCGCGGCTGCCTGCACCGGAGGACGTGCTGATAATGGTGCCCCGTTTTTGTTTGATCATGTGAGGCAAAGCAAAATGGGTACAGAGATAGGGTGCCCGGAGGTTGATTCGAATAACTAGGTCCCACTCCTCGATGGGTAGCTCGTGGGTGGGTTGCTTCTTGAGGCACCGCCAAGGTTCATACACTCCGTCGTCATGGTCTTCCATTCTGAGACCCGCGTTGTTGATCAGGATGTCCAATCCACTGAATCGTTGGAGGCACGTGTGAATGAGCTCTTTGGCGGTGGCTTCCTGGCTGATGTCTCCAACAAATAGCTCGCCGGTTCCCCCGCAGGACCGAATTTCATCGAGGACCTTTTCCCCTTCGGGTTTCCTGACATCCCCGATCAGTACCTTAACTCCTTCCTGGGCCAGTCCCAGGACCATGGCACGACCGAGGCCGCTTCCTCCACCGGTCACAATAGCCGTCTGATTTTTTAGCTGCATTTCTGTTCCTCCTTCTTCACGCGGCATCCAAGGAAAGGCGCTTCGCGCCTTTGAACATTGGAAATTGGAAATTAGAGCATAAGAAAAAGCGGGAAAAACGAAGTAAAGCCCGTGCTCCGAGATTTCTATTGCTCCATTGCCCATTGCTCGATGGTTCAACGGCGCAAGCCATTGTGCCCGCGCTTTCCAGGCCACAGCCCCCGGTGGCATGATGACTATCTACTTCTGAACTCCTATATATAAGCGACGTAGTAGGTCGATAGACCGGATGTTACGCTACGAGTCGAGAACGTAGGGTAATGTGACTTTGAATTTTGACCCCTTGCCGGGTTCGCTTTCCACCCGAATTGCGCCGTGCATGAGCCCGAGGTATTTCTTCACAATGGTAAGTCCAAGGCCAACGCCCTGACTGCTCGTGGTGGCGTCAATCTGGTGAAAGCCCTCAAAAATTCTCGTCAGGTTTTGCGGTGCGATTCCCAATCCCGTGTCCTCCACAACGAACTCGATGATGTTAATGGACGGACGATCTTTCACCCGGATCCAGATCTCTCCTGACGGCGTATACTTGAAGGCATTCACGATCAGGTTCTGCAGGACCTCCTCTAGCTTCGGCGCGTCGGTGGTCAGGGAAGGCAGGACGGAATCAACGTCCCAATGAACTTCCAGCTGGCTTTTTCTTTGGAGATTGTCCGTTAACGTTTTGAGGGATTCAATGATTCGTTCGGCGGGGAAAGTAGAAACCTCCAGGGGAATGGTTCCCTCTTCGATCCTAGAAAGATTCAAAACATCGTTGATCATCTTCTGAAGCCGCTTGGATTGAATCTGCATCTTGTCCAGAGCGGTTTTCTGTTCTGGATTGATGCTCCCCAGAGTTTCCGAGTGCAGGATGTCCATAAACCCGATGAGCACCCCCAAGGGGGTCCGGATTTCATGGGACATCCTGGCGAGAAATTGCGACTTGTGCTCCGTGGCGGTCTGAAGCTCCTCGTTATGTTTTTTTAATTCACCAAAGGCCATGGCGTGAACCATCGCAGACGCAAGAAATGGGGCCACCGTTGTTAGAACGCGAAGCTCTTTGGAGCCGTAGACTCGGGGTCGCTTGCTGGCAACGTGGAGACTGCCAATGGTTTGATTTTCATGAACGAGGGGTATGCCGACGCCGGACCTGAGGCCCATATTTCTTAATGGCTCTGTTCCTTCCGTCTTCTCCACCCGAAGGTCTTTCCATACAACAGGGTCTCGCCCCTCGAGGGTTGACTCGGGAGACCCATTGGGACTTTCTTGGGGGGCCGATGGGTGTTTGATTCCTTGCCGGGTGGACGTTTCAAATACGCAATCGGCTTTGTGATTGTCTGTCCTGTGGACAGAAAGGTAATCAAACCCAACCTGGGTTTTGACTCCTTTTGCGAGGTGTTGAAATAGGGAGTCGAGGTCCAAGGTGGAGGAAAGAGCGTAGCCCAGGTCAAGGATGGCCTGTTGTGGTGAGGCTCCTTTGCCTTTTAAAGGTCGCTTGGCTAGGGGATTTTTTTTCACCGATTTTCCCACGGTTTTTCAATGGGAAGATCCAAACGGTCGCCCCATTCCTTCCAGGAGCCAAGGTAGTTGCGGATCCGGGGATAACCAAGGAGCCGTAGCGCCAGGTAAGAATGAGCGGAACGGTATCCGCCCTGACAATAAGGGATGATTTCCTTATCCGGTGCAACACCCGCTTCCAGGAACATGGCTTTTAGCTCCGCGGCTGGTTTGAACCGTCCATTTTCGTCGAGACTTCGTGTCCACTCCAGGTGAATCGCGCCGGGAATGGCCCCGCCACGCGCGGCGCGAACCGTGCGCCCAAGGTATTCATCGTCACTGCGAGTATCCAGAATACAGGCCTGCCGTCCGTTGAGGGACTGCAAGACATAGTCCGCGGTCGCGAGACGGTCCGGCTGTTCGCTGACCTTGAAACTAGATGACTTCGGGGCGCTAACGTCTGTGGTGACGGCGAACCCCGCTTTTCGCCAGGCGTTCATCCCGCCGTCCAGGACCTGGACGTTCGGGTGACCGAAAAATTCCAAAAACCAAAACCCGCGCGCAGCCCGGATCCCCGAAGTTTGCTCGTAAAAGACGACTCTTTTGTTGTGGTCCACCCCACGCATTTCGAATATATGGTGGATCATGAAAAGAAAGGCCTTGAGGGGGGCGGCGCTCGTATCAACCAGGCTCAAACCAAACAGATCGAAGTGAACGGCGCCTTGGATATGCCCTTCAGCGAATTGTTCTGCGGGTCGGGTGTCAACGAGGCATAAAGCGGAGTCCCCTAATCGTTGATGTAACTCTTCCGCACTGATTAGGAGTTCCGGACAGGCGTAGCCTCCCGATTCCATACTGGCTCCTATACCATTACTTCAGTCTTGTCTCAATCCAATTTTTTCGCGTTCATGAACGATGTTGCATTGCAGTTTGCGAACATCGGGTTATAAATAACCTTTGAGATGAAGGTGAACATCCGTCGAAGAACGGTTCTTCTTGGCCTGATTGCCATATTCCTGATGGCGTCGTCGTTTAGTTATCAGTTGGCGCTGCCGGGTCGCTCCTTGTCGTTCCCCCAGGACCATTTCTCCCATCCGGATTTCAGGACCGAGTGGTGGTACTACACGGGTCACTTTGAAACCGAATCAGGTAGAAGTTTTGGGTATCAGGTAACATTCTTCCGCTACGGTTTGCGAGACCGCCAAGATGCTCAGGGTGCGATTCCTCCCATGTTCACGGATCTGCACATGGCCCACTTTGCTCTCTCGGATAAGAAGGCAAAGAAGTTTGTTTTCCAGGAAAGAGTCAACCGGGGACAGCATGGAAAAGCCGGTGCGTCCACCACCCGGTTTCTGGTTTGGAACGAGGATTGGAAATTGGAACTGAAAGACAAAAGCCATGTGATCACGGTCAAGGACCGGCATCGCGTCTTGACCTTGCGATTGACCCCGGTTAAGCCCCCGGTGCTGCATGGTCTCAACGGCCTCAGTCGGAAGGGAGAGGGCAAAGGACGGGCTTCTTATTATTATTCATTGACCCGGATGAAAACCGAAGGCGAGATTGAGCTCAACGGTCAAAGGGAAAGGCTCCGAGGGCTGAGCTGGATGGACCACGAGTTCGGGAGTGATCAATTAGGAGAACCTCAGGTGGGTTGGGATTGGTTTAGTCTCCAGCTAGAGAACCGGACGGAGATCATGCTGTACTTGATCCGACGCAAAGACGGATCGGTGGACGTTTATTCCAGTGGTACATTGGTACGTGAAGACGGTACGGCTCGCCGTCTCAGGTTGAATGACTTCCAGGTTCAAGCCACGGGAAGGTGGACGAGCCCTCAAAGCGGCGCCACCTATCCCATGGGTTGGACGATTCACATTCCAGACGAAAACATTCGGCTGAATCTTGATCCATTCTTTCCTGATCAGGAGTTGGAAACCAAAAAAAGCACGCGGGTGACGTACTGGGAAGGGGCGGTCCAGGTCCGGGGGAGGTTCGGTGGCCAGTCCATTGGAGGGCTTGGCTATGTTGAAATGACTGGCTATGCGGGTCGTCTGAAACTATGACGGTTTGCGGCCTGGCCTGAAGGCGACCTTTTACTTGCCTATGCCGCCGCTCTCCACGACTCGACCCACGGTGGTCCTAGGGCGAATGACTCTTGAATTACTACGATCCTCGTCGAGATTAAACCTTATCCGCTTGTATTTATCGGATGATCCGCGCAAAATTTTAGATACATGAGCGTTGCAACGAGCCTAGAAAAAAGCTTTCGCGAAACCATCCGGAAACACGACATGCTGGCCGCGGGAGATGGATTGGTGTTGGGGGTATCGGGAGGTGCCGATTCCGTTGCCATGTTCCATCTGATGGTAGGCCTCAGAGAAGAAATGGGCGTACGACTCTCGGTGGCTCACCTGATCCATGGACTGCGAGGCGATGAAGCACGTGAAGATGCGCGGTTCGTCGCTCGGCTGGCGGACGGATGGAAGATTCCCTTTTTTCTCAAAGAGATTGATTTGCCGCAAATGCGGTTATCCGAGGGCAAAGGGAACCTGGAGGCGCTTGCCCGCAGGGAACGCTACAGGTTTTTTTGCGATGTAGCGGAGACCTGCGGATTCCAGAGGGTTGCAACCGCTCACACCCGGGACGATCAGGCGGAAACAGTGGTGATGCGTTTCCTGAGGGGCGCCGGCCGCCGCGGGTTAAGCGGCATCTCACCACAGCGGCGAATCAAGGCTAGTGGAGAGTCCGTCAAGGATTTGGCTCTGATTCGGCCGCTCTTAGAGGCTTCGCGCCAGGAGATCGTGGCTTATCTTGAGGATCGAAACCTCGGTTACCGGACAGACTCCACGAATTTTGATTGTCGGTTGCTCCGCAACTGGACTCGACACCAGCTGCTTCCTCAGCTGAGAGAGCGAATTGACGAAGGGGTTGGCGATAGACTGGCTCAATTGGCCGTCATCTTTCGCGATGAAGAACGGGTCCTGGAAGAGCTCACTTCACAGCGACTTGGAGAAGTTGAAAGCGGTGAAGGTCTGGTGGTGGGGGCGGTGCTCGCGGAGGACCGGGCCCTGCAGCGCAGGTTGGTTCGCCGGTGGCTGGAATCGAACTCCGATAAGCTTCGAGGAACGGCCTTTAACTACGTCGAATCGGCGCTGGAGTTCATGGCCCGGGGGCCGTCCCAGGGACGGCTCTCGCTTCCCAAAGGCTATGATCTGGTAAAGGAGTACGATCGTGTGCGCCTGGAGAGAACCAGGAGGGCGAAGCCCTCTCTACCCTGTTACAGCTACGCACTGCCGCAAGAAGGCGATCTCATGGTGCCGGAAGCGGGAGTCACGTTTCACGCGCTGAGAAGCACCAATGGATTGACCAACGCAAGACCTGAGGATGACCTCGAAGCCTATTTTGATGCCGACTCGCTGCCGGACAAGCTCAATGTGCGAAATTTCCGGACGGGAGACCGCTTCCAGCCCCTGGGGATGAAGGGACACAAGAAAGTGAAGGATCTCTTCATTGAAAAGAAGATCCCGTTGTCCATCCGGCGAAACCTGCCTCTTCTCGTGGCAGGGGATGAGATTTTGTGGATCCCGCGCTACGGTCGGAGCGAAGTTGCAAGGCCGGGTCCAGATGCAAGAGAGATCTTGAAGGTACGAATTTTGCCTATTCATGGGTCGTGACCGCACTTACCCATTGAAATCATTGAGCTTTCTGCTGATTAAGATATATTGATCTAATCTTCTGTCTGTGGTAAATCTCGATAAGGGCTGTTGTATCTGAAGGCCTATTCCCGAGGGGGTTCAATTGAACCAGACATCTAAGAATCTAGCCCTGTGGCTGGTGTTGGGCTTGATGTTTCTCCTGCTGTTTAACGTACTCACCCGTCAGCACAGCAGGGAACCTGAAGTGGTATTTAGCGATTTCTGGGCATCCGTCGAAAAGGGCGATGTGCAGGAAGTTACCATTCAGGGAAACAGCATCCAGGGCAAATACCAAAACGGCGAGTCGTTCAAGACCTTTACTCCCGGAGACCCCGATCTGGTCAAGATGTTGAGGGAGCGAAAGGTCAGAATCGCCGCGAAACCCGAAGACGAATCTCCCTGGTACATGGTCCTGCTAGTGAACTGGTTCCCCATGCTGTTGTTAATCGGCGTGTGGATTTTCTTCATGCGCCAGATGCAGGTCGGGGGTGGCAAAGCCATGTCCTTCGGGAAGAGTCGGGCACGACTGCTCACCGAGAATCAATCCCGAGTCACTTTTAACGATGTAGCGGGCGTCGAAGAAGCTAAAGACGATTTACAAGAAGTCATTGCGTTCCTGAAAGATCCAAAGAAATTTACCAAGCTCGGTGGACGGATTCCGAAAGGATGTCTCCTGGTGGGACCTCCGGGCACCGGGAAAACCCTTCTGGCCCGCGCTATTGCAGGCGAAGCGGGGGTCCCTTTCTTTAGCATTAGCGGTTCTGATTTCGTGGAGATGTTTGTCGGCGTTGGAGCTTCTCGCGTCCGTGACCTTTTCGTCCAGGGCAAGAAAAATGCGCCCTGTATAATCTTTATCGATGAAATTGATGCCGTGGGCCGGCAGCGGGGTGCTGGATTGGGAGGCGGACACGACGAGCGGGAGCAAACCTTGAACCAGTTGCTTGTGGAAATGGACGGCTTTGAGGCCAATGAAGGAGTCATTTTGATCGCCGCCACCAATCGACCGGATGTTTTGGATCCTGCCTTGCTCCGTCCTGGTCGGTTTGATCGGAGAGTTGTGGTTCCCCGTCCGGATATCAAAGGCCGGGAGGGCATCCTGTCGGTACACGTCCGTAAAGTGCCCTTGGGGGACGATGTCGACGTCGGCGTACTTGCGCGCGGCACTCCTGGATTTGCGGGTGCGGACCTGGAGAACCTCGTGAACGAGGCCGCGCTTTTGGCTGCACGGGAGAACAAGGAGAAAGTCGATATGCATGACTTTGAGCTGGCCAAAGACAAAGTCATGATGGGCTCCGAGCGCAAGAGCATGATCATCAGCGAGGAGGAAAAGCGTAACACGGCATACCATGAAGCGGGCCATGCGCTGGTGGCCACGATGCTTCCGGGGGCCGACCCTATTCACAAGGTAACTATTATTCCTCGTGGGATGGCTCTCGGACTTACCCAGCAGCTGCCCATCGATGAAAAGCACACCTATCCGAAGGACTACCTGCTCAATAACGTGGCCATCCTCTTTGGCGGGCGCGTGGCGGAGGAACTGGTCCTTGAGCATATGACTACAGGTGCCGGTAACGATATCGAAAGGGCCACGGATATCGTGCATCGAATGGTTTGCGAGTGGGGGATGAGTGAAAAATTAGGTCCCATGACCTTCGGTAAAAAAGAAGAACAAATTTTCCTGGGCCGAGACTTTACCCAACAGCAGGATTATTCCGAAGACACGGCGATTGCCATTGATGCGGAGGTGCGGCGCATCATTATGGAAAGTTACGAACGCGCCAAGAAGATTCTTACCACCAATCTCGGCTTGCTTCATAAAGTGGCGGAAAAGCTCCTCGAGAAAGAGTCCCTGGACGGTTCAGAGATTGATGCCCTGGTCCGTGAGTTTGGTGGGAACGGTGGCCAACCTCTGGCTGCGGCTCCAACCTCGGCCAATATTTAAACTGGTCGATCCGGGCATTTGCGGCCTTCCTGTTTTTAAGTTTCCATTCAAAGATTGATTGCCCGGCAGATTCGGAGGTAGGTTGCTGCTGGAGGGAGGGGTCCACGCCTTGACCTATGTCTGGTGAGGTAAATATTTTACAGCTCAATTCCAAAGATAACAGTAAGGACACCCGGCGGGTGCTTCCCACGCGCCACGGGAACATCGATATGAGGTACCGGACTGCCATCATGGGAGTGCTCAATGTGACTCCCGATTCCTTTTCTGACGGGGGACGTTTTCTGGATCCGTCAAGAGCGTTTGATCGAGGCGTTGAGCTGGCGGAACAAGGAGCGGATCTCATCGACATAGGCGGTGAATCCAGTCGTCCGGGCTCCGAGCCCGTTTCGGATCAGGAGGAGTTGGATAGAGTCATCCCGGTCCTTCAGAAACTGCGACGTGATGTGAAAATTCCCATTTCAGTGGACACTACGAAGGCCAGTGTGGCGCGTCGTGCTCTGGAAGCGGGGGCGGACCTCATCAATGATATCAGCGCATTGCGGTTTGATTCTGCCATGGCTCCCGTGGTGGCCGAAGCCAAGGTTCCCGTGGTGTTGATGCACATGCAGGGGGAGCCCCGCACCATGCAGGTAGAGCCCAGTTATCAGAGTGTGGTGACGGAAGTTGCCGACTTCTTGCGTGACCGAATCGAGTTCGCGAAATCCAACGGAATCCTTCCGGATCAGATTGTCATTGATCCAGGGATTGGTTTCGGGAAAACTCTGGATCACAACCTGAAGCTCTTGCGCTCGCNNCCGAGCCTTGCTGATTTGGGATATCCGGTGCTGGTGGGGCCGTCACGGAAAACCTTCATCGGTAGCGTCCTTCAGGCAGGTCCCGAGGCTCGATTGGAAGGGAGCCTTGCCGCCGCGGTAGCCGCCGCCCTGGGTGGAGCCAACATGGTTCGTGTTCACGATGTCCAGGCGACCTTTCGCGCCCTTCGAGTAGCTGATAGAATTCGTTACGGAGCAAACAGCCAATGAAAAATGACGAAACGTTGAAACAAAATGGTGTCAGGAAATCGCCCTCGGCGGCGGAGCAGAAAGAAAAACGCCGGCTTTTTGGCACCGATGGGGTGAGAGGGGTTGCCAACCTGGATCCCATGACCTCGGAGATGGCGCTGAAATTAGGACGGGCGCTGGCCTATGTCTTTCGGGTTCCGGAACGGGAAAAGAGTCCCGTGTCCCGTGAAGGCGGGAATTCGACCGAAGCCCACCGTTACCGGATTCTCATTGGAAAAGACACGCGCCTTTCGGGCTACATGATTGAAACGGCATTGGCCTCGGGGATCTGTTCCATGGGTGCTGATGTCCTCCTGGTGGGACCTCTGCCGACGCCTGGAGTCGCCTTTCTAACCCGGAGCATGCGTGCCGACGCCGGTGTCGTGATCTCGGCTTCCCATAACCTCTATAAAGACAATGGAATCAAATTCTTCTCCCGTGAAGGTTTCAAGCTTCCGGATGCTCTAGAGGAACGGATCGAGGACTTGATCTTCGGTGGCACCATTGACCGCTACCGGCCCACAGCGTCCGAGGTAGGCAAAGCCTATCGCATCCCTGACTCTGTGGGACGGACAGTGGTGTATCTAAAGATGAGTTTCTCACGTCGCCTTTCTCTCGATGGACTCAAGGTCGTGGTGGACTGCGCCCATGGAGCGGCCTATCGGGTGGCGCCAGAGGTGTTGAGAGAGCTGGGGGCGGAGGTGATTCCCATCGGAATCAACCCGGATGGAGAAAACATCAACGAGGCTTGCGGGTCCCTTCATCCCGAGGCGGCAAAGAGCGTCCTGCTGGAGCATGGTGCAGATCTCGCCATCTTGTTGGACGGTGATGGTGACCGGGCCATTTTCGTTGATGAGAAGGGCGAGATCGTCGACGGGGATGAGGTCCTCGCCATTTGTGCTCACTACATGCAGCAAAAGGGGACATTGGCCTCTTCCACGGTTGTCGGCACGGTCATGAGCAACCTCGGCCTGGATATCGCATTGCAGGGAATGGGGATAAGAGTCGTACGCACCGCCGTCGGGGACCGGTATGTGGTCGAGGAGATGCTGCGCGGTGGATATAATCTTGGGGGAGAACAATCCGGTCACGTGGTGCTGATGGACCACAACACAACGGGAGATGGCTGTCTCACGGCGCTTCAGATTTTGACCATCATGCAGGAAACCGGGAAACCCTTGGGGGAGTTAAAGCGGGTGTTGACCAAGTTACCCCAGGTGTTGCTTAACGTGGATGTCAAGGAAAAGAAGGAACTGTCTTCTGTCCCGCAGGTCCAAAAGCGAATAACCGCAGTGGAGAAAGAACTCGGCGAGCGAGGAAGAGTGCTGGTCCGGTACTCGGGGACAGAACCCTTGGCCAGGGTCATGTTGGAAGGAGAGGACGAGAAGAGCATCCGCAAAATGGCCGAGGCCATCGCCGACGAGATTCGGATCAACCTGGGGGGCGGCGGATGATTCGTTAACCGTCTATTCGTTATTCGTGTATCCGTTTTTCTAGCGAGTAACGATTTAACGAACAACGACTTAACCAATATACGATTGAGAATGATGCGTCTTGGAATCAACGTCGACCATGTAGCCACCGTGCGCCAGGCGCGGTTGATTGATATTCCCGATCCGGTGGAGGCCGCCCTCTTTGCGGAACAGGGTGGAGCCGATGGCATCACGGTTCACCTGCGGGAAGACCGACGCCACATTCAGGAGCGGGACGTTGAACGATTGCGTGAGCGACTGTCGATCAATCTCAACCTGGAGATGGCGGTAACCCCTGAGATGCTGAAGTTTGCCGAGAGGATTAGACCCGACGACGTCTGCCTGGTCCCGGAGCGGCGGGAGGAGCTCACCACCGAAGGTGGCCTGAACGTCGTGGGTCACCGGAGCCGAGTGCAGAACACGGTCGCTCGCCTGCAGCAGGCGGGGATACACGTGAACCTTTTTATTGATCCCGAAACGCAGCAGATCGAAGCGAGCCGGGAGTTGGGCGCCTACGGAATCGAAATTCACACGGGTCGATACTGCGACCTAACGGGGGAGCATCAACGGGAGCTGGAAAAGATCAAAAGGGCGGCGTCGGCTGCCCATGGGCTGGGATTGGAGGTTCACGGAGGCCACGGCCTGAACTACGATAACGTTCTTCCCATCGCAGCGATCTCGGAAATCGTGGAGTTGAACATAGGCCACAGTATCATCGCACGGGCGATTTTTGTGGGCATGGAACAGGCCGTCAGGGAGATGAAGAACCTCCTGAAAACGGGAAGGGGTTAAAAAAGTTAAAAACGTTCAATTTGTTCAAACGACTTGAACGACTTAAACAATTTTAAACGGTTTAAACAATATGTTGGTTGTAACTGCTCAAGAAATGCGCGAGCTGGACCGCTTGACCATCGAGAGACATGGGGTCCCGAGCCTGACCTTGATGGAGCGGGCGGGGGAAGGAGTCTTCCGGCTGATTCAGGAACGTTTATCACGCGCCGCCAAAAAGGGTGTGCTGGTGGTGGCGGGGAGAGGGAATAACGGCGGGGACGGATTGGTGGTGGCCCGTCATCTGAAAAAAAAAAGAATCCCCTGCGAGGTAATCCTCCTTGCCAAGAAAGATAACCTGTCCCCTGACTCCCAGGCGAATCTTCGGCTGCTGCAAAAGACGAAAGGGAAAGTCACCGAGGTGGACCAGAAGTCCCTTTCTGTGCTGGCCGACAAGCTCAAAAAACACGGCCTGATCGTCGACTCGATCTTTGGAACGGGTCTGCGAGATGAAGTCCGTGGCTTTTATCGCGATGTCATAGAGATCATCAACGCATCAGGCCTTCCAATCGTTGCGGTGGATATACCGTCGGGGCTTCACGCGGATACCGGTCGGCCGTTGGGGACCAGCGTGCAGGCGGACATGACCGTTACCTTTGGCTTTCCCAAGCTCGGACAGGTCATTCATCCAGGCCCGTCGTATACCGGAGAACTTGGGGTGGTGGACATCGGCATTCACCCCGGTGCAGTGGGTGAGGTCGCGCCGAAGAAAGAGCTTCTGGAAAGTCAGGATGTGAGCTGGTTGATTCCATCCCGAGCGGCCGATAGCCACAAGGGTTCCTACGGTCATCTTCTAGTCGTGGCGGGATCCAGGGGGAAGACCGGCGCTGCAATTCTTGCTTGCAGGGCAGCCATGCGAGTGGGAACGGGTTTGGTGACCCTCGCATCCCCGCGCGCACTGAACGGCATCTTCGCATCGGCGCTGGTGGAGTCCATGACGGAACCCCTGGGAGGAGAATCACAGGATGAGTTGGAAGCTCCAAACGAACAAGAATGGTCGAGGCTGCTGGACCGAAAAAGCGCCCTGTTGTTTGGTCCGGGCATTGGAACCCATGAAGGAGCCAGGGGTGCCCTGTGGTGGTTACTCAGAAACCTGGATATGCCCTGGGTGGTCGATGCGGATGGCTTGAACCTCCTTGCTGAAGACTTGGATAGGCTCCGAAACGCGAAAACTCCTCCGGTTCTAACCCCTCACCCAGGTGAGATGGCCAGGCTCATGGGATCGGACACGGCCACGGTCAACGGCGATCGGGTTGGTGTTGCTCGGCGTTTCGCGTGTGAGCATCGGTGCCATGTGGTGCTCAAGGGCTCGAGAAGCGTGATTGCCACTTTAGACGGTAGGGTGTATATCAATCCGACTGGGAACGCAGGAATGGCCAGCGGCGGCATGGGGGATGCGCTGGCAGGGATCTTGGGGGGCTGGTTGGCACAGGGCCTTGGCCCGGTAGAGGCTTTAAAACTCAGCGTTTTTCTTCATGGACTTGCTGGCGATGAGGCGGCCTCAAACCAAGGGGATATCGGTCTGATCGCCTCTGACGTAGTGAACGGCCTCCCGCGAGCGATTCGGCGACTCAGGGAGGATCGGGAATCGTTAACTCGTTATTCGTTGACTCGTTGATTCGTCACTGGCGGTGTGCAACGAAAGCGCGAATCACCAATAACGAATATACGATTATACGTATAACGAGATTCGATGAAATCCTTTAGTGTCCTTTCTCATTCTGCCGCACAAACCCAGAGCTGGGGAAGGAAATTGGGAAAGTTGGTGCGGGGAGGAGAAATCATCGGATTAACCGGTGAGCTGGGAAGCGGTAAGACTTGCTTTGTGAGGGGGCTCGCTAAGGGTGTCAAGGTGGCGGAAGGGGCTTGGGTGCGCAGTCCCACCTTTACGCTTATCAACGAATACGACGGCAGGTTGCCGCTTTTCCATGTGGACCTGTATCGGTTGTCGAGCGCCACGGAAATGGAAGAGTTGAGCCTGAGAGAATGTTTTTTTTCCGATGGAGTCAGTGTCATTGAGTGGTTTGAGCGTCTTCCAGAGGGGGAAGTAGACGAATACCTGGGTATCCATTTTGAACATGAAGGCGGCAACCATCGGAGATTGACTTTCGCCGCTCACGGCGGGCGTTATCAAGACATGATCGATAGATTGCATCGGAAGGATTAGAGAGGGAGATGGCGTTAATCGTCCAGAAATACGGAGGTACCGTATCCGGCAGTCCAAAACGGATCAAGGATATTTCAGACCGAGTGGTGGCAACCCATGAAATGGGAAATCAGGTGGTGGTCGTCATTTCCGCCATGGAAGGTGAAACGGACCGTCTATTGGGGCTTTCGAGATCTATGGCGAAATCTCCCGACGGCAGAGAGCAGGACGTATTGCTGTCCGCGGGTGAACAGGTTTCGGCCGCCATGTTGGCCCTGGCTATCAAATCCGCGGGCTTCGAGGCCCGTTCCTGGTTGGCCCACCAGATCCGTATTATCACCGATAGCACCTTTGGCAGGGCGAAGATCCAAAAAGTGGATGCCGAAGCCCTGAAGAAGTCCCTTAAGAAGGGCGAGATCGGTGTGGTGGTGGGTTTCCAGGGGATCGATGAACATGGGAACATCACCACCTTGGGACGAGGGGGCTCCGACACGACGGCGGTGGCTTTAGCTGCTGCCTTGAAGGCTGATGTTTGCGAGATATATACTCAGGTGGACGGCATGTACACGGCGGATCCAAAGGTCTGTCCCTCCGCAAAGAAGCTGAACTATCTATCCTTCGAGGAGATGATGGAGATGATCAGCCTCGGGGTAAGGGCCTTTCACATCGATGCCGTGGATTTTGCCATGAGGGGCAACGTGCCGTTGCACCTTCGGTCTGGGTTCACACCATGGGAGGGAACACGGGTGGTCAAGGAAAACAAAGAGCTGGAACACGTCGTATCCAGGGTCGCCAGCGATAAAGAACAAGCCAAAGTTACCATTACTCGAGTGCCGGACAAGCCCGGTCTGGCGGCCAAGATCTTCACGCCGCTGGCCCAGGCCGGCATCATGGTGGACATGATCGTTCAGAACGCCAGCGAGGGAGGCCACACGGATGTGAGCTTCACCGTTCCCAAGGATGAGTTGAAAAAGGCAGAAAGCCTCATGGAGGAGATCAAAGGGAAAATCAGCGCCGAAAGTGTACGATGTGACCCTGACATCGCCAAGGTCTCCATCATCGGCCGCGGCATGCGTACCCACAGCGGGATCGCGTCCCAGATGTTTCAGGCTCTGTCCAAGGAAGGAGTAAACGTCGAGATGATCTCCACGTCCGAGATTACCATCTCGGTGGTGATCCGGGAGAGATTTGCCCAGAAGGCCGTGCGGGTACTCCACGATGCATTGATCGGTAACAGGTGATTTTGTGAAGGATGTCTTGATTTACGACACCACCCTGCGGGACGGATGCCAGGCGGAGGATATCTCCCTCACCCTTGAGGACAAGCTCCGCATGGCGGACCGGCTTGCGGAGATCGGTGTGGACTATATCGAAGGCGGATATCCGGGATCCAATCCCCGGGACGCGGATTTCTTTCAGGAAGCTAAGAAACTCAAAAAGAGGAAGACCAAGATCGTGGCCTTTGGGACCACCCGAAAGCCGTCCGCAAAACCGACCCAGGACCAGAGCCTCAAGTTGCTGCTGGACGCGGAAACTCCTGTGGTGACTCTGGTTGGAAAGACCTGGGATCTTCACGTACGGGACGATCTCCGAATCAGCAAAAAGGCCAACCTCGAGATCATTGCCGACTCCATCAGCTACATGAAGGAGCGAGTCGATGAGGTCATGTTTGACGCGGAGCATTTCTTTGACGGCTACCGATCGAATCCCGAGTTTGCGGTGGAATGCCTGCTGGCGGCACAGGAAGGCGGAGCCGATTGGATCGTTCTGTGTGACACCAATGGGGGCGGGTTACCGGAGGATATTCGTAAAGCCATACTCAGTTTGAGCAGTGTGATCACCACTCCGTTGGGAATCCATTGTCACAACGATGGAGAGCTTGCTGTGGCCAATACCATGGCAGCGGTAGAGATAGGGGTACGGCAGGTACAGGGGACCATCAACGGTTTTGGGGAGCGATGCGGCAACCTCAACCTATGCTCGTTGATTCCCAACCTCCAGCTGAAGATGGGAAAGAACTGCATCGATCCGGAGCAGCTGAAAAAACTCCGGGACCTTTCCCACGTGTTTTATGAATTGGCCAATATCAGCCCCAAC
>JABAOE010010092.1_pt2 | contig 20319 bp, 15 predicted proteins | sample 7062141 | NCBI WGS metagenome assembly JABAOE01 (sample SAMN14538627, study PRJNA623070) | marine sediment metagenome | biome: marine biome [ENVO:00000428]; feature: marine pelagic biome [ENVO:01000023]; material: deep marine sediment [ENVO:00002113] | place: India: Gulf of Khambhat ... | reverse complement strand
GGGTGTGTTATCGGCGAGTGGCAGGACTCCGAAATCTCTTTCCATAAGACCCTCCGGTTATTTTTGGGGCCTCCGTAAAATGGAATCCCTCAAAATATATCCGCTCCCGTTTTCAGTGGAAAAATTCAGACCGTAATAGGCGATAAATCCGATGCCAGCGCGGTAATAATGGCCTGGAATTTTATAGCGGGGTGATCTGGGATAGCTACGAGCTTCGTAGGGGGATTTCCCGTTGGCAAGGTTAAAGGGAAACTCTACGTTTGCCGAGCGGCCTACCGTCATCGCGGGTCGCCGCCCGGTCAACACACAACATCGATCATCTGAATCAAGCAGCCCGCTTCTCAACCAGCTGCTTGAAAACTTCCCAACCCTTTAACAATTCCAGCGCACGTTTGAGTTGGGGGTCATTTTCCACGTCTCCTACTACCCTCTTGAGATCGGAGTTCTTCTTCTTGGACTCCTCCGCGCCCTTTGGGGTGTCATCGGACTTCTGATTCTCCAGATGCCCTCGAAGGTTCTCTTCCCTCACACGGGAACGAGGGGTCTCCCTTCGGGCCTCCTGTCGCGCCCTATTTTCCATGATGATATCCGGCTCGATCCCTTTAGCCTGAATGGAGCGGCCCTTGGGGGTGAAATACCGAGCCGTGGTCAACCGCAAAGCGGAATGATCGTCCAAGGGGAGAATCGTTTGAACCGATCCCTTCCCAAAGGTCTTGGTCCCCAGCACGATGGCGCGCTTGTGGTCCTGCATGGCTCCCGCAACGATTTCTGAGGCGCTTGCGCTTCCGCCGTTCACCAGCACCACCATGGGGAAATCCAACCACGAGCCTTTCTTGTGGGCGAAGAACTTCTGTTTCTGATGATCCAGTCGTCCTTCCGTGTAAACGATCAGTCCGGAATCAAGAAAAAGATCGGACACCTCTACCGCCTGCGTGAGCAAACCTCCGGGGTTGTTACGCAGATCGAGCACCAGCCCTTTGATTCCTCCCGCCTGCTTCTTTAATTCCTGCATTGCTTTTCGCAGGTCTCTGTTGGTTTGCTGCTGGAACTGAGCTACACGCACGTAAAGGTATTGGTCCTCCAGTGCTCGGTAACGTACACTTCTGATCCGGATTGTATCGCGGACGATGGTAAAGTCCAAAAGCTTGGTCTCCCCTTCCCGCTGGATCGATATGGTAATCTTGGTTCCCCTTTCCCCGCGCATTTTCTTCACCGCCTGCATCAGGGTCATATCCTTGGTAAATTCGTCTTCAATCTTGATAATCATATCCCCGGACTTGATCCCCGCATTAAAAGCCGGAGTGTCTTCTATGGGGGAAACCACCGTTAACACCCCCTGACGAACGGTGATTTCGATCCCCAGACCGCCGAATCTACCCTGAGTCTCCATTTGCAAATCTTTGTAGACCTCAGGGGTTAAATAGGCGCTGTGAGGATCCAGGGAGTTCAACATCCCGTCGATGGCCCCTAAAATCAGGTCCTTCGTTTTGACGTTTTCCACATAATTCTTACGGACAATAGCTAGAATATTGGTGAAAGTTTCGATAGTCTCATATTCGCTCCCGGCCAAGGCTAAAACGTTGGTGACCGCTCGACCGCTGAGGGAAAAGCCAATTCCCATGCTGAGCAACATGAGGAAAACCACGGCGACATGTTTTTTCAATAAACGCATGCAATTTCCCTTCTGTGTTAGTGTTTTTATTGTATACGAAAAACTATCAAATATCTATCGCCTGCGAAACCATGGAAGGGGATCTAAGGGCTTGCCATCTTTACGAATTTCAAAGTAGAGGCCGGTGCCTCTCAGGGACCCCGTCTCCCCCACCAAGGCGATGGGTTCCCCCCTCTGGACGGTCTGACCCGCCCTCTTCAAAAGCTCCGAGAGATGTGCGTAGATCGTATAGTACCTTTTCCCGTGGTCGATAATCATCATTTTCCCGTAACCCGAGAATTGGTCAGCAAAGATGACCTTCCCACGCTCCACGGTCCGGATCTCCTCTCCCAGGGGGGCTTCGATATCAATTCCATGGCGAAAGACATCCTCGGAAAACTCCGGATGCTTTGACGCTCCGTAGTCCCCAACCACCCTGCCCATGGTGGGATAGTTCAATTGCCCCTTCAATGCCGCAAACCCGGCGGACCCATAGGAGACCGACCCTTTCGCGCTACCCTTCCGATTCATTTCATGGATCATTTTCTGGAGCTGTTGTGCCGACTCCTCCAATTCTTTAATGGTCTGAGTCCGCAACTTCTTTTCGCTCCTCAATGATGCGAGCATTCTTCGTTTTTTTTCCTTCTCCTTCCGAACGGCCCTCTTTGCGTCTACGAGCGCTCTGCGCTGCTGGTCCAGGCGCTTTTTCCTGGCCTCGAATTGTCTGCTCAAGTCCTTGTACCGTTCGGAATCCCGCACGAGGCTGGCCAGAATGGCTTTATCCTTTTCCAGCAGGATCTCCAGGTATCGTTTCCGGCGCATCAGTTCCCCCAGGGAGCCGCTTTCATTCAGCAGCACAAACGGGCTGCCTCCCCGCTGCCACTTGTATAGCGCTTTAGCTCGTTTCTTCAGCAGCCCCTTCTGGTGCATCAGGGAACCTTCAGCGGACGTTAAATCCTCCCGGTTCTTCTGCAGATTCTCGAGGATGGAATCCAATTTTTGGCTGATCCGCTTGAGGTTGCGGTTCTTGCGATCCAGGTCGTGTTCGATGGCTTCCATGGCCTTCAGTACAGAGCCTTCCTTTCGGAGGACCTGGCCCATCTCTTCTCTTTCCACCTCGATCTTTTTTTTGATCCCCGATAGCTCACCTTGCACGTTTGCGCCATGCACCAGAGGCGTACCGAACAGGATGAGCACAGGGAAAAGACCGAGGATCTTGTGTCTGGTGCCATTCATGCACTTAAAAACCTTCGCAGGGAAACGAGAGTTCCCGCACCTCCCAACAACCAACCCAATGCAAAAACATAGACCACCTGCCAGGTATTGAGAAAAAGGAGCTGCCCCGTTGGGAAAAAGATCCCCAACGATGAGGGGACCCGGGTCCCGAGCATCAGAAGCAGCAACCAGAGAAACAGGATGGAAAAGGAAGCCCCCACCAGGCCTTGAATCATCCCTTCGATAACGAAGGGAGCCTTGATCATGCTCTCCGGGGCTCCCACCAATTGCATGATTTCAATTTCGTCCTTGCGTGCCATGATGGCCAGCTTCACCGTGCTCCCTACAATGAGTAGGGTCGCCATAAAAAGGAACCCTCCAAATATCCATTTGGTCCATTGGATCGCTAAGAGCAGCAGACTTAACTTCTCGATCCACTCCTCAGGGAATTCCACGCCAGCGATGCCTCTCTCTTCCTTGAGACGATTGGCCAGGTACTCCACTTTGGTTCGGTCCCGGTATTCAGGAGCCACGGTGATCTCGAGGGAAGAGGGCAGCAGTCCTTCGTTCAACCCCTCCAATACACCGGATTGGGTTCCCAGGCCTTTTTTAAAGTCGGCCCAGGCTTCTTTTTTGGATACGAACCGTACGCTCTCAACCTCCGGATAGGATTTCAACCGTTTTCGGATATTGGCGAGCTCAGACTCCTTCACTCCATCGTCCAGATAGGCAAAGATCTGGAACTGATTGCTCCATCCACTGAAAAGGCGCGCAAGGTTTTCCTGCAGCAGTAAAAACCCGCCGAACACGAAAAGGGTCATCGCCATGGTGCCCGCGGTTAAAAAATGGGTCCAAAAAAGATCCCGCAGACTGGCCAGAACTCGTCTCATTACAAAGGAGATCCTCGACAAGGTCACAGCCGAGCCTCCGCTTCCATGTACTCCACGTCCTCCATGATTCTTCCTCGCTGGAGCAGCACCACCCGTTGATTGAATTGTTTAAGCAATCGCGTGTCGTGGGTCGCAATCAACACGGTGGTTTGTTTTTTCTGCATCCTTAGGAAGAGACGGATAATCTCCTCGGCCATGTCCGGGTCGAGATTACCAGTGGGCTCATCCGCCAAAACCAATGAAGGCTCATTGACGAGGGCCCGGGCGATGGCGACTCGTTGTTGCTCCCCTCCCGACAGGGTGGGAGGCAAGGTATCGTAGCGGTCCTTTAGGCCGAGCTCCCGGAGCAGCTGGAAGGCTCTGCTCCGGCTCTCCCGGCGCGATGTCCCGATGACTTCCGCCGCCAGAGCTACGTTCTCGAGCGCCGTCATATAAGGAATAAGCTTGAAATCCTGAAAAACCAGCCCGATTTCCTGGCGTAATCGGGCCAGCGCCACGCCCTTCAACCGGGTAATGTTCCGGCCACTTACGATGATCTGACCCGACTCGGCTTCCTCGGCCCGAAAGAGCAACTTCAAAAGCGTGGTCTTTCCCGCTCCGCTGGGACCGCTAAGAAAAACAAATTCTCCCTTTTCCACCTGCAGCTGAATGTCGGTGAGCGCTGGATAGTTTGGAGGATAGACCTTGGAGACGTGAAAGAGTTGGATCATGAAAAAGGACTGCTAGGGGGTGAGAAACCTTCGCAGATTTGAGCTTGACATGAAACTAGGGAATTGATACCTTTTTCCTAAGCTCTACTTTGTGTCCAACCTATACTTATATAAGGAAATTTGAAACAACTTACAAGCGTATTTGAGGTGCGCTTGAGTCAGCCTTCCTCACCATGATTATTATGGATCAAAACAAATTCAAAAAATTAAAAGTCGTTCTTATCAAACCTTCAAAGTACGACGATGACGGTTACGTCATTCGATTCTGGAGGGGAGTCCTACCCAGCAACACTCTAAGCGTCCTCAACGGGCTTACGGAAGACGTTAAGCGAAATCGCGCGTTCGGAGACCTGGAGATCGAAATCGTCACCTTTGACGAGACGGCGCAAAAGGTGCCGTTAAAGAAAATCATACGTTGGGGGCGGGAAGCCGGGACAAAACTCGTGGTGGGCCTGGTAGGAGTACAGACCAACCAGTTCCCCAGGGCCATGGACATGGGTTGTCAGCTCCGTGCGGCTGGCATCGATGTCATCATGGGTGGCTTTCACACCAGCGGGACCATCAATATGCTTGGCGAACAAGAGCCGGATATTCAGGAACTCGTGCGGGAGTCCATTTCCATTGTTGCCGGAGAGGTTGAAGGTCATTGGGAAGAGATTCTGGGGGACGCGCTTCGGGGCGAGTTGAAACCGATTTATTCTTATGCCCAGGACCTCTTGAATCTGGTGGACCTGGGTGATGCGCCGGCTCCCGTGGTGAGCCACAAAACGATGAAGCATTTTGCGTATTCGACCTTCGGCACCATGGACACGTCCCGGGGTTGTCCCTTTGCCTGTAGTTTTTGCACCATCATAAACGTCCAGGGTCGGAAGATGCGGGAGCGAAGCCCCGAGAGCATCGCGAAGATCGTCCGGAGAAACTACCTCGAACACAAAGTTCGATTCTACTTTTTCACCGATGACAACTTTGCCCGGAAGAAATACTGGCGGGAAACCTTTGAGGCCCTGATCCGGCTTCGCAAGGAAGAAAACATTAAGATCGATTTTCTGATGCAAGTGGATCTGGCGCGCAAGCCGAAGGACTTCGTTCGGCTTGCGTCCGAAGCGGGTTGCACTCACGTCTTCATTGGTATGGAGAGCGTCAATCCCGACAACCTCAAGGCGGAAGGCAAAGCGCAAAACAACGTCGACCAGTACGCGGAGATTGTGAAGGAATGGCATGACGTCGACGTGTCCGTTCACACCGGCTACATCATCGGACTACCCCACGATACGCGAGAGAAAGCAACCCGGGACGTCAAGTATCTCATGGAAGCCCTTCAACCGGACATGGCCTCATTTTTCATGCTGACCCCCCTACCTGGTTCCCATGATCACAGGGAGATGAAAAAACGCGGGCAATGGATGGATCCTGATTTCAACAAACGGGACTCGTTCCACGCGACCATCGAGCATCCGAATATGTCAGCGGAGGAGTGGACCGGAGCCTACAAAGACGCCTGGAAAGCTTTCTACAGCAAAGAGAATATGCTTCGCATTCTCGCCCGCTGGAGCCACAACCCCCATGTCTATTGGGCCATGATGTCCAATCTCTTCTGGTATAAGAACGCGGCTCTCATCGAAAAGCAACATCCCATGATCGCCGGATTCTTCCGCTTGAAGGATCGCACCACCCGCAGGCCTGGTTATGCCATCGACTCGTTACCCGTTCATGCCTGGAAGCGCGCCAAGGAAATTTTCCACCTCTTTGTGGCCTGGGCACGCTTGCTCAAAGAAATGGAAGACATCTGGCTCCAGACACGCAAGAAGAGCGAGGTGGAAGAACGCTGGTTGGAAGAGATTCAGAAAATTCAAAATGATATCTGGCAGACTCTCAGAATTCCCGAGTGGCGCAAGACCTACGCGAACGCCAAAGAGGCCCTGCCCGCTAAGGCCAAGACCCTGCTAGATCCCTTCGAAGAGTTATCGTCAAAAATTCTGCTAACCCGAAAAGACCTGAATCGCTTCCTCAAGCAATGGGATAAAGTACAAGTTAAGGTTCAGGAGCTACGCCGCAGTCTCAGCGTCGAAGGCGAATCCGTGCAGCGGTGGTTGGACGAGCTGGGCAAACTCCACGAAAGCATCAAACCGGGCAACCGGATAAATGAGTGGCAGGAACACTACTCCCGTCTGCGGCGTCGCTTTCCTTCCAAGCTTCGCCTGCCCCATGTGAGCTTTGATGCTTTGAGCAATCGGGCGTTCTATTCCCGGCAGGAGGTTCAAAAATTCTGGGGCAAGACGGTACAAAGTTTAAAGAACCTGCGCTTCTGGCAGATCCGGCCGGGCTTGCTCTGCACCGCCCTATGGAAGGACTTCGTGTTGACCACGTCGTTTGCGTTCAATTTTAGAGCCGCAAACCGGACCAACGGATAGATGACCTGGCCAGTTCCCGTATGTTACCCTGCCCAGGGATGGCCAGGAGATATCACCTGGCCTCGGAGATCACGTCCAACACGGCGGGTAGTTTTCTTTCCTTCACAACCTTGAACACCCGCTCCAGTGCCGGCCTAAGGTCGCCAGGCCTCAGTACCGGGCCTTCGCCGTAAACTCCAAAAGATTCTGCCATCTTTGCAAAGCTAACCGGGGGATTATCCACGTGGGTCCCGATGCCCGCGTTTTCCACCGGTCTGCCCCGGGACTTCGCCATACTGATGGCGTGGTCCTCGGAGTTGTAATAAGACTGGTTATTGTACATGACCGTCAACAGGGGGATCTTATGGTGAGCCGCCGTCCACAGAGCGCTGGGCGTCATCATGAGATCGCCGTCGGCCTGTATGTTCACGCATAGCTTGCCACTGTCCTTATGCGCCAGGGCGGCTCCCACGGCAGCGCCCATGCCGTATCCCAAACCCGCGCCTCCACTGGGCCCCAGGAACTGATTGGGTTTGTTCCAATCCCAAAGACGGCGGGCCCAACCGTTTAAGTTTCCGTTGACCAGCACCCAGTCCTCGTTTTTGATCACCTCTCCCAACTCGTGGGCGAGGTATGCAACGGTGATCGTCTGCTGCCCTGCGGATCCTCGAGCCTGTTCCTGCCATTTTGCCCTCGATTCATCGTGGACCTTCCTAACTTCGTTGAAACGGGCTTCTATGCGCGACTTCAGATTGGTCTCTTTCGACATGCGCTCACGGCATAGTTTGATCAATTCAGGCACGGCAACGGAGGTATCCGCGCTGATGGGAACATCCACCTCTTGCAAAGGCTGATAATCCGCCGCCCAGCTCCGCACCAGCATGTCCCTCAGAGAGATATCGATGACCTTTACCGAAGGAAGGGTCACGGGAGTGCTCACCCGGGTGGTTCGATCAATCGTAGTGAGAGAACCGAAAAGGTCCAGAACGTCCAGACCCATTACGACGTCCGCCTTCTTGATGAAGTTTTGCGCCGCACCGGTAATATCCAAAGAATTATCGTTGGGGAAATTGAAACGCCTCCCCTTATCGATGACGGGGATGGCCAAGAGCTCGGCCAGTTCGACCAGATGAGACACGGCTCCGGGATTCCGCCCCATAGCGTCAGCAATGATGATGGGGGATTGAGCCTCAACCAGGAGCTGAGCCGCCCGGTCCAGGGACTCGCGAGACGCCTGAAGCGGTGCCGGCACGGCAAATCGACTTACGTCGGGGAGTTCAATGGCCTCCCGGATCTTATCCTCTTGCAGATCCGCATCGTAACTGATGTAGATCGGCGCCGTGGGTTCCGTCGTGGCGATCCGATAACCACGGATGAAAGACTCGGGCACGCTCTCCAGGTTTGTTGGTTGATCATCCCATTTCACATATTCACGTATCTGATTCGCCTGAACCTGGGCGGTGTGGATCCAGTCGATCCACGGGCGGCGCCGATTGGCAGCCATGGGGCCTGCTCCACCGAGGAGAATCAAGGGAACCCGGTCACACCAGGCGTTGAAGACCGCCATGGTGGCGTGCTGCAAGCCAACGATGTTGTGAACGATGGCCACCATGGGTTTGCCTTTGGCCTTGGCGTACCCATGGGCCACGGCTACGGATATTTCTTCGTGGTGACAAAAGATGATTTCGGGTTTGAAGTTTCCGCCATAGTTGACAATGGAATCGTGAATGCCACGGAAACTTGCCCCGGGGATAAAAGCGGCATACTCGATATCAAAAGCTTTCATAAGGTCTACAACGATATCGGAGCCGAATTCCGCTTGTTTCTTTTCAATTCTGGGATCTGGCTTGGCCATTTTCGACACCCCTCCTTGCGCTACCGATGAATCAAATTCAACCGTCAGGGAAATCCACGGAGCGGGGAACCTGAAGGTCATTTCTCAATATCGGTACTGAAGGTCCCTGTCAAGGCTGGGTGTTAATGACGTCGATGAGCTGGCGCAATCGACCGAAATCCAAACGGTTAAAGGGGATCAACAGGCGGGGTAACTCTAGCGTCTCCGGATCATCGGATTCTTCAGGAAAGGAGTCCGTCTTTTTGATTTTTCCCTCGGTCAGGATGTCCTTGAAATCACGGTTTAACTGCTTGATGAGGTTGTCGGTAGGGGGTTGAAGCATGCGGACCACTAGATCGCGATTTACGTAACGGTAAGAATGATAATTTCGATAGAAGCCTTTGATTTCCTCAACGGCCGTCTCCACATCCTCAACGATTCTATACAGGCTCATGTCCTGCGGTGAGATATAACCCCTCTCGAGCATTCGTTTGCGGACAAAACCCTCCCACTCCTTCCAGTATCCCTGTCCGGGCAGGTCAACAAAGAGAAAGGGAATAATCGGACTTTTTCCCGTCTGGGCAAGAGTGAGAGCTTCCCAGGCTTCGTCCTGGGTGCCATATCCTCCGGGAAAAAAAACCACCGCATCGGTTTCTTTGACGAAAATTAACTTGCGGGTGAAGAAGAAATGAAAGGTCACGAGCTTTCGATCGTCGCGAATAAAACGATTAGCCTCCTGACCAAAGGGAAGCAGGATATTGACGCCGAAACTCTGCGCCCTGCCCGCTCCTTCATGACCCGCCTGCATGATGCCGGTGCCGGCGCCGGTTATCACCATCATGCCCTCATCCACGAGCCTATGGCCCAAGGAAGAGGCCGCATGGTAATAGGGATCATCCTCCCCGACTCGAGTGGAGCCAAATATGCTAACCTTACGCACCGAGCGGTAAGGAGCAAAGATCTTAAAAGCATATCGTAACTCTTTGAGGGAACGGCTAAGTATTTTGAGGTCACCCCGGCTGGCTTCGTCCTTTGCGAGTTTCAGGACACTCTGGACGATCTCAGCCATGAGGTCTTCATTGGGAGCCCCCTTGCCCCACTCCAGCCAGTCAACCACCTTTTTCTCCAGGTCCCGAAGTTTCATAACATGACGATTGGCCATAAGTGTCACCCGCGAACTCAGCGAACGTTGTATCCCCCATTATACAACAAATTCGGCGGCACACCGAGAACTCAATTTGAAGGGCCCAGGCGTTGGCGGGTCTCAAACTTCGGGCACCCGCCGTCACGGGAATGGATTGATCAAATGTTAAAAAGGGTTGATTGGCTGAAAATGAGAATTAAAGAGCTAGCGGCGATTAACTGAACAGGTTGTGGAAAAAGTTATCCGTCAACAAGGGACTCGATTCCATTGCCCCTTCGGCGCTTTTCCAAGCTGCCCACAGATCCGCGAACAAACCGGCAAACACTCCTAGGACCATCGCGGTGAATTGACCGGAGACTAGGTAGAAAGCCCCGGTGGAACCCAGTCGATGAAAAATTGGTAGTACGATCTTACTCATGAAACGCTATTCCTTCCTAGGCGGTCTTCATCCCTAGGCGAAGATCCGCAGTTTCAAATTTAAAGCTGCCTGGTATCGCAATTACTGTGCCCAGTTAGCCTTCTTGTTCAGGCTATAGGCGAAATGCCATACCTATACCGAAGGCCGCCGCCATCGACAGCAGCCAGAGCAGGACCTTGACCAACGGTAGGGAAACCAGATTTAGAATATCGTCAATCATCCCCTCAGCCGTAAGTCTCAGCTTCAACGCCTTATGAGGGTCCATTCGCATCTTTGCTAAACGCTGCCGTACCATACATCCACCCCTTCTCAGATAAGGGTCACGATCTTTTTCGGCTCCTGCTAGAACAATTTGTTGGTAGCTGTGGAGCAAAAGGTAGGCCAGACCGTAAGCTTCGGAATTTAGTGAGTTGTCAGATTTCCGAGACGAAGGGCGATGACTTTCTCCGGCACTTTTTATTGAATTCGGTTTCGTCCAACGGAATAAAGCGTGGTAGCGGTTAAACTAGAGAGAAGTCCTTGTAATTTAGAACAATTTTGGCAATAAATCACCGCAAATGGTACTTTTTACAGCTCCAGAAAAATTGGAACGGCTGTAAAATCAACAACTTAAGGCTTGGCATCCGCCTTGCAATGAATCCACGGATCATGAAATCAACCCAAGGCAAGAAAAACAAAAAGAAAAAGGCCAAAAACAAAGTGACCGTGTGCGTAACCTGTGGTCATGAGCACAACCCCAAGCTCACCTGTCTTCAAGGCTGGCTTGCCTCCTCGTCACCCAATTGGAAACCACCTACTAAGAAGGAGCTTGCCGAGGCAGCGGACTCAACCGGTTAGGTGGTGCGACGGTCGATCCGTGACGGGTGAACCTCAATGCACCAAATAATTCAGTTCAGCTTTTGAACTGCTATCTCAATTCAACTCGAATTTCTCATATCTAAACTGATTTGGTTTTGCGGTGATTGCGCCCGAGAAGCAAAGATTTTCAAGCAATTTTTCGTTGGCATCCATCTTGCACCATCCCCCATCGATGGAAATTCTCGGTATAGCCGATGCAGAGATGGGCGATACGCTGGAATGCCAGCGGTGTCTAGTGGACGAAGCGCGATTCCACGTCCTCAGTGAGGTCCTGGATATGAAGGTATGCGAGGCCTGCGCTGAGATTGCGCGTGAATTGGATAAAGTGGCTCAGCTGATCCCTAGATTGCCGATACGGTTACCCACCTGGAGACAGGCGAGGCGGAAGCCCAAATCTCTGAAGGCCGCATAAAACTAAAGGGTCACAAACTCGAGGGCGTAATCAGAGGACTCAAACGGCGCATCACTCGGGGACCGCCGTGGTCTATGATGTTTTGTCTTCGATCCGGTCCCTGACCCGCAAAATTTTGCGGTTACAAACCAACCCTACCGAACACTTCCTCTGCGTTTTTCTGAAAGATCTTTTCCTTGTCCCCGGCCGTCAGGAACGACAGGCCTTCAATCAACGGCCTGACGTCATCGTACCACTTGCCCGTACGAGGGTTGATCTTCGATCCTGCCCCCGGCCTTTCCGTACCGAACAGGCAACGATCGGGTCCCACAATCTTGAAAAGCAATTCCAGAGACTCGGTGTTATAGAGCGCGGTATCAAAGTAGAGCTGTTTCAAGTGCTCATCGAAGGTTTCGGTATTGTTCGGTCCTCTGAGCTGCGAGCGCCAACGACCGACCTGATAGGGGATGGACCCTCCGCCGTGACAGATCACCAGCTTCAACTTGGGAAAGTCCTCAAAGACTTTCGAATGCGCCAGCGACAAAATTGCGATGGATTCCTCCGTAATGAAGTGATTATGAAATGACTCGCGGGGATTCCTGCAGCTTGCGGGGTGCACCAGTCCGGCAACGTTCAGTTCCACCATTTTTTCATACAGCGGATACCAATACTCGTCTCCCATGGCCGGTGTCTGACCGTCGCCTTCTCCTGGATCCGGATTGATCATGACTCCCACAAAACCCAGCTGTTTGACGCAACGCTCGAGTTCCTCAAAGGTGTTGCTGGGACTCACACCGGCACACTGAGGAAGCCCGCCGATGCCTCGAAATCTTTTGGGCTCCAACTTGCAGGCGATGGCGATGGCGTCATTAGTTGCTTCGCAAAACCAGTGAACGATCTTTTCGGGTTTTTCGGAATGCATCATGGTATACGGCCTCGGTGAGATGAACGCCATGTCCGTACCCACCTCATCCAAAACCTCCGAGTGTTTGTGGCCCTGCCATCTCGCGCGTGCAATGCTTTCCTCGGTAATGCCCGGGTTGCCCTTCCCGTGGAATCCACGTCCGTTTAACAATCCAGCCTGGTAGGCGCCCAATTCCCTTCCGACAACGATATGGTTATGTGCGTCAATAATCATATTTTCCTCCCATTTTGTGTCTCATCAAACATCAGGACCTGCTGTTCTCTTCCCGGGTCTGCACTGGACCGAGGAGAATTTGTTTTTTAGTAAAGTCCCTTGGGGAAGTCAACTGTGAGGGCGCTGATTGGGCAGGATTAAAATTAACTTAGTTGCAAGCGCGCGGGCGAACCAACGGAAGGGCAACTCTTCACAACTGGTTCCAACGAATAATACTCAATATATTTGAAAAGTCGTCCGTCCACACCCTGCCATTACCACCACCGTTGGAAGGGGTCCATCTTGCATCTCGTTGAAAGGAATTGAGATCATTATCCGTTCTGCCCATCACGACCCATCGAGAAGAGAGCTTCCCTTGTCTTCTACCCGTCCGAGTCAAAGCAGAATCGTCCCGGATAAAAGCTCCCAGGCCCGCGTCCTTGGCCAGAGCGCTTAGTATCGGCTCGAGGTCAAGATGTTGATTCGAAGCGTGAAATACCAGCAACCCCCCTTTTGCCAATTTGCTGAGGTACAGCCGAACGGCCTCCCGGGTCAGCAGGTGCATGGGAACTGCCTCCGAGCTGAAGGCATCGAGGACGATCAACCCAAAATTTTGATCCGGAGCACGGTTTAACGACAGGCGCGCGTCTCCCAGCACCACTTCAATATTCGGTGGACAGTCCTTTAAAAAGGTAAAGTATTCAGCATTGCGAGCAATTCGCTCCACCACCGGATCGATCTCATAGAACACAAAATCTTGACCCGGGCGGCCGTAGCAGGCCATGGAACCGCTCCCGAGGCCCACCACGGCCACTTTGGACGTAATCGTCGCGGAGTTAAAAACCTTGAAAATCTGTCCCGCCGGTCCCGTTGGATGATAATAGGCAAAAGGCTCCTTGCGACGAGCTGGATCAAGGCTTTGCATGCCGTGATTGGTGGTCCCATGGATTAACAGCCGGTATCTCCTCTGGGAGTCGTTCATCACATGATAGACTCCAAAGAAACTTCGTTCCCTGTGCAGCAAATTACCCTGTTGGCCAAAGGAGAAAGTTGACGCCAGCATAATGGCCCCTACCGTCAGACCGAATCGGATGGGACGCTCATGAAAAAAGAGGCAAACGGCGATGGGCAATCCATAGGTTAGTGCAACGCTGATGACGCCCGTTTCCATCTCCCGTTGATCCACGAACCAAACGAGCCCAACGAGGACCATCCCGATACTCAAAGGGAGGGTATAATCCAGGAACCGATTGAGCATGTTCTGGACGATGTGTGAGGCGGCAGGGGTAAGTAAACATGCGGCCACAAGGGCTATGGGGTACTCGATCGCATCTGCAAAAATGACCGGTGCCAACAGAGCGTTGAACATTCCGCCCAGGACACCTCCTACCGCTATCCATATATAGAATTCCGTCAGATGCTCCCTTGAGGGACGTCGCAGCGCCAATTCCCCATGGCAAACCATCGAGGCGATCAACAGGATAAAAAGGTGGAGAAATAGGGTTAGCCACAAGGGCTGTTTGCCCTGAAGGATCATCCACGCCAATAGCGGCAACATGACAAAGGGAAAGATTCGCACCATGAACCGATGCGGGAATAGAGGCTTCCGGGAAAACACCAGGACGAAAGTGAAAAGGTAGATCGCCAAGGGGACCGTCCAAAACAATGGCATGGCCGGCAAATCCGTGGTGATGAACGTCGTCAAACCCAAAAGGAGGCTCGAGGGAACGAATGCCAAAGCCACCCAATGGATCCTCCTCTTCCCGGTCAACGGCTGTGGATCCATCTCCCGGGCTCCCAATGTTTTGGAATCTTCCGGGACCTTCCGACCTTCCTCCGGCGTCAGTGTTCCTGGAGACTTCCACAGCATGATCCCGCAGCCGATGACCAGCGCTATCAGCAGTCCGTAACCACAGGCCCAGATCCACCCCTGACCCGCCAGACGCAGATTAGGCTCAAGCAGTAAGGGATAACCGAATAGCGCTAACAGGCTTCCCGCGTTGCTCGCCGCGTATAAAAAATAGGGATCCTTTGACAACGGATGATTCGTGTTCGCAAACCATTGCTGCAACAAAGGGGCATGAGTCGACACGATGAAAAAAGGTAACCCTACGGAGACCAGCAGCAAGCCCAACAACCAAAAGACCGGATTCTCCTGCGTGGGAGGGACCCAGCCTTGAGGTAAAGCGATGGGCAAGGTCACCAGTGGCAACAGGAGCAAAACGGCGTGCATCACTGCCTGGCGGCGGACTCCAAGCCATCGCGTGGAAAGATGGGCATAGACGTATCCGGCCAAAAGCGACAGCTGGAAAAAGACCACAAAGGTATTCCAGACTGCCGGTGCACCGCCAAGTAAAGGGAGTGCCATCTTGGCAAACATGGGCTGCAGCAAGAACAACAGAGTTGCGCTGACAAATAAGGTGGCGGTGTAAAGGACTAGCAAGCCGTGAACCTTTTGGTGATATTCACTAGATCAACTGTGGCATTAACAATTTGCGCGTAGATAATTGATATTATTAAATTTTAAACTAATCCCCGTTGCATGAAAAGGATAAAATTTTACGGCCATCAGCTGATTTAATTGGCGGAACTGACTTTCGTTGACAGGTCAAGGGAAATTCGGATACCCTCCGGTCAGTCAATCGCTTGACTGAAACTCTATCTTGAAAGTGAGGACACCATGGCTGAGAAAATGAGCCGTCTTTTCCGACAACGTCTTGCAGCAAAAGAGCTACTCGTGATTCCCGGGGGGTACAGCCCCCTGCATGCCAGGATGGCAGAAATGATCGGTTTCCAGGCGTTTTTTATGGCCGGGTCGCAGACCGCGGCTTTTGTCCACGGGCTCCCGGATGTTGGGATCATCACCATGAGCGATATGGTGGAAAACAGCCGGCGTCTTGCCTCGGCGTGCACCATCCCAATTTTCGCCGATGCCGACACCGGTTACGGAAACTCCCTGAACGCCCATTATACGGTCCAACACTATATTAGGGCAGGTGTTGCCGCCATTCACATCGAGGATCAGGAATCCCCGAAGAAGTCCGGCACCTCAGCCGGCCGCAGCTGTATCTCCACCGAAGAGGCCATCGGCAAGTACAAGGCCGCGGTGGCGGCCCGGGACGAACTGGACCCTGACTTTGTGATCATCGCCCGTTGCGACCTCATCGGCACCATAGGTGGAACCTACGAGGAAACCATCGAGCGGTGCATCGCCTATGTCAAAGAAGCGAAAGTCGACGCCATCTGGGTTAATACCCTGCGCACTCGAGAAGAGATCAAGGAAGCCTGCCGCCGTATCCCCGCTCCCGTGATGGCCCCCTACTATGGCCCTCCTCCATCACCCACCCATAAAGAATATGAAGATATGGGCGCGGCGGGCGTCCTCTACCCCGCCCTCACCACCGCCATCGGGCTCCAGGCTACCTGGGAGTTTCTAAACGAGTTCATGGAACGAGGACCGGTGGCCCTGCAGGAATGGGGCGACAGGGGTAAAGCCAGTCGCTGGGGTGCGGTCCCGCGCCATAGCTCGCCGCTCCTGGAAGTGGACAAGATCAAAGACATCGAAAAGAAATTCCTGACGGAAGAGCGCCGGCCGGACTACGACCGGACCTTTGGCCACGGATCCCACACGTAAACATTGATAAATATACGATGATGGGTCTCGAGGAAAAAAGGTTCTTAAGTTGACAGGTTTTTCATTATTGGATACCTTCGCATAAGAATTAAGTATTCTTCAGCAATGATTCAAAGTTAAAGACTTTTTTGAAAGCCAATTGGAGGGAATCACATGGCGAACGATCTCGAACGGTTGTACGTAGCGGTTTGCTTGCCCTACAAGCCGGGCACTTCGGACGTTGACGAGGCTTCACTACGTCAATTCCTGCGATATTTCATGCAGCCCAAATTCGTCGACGCCGGGGGCGGCATCGTAATCAACCCTGAAGCCGGCGAAGTGTTCTACCTCTCCCGGGAAGAAAAGCGCCGCAACGTCGAGATCGCCATCGAAGAGTGCGGAGGCAAGGTACCCGTCTTTGCCGGAGTCATTGCTCCCACGACCAAAGATACCGTTCAAGATGCGCGTGATGCTAAGGCGGCGGGTGCCAACGGTGTCTTCTTGATCCCGCCCATGGGAGCCATGGACGTAACCGGTTCCTGGAACGCCGAACGTTACCCCGATGTCTGGGTAGACATGGCCAAGGAAGTCTGTGACGCAGTGGATCTCCCGGCCATCACCCATCCAGTTTCGTCCACAACGGCCAAGTTCGGCCATGGCTTGCCCCTATCGGCTACCATTAAAATGTGCACGGACGTGCCACAGATCATCGGCTGGAAGATGACCTATCCCTACACCGGCTATCGAGTCATAGCGCGCGGATTACGGCAGCTGCCGCGCCGGGTGGCCATCCTGGCCGCATCGGCGGTATGCTTTCATGAGTTTTGGGCCACCGGACAGGTAGACGGCACTGTCACGGGTTCCTTTAACTACGCCATGGAACCCATGATCGATCACATCGAAGCGTGGCGTAAGGGAGACGTCGAAAAAGCACGTAAGATCTGGAACTCGGGACTCGCAGAGCTCCATGAGTACGTTTATGGATTTGGGGAAGACTATCGCCTGCACACCCGTTACAAGATCGCCTGCTGGTTACGGGGCCTGATCCCTGAGCCTTTCATGCGACCGCCCATGCCAAAACCTCGGCCCGAAGAGATTCGCAAGCTCCGTGAACTGCTCGAGAAGTGCGGTCTGGAGGTCATCGAAAACCGTGCCGTGGATCGTTTGCTGGCCGCTTGATTTCTTATTGGCCTGCTTATTATAGGTCTCTGGCCGATTGACACATGGTTCGGAGACAGGATTTTCTCAAGGGGTCCGCAAAAGGAATAACTGTCCCGTGACGTAACAGGCAGCGTCCGATATTAAATACCGAATCAGACCAACGATCTCTTCTTTCCTTGTCAGCCCCCCCATCAGGGGTGGCAGTGCTGCCACTTTTTCCCACTCTGTTTCAGTGTACGCTCCCCTCGCCATGCTGGTATCCGTGCGCCCAGGTGCGATTGCGTTAACAAGAATATTGTGACGGGCCAACTCATTGGCCGCCGATTTGGTGAAAGCGATGACACCGCCCTTCGAGGCGGCATAATGGGACTCCCCTCTCTCACCACGGCCTCCCACCACGCCTCGACCGGAGGCAATATTGATGATGCGACCCTGGTTCCTAGATCGCATGTGCACTCCCACGATCTGGGAACAGAGAAAAACTCCTTTGAGATTAATCTCGATCACACGATCCCACTCTTCCTCCGTCATATCCAAAATCGGATGGATGGTTCTTATGCCGGCGCCGTTGATTAGAAAGTCCACCTGTCCATAGCGATCGATGACCTTTTCAACCAGGCTGTTGACCTTTGCTTTGTCTCCTACATCCGTTTCTACGGCAAGGCTTTCCCCACCCTCTTTACGGATTTCGTCGGTGAGTTGGACGGCCGCGTCTCCGTTAAAATCGGCAACTGCCACACTTAACCCGTCTTGAGCCAGTGCCTTACAGACCGCTGATCCAATCCCCCCCGCTCCTCCTGTAACGATTGCAACCCGCGTCATAGCTTCTAAGGTCTACCCCTTCCCCTGTTTCGTATTATTGGACCCTTTTTGTTTAATGAATGATCCTAAAGGTTAGATTGATCCGCGGACCAACAGGAGTTTGCGATTTAGGAATGGCATGCAACCAGTGATGCTGCGTGGGGCCGCGCATGAGCAGCAGGCTACCATGGGTCAGTTCCAATTGGACTTTGGGAATACGTTTTTCTCGCTTGTGCCTTAACACAAACCGGCGCGTGGCCCCAACACTGACCGATGCAATAACCGGGTTCTTTCCTAGCTCCGGCTCGTCGTCGCTATGCCACGACACCGAGTCACGTTCGTTGCGATATAGATTTAACAAAACACTGTTGAACCTTACGCCGGCCTCCGCGTCGACGGCCTGCTTGATCGCCAACAAGGGAGCATTCCACGGCAGCGGCTTGAGGCGAATGCCGGAGTAAGAATAGTTCTTCCCCGAATTGCCATACCACAAAGTGAGCCGGGGCAACTTGGTTTCTTTACGGCCAAACTTGATACTTTCCTGTCTCCACTGATCCAACCCAAGCAAAGATTGCAAGAACCGGTCGCTTTGAGCGGAATCAAAAAACTCCCGGATCAAATAAAGATCGCCATCCGGCATCTCCGGGGGCCCTATTTTGATTATTTGGCGATCGTCAAAGCATTCCGGTTGTTCCATGCCGCTATTATATGTTCCCCTTTGAACAAGCGCAATTTTCTCATCCAACTCAATTCCTCGGATAGCAACAGACATGAATGAGTTAGTTTATACATCGATTGAGACCTTTTTTCTCTGTGGTCAATGCGGGGTTGCCCTGCCGTTCAAAATCAAGCTATGAAGTGTGATTGCCATAGATAGTGAATGACCAGCTCCGCAAGAATATCGCCGAATAAGGAGAATTTATGCGCATTGACGTTCACGCCCATTACTATCCTCAGGAACTGATTGAGGCTTACACGCGATTAAAACGCATGTCAGGTAACCCGCAGATGGCCCCCGCCGGAGGTGTACCCCTGGATGAGCGGCTGGACCTGCTCGCCGAGGCGGGGATCGATCTTCAGGTCCTTTGTTCGGGAGCGAACCAGCCCTATGTCGACAACCGGGATGAAGCTGTCAATGTCGCACGGTTTGCCAACGACCTTTACGCCGACGTTTGTAAAGCGCACAAACAGTTCGCGGCTTTTGCCACCCTTCCGTTGCCTCACATCGATGCATCGATCGAGGAGATGGGCCGCTGCCTGGACACGCTGGGAATGCTGGGGGTCAACATTGGCACCTCAGTGGCCGACCGCCCCCTTGACGATCCACATTTCGCACCGGTGTTTGCCGAGCTCGAGCGTCGGCGCGCGGTGCTGTTCCTCCATCCCCAGGGCATCGGCGCAGGGCCCATGGCAGACGCCTACAGCATGACTTTCATGATTGGAGCCTGCTTCGAGGATACGGTCACTTCAATCCGCCTCGTCATGTCAGGACTCACCACGCGTTATCCTAACATTCGAATCATCGTGCCGCACCTGGGTGGCACTTTGCCCTTTTTGGTGCAACGGATCCAGGACCACACCCAGCGTATGGCCTACAGAGGACAACCTTTTGCCGTCACAAATCCGATGGAAGCCTTTCGAACGATGTATTTCGACACGGTGAATAACTATCCCCCGGCGCTGCGCTGCTCCTGCGCGGCGTTCGGAGTCGACCATATTATGCTCGGTTCCGATTTCCCGTTTCTCTTCGTGAAGCCGTGCGTGGAGTACATTGAACGATCCGGCCTCCCCGCCGAGGACATCGACACAATTCTCAACCGTACCGCACAGCGGGTATTGAATTTGTAGTCCAAAATAAAGGGCGCAGCCTGTTGGTTGCACAGTTGCCCGCCTGAGGACGGAGTTACTCAGAAATCAATTAATGCTTCGGTTAATTGCGTTTGGTAGTGAAACAAAGCTCCTAACTAGCGAGCTGGGCTATTGAAAAAGCTAAGCGCTAGATCAATTCTTGCCTGTAATCTCCGTAATCAGCGCCTTGGTCAGTTTGGTGGTTCCATCTTGGAGGCCACTGCGCTCCGCCGCTAAGGGACAAACAGCGGAAGTAATAATCTTTCCATCCTGCACCA
>JABAOE010026062.1_pt1 | contig 20326 bp, 26 predicted proteins | sample 7062141 | NCBI WGS metagenome assembly JABAOE01 (sample SAMN14538627, study PRJNA623070) | marine sediment metagenome | biome: marine biome [ENVO:00000428]; feature: marine pelagic biome [ENVO:01000023]; material: deep marine sediment [ENVO:00002113] | place: India: Gulf of Khambhat ... | reverse complement strand
CGGGAGCGATTGGTGGTCTGCCCGTGCCGATGGCCCCCCGTTGCAATCGTTCAATCCTGCCACGGGCGAAATGATTGCCAGCGTCTTCCCCTGTACCAATGAGGACTATAAACGGATTGTTAAGGAATCGGTTGCAGCTTTTCAGACATGGCGTCTCGTGCCGGCACCAAAACGTGGTGAGATGGTTCGCCTTATTGGCCAAGCCCTCCGGGAAAAGCAAGATCAATTGGGAACGTTGATTTCCGCAGAGGTTGGAAAAATCAAAGGCGAGGGAGACGGTGAAGTCCAGGAAATGATCGACATGGCCGATTTTGCCGTGGGACAGGCACGCATGCTCTATGGTACGACCATGCAATCTGAACGTCCGGCCCACCGCATGAGCGAGCAGTGGCACCCGTTGGGACCGGTCGGTGTCATTACGGCCTTTAATTTTCCCGTCGCTGTCTGGGCCTGGAACGCATTTCTAGCTGTGATCGCCGGTGATCCTGTCATCTGGAAGCCTTCGCCGAAGGCGCCGCTCTGTGCCGTAGCTGTTCAGCAGATGTGCAATCGTGTGATGCAGCAGCAGGGCTACTCGGGAATCTTCTCGCTTTTCATCACGGATCAGACGAGTCTTGCAGAACAGATGGTGCAGGATCATCGGCTGCCACTCATATCTTTCACTGGATCCGTGCAGGTTGGTCGTCAGGTTGCTGCTGCTGTGGGGCAGCGCCTGGCTAGGACTCTGCTCGAGCTCAGCGGTAACAACGCTATAATTGTCGACGAGACTGCTGATCTTGCATTGGCAGTGCGTGCAATTCTATTTGGAGCAGTCGGTACAGCTGGTCAACGGTGCACGACGACCCGGCGTCTGTTTGTTCATGAATCCCGCTACGATGAATTGGTTGGCAAACTGATCAAGGCCTACGCCCAGGTTCACATCGGAAATCCTCTCGAGCCCGGTGTGCTCATGGGACCCCTCATCGACCCGGCAGCCGTGGAGAGCTATCAAGCTGCGATCGATGAAATTAAGAAAGAAGGAGGCGAGATTCTCTGCGGTGGGCATGTCCTCAAGCGTCCAGGCCATTTTGTGGAACCAACGATGGTATACGTGCGGAATCAAGGGTCGATTGTGCGGCGCGAAACCTTTGCGCCGATTCTCTATGTGATGACGTTCCGAACAATCGAAGAAGCGATTTACTTGCAAAACGATGTCCCTCAGGGACTCTCGTCCGCCATCTTCTCGAACGAACTTCGTCACGGGGAACGCTTTCTTTCAGCCGAGGGGAGTGACTGTGGGATCGCCAATATCAATATCGGCACATCAGGAGCAGAGATCGGCGGCGCCTTTGGCGGGGAAAAAGAGACGGGTGGTGGACGGGAAGCAGGGTCTGACGCGTGGAAGGCGTATATGCGCCGTCAAACGACCACCGTTAATTGGGGCACGGATCTGCCGCTCGCCCAAGGAATCAAATTTGGGGCATGAAATCGTCATTGATCATTCGTTACCCATTCGAGGTCAATCGTGGGAGAAGGTATTTCATTCAGCAGGACGATCATTGCCTGATGGCGAATGACGCATCGATGCAAGAGAAATTGCCATGATAGATCAAGTCGCTGCATTGGACGATCTTATTGAGCGGATGGTTGCGGAATATGTAGCTCGCAATCGAGCAGCGGGGGTGCTCAAAGCCATGCTCGACAACGCTGGTGTTGGATTCTTGCCAGTTCTCGACCACATAACCATCCGCACCTTGGATATTGATCGGGCAGCGGCACCCTTCGCTGCTCTGGGTTATANNTCCAATACGACGACTGGTACGCCAAGGTTTATCGCAAGACTGGGTATCCAGCCCTCTTTGTGGATCAGGCCTATACCGATGATCGGGGTAAGACGAGCATTATTCCTGGGTGGGTAAAGAAATTTAGCGACCAGGTCTTGCACCATGTGGCTGTGCGGGTAGAGGACATTGAGAAGGCGGTGGAGCAACTCAAGCGGAACGGTGTGGTGTTTGCGGGAAACATCGTTGGAGCTTCTGGCGGTCCACTCCGACAGGTTTTCTCAGCCCCAGAAATAGTTGGTGGTCACCCGTTCTCGGTATTGGAGTTGACAGAGCGACATCGCGGCTACCAAGGTTTTCTGCCGCCTCAAGCCAACAGCTTGATGAAATCTACGTCAGCCCACTGATCGTCTTCATGTTCCGCAAGCAGCATATGGGGTCATGCATGCCTCTGCGAGAAACCATTTGTCCTACGCTCCTTGCTCATCTATCCCTTACCCCGTGTCGCGCAGCTGGTGACCAGGGTTCCGGTCACGCGCGATGGTCTTCATCAGTTGATCCCCGAATAATATGATAATCTGATCACGTTGATCCTTGACGATCAAAGAAGCGGAAGGTTGCTTAAACGTCATGGGATCGCCTTCTAGCCAGGCGCTGCATGTATAGGGGAGCGGATCGAGTACAGTGTCGACACGATATTCATGCTGCAGTCGGTGCTGCAAAACATCGAACTGCAATCGTCCAACAGCGGCGATCAATGACTCTTGACCATTGAGACTTCGCATGACCTGCATCGTTCCTTCTTGCGCCATTTGCCACATCCCTTTGTCGAATGCTTTGCGTTTGCCGACATCAAGCGGGCGGATACGTGCAAAGATCTCGGGCTGGAATCGCGGCAAAGATTTGAAGTTGAACCCGCCGGTCAATGAGATGGTATCACCGATGGTGAAAAGGCCAGGGTTGATGATTCCAATGATGTCGCCTGGGTAGGCTTCTTCCACCGTGCTTCGCGCTTGGGCGACCAGACTGTGGGGGCGAGAAAGTCGGACTTCACGATTCAAACGATGATGTCTCACCACCATGTCACGTTCGAACCGTCCAGAACAAATTCGGAGAAAAGCCGTGCTATCCCGGTGCTTCGGGTTCATGTTGGCTTGAAGTTTGAACACATAGGCACTGAAAGGCGCCTCGACTGGATCGATCAACCACTCGGTGCCATCATCCCGGTCGGCGGATCGCGCATGAGGGCTCGGCGCTAGCTGTACGAAGGTATCCAAGAAGCTTTCGATGCCGAAATTCTTGAGGGCTGAGGCAAAAAATACTGGGGTGATTTCCCCTCGAAGAAACGGCTCACGTGCAAAGGGGTTGCCGGCGATCTCCAGCAATTCTAAATCATGCTGCACCTGTTCTAGTACGCCAGTAGATAGGCGGTTGTTTGCGGCAAGATCCGCCAATGGGATGCGCTCGACATACATTTGTGTTTTTCCGCCTGATGCGTTGTTTCCAAACAATTGAACCAGTCCATCGGTGCGGGAGACGACCCCGGCAAGCTCACTTCCAGATCCCACCGGCCAGTTGATCGCGCTGGCTTGAATGTTTAATGCCTGTTCCACCTCTGTCATCAAATTAAGCGGAGGGCGGCCAGGCAAATCCATCTTGTTGATCAACGTCAGGACTGGGATACGACTCATGTGACAGACCGCGAACAGTTTACGAGTTTGCGCCTCGACTCCTTTGGCAGCATCAATGACCATGATAGCGCTGTCGGCGGCCGTCAGCGTTCGGTAAGTATCTTCGGAAAAGTCTTGGTGTCCGGGTGTATCAAGCAGATTGATGACCGCGTGTTTATATGGAAATTGCATGGCCGAGGCGGTGATCGAAATACCACGATCCTGTTCCATCCCCATCCAATCCGACACGGCCATCTTTCCACCCTTGCGGCTACGTACCATTCCTGCCGTCCGAATCAGTCCTGAGTACAATAAGAGTTTTTCTGTGAGAGTGGTCTTCCCGGCATCAGGATGACTGATAATGGCGAAGGTCCGCCGTCGTGCCGTCTCAGCGTGGAGCTCGTTTGATATGGACATGTTTGGAGTCACAAGCGCACACAGCATACCATAATGCGGTTGGTTATGGAGCGAAGGTCATCTCTTTTGCAGGACTCAGTAGACGAACTATTTTACAAGAAGGTGGGATTTGAAACATGCCAGAAACGATGGCGTCACAGAGGTCAAATGGTCAAGGGCCATAGCAGGTGAGTTAGTGTTTTCGATTCGTAAGAGGCCAATTCGGTGAACTGTAGACCGAAAATTACTCCGCTTGACCACCGAACGACTGCGCTGGGAATAAAGATGGGGGCGCTCTGACGTGGTCGAATCTGAATTTCAACTTTTGCCTCGTGAGGGATGGGAGCGGAGCTGAAAACTCGGCACCCTTCTGAAGAAAGGTCAAGGACCACACCTTCCTCACCCCGTACAGTGCCAGAAGAAAAAAAACCCTGAATAGCGACGGGATGCCGCGGACGCTTGCGTTTCTCAATACTGGGTTCCATAGAAAGTTCTATGCGCCATCATAAAAGAAGTGGATTGTCTAGGCGAGAATATTCTCTATTTTCTCCACTGGATGAATATAGCGCGGTACCGACCTTTCTTTGGCTGGGCGCCGTTTTTCATCCAATGTTGTGTACTGCCTTCACCAGTGATCATGAATGAACAGAGTGGACCTCATTGTAGCATTCCAAGTAATCAAAATTACAGGGGAGATAAGTGTGGCTATTGCTTTCGGCTGGCATTGTATTTGTAGGTTCTGCTGTAGCTTTCTGAGATGTTTCCAGATGAGGAGTTGCTCGTTATGGTGGTGCGACAATATCCCCGCTTCCCGGTCTCCTTTTCCGGGACTCTGATCCACCGAAATTGCCCTCATCAAATTAGCCGGACTGTAGATATCTCTTGCAAGGGCTGTCGTGTCAAGAGTCTCTTTCGGGCTTTTGCGGGGATGAATGTCGATCTCGTATTGTACGTATCGGCAGCTAAACCCCNNTTCAAGGTGCTGTTGTTCGGTGGTCTGGCGCACATGGGATTGGAATCCAGTTTCACTCCCTTGCTTCCCCTCATCTGGAACGATTGGAAGGGACTATCCGTCAACTCGAGGCCATGACCATATCGGGCTAGACAAGTCTACCTCAGTGTCCCGATACGCCGCCGATGAGTGGGTGAGACACCAAAATGTTTTGGTGCCTACCTCGCCAGCCAACCGAAGATCGTAGGATAGGGCCGGAAAACCACCCCTACTGACTTCCGGGCTCGGTGCGTGCATTGTTTCGTGGGGAAGGACGGCCGATGAGATAAATGATGGCGGGAAATAGCATGGTCGTGCCGGGAAAGATCATTCGGAATCCCCACCACGGCAGCTTTAGACGCAGAAAGCCTAGCCCAAAGGTAAGCAGGATCGAGGCAGCAACACCGTAGGCTGGTGGGGGAAACAGAGACTCGGAACCAATTTGGCGCCGTCGAAAGGCGGCTGCGATCCCCTTCACCAATAGGTAAACTGCAAGGATTAAACAACCTATGCCTGGATAGAGACCGTCCTCCCCCATAGAACTTCCTCACGATGATCAGCTCGGCAGACATCTCGAAAACGCCGAACCAGTTGGTTACGGGTCACTCACCGATCAAGCCTATACGAGGACCGAACCTGGCGCCAAATATTATTCCACGTTTCTCCTGTGTAGGAGCGAGAAAATCGTGAGCAGGGTACTCATTCAGGAAGTATGCGTCAATAGTGGTCAGCCAGTGTCTGGATGTGTCATAGAATCATACAGATGGTATCTATTCTGCAAGCACAGAGTCGGACTTCCCTAACCGTCTGACTTATCCCAGTCATGTTTGGTCGCATCGAGGGGCCGAGCATCACAAGAGCGGCCGTTAACCAAATAGCGTGATCCCTGTGAACCGCGGACTCAGCTCTATGGGACAGACCCAGACTGAACAAACCCGGTATACAAGTGTGCCCTTAACTAGTACCTTCGCGGAACTCATACCCGGCACGTTCTACTGCACGCCGTACGGCGCTCATGACGGCAGGTGCGTCGGAATAGGGCATCACAGCCGGTTCAGGTGAAGCTCGCAGCTTGACCATCAGTGGTTCAATGTCTGATCTAGCCAAGTTATCACAGGATTCATATAGGCCCCCCGTCCCCTCCTCGATGACATTGTGATCCTTGAGGATATCGTCAAGGATCGCGATAATTGACATAGTGGGAGTCGGCATCAGCAAGGCGGCAATGGCTCCGTGATCGAGCCGAAGTTTGGCCGCGAAGCTTAGAGGCTCTCCCCCACGCAGCTGCTGGGCGGCGGGCAGAAGGATCTTTTCTTCTATGCCAATATGGCGGAGCAGGCCGGCCCGAAATCGGTTATAGGCTTCATGATCGACATGGTCAGTTTGAGCTGCTGCCGTGTGAAGTAGTTTTTCCAGTCGATGATGATCTTCTGCTAGATACCGGGTGATGGGGCCTGAGTTGTCGTTCAATTGTGGATCCATCCGAGATTTTACGTCCTGATGTCTATATAGTACTTAAATTACACCATATCATTCCCGGTGAAAACTTGTCGCATTATTGAAGTCGTACACGCAAAACTCAATCGGGACGATAGCAGATTGCGATCGTTTACGATCAGAATCGTGCCATGAAGACAGACTTCAACACAACGGTCTAGTTGTGACGCCCAGCGCGCAAGGAATAGCACAATGTCAGCCAACCTTTTCTGGGATCGTGCCACAAGTGGTGTTAGCCCACGCCGTGGCTCTTGCAACTTTGCCCAGTATCGAGGTCCAATCTTCCACCATCGGGCGGGATCGTGGTTGAACCAAACCTGCAAGTCGGCCGTAGGCCGAATCTCGCCGAGCGCAAGATCCACCGCCGCTTTAGTGTTCGATATCTCATACAGCCGAACTCGATCGACTAAGACGCGATGCCCATCACGAGGACGTGACGCTTCGCACGTGCGTTTGACGAAAATTGCCATGACTTCCTCGCTCAATAGAACTACCAATCACCCGTGCGGTATCAACGATTGGGATGTCTTGCCACAGTTTCATCGAGCCTTCGTCACTCCAGCGACTTTGGGAGAATGGATAACCCCGTGGAGTCTTTAGTCAATACCCGAAAAAGCGATCACACTCCAGGGGCCTAGCTCGGAATGGTACGCGATGCCGCTCCGATGTTATAGTTTTTTGAACGACAGCGCACTGCCGCATGCGTGTCTGCGTTTATATCCTGAATCTGTCACTTCAAGGAGGAAAACATGTTTGGTCCGATCACGATTCCTTACGGTACGAAAATGCTGTTCAATACGGTCACTCTTAAACCCGGTGTCACGTTTGAACAGGTAGAAGTGGCTGTCGGGGAATTATGCAGTGTGGTCAAGGGGACATATGGTGGCGACAAGGGTGGTTTCATCGCAGGCCAGGTATTCAGATTTTCGGGATTCGTGTCGGAGCAAGGTTCTTTGACGCAATCAAAGACCGCCGATGAACATTACGCCATTATTACCTATTGGCGTTCGTTCGAGTGTCATGAGGAATCCCACGCCGACGATATCTTTAATAAGAAGTTTGCCGCGCTCGCTGCCATGTGTTCAGAGACCAAAGAACTAGGATATGACATGTTGTGGCAAGGAGCAGCAGGAGGGTAACTAGTCAGTTTCCTGACTGCCGGAAATGACAGCGACTAGAGTTGGCGATAATGAGGATGTGGACGGTCTGGAGCCTCGAACATTTCGTCAAAATAGCCACCTATCTGATAGCGTGTGAAGAGTTCACGCATCATGTCACTCCCGCAGTCCACGGCTAGAGTTCGGAGTCATTCTCCCCCACTTAGATGTTTGACGGGTTACGTTTCCATCATCTCAAGCCTCGCATCGAACTCATGTCCGCAGGCCGCACAACGGATGCAGTCAGATTCCACTGTGAATTCGTCAGACCTGACACCCATGCCGCCACAGTCAGGACAGCGTGCCAACTGAACTCGTTGATCATCGACCGTCTCGTATTGTGTTCCCCGGAGACAGTAGACGGGTTTCCCCTCAATGAGCCAGGCATTACCGGCATTGTCCACGACAGGCAGGGCAAGATAGTGATGGTTCACATAGTATTTAAGTTCGCTTTCGCTGGTAAAGCCGCCTTGAATGAATTTTCCACTGACTGCCTCGTAGATCGCACCTTCCCGCACAATCGCTTTAGTCGGTCCCATACCTCCTCCTTTGGAAGGTTTGTAATAATCGTTGCTCCTTCCGTTAGACAACGCCGGAGTAATACCGGAGAATATTCGAAACAGAAATCACACCGATAATTTGGTTGTCTTGCGTTACGGCTAAGTGTCTTGTGGCATGCTCCTTCATCATGCGCACCGCTTCGATCAGGGGACGATCGCCGCTGATTGCTACCAACGGAGTGCGGACGCATCGTTGCACCGGCGTGGTGCCGGGATTGAGCCCATTGGCGACCACATCGCGGGCCAGCATCGAATCTGTGATGAATCCGACATAGGCGTGGCCATCGGTTACCAGAAGCGAGCCCGTTTTCCACTTTTGCATAAATTGGCCTGCCTCATGGAGCGTCGCAGTGTGGGGAACCGTCCTGAGATCAGCAGACATATGTTCCGCCACCTGCGGGCCTGTCAGGACGTGGCGTCCTGAACGTGGTTGCTTGGACTCAGCGGCTCGACGTGCTTCCAATTCCGCCACGCAGCTTTCCAGCACTCGGCTGCGCTGCATGAGATTCTGCCGCTCACTGTCCAAACCCACACTCTCCGGCGCCTCCTCCGTCATGTTCACTAGTCCCGCTGCCTCGCCTAGCTGGGCATACTCATAGGCGTCCAGCAGCGTGGATGTCTCACCGAGGAGATCCTCGATAAGGCGTTCGGTTTCCAAATCGAATTCCTCTAGACTTCTGTTCAGCTTCTGCTTTCTTAGGAATGGGGCGAGATCCCCTAGCTGTTTTCGCATACGCTCAATACTGCGGTCGATAGAGATTCGTGATTTGCTTGATCGGGTACTCTTGGCCATAAGACCTCCGGTCGCTAAAAAAGCATTTGTACGCCAAAATCTTACGCCTATCGAGGTTCTGGAGGCAAGGAAGCGGTTTCGGAACAAAAGAGGCAACTTGCTGTAGCATCGACGCAGGATATTGTGTGTGGCACTTGGAGAAAGACCGAAGTCAGATCAGTACGGGAGGGAGTGTTGGTGTTGCGACAGGTGAGTCCCCACGCTTGTCAAGGTCTGGTACAGCCACGCACTGAGGGATGGAGGAAGGGTAAAGCTAAGGAAACTGCATTCCAGCGGCCAAGGCACCTCAATCTAGAATACAGCGATCGCTGTCGACGATGTCTGAGAATGAAGAAAAGGCCCAGTGCATCTTTCACAATATTGATGAATTAGTATTCATAACGACCAGGAATAACACAGGTTATTGATTGTCAGTGGTCCGAAGTTCGGTCTGGCGAAGGGCATCGAGAGGTTCCTCCTTGCACGGTGCGCGAAGATGCCTGTAGTAGATGCGCAGGGCAGATGAGTGGCGTCCTGCACCGACTTTTGGGACTCATTCATGCACGGGAGACAACGGCCATGGTCAGACTTAGGAACGTGGTTGACGACAGCGAAGCAACTGGCCACTCTTAGCTCAAAGGGACTATTTTCGTCAGGACTCCCATCCCTTCTTCAGTGCCCTTCCGTCTTATAATACGTTCTGGAACTTCTGAGAAGAAGTCGTAAAAGAATCGTCAGGCAACTTGAAGCGGAACTGGAGCTCTCGGAGGTGGTTATCTGGGGAGAGGCGAAACCATCCTTCGGCGGTGAGAGGTTGATCAGAGTTGGATTTTCCCTCTGGATAGAATTTAAACTCAAGATTGCCGCGCCGATCACCTGTAACATCCTCAGGGTTTATGCTTCCAGTGATGATGAGGTGGTCCTCAAGGGCATCGAGGGCTTGGTTCAGAAGCGACCGCAGTACACTCGATGTAACTGCCTGTTCGAAGGGTTGGTTCTGATCGAAGAGCTCCGCTTCACCTGCTCTCGCAGGGACAATCATGCACATGAAGATGAACGCCGCGAACCACATACGCATGCCCCTACTGTAAGCCTGGGGGACTGCCTGGTCAAGGGATCTGCTCCGAGAAAGTTCTTGTTGGCCCTATTCTTGGATGCCTCCCCTCCCGCGCGCGTGTGATGCACACCCCCTCTCGAATGGCAATGTCCGACCCCACCGTGGTCTGCTGGAGTCGTCCAGACTCACGGGGCCTTCACATCGGTCTAGAAGGGTGACCATATATCCAACGGCGAAGACTAAGGGATTTTTCTCGGCTGCTAAAGACGGGTCTGTGCGTTCAGCTATTAGTGTCGGTCGGGGAGACGTGGTTGAAATAGTGGGTGATCAGGATTTCGGCCACGTTGCCGTTGCGGATGATAACGACCAAGTCGAAACGACCTGCAATTGCGGAAAGGATGGGAGGACGAGCGGCACGATTCCACTTTGAGGAGGAGATGGAGTCAAATCGTGAATTCTTCATCGCAAATTGGCTCTAGTTCGCGCGGCGTGTGTAGGTGGCCTTCTCCAGCCTTTCGTGCAGGGGCGGCCTCTCTCTACCACTCTGCCCCCAATCGGTCTACGACCACCTGGTGTACTGCCGCGTGCTTGCCTAGTGTTGATAGATAAACCGCCGTTTCCGCAATATCGAATGGGCTGATCTTTTCGCTTCGTTCGATCTCCTCCGGTCCAGCATCGACTAGATCATCCGCGACACTGGCGGGGCAGATCGCGCTCACTTTGATATTGAAGGATCGGCCTTCGTCAGCTAAAGACTTGGTTAACGCCATGATGCCATGTTTCGAGGCGCTGTAGGTACCGGTGCCGGCCCAGGCTTGTAGACCTGCGACACTTGACATATTAAGGATGGTGCCTCCGCCTTGCTTCTTCATTTGAGGGAATGTGGCCCTGCAGCAAAAGAATGTACCGTAGAGGTTGGTCTTCATCACTTTGTCAATTGAATGGGTGGTCGTCGTCGCTAGGTTTCCTCCTCCACCGATCCCGGCATTGTTGACCAGGATATCGATGCGACCATACTTCTTGACTGTTCCATAGATCAGCTGCTCGACTTGGCGTTCATCAGCCACGTTGGTCTGAATTGCCCATGCCTCCCCCCCTGTCTTTGCGATCTGCGCGACGGTTTGCTCGCAGAGCGTGAGACGTCTCGCCGTGACCACTACCCTTGCTCCTTCTGCACCGAACCGCAGCGCAATAGCTTTTCCAATGCCGCTGTTGCTGCCGGTTACAATCGCCACCTTGCCCTTCAATCGTTGCATGGAGGAATCTCTTATGAAGTATATACTCCAGAGTACATTTATATAGCAGAGGGATCATTCATCTTCCAAGCTCACTCCTTGGTCCTTTCTCGGGTCTAGCCGGAAGTTTGTGGCATGGAAGAGAACGGAATCGTCGTTATTGGTAGGGTGAGGCTGTTCCCCTTGACGATACAAGTTCTTGTATCCCATTTGTATCACCAGGTTAATATCGTGGGCTGGATACTCACAGGTTCCATGACAAAGTATCAGTAGCACATAACAATCTNNTAAATGCAATATGCTGGTCCTGCGAACGGTGGTTCTTGTATGACCAACCAGCCTGTTTTAGTCCCCACTTTCTCTGGCCCGCCAGTCTCTAGCTGGTTTGGCTTCTTTTCTGAATTTCGGCGGGACAGCCTCGGCTTTTTATTACGGTGTCATGCCTACGGTGATGTTGTAAGAATCCCAATGGGCCGAATCGCGGGGCTGCTCTTAGGTGAGCCGGATCCAGCCATGTACCTGCTCAACCATCCGAGTGATGTAAAACATGTTTTGGTGAGCAACCAAGACAATTACACGAAGGCGCCGGTTCCGCCTGTCGAATCATTAGTGTTCGGACGGGGGGTGTTGCATACGGATGGTGCGCTCCATCACCACCAGCGCCGGATGTTGCTCCCTTTCTTTCATGGGGACCACGTTGCTTCCTATGCCGGACAGATCACGGAAAGAGCTGCAACCCTCGCCGCGCAATGGCGGAAGGGTACCACGATCGATGTTCGACGCGAGATGACGCAGCTCACACTGTCGGTTATTTGGCGTCTTCTATTTGGATCCGACGTCGTGTCCGAAACGGAAGACGTGATGCGGGCTATAACGTCTGGCCAGCATTTGATCAAGATGCAATACGATTCTCTACTAGCAAGAATGACACCGCTTTGGATCCCGCTTAAGCAGCATCGAGAATTTGTTCGTGGCCATCGGTATCTAGACGCAAGAATTCGCCGGTTCATTCATGACCGGCGCATGACATCGGAGCGGCCTCATGACCTGCTGTCGCTTTTGCTGGCCGCTGTCGACCAGGAAGGCCATCCGCTGAGGGATGAAGAGATTCGGGATCAACTCACTACCATTCTGCTTGCTGGCCATGAAACCACCGCTAATGCGTTGACATGGGCCTGGTTTCTCCTGTCCCAATGGCCGAAGGTGCGTGCAGAGATGGCTCACGAGCTGGCGACCGTGGTGGGCGATCGGCTGCCGAATGCTGCAGATATAGCTCATTTACGCTATACAAAAATGATCTGGGATGAGACGCTTCGACTCTATCCCCCCGCGTGGCTCTTGCATACCCGCGTGAGCCGTTCTGAGGATAGACTGCCGTCCGGTGCCCTGCTTCATCAAGGCTCCAGGATATTTTTGAGCCCCTGGAGCTTACACCGGAACCCACGCTGGTTTCCTGAGCCCAATCGGTTTGATCCAGACCGTTTCTCGGTGGAGGCGAATCGACAACGGCTGGCGTTCAGCTATGTTCCATTCGGTGCCGGTGGACGCCATTGTTTGGGCGAGTCGTTCGCCGAGCTAGAAGGGGTGTTGATCTTGACCACGCTGGCATCGAAAGTCCGCCTCCGCTTGGTGGATGGCCAGACTATCCTTCCTGATCCGCTGATGACCTTGCGACCGAATGTCCCTGTGCACATGATGGTGGAATTAGTTGACTCTCTTGAACCTCGACCATCCGCAGTCTGACACTCTTGACGCAGCCTTGTCTTTTTTTCGCCTCTCACGTATGAACGGAGTGAGCACAGGCGGATTCAACGTCGGCGTCATGGATAGCGATCCATTTTCAACTGGATAGGAGTGTGTCGATGAAAATGCTGCTAATCGTTTTTCGAGAGTCAATGACGGATGAAATCCATAGTCTGCTGAAAGAAAATGACATCAACGCTTTTACGGAATTGCTGAATGTGGGAGGCCGAGGAGAAACCGGGCCGACACTCCACTTTTCCCTGTCGACAGGAGCCAACCGGATGATCCTAGCCGCGGTGCCGGAGCAGGTGGGGGACCGCCTTATCGAGGGATTTACGCGATATCGGGTGGAGCAGGTGGCGAAGCAGGGAGACGAGGCATTCCCCCTCCACGTGTTCATACTCCCCTGTGAACAAGTGGTCTGAACGAGGCTTTGCCGAGCAGCTTCCTATCGCACGTTAGATCGGTGCCTTCCTCATTATTTGTAGCCCACGACCATCCCGTCTGGGCCTGCTAACTTAGAGGTATGCGTACGCCTAAAACCAACGTTTTTCATCCAAGTACAGCAATCTGCAGCGGTAAAGTCAAATCCTCCATAAGTCTCGATGAGCATGTTCAGGCTCATGAGAAGCCCGAACGTGTTCTTTCTCCGTTCGTCGTCGATTAATGCTTCGTGGATGATTAAGGCTCCACCAGCCGGCAGGGCCTTGAAGGCCTTGTGCAGAAGTATCATCTTCTCTTCCAGGTTCCAATCGTGCAGGATATGCCCCATGATAATTACGTCAGACTCAGGCAAGGAGTCATTGAAGAAATCTCCCGCTTGAAAGTGCAGCCGATGAGCGATCCTTTTTGTCCGTGCATAGGCTTCGAATATAGGCCGGACGGCTGGTAGATCCAGCCCTTTTCCGGCGAGGTGTTTATGCGCCAACACGATCTCAGCCGCTACGCCCCCTTCTGCACAACCAACGTCGATAAATGTTCGGTGTTTCTGCCAGGAGAATTTCTTAGCGATGATCTTCGCCGATCCAATGCTGAGACTGGTCATAGCCTTGAGAAATCCTGTGAGGCGCTGAGGGTCACCGTAGAGCGTTCTGAAAAAGTCTCCTCCAGTTTTTACCTCGTTCTGTGGCTTTCCGGTAAGTAGGCCTTCGGTGAGCGAACCCCAGAAACCATAGAGTCGCGCGTTCAGCATCTCGAGGATACCGCCAACATACGAAGGTTTGGTTCGGTCCAGAAAAAGCGCTGTCTCCGGTGTATTGGAATACCGACCCCCTGTCCGCGTCAGCATGCCTAACGCCACGAGTGCGTCGAAGAAATCACACGCGCTGCGGGGATGGAGGCCAAGCCGTTCGGTCAAGGCCACCGCGTCGAGCGGCCGTTTCGCCAATTCGTTAAATAGGCCAAGTTCAATGGCGCTCAGCAGGGTCTTTGACCCCCAGAACGCTGTACCCAGTTGTATGATCTTCTCCGGAGTGAGAGCTTTCTGGGCCATCCGCCTGTCCTTTTACTTTCCGTTTCCGTTTCGTCCTGAGCGTGACTCTGATACATTCTGCTGATGGACGAATCCGAACCTACCACGTCTCGTCTGCCAATAGAAGATGTCTTGCCAGCGCTTCGCCAGGCTCTCTCTGCCGGGCGTAATGTGGTCTTAACCGCTCCTCCAGGCGCCGGGAAGACCACTTGCGTGCCGCTGGCGCTCCTCGACGCTCCCTGGCTTCAAGGCCGGAAAGTGCTCATGCTGGAGCCCAGACGGCTCGCAGCTCGCGCGGCCGCCTATCGTATGGCAGCGACATGTCGAGAGCCAGTCGGTGCCACGGTTGGCTATCGCATGAGGCTAGATTCCAAGGTTGGACCCCTTACGCGGATCGAAGTTGTGACAGAGGGGATTCTCACCCGCCTCCTCCAAAATGATCCATCGCTCAATGACTATGCGATCGTGCTCTTTGACGAATTCCACGAAAGAAGCCTACAAGCCGATACAGGTCTGGTGCTCTGTCGCGAGAGTCAGCGACTCTTCCGCCCCGATCTTCGGTTGCTCGTGATGTCTGCCACGTTGGACTGCGGACCAATTGGTGACCTACTCGGCAAGGCTCCCGTTATTGCATCAGAAGGTCGGATATTTCCGGTTGAAACGCGGTACCTACGGTATCCACTGTCGAGTCGATTGGAGGTTGGTGTGACGGAAGCGATTCGCCACTCTTTGGCCCAAGATACTGGCAGCCTGCTCGTATTCCTGCCGGGCATGGCTGAGATCCGCCGTGTCGAACAGAAGCTCCGGGACGCGGTCGTCGGTCCTGCCACAGTTGTGACCCCTCTTCATGGCGATTTGCCCCAAGAAGCTCAGAATCTGGCAATTGCTCCGTCCCCGACTGGCACACGCAAAGTCGTGCTGGCGACGTCCATTGCCGAAACCAGCCTGACCATCGAAGGCATCAGAGTGGTGATTGACGCTGGCTTGATGCGACTCCCACGCTTCGATCCACGCACCGGGCTGACGAGATTGGAAACGACTCGAGTCACGCAGGATTCTGCGGAGCAACGCCTAGGCCGAGCAGGCCGTCTTGGGCCGGGTGTTTGCTACCGCCTCTGGACAGAGATCGAACAAAGATCCCTCACAACTCGGCGGAGGCCGGAAATCCTTGATGCAGACCTAGCGTCGCTCTTGCTGGAGCTTGCGCTTTGGGGTACGCACAACCCAGCTGAATTATCTTGGCTTACGCCACCGCCGGTCGGCACCATCGCGCAGGCTAACGACCTTCTAACCAAGTTGGGTGGCCTGGATAACGCCGGAGCGATAACTCCTCATGGCAGAAAGATGGTGGAGCTTCCAATGCACCCGCGGTTGGCCCACATGGTTCTCAAAGCCACTACTCTGGGCTTGACAGATCTGGCTTGTGATCTTGGTGCGCTCTTGGAGGAACGTGATGTACTGAGAAGGCAGACAGGATGGCGAAACAGGGATTTGCGACTGAGGCTTGATGCGGTTTACCCGGAGGGGAAATACCCCGAGGACGCCGCAGTCGATCGTGCCGCTGTCCAACGAGTAAAGCGGACGGCAGACATGTGGCGACGTAGCCTAAAGGCTGTGCGGCAGCCAAAACGGACTACCAGACGACAAGCTGACACATCTGCGAGTCTCTTGCTTGCGCTTGCTTACCCTGACCGAATTGCCAAGCGGCACGAGGGAGACGAGGCGCGATATCTTCTCACCAGCGGTCGTGGAGCAGTGTTTACCACCCCGGACCCACTCGGATCAGAGCCGTATCTCGTTCTTGCCGACCTTGAGGGGGTGGCACAGTGGGCGCGCATCAACCTAGCCGTGCCCATTACTCTTAAGGACATCGAATCGCTCTATTTTGATCAGATCGACGAGACTCAGTCAGTTTCGTGGGATGACAAGACACAGGCCGTGCGCGCATTGAGGCAACGCAAGTTAGGTGCGGTGGTTATCACAGAACAGGCTTTACCAACCCCCGATTCCTCAATGATCGCAGCGGCACTGGCAGAAGGAATCCGCCGTGCAGGCCTGGATGTACTTGCCTGGACCCCAGAACTGCGACAATGGCGCGCCCGAGTCCGATTTCTCAAACGGGTCACGAGTACGGAATCATGTTGGCCTGACCTTTCGGATGAAGCCTTGTTGCAGACGCTTTCCGAATGGCTGTGTCCTTATCTGGAAGGAATTATGACGCTTGATCGGGTGAAGCGATTGGATCTCGCTGAACCGTTGGAGACATTGCTGACGTGGGAGCAGAGACGGCAACTCGATCGTGATGCTCCCAGTTACGTGACGGTCCCGAGTGGGGCACGCATTCGCTTGGACTACGAAACCGTCGACATTCCCATTCTAGCCGTTCGGATGCAAGAAATGTTTGGCTGCAAAGATAGTCCCCATCTTGTAGACGGTAAGATTCCTGTCATGCTGCATCTGCTCTCTCCCGCCAAACGACCGGTCCAGGTAACACAAGATCTGGCCAGCTTCTGGGCCACTGCCTATCATGAAGTTCGCAAGGAGCTACGGGGCCGCTATCCAAAGCACTATTGGCCCGACGATCCTCTTGCGGCACCTCCGACGGGAAAGACGAAACGACGGCTTTCATGAGACTGGTGGTTTGGCGTACAGCCATGTCATCAAGGATTCTCAGTGCATTGCCGGCAGTCGTTTCCAACAAGGAGTCCATATACATCTCAGATCATATTTAAACGTGGGGCTCCGTTGATAGCGATCCTATCGATATAGCGGTCAGGTTGGAATGTCTCTGGTGCCATCGTATGAGGCTCGGGATTGGAATGAAATCTTTACCACATCGCCGTCTCGGACGAACGAGTCTTCTGTGCCGATTCGCTTGTTGACTGTGATGAGGGCCTCCCGATTGGCGAGAAAAGGAAGTAAACCGCCGAGCTGTTCCTGATGTGACTCAACCAGCTTCTTTACAGTTGTGGGTCTAGCGAGAGAAACCCTGAGTTCTCGATCTTCGACCACGTCACTTAGCGTGTTGCCGAGCACCAGCACTGTCACCATGACTGCTCTTCATAGACAATAGATGTCACAGGCCGCGTATAGTAATCCCCATTGGGCGATCATCCACAGTTCTCATGACCCGTACCATAAGCCGTCAGCCATCAGCATTTCCCTCCGCACTCATCCCGCTCAGCGGCCTCATAGGCTTCGTACAGCAGTTGTGCCACGTGTTTGACTTCGATACCCTCTCGTAAGCCATTCTTCAACTGAATGATGCAGGCTGGACAGCTTGTTGCCACCACATTGGCGCCGATCTGGTCAACGGAACATGCTTTGCGCCTAAAGATTTTCTGCGACGTCTCGTAATCCTTTATGATAAACGTTCCAGCTCCGCCGGCACAGCGGTCTGCGTCGGGCATTTCGGCAAAGCGGACACCAGGTAACGAAGACAAGATTCGACGAGGTTCCTTGGTGACCCCAGCCGCCCGCAGATGGCAGGACGAATGGTAGGTTACGCACCTTGTCTGTCTGGCAGCGTTGGCCATTGGGGGATGCTGGGAAGAGCGAGTGATGAACTCACTAATGTGTATCACTTTCTTCGCCAGCTGTTCTGCCTGCCGATGCTCTTCTCTATCGGAAAACAGTGCGGGATAGTCTTTCAGCATGAGGGTACAGGAGGCACAGCCGGTGACGATGGTGTCGTAGGATGCCAATGAACGCATATTGAATCGCGCTCCTGCTCGCACAAGATCTTGATGGCCATAGGTTTGAATTGGAGTGCCGGAACAGCGCTGCGGTGGTAGCGCAGGGTCCACTNNGGTCCACTCCGTGCTTCCTCAGGATACCAATGACGGCATCCCCAACGCCGTCATCGAAGTAATTTGCGGCACATCCATGAAAATAGGCCACGTGCCTCGACCCTAAGTGGTCTAAACCATTTGGGACCAATCTTGCCTGACGTTGCCGCAACTGAGTTTCGGCTAGTCTGGGCAACACAAGATCGTGGGGTAAGCGCGCCGTGCTTGCTAGCATCTTGAAGATTGGTCTGGTTGTCCACTCAAGCAGCACCCTTGGAAATGGGTGATCCCAGATGCTCTGAGTCAACCCAAGAATTCGGAGAAACGGTTCGAACAGAATCCCGCTTGCCTGCCATCGGAATATCATGCCAGCTAGCCTGTTGGGATGTTCCATCCGTTTGTGCAGAATAAGATCCGACACGTCCACTCCTGCTGGGCAGATGGTGCGGCAGGACTTGCAGTTCAGACATGCTTCCACCACCCGTTTGGAATTCAAGTAACTATAGTCTTTCCCGGTTACGANNCTCAGATTGAAAGACATCGTACACCGGGCAGACCGAGTTGCACTTGGCACACGTTGCGCACGATTTGGAAAGCCTGCTGTAATCGATGTTTTCAGTGAAAGGAGCCTCGCTGATCTTGATCCCCGGATTGAAGACGTTCCCCGGATCAAAAGATTTTTTCACTTTGGTAAAGAGATCATAGAGTTCATCCCCGAACATTTTCTTCACATATTCCGCTCGGACGCGCCCATCGCCATGCTCACCACAAATAGACCCGCCGAACCGATCGAGAACGACAGAATGGATATCATGATATCCTTGAACCATTTTGTAGAAGTCATTAGTATCATTAATATTTAGTAATGGTAAAATATGGGCATTCCCATTCCCGATATGCCCAAAGATGGCTACAGGCACCTGATGTCCCTCGAAGAACTCTTCCAGATAGCGGATCAATTCGCCGATACGTTCAGCCCGAACGACGACGTCATCCACGAAATTGATTGGCTTTTTTAACGGATCATATCGATACAGTGTTGGATAGAGAGCTTTACGCGCTTTCCATAGCTGCTCGCGTTGCTCTGGGTCGAACGCCAGGGTGATCTCGGATGCCAATCGGTACGGTCTGCAGGCAGCTGACATCTGTTCGGCCTGCCTGTATAAATCGGTATCGAGTGAGGGCGAATCTACTTCCACCAGCAAGGTTGCTGCTGCATCGGCAGGCACCCCATGCTGTCTCCGCCCGATGAGATTGAGCGTGTTGGCATCCATCACTTCCAGCGCACTTGGTCCCAATTCAAGGAGGCGGGGGATGGCGTCACCGATGTCTTCTAGACGGTTAAAATGAATGAGCGCAGTCAAAGTGGCCTTCGGCTTATCCACTAGCTTCAAAGTAGCTTCGCTCGCTACCCCCAAGGTCCCTTCGCTCCCCACGAACAGCATTGGCAAGTCAAGCCGCCCTGCTTCAAGTCCATCAGCCAGCGCAAAGAGGTTGTAGCCACAGCTGTTCTTGCTGACTGTGGGTTTCTTCGAATGAATCGTTTCTGTGTGCGACTGCACAAGGACTAAAAGGTGTCTCGCAATGCTGGGACCGTCAAGAGCAATTGCTGTAGTCTGGGATCGCTCATTTCGTAAGATTTTGCGTCAATCCAAGTTCCTGATGGCAGGCACATTCTTAGGCCATGCACGTTGTCTTTGACAGCGCCATACCGCAGAGTGTGAGGGCCGGCCGAATTATTCGCCAACATACCCCCGAGCTTGCACATGTCACCGCTGGAGGGGTCTGGCCCGAACATTAACTCTTGACTGGCAAGTTGTTTATTCAATTCGGCGAGGACTATCCCTGGCTGGACACGGGCCCAACGTTCCTCACGGTTGATCTCGAGAATCCGGTTGAGCCGCGAGACATCAAGAATGATTCCGGAGCCAATTGCCGATCCTGTTAAATTCGTTCCTGCGGCCCGGGGAGTGAGCGGGATACCGTGTGTGACTGCATAATTGATCGTTTTCCCGATGTCATCTTCCGATTCCACCAACACAACAGCTTTGGGGGTCATCCGGTAAATGCTGGCGTCAACGGCATAAGCTGTTCTTGTCGGTAAATCATCTTTCACCTTTTCGGCAGCGAGGAGAGTACGAAGGTCGTTCGCAATCGTGCTGGATCGTTCTGGCAGGATCAGTGTTGGTGCAGCCATGGCAGACGGAGGGGCATTGTAGACGGCAAGTT
>JABAOE010003547.1_pt3 | contig 20342 bp, 18 predicted proteins | sample 7062141 | NCBI WGS metagenome assembly JABAOE01 (sample SAMN14538627, study PRJNA623070) | marine sediment metagenome | biome: marine biome [ENVO:00000428]; feature: marine pelagic biome [ENVO:01000023]; material: deep marine sediment [ENVO:00002113] | place: India: Gulf of Khambhat ... | reverse complement strand
GCGCCTGATACCTGCTCCGGAATAGGGCACCGCAGGAAAAAATAAGTCGCAAGGCAGAAAATGGTGTGACCACGTACAACTCAAGCGATTCAGCAGATCAGCCTAAATTGGTTTTGGTAACACATGACTCCGGCAAGATGACTGCCGTTAATGGCTTCCCTCTGCAAGCTAGATTCGGTTCTTGAATGCCACTGCCTTTTTTTACTGACAGTTGCTCCGGGTCGCGCAACCTCGCTGGCGTATGCAGCTCGCCTCCGGTGAACACTGTTTCCCGAAACAGGGACTAAAGGCCAATCAACAAGATTTCAAACTCGCCAAGATCCAGCTTGCCATTCTTGTCAACATCAGCCTGATCAAAATCCCGCAACAACACGGGATCTTCGGCGAAGATTTCAGGGCGGCTGAGATAACCGTCGTGATTGGTATCCGCCTTCAACCACATCGGTTTTGCTTCTTCGCGCAAATAGAACGCGGCCCGGGCCGGGCCGCTGCCCGCCCATCCGACCGTGAGCAACACCGCCAACACCAAAAAAAAACACTTTGACAACAGTATCTTGTCCTTCACCAAACACCTCCCGCACATGAGTTCAACCGGCCTGTTCAACATGCATGCGTATTGCGAATACAGCACCAACTCAACGCACATCGGCCTAGGTGGCTGACATGGCTTGAGCGATCGATACCCGAACAGCAGTTGCAGTCGCATGCGCCAGAATAACGGGAAGTAGCTCGCAAACCCGACTTTCAGCAAACGGGTGGCTGGGCAGCCTTGCCCCCGTGGCCGCCCGATCATCATCTGAAGTACCATTGAACCTTTAGAGTTTGCGCTTTTAAGACTTCGGCGGGTTGGCAACATTGCCGCAGGACCATTGGAGCCGCAAGTCTCGCTTGGGCGGGCTTGCTACTCGACCGAACATTTTTGTGCTATTACCCGACTGCTTTAACGAGGGACAGCCATGCATATCAAGGGATTGCACCATCATGCGGTACGTTGCCGTGATTCAGAACAAACGCGGAGGTTTTACGAGGACTTCCTCGGCCTGCCCCTCGTCGGCACGCTGGAAATCAGCGAAACCAAGAGTGGGCGTAAGACCAGCACGCTTCACACGTTCTATCGTATGGCTGACGGATCCCACCTTGCCTTCTTCGAAGCACCCGACATGCCGTTCGACTTCAAAGCGCAACACGATTTTGACTTGCATACTGCGCTGGAGGTCGACGAGGAAACCATGCGGGCGATGTTCAAAAAAGGCCAGCAGGCAGGCATAGAAACGCGCGGCGTGAGCGATCATGGCTTTATCCATTCCATTTATTTTCGCGACCCTAACGGCTACGTGGTCGAGTTATCCTGCAAACGGCCCGGGCACGATGAGGCGTTAAATCCGGAAACTAACGGCGCGAGAGAGTTGCTCGACCGCTGGCAGACGTCCAAGGAGCGGGCGGGAAAACACCAGCCTACAGCGCAAAAAGAATCCTGAACTCTCCAGAACAAAGCGTTTCCTGCCGAGGGACAGACCAGACAGCGCCCGTCGCCTGACGCGGGCCGTCCGAATCACCATCGATTTTGTTGCACCTACAAGCCAAGGCGATGCGTTGGTGGTAACCGCACCGTGAGTGTCACGCACCAGGCGCACTGGTGTACCTGAAGTTGTTGCCACCAACGAGCACAACCACAAGGTTGCCACGTTATCGGGGCGGTATTCGAGCCCTGGTAGCCAAAAGGCCGTGACATAACCCCGATTCTTGGAATCCTGCGAAAACTGCCACCGCAGACAAGAATAATTCGTTTCTTAACGCATCGCTTTCCCGGAAACCAAACCTGTTATCGCCGGTCATAACTTGCACGTTATGCGTTGCTGCCTCAGACTGCGCGCTTTCCTAGAAATCCTGATTCGACAAGAAGACCATCACAGATGCGAGCTCGTTGCCTGATAGCCATTTTCACATTCGTCTTTGTAGCCTCCCCAGTCCACGCCAAACTCATTCGGCTCGAAATACAACAGCGAGAAGTCGTCGCCGATGGAAATTCGTTTGGCAACATTGGTCCATATGAAAGACTTTCTGGCCGCGCTTGGTTCGAAGTTGACCCCGAACATAAACGCAACAAGGTCATCACCGATCTGAAACGAGCGCCGATCAACAAAAAGGGTAAAGTGGAATTTTCCGCCGATATAGTCATTCTCAAACCCGTACATCTGGAAAACGGCAGTGGAATGTTGTTCTTCGAAGTCAATAATCGTGGCAACAAGCTGATATTTTCACAGTTGCACGACACGCCTCTCAGTGCCAACCCGAATAAACCCACCACAACAGAGGACTTCGGTAATGGCTTTTTAATGCGACGTGGCCATGTACTCGCCTGGGTTGGCTGGGGCGCAGACATCCTGCCTGGCGACAATCGGCTGACGGTCGACTTTCCGATTGCGCAACACGATGGGGAACCCAGCACTGGTTTTATTTTTACTGAGTTTTCCGATCGCAATTTTGCTGCTGGCAATCCGACGTCCCTGCCACTTTCTGGTAGCGACCAGATTAAACCCTATCCGGCGGTGTCGTTGGACAGGACCGAAGCAAGAGCACAGCTTTATATGCTTGCGAGCGACTCGCCTACGCCGAGTGGCCCAACGATTCCCCGCGGCGTACCAGTGCCAGACGCAGACTGGTCCTTCGCCAACTGCCCCGATGGGTGGCCGGGAACGCCATCAAAAAGCCACATCTGCCTGAAGAACGGCTTTCTCAATAACAGAAACTATCACTTGCTGTACATGGCCGAGAACGCAGTCGTCATGGCACTAGGCTATGCCACGACCCGTGACTTTATTTCGTTCCTGCGCAACGCGCATCAGGACGACAGCGGCAACCCGAACCCAGTCGCCGGTTTGACCTACGCATTGTGTCAAGGCTTTTCTTCCAGTGCGATGTACCTTCGTGATTTCACGTATCAAGGTTTCAATGTCGACGAGGACGACCGCAAGGTATGCGACGGCATGCACATTCATGGTGCTGGCATCAACAAGCTTTACTTGAATTATCGCTTCGCGCAGCCCAACGCCTATTCAGTACAGCATCGCGAGCGCTTCGTACCGGATACAAATTTACCACGTCAGTATTCGGTGCGGGTTAACCCATTTCTGCGTTTCCCCGACGGCATACTCAAGCGGCCGATATTCGACCCCTACATCATTCACACTGATACGTCGACGGATTACTGGCAGTTCCGCGCATCTCTTACCGGCGCAAGTGAAGGCGCCACTATGGATTTCAGCGAATCTCGCAAAGTGCGACGTTATCTCTTGTCGAGCCTGCAACACGACACTAGAAAGGGTGAGGCACCGCATCGCGGTATTGGTAACCGGCAATGCGTGTATCCATCAAACCCTATTCATCCCGGCGCGATACTGCGTGCTCTCGTGGTCGCGCTGGAACAATGGGTAAAGGACAAGGTCCAGCCACCGGAAACGCGTGTGCCGAGAATCGCTGAGCAAACTCTCGTCGATCCGCAGGCGCTGCTGTTGCCAGGCATCCCCGGTTTCGAATACAAAGGGTTACATAATGGCTCCGGGGACCGTGATTTTGGTCCGCGGGTGCGTTTCAACCGCGGTGTTATCGATTTGCTTTTGCCTGAAGTAATCGCCGAACACAAGGTGCTGGTACCACAGGTTGATTCGGTCGGCAACGAAATCGCTGGCATACGGCATCCGTTTGTAGAGGCCCCGACGGCGACACTGCTGGGTTGGAATACACGCACCCTGGAATTTGGTGGGCCGGATCTTTGCGACATGCTTGGTTCAATGATTCCTTTGGCGGAAACCAGGGCCGATGCCGATGCCTACAACGACCCGCGCCCGTCGCTTGAAGAACTCTACGGCGACCACGCGGGCTATGTCGCCAAGGTCACTGAAGCGGCGAGGAAGTTGCAGCAGGAAAGGCTTCTGCTACCCGAAGATGTTGACCGCATTGTCTTTGAGGCCAAGGCTGCGGATGTGCTGAGGTAAGACGCTTCCCCCGACACCTAAGATGCCAGCACAATGTCTGATGGCAGCGGCCGTGACCGCGGCCGCGCGCCGCCACGGCACGTGAAGAATTTTATTGACCCGGTTACCCCAACGCGTGCACCGCCGGTGCTACGCTGACACATCAGGTTGGTTGCCGATTCACGGCAAGAGTTGACGGGCTCACACCATAGAAAACAGACCTGGCCAGTCGTCCAGCGCCCGATCCCGCTCTCACATAAATACCGCTTTTCTTAAATCACGCGTTTTCCGTTTCCATAAGTCTCGATGGCTCCCGCGAGTAGCCCGTAATCGGCGTGCCCGGCCCCGGTTTCAAGCAAAAATGTCGTTTCAGCCTCGTCGCCAAGTGAGTTTCATTGATCCTAGTCTGATTTAATCGCTCTCGCTTTTCTGCGGCATGGTTCGTGCATTTTCGGGCTGTACTGGGGCCATTCACCAGAGCCCAAACCCCGATTTCAGCTGCACGCGATGTAAGGAAAAGTATGAGATTCATCGGAACAGTATTTTTCTTACTGGCAGTCATGCTCCCGCTCCATGGTTGCGGCCCGAAGCCACCCGTTGACTCACAAGGCAAAACGCCGCAGCAAGTGTTGATGGAAACTTACACCCTCATTCTCGAAGGACAGTATGCGCGGGCACAGAAAAATTTCAGCCCTCGATTCATCGAGGATCTCATAACAAGAAACAACTCAACATTCATTGAGTACTGCAGAAAGACACAGGGGTGGCGCGCCGATTGGCTAAGAGCCAAGCTCATCGACAATGACTACAATGACAACCTCTGGCGCGTGCAATTGTTTCCTGATAACGGAAAGAGTGAAGAGAATCGGTCCGGAATAGTCCATGACCTGACTATCGTAGACGGCAGATGGACAATTGTATTCTGGGGCCATTATTCAAAATCATAACGGCTGAAAGACGCATTCAGCTCGCGCGCGACGAGCACGTTCATAACTTAGAATCGACTGCAGGCACGGTGTCTCGTGCCCTGATCCGTAATAAGCAAGGCTCCGGTGGTGAAATATACACATCAGGAAAGAAGGTGCGCTTCATTGCACCACTTGTTCTAATGCTGTTTGCGCCGTGGGGCAAGGCGACCGAACCGGAGTTTTTTCTCGCGGCGTGTGCCTAGCTTGCCAGACAGGCCGCCCCTAAGTTTAGCGGCTTCTCCGCCGAACGCCGTTCGGCGGCCGAGGGCGAAATCGAGCCGCCGCCGCCGTCTGGTAAACCTAAATCGTTTTACTAGTGAATGGCAAGTCGAGTTCTGGTTCGACTGGAATTGTGAACTGTTACTCAGGCTTCAGTGTACGCCGAAGGAAAAAGGTGACTTTATCACTTGGCTCATGACCACCGAAGAGGATTAGCCTCCGATTCGTCGTGAACGCTGCGGCTTTAGCAGTCGTTCGCAACCAAAAAACGAGAGCTGTCAGAGCACCGTGTGCCAGGAATCCTCCTGGCACGGCCTCAACGAAATCGAACTCAGGGATAAACACCAACTCCCAAGCCAGTGCTCGCTCTTGATCTCGATTTTCGCTTTTGGAGGCGATAAGGTATGCGGCGTATTGCGTCTCCTGTGCGGGCAAGCTGCTGCGTCATCAATTTGTTACCGAGAAACAGGCCTCGGTTGGGCCGATTCAATCTCGATTGTCTAAATGCTAAAAATTGCGTGGGTATATTGATACAGAACACTCTCAGCAGAGCAACGGCGTAATTCTCGACAATTTGTCCAGCCGTCTTGTATTGACGAGAGCCAAAATTACCCAAATGGACGCGCGCGCTCGATTGCTGGCAATAAGGCGCTCGGCCGACAGAAAACGTTTTGCCCTCTATTTTTCCCAACGGATTAAAATCAAGGTCGCGGCTCCGGTAGTAACTGCGGCCAAACCATTCGATTAAACACTATTGACAAACAGTCGGACTTCAAACATGGCGTACCAAGGCATGAAGCAAATTCTCGTTTACTCTGATTCACTAACCTGGGGAATCATCCCATCTACCCGCGAACGCCTGGCATTCGATGATCGCTGGCCCGGTTTTATGGAAAACTGCCTCAACGAGCAAGAAATCCGTTACCGCGTTATCGAGAACTGCCTGAATGGCCGAAGGACGGCGTGGGATGATCCATTCAAACCGGGCCGTAATGGCCTCGACGGGGTCGGGCAAGTCATCGAAATGCACTCTCCCCTCGCGCTTGTAATTTTGATGCTGGGAACCAACGATTTCCAGTCAATGCATCCGCACAACGCATGGCACGCCGCACAGGGAATACGTTCACTGATAACCGCAATCCGCCAGGCCCCGATTGAACCCGGGATGCCGATACCGCCTATTTTGCTGGTGGTACCGCCCTTAATCCAGACACCAAAGGGGCCGATTGCGCCGAAGTTTGCAGGTGGCGAGACGAAATGCCAGGGGCTTGCCGGTGAATACCAAATTGTCGCCAAGGAAATGGATTGTTCCTTTTTTGATTGCGCTTCTGTCACGTCGTCTAGTCAGGTTGACGGCATCCACCTCGACAAGGAACAGCACCACCAACTCGGTCACGCCCTTGCGTCTGCGGTCACAAAAATGGTGTCGTGAGACCAGTGTGCAGGTTGCCCGCGGTTGCGCCGCTGTTTGCAGAACACAGAGCTTCGGGTCGCCGTCGAACAATTTGGAATATGTTGCGCACAACGAGTCAGAAACGCCTTTTATCGCCGGTAACGATATGGTTCTGGGCAACGCTGTTCACAGCAGAGTCGATTTGACGATGACTTGTGAATGCAACGTTCGATGGACCGGGCACTTGTCGGCAATTTCGAGTAACCGCTGACGCTGTTCTTCGGTCAAATCGCCCTCGACCTCGATCTCGCGTTCTATGCGATCGACCCTGCCCTGCTTTACTGCCGACTCTGCACAATCTTTCGCGTGAATCTTGTTATGGTGCACGCGCACCGAGATGCGCCCAACAGGCAGGTTTTTGTGCTCGGCGTACATTCGCAAAGTCATGGAAGTGCAGGCGCCAAGCGAGGCCGACAGTAACTGATAGGGTGACGGCCCGCTGTCATCACCTCGCGCCGAAAGCGGCTCATCCGCTCGCAGCCAGTGCCTGCCAACGTTTATCGTCTGCGCATACCTGCCATCGCCAGATTCCATGACCAACACATCACCTTTTCCGCTAAGCATCGTTTCCTCGTCGATTCGCGAAGGCAGATAACGTGCTGCCCATGCCGCCATCACCATCCCGGCATATCTCGCATCATCGCGGCGACTTAGAAGATGATCAGCATCGCCCAAGGAGATGTAACTCTTCGGATGTTTTGCTGGGATGAAGATTTTCTGCGCGTTTGATATGTCAACAATTTTGTCGCGAGGCGCGTGCATTACCAGCAAGGCTCGGCGCAGTTTTGGCAGCATCCGCTCCAGGTTCTGCGAGCACACATCGTCAATGAACGATTTTCGAATGGTAAATGGACGCCCGCCCAGCGACACCTGTGCCTCCCCAAGACGCTTAATCTCATCGATAGACGAACCGAAATTGTGTATGACATGCGCAGGGTCCGCCGGCGCATTGACTGTGGCAACAGCGGCAACCTCCGGTATGCGCGCAGCCACCATCAACACTGCGGCACCGCCGAGGCTGTGTCCAACCAGCAGTTTTGGCGCTTCATATTCGCTGCGCAAAAAGTCAGCGGCCGACACCAAATCCTCGACATTCGTGGAGAAACCGGTATTTGCAAAATCACCTTCGCTGCCGCCCAGCCCAGTAAAGTCAAACCGCAGCACGGCAATGCCCGCGGCTGCCAGCGAGCTACTGATATACGCTGCCGCCTTGCTGTCTTTCGAACAGGTAAAACAGTGGGCGAATAGCGCATATACAGAAGGTTTGCCCATCGGCAAGTCGAGCCGGGCAGCCAGTGTTAGGCCGTGCGAACCGGGAAATTCGATGTCTATCGTTGACTTGGCCATAGTCTATCCGAGAGCATTTCCAGAATGATGCGATAAATTCGATCGGCGATTTCCGTTCATATGTACCAATTGCTCCTGAATGCCATGGGCCAATCTCGCTCAGTAACAACCACACAAGATCCTCAGGTCAATGCCTACCACTGAAACATTGGCTCTGTGCTAAATCGCCTCCCATCACCGGGGAACCAGCTGCTACGGTGATGGCGGTGACGTGTTGATGGGAAACGTAGGCCTGGGAGACGGGTCTTCGTAATACGGTATCATTTTCGGTGACAGTTCGCGCAACGTCTCCATGCGCTTCACCGGCGCCGGATGCGTAGAAAGAAAATCGAAACGAGACTCCCCGCTACCGCTGGCCTCCGCCATTTTCTTCCACAACGTTTCTGCTGCCCGTGGATCGTAGCCCGCCCTTGCCGCCAACTCGATACCAACCGCGTCAGCTTCCGCTTCTGCCGTACGGCTGTTGGGCAATTCCAGCGCCACGATCGCCGCCAAGGCCACCCCCTGGACCAACAACTGACCCTGTGTGTCCGGCTCTTGTGTTACTGCCACCGCAATAATTCCCAGCTGTATAGCCAGTGCCCGCGACATGCGCTCAGCAGTGTGGCCCAACAACGCATGCGATATTTCGTGCCCCATAACCTGGGCAATTTCGTCGTCCGTTGCATCGAGTTTGTCGATGAGTCCAGTGTAAATGGCCATCCGCCCCCCGGCCATGCACCACGCGTTGATCGTCTCCGGGTCGTCGATGACTCTGATCGACCATTCCCAGTTTTCGGCCTCCGGGCGATACTTGACGGCCTGCGCAACGATGCGGCTGGTAATTTTCTCGACGCGCGCGAGCACCGCGGCATTATTGTTAATCTTGCCATCGTCTGCCATTGGCTTGAGCATCGCCGAATAGGCTTCCTTCGATTTGGCGATCGCCGATTCTTCGGATACAAGCGACATCTGCGAGCGACCCGTAATCGGGTTGGATTGGCAGCCGTTGACAAAAACGGCAACAGCAATGAACGCGAGAACTTTCTTCATGGCGAAAAGATACACTCCGAATTAACGTCAGACGGGATGCGTGCACATTGGTTTCAGCCAATACCTAGTTTTCTGGACGCACTCTCAGTCAAATAGTAATGAAAAACGGCGTGGCCAGGGATGTTATGCGCAAGAAATGGATCTTGATCGTGCCTAGGTACGTTTTAGTTACACGACCCGCCTGCGGTTACCCCCGCGGACTCACCGCAACAGCAAACCGGTAGGTTGCCAGATGCAGAAGCGACGCTAACTGTGCAGCCGGCTGTGCTTTGGCACTTTCGCCATCAAATACTCCATCTGATCCTGGAGGATGCGGCGGTTTTGCAAAATCAGATGTTCGTAACGGTTCGGAATGTAGGGCAAATAAAGTAACGGCATTCGCGCCGACTCGGGCGTGCGCCCGCCTTTCCGAATGTTGCAGGAGCGACAAGCCGTTACCACATTCATCCAGCGATCCTCACCGCCCGCATACACGGGGACGACGTGATCGCGCGACAGTTCACGCTCGCGGTAGCGGTCTCCACAGTAAGCACAGACGTGCCGGTCACGCGAAAACAGGGCCGAGTTCGACAAATGCGGGTGCCGGCCCCCTTTGGTGAAATCCACTGCACCCTTGATGGCAATAATGCTGCTTGTCGACAATTCAGAACGAACGCCGGTCAGTCGCGACAACCCGCCATGGTAAGTCGCAACAACGTCGCCGAGCGACCATGCAACCATGTGGCGCGCATAGTACGTGATCGCCTCTTCTACCACCAACCACCGGCTCGGCACGCCGGCCATGTCGACCGCCAAAATTAGTGCCACTTGCTGCTCCGCACAAAAGTTACGACGTTGTTACCCGGAAACCGGCTTCAGGTGCGGAATCCGCATAATCGCACAAAGTATAGGCGCAGCATTTGAAGTTGAAAAGCGCAGCGCGCACGACGTCGTCCACCGGCGACAATCGCCGTGCAACAACAGTCAAGCCGGCTGGCGGGCGAGATTCACCATCTGGATGGTAATCGCGTTGACCGGACAAACTGATTCGCACTCGCCGCAGCGGATGCACTGGTCTTGATCGATCCACAAGCGGTTGTAATAAAGCGAATCAGTCTTGCCGGACTGAACTGGACGATAGCCGATAATGCGACCAGCGGTATCACGCTCGAGGCCAGCGATTTCGACAATACAACCTGGTACCGGCTTAACCTTCAGGCACTCGTCGCATAAAACGCATTGAGAGTCGACGATTTCGAACTTGTAATGGCACAGGTAACAGCGCGCTGCAGCCTCTTTGGCCGTTTTGGCATCGTAGCCGGTCTCGACCTCGACCTCGCCGATTCGCTGCGCGGCTGGCAAGACCGGCATCGGGTGAATTGGGATGACATTCATCTTTGCGGTGCGACCGGTGGTGCGGCCATTAACGGTCTTCGACTGAAACGCTTTGCCAGCTCGGGCCAGAGTAGTCATCCGTTTACTTGCCATCAGATATTCGTCTACCACTAACGCGCAGCGTCGCGCATGACCGATTGCCTCTATGAGCGTCGTCGCGCCGAGCGCAAAGTCTCCAGCAGTGAAGACTTTCGAATGTCCCGTCCGGCAGTCCCTGCCGCTTGTCAACCAACCGTCGCTGCCAACCAATTGCGATCCCAACGCTTCACCAAGCCATGACGTGTCGGGAAACTGCCCGGTCGCCAGAATAATGTGATCGGTATTCACGAGAAATTCGCTGTCAGGGACTATTCGCGGCAACCGCCGCTCGTCGTTTCCGAGTTCACCTGGCTCCGTCCGCTCGAACCGCGCGGCCAAAACATGCTGCTCCCCCTCGAAGCCTCGTGGTGAACACTGCGAACAAAGGCTTGAACCCTCTGCAAGGAGTTCTTCGACTTCCCCAGGCAACACCACTAGATCTTCACGGCCACGGCGATAATAGATTGCAGTCTGCGCCCCCAACCGCACCGCGGTACGGGCGCAGTCCATGGCGGTATAACCTCCACCAATGACGACCACTTGCTTGCCAACGCTGCGACGTCCTTTTTCGTTTACCTCCAAGAGAAATCGAAGCCCATGCTCGACCCCGGTAAGATTCTCGCCCGGCAAGCCAAGCAAGTTAGGAAGCAATGTGCCCGCAGCAAGCACCAACGCATCATGTTGAGATAGAAGCTGTTCAGCCGGGATATCATTGCCGACCTCGACACCGCAACGCATCTCGATACCGAGCGCGGTAATTTGCTCCAGTTCGCGAGCGACGATTTCTCTGGGTAACCGAAATGCCGGAATGCCTTGGTTGAGCATTCCGCCAGGGCGCACATGTCTCTCATAGACAGTCACGCGATGACCGAGCAACGCCAAATCGCGTGCCGCGGCCAGTCCCGCAACGCCGGCACCGACAACTGCAACGTGTTTTCCGCTTACAGGAAAAAATGGCTTGAGGACGACGGGAGACGTGTCAGCAAACTCTGCTGCAGATCGCTTCGAAAAGCAAATTGCGACTGCGTCCCCGTTGCCCTTTCGGCCATGTCGGCAGGCATCTTCGCAAGGGCGGGAGCAAACGCGCCCGAGAATGCCGGGGAAAACATTGTCTCGCAGGTTGATTTCGTAGGCTTCCGTAAAGCGGCCATGGTAGATCGCCTCAAGATAGGCCGGGATGTCAGTTCCTGCAGGACATGCCGCCTGACAGGGGATATTTCGCTCGAGCCAGAACAGGTCCTGGGGCGCAGCGCTTTCACCCTCTTGGAAAGATAAGGCGGTAGCAGATTTGAATCGATCTGTCACGGCGATCAACGGTTTATGCCGTTACGAGTGTTCGGATAACTGGCTTCTCGGTCGCAGTGTAACGCAGCATGCGCTACGCTGGTTCCCCGGCCGAAGTAGTCGTGCCACTGCGAACGCGCCTAGAAAAGCCCATTCACCCGGCCACCGGAATCGACATCGATCCGCTCGGCCGCAGGCACTCTTGGCAACCCCGGCATGGTCATGATCTCACCACAAATAGCAACCACGAATTCGGCCCCCGCCGATAGGCGTATTTCGCGCACTACCAGGGTATGCCCGTCCGGCGCCCCACGCAACGCAGCGTCGCTGGAAAATGAATACTGGGTTTTGGCGATGCACACCGGGAAGTGGCCATAACCCTCCCTTTCCAGCTCGTCCAGGCGCAACCTTGCCTTACTATCGATCTTGATACCGACTGCAGAATAGACACGTTTGGCGACGGCCTCGATCTTCATCACCAGCGGTAGCTCATCTTCATAGACGAACTGCATATTCGCTGTTCCGGAATCAGCCAGTTCAACCACTTTTCTTGCCAGTGCTTCCGCCCCGTGACCTCCCTTTGCCCAGTGGCGCGCGACCACCACTGGCACTGCAAGCGCAGCACATTTTTGCTGCAGCAGCTCCAATTCTGCCTCAGTGTCATGTGTGAAATGGTTGATGGAGACGACACACGGCAAACCATAAACATCGCGGACATTGCGAACATGCCTCTCCAGATTGGCAAACCCCTTGTCAAGTGCGCCAAGGTTTTCTTCGTTCAGTTTCGTGCGTTCGGCGCCACCATGAAACTTCAGGGCACGAATCGTCGCAACAACGACACAAGCGTCGGGACGCAGTCCTGATTTCCGGCACTTGATATCGATAAATTTCTCAGCACCGAGATCGGCACCGAATCCGGCTTCGGTGACGACGTACTCGGCTAGCTTGAGCGCACTACGCGTGGCAATCACTGAATTACAGCCATGTGCAATGTTCGCAAACGGACCGCCATGAACTATCGCGGGATTATTTTCCAGCGTTTGAACCAGATTCGGCTTGATCGCGTCCTTGAGCAGAACTGCCATGGCACCGTGTGCTTTCAATTCGGCCGCGTGGATCGCCCGCTTGTCGCGGCTATAGGCAACTACAATCTTGCCCAGCCGCTGTTTCAGGTCAGTGAGTGACTCGGCCAAACACAGGATTGCCATTACTTCAGAAGCAACGACGATATCGAACCCGTCTTCGCGCGGGAAACCGTTGCCCGGACCGCCCAGCGAGATTACTAATGAGCGCAAAGCACGATCATTCACATCGATCACGCGCCGCCAGGTAACACGCCGCACATCGATATTTAGTTCGTTTCCCTGATGGATGTGATTGTCCAGCATCGCGGCCAAGAGATTGTTGGCGAGCTGCACCGCATTAAAGTCGCCGGTGAAATGCAGGTTGATGTCCTCCATCGGAACCACCTGCGCGTAGCCGCCGCCGGCCGCCCCGNNGCGCCACCTTTCATTCCAAAAACAGGACCTAAGCTGGGTTCCCGCAAACAGATTACCGCTTTCTTACCGATGCGATTGAGCGCATCCCCCAGACCAACCGTTGTCGTGGTTTTTCCCTCGCCGGCCGGCGTTGGACTAATTGCCGTAACCAGTACCAGTTTACCGCTCGGCTTGTCCGCCAAGCCTGCAAGGTAGTCGAGCGAGAGCTTCGCCTTGTAATGCCCATACGGCTCGATTTGGTCTTGAGGAATGCCGAGCGTATCTGCCGCAAGCTTGTCGATGCGTCTCAGGTTCGCCCGTTGTGCAATCTCAATGTCACTCAGCACGTCATTGCCCTTCTAAAGAAAATGAGGAATAAAAAAGAAAGGCCGGAATGATAAACGCATTCCCTGACTATGTCCGACTAGCCCCCACTGCTCGCCACGCACGGGGGCGGATGTTCAGTTTTTCGCTTTCGCCTTGACGAACAGCAGTGTCATCCGATCGGACTCACCAATTGTCCGCATCTTATCGATATCTACAGCTGGAACATCACGTAGATTCGGCAAGAGATTCCACACACCACCCGGGTGATCTTTGGTGTCCTTGAGGTTGGCGTTAACTTCCGATTTGGCAACGAGACTGAATCCAGCACCTCGCGCCATCTTGATCACGTAGGCCTCGGTCATATAGCCTGATTTGACCTGCTGCTCGAATTGGGCACCCGGCTCGGCCCGGTGCTCAACCACACCGAGTACGCCACCCGGCTTGAGGGCGGCCGCAAACCCCTGGAACATCAGCTCGGCGGTTCCCGCCTTGGCCCAGTTGTGCACGTTGCGAAACGTCAGTACCAAATCCGCTGATCCAGCCGGAGCGAACTTCGGCATAGCCCGGTCAAAATGAACCAGCTTGACTTTGCCGTAAACAGACGGGTTTGCATTCAGCTTGGCCCGGAGTTTGGCGTCCATGCGCCGGAAAAATTGGGCGGACGTTTCGGTTATGCGGTAAGCAGCTACGTAATAGGTTCCCCGGTCGCGCATGACTGGCGCCAGAATTTCAGTGTACCAGCCACCACCAGGCGTGATTTCAACCACTGTCATATCCGGCTTCAACCCGAAAAACAGCAAGGTCTGTTTCGGGTGACGATACTGATCGCGCTCCTTATAGGCCTCAGACCGATGCGCCCCGTTTATTGCCGCTTCGATCAGCGCCGAAACTTCGCCAGCCGCTGCAGTTGCCCAACCGCCGAGCACTGAACCCGCAAGCAAGCTGACACCCGCAAGTCGAAGCCATTTTTCCAACGCGGGCTATCCCTTTCAGTCGCGAGCAACGGCTACGAGCATGAGCGTCGTTGGCGCACTTTTGAGGAAGCCAGTTCGCACATCCGGCTCCATCTCAATCGCCAAAATCTCGTTTCTGGGGGCGATCATCGGCGCAAGTCACGTAACGAAACATCGAGCCGCGTCCGCCACGCCTCGTAGCGCGGATCACTTTCCCAATTGTCGGTGACGTGCGCGCCTTCATCGCAAAGTGCGCGGCTCGCACCGTCGCCGTCGCCGTGTTTGAGGAAGACGACCGCCTTGTAACTGGCTCGCTCGATTGCGCCTTCGTAGACAACAGCCTGGGATGGGCCGGCCGCCATCTTTACCAACTTGCGAACCCTCGCCTTGTTTGGCAAGCATGCGCCTAGCAGTTCGTTGCTGTTGGAAAGCTTGACCATCTTGCCGTGCAATACATCCCCGATGAGCACCATGTCCCCATAGGGGACGAATGCCACCTCGACGGTGACTATCGCGTCGGACTCGCTGATCAGGCGCTCCAGTTGCGTGACTTGACCGAGCGACGGCACGGCGGCGCCGGCAATCCATGCGGCGATAGCAACGTGCAAGCAACGCCGACGGATACCAGTGGGCAACTTATTTCCTGCCATGGTAATCACCTTTTGGGGTGTCGATAAGACAGGAGTTTAAACCAGACGGCGCTGTTATGCCGCGCGCCTTGCCTGCAGCATGCCTTGTTCCTCAATGAACTGTACCACCCGATCCAATCCCTGCCCGGATTTCAGGTCGGTGAACAAGAATGGCCGGTCGCCACGCATTTTTCTGGCATCGCGCTCCATTACATCGAGTGATGCACCCACCATTGGCGCCAGGTCGATCTTGTTGATGATCAGCAGATCGGATTTGACGATGCCAGGCCCGCCTTTGCGGGGAATCTTGTCGCCAGCGGCTACGTCGATGACGTACAGAGTCAAATCGGACAGTTCAGGTGAAAAGGTGGCCGCCAGATTATCGCCGCCACTCTCCACGAACACCACGTCCAGATCGCCGAAGCGCTTCGACAGCCTGGCGACAGCTTCGAGGTTGATCGAGGCATCCTCCCGGATCGCCGTGTGCGGGCAGCCCCCCGTTTCGACGCCGATAATGCGCTCGGGCTCGAGCGCCTCCGGGCGCACAAGAATAGTGAATGTTGGTGCCGAACCATTGCCGGGTTGGTGCGCCACGGCTTTGGGTACAGCTTGGCAATGCCTCGATACTGTATATAATCACAGTTATCAGGAGGAAGGCCCATGAGACCACTGACTGCACGCCAGGCTGAAGTTCTGCAGTTGGTCCGCGACTTCGTTCAATCGACCGGATTTCCGCCAACACGCGCTGACATTGCCCAGGTGCTAGGTTTCAAATCTGCCAACGCTGCCGAAGATCACCTCAAGGCATTGGCGCGAAAGGGGTACATCGAACTCCTGCCCGGCGCTTCACGCGGTATCCGGCTGGCCGAAGGTACTGGCCTGCCGGTCATCGGGCGAGTGGCCGCGGGCAGCCCCATTTTGGTGGAAGCCCATATCCAGGACCGGTTGCAGATTGACCCTACCCTGTTTAACCCCCATGCGGACTATCTCCTTAAGGTACGTGGCGCCAGCATGCGCGACATCGGCATCCATGAAGGCGATCTGTTGGCCGTACACAGCACTTCCGAAGTACGATCGGGACAGGTTGTGGTGGCACGCATTAACAATGAAGTCACTGTCAAGCGCTTGCGGCGGCAGGGCAACCAAATCCAGCTGCTGCCGGAAAATCACGAGTTCGAACCCATACAGATAGACCCTCAGCGTGACGAGTTCGTTATTGAGGGGCTGGCGGTTGGGCTGATTCGTAACAGCAGAATCGCCTAGGTTAAACACAATTTGGTGAAGCCTTACGCTCTGGTGATACCTCTATTGCTGCCATGCCCACCGCACTCGATACCTTGTTGCACAATGCCGACATCTGGCGCGGTAGCGAGCATTCGCGCGCTGGATCCCAGAGCATCCCTTCGGGGTTCAATGCATTTGACAACGCACTTGGCGGCTGGCCGCTGGGCGCACTGATCGAACTTATGCCTCGGCGGGAAGGCACTGGTGAGCTGTCGGTTCTACTTCCTGCGCTGGCGCAGCTATCAAAAAACAAGCGCTGGATAGCGCTGATCAACCCGCCGTATATCCCTTACGCGCCGGCGTTATTCCATGCCGGTATCGATCTCGCCAAAGTAGTAGTGATACGCGCCCCGGGCGTGGCCGATAGCTTATGGTCGATGGAACAGGCGTTGCGCTCGGGAACATGCAGCGCGGTGCTCGGCTGGCCGGCAGCAATAACGGAACAGGCAATACGCCGGCTGCAACTGGCCACCGAGACAGGTCTCGCACTTGGCGCTTACTTCACTCCACCTGGTGCAACCCCCCGTCCTTCGTCCGTGCCCTACCGCCTGCAAATCGACGGCAGCATTGACGATATCCGCATCGCGGTGCTGAAGCGCCGCGGCAGCAATTTGACGTCAGCGCTGCGTGTGGGACCCGCTAAAGCGCATTTGATCGATGCGTATCGGCAATGTTGTGGTTGTGCCTGAATTTCCCCCGACTGCCGATCGAAGTTTTTCTGCGCGCCGGCAAACCGACCGAACCACTGGTTGTCACCAATGGCGGCAATGCGCCTTCTGTTGTTGACTACGACGAACACGCTGCAGCTGCAGGCATCCGCAATGGCATGGCATTGTCCGTAGCTTATGCGCTGTCTCCAACTCTGAAGGTGCGTACACGTAACCCGGAAACTGAGCACTCCTGCCTTGAAGAAATCGCACTATGGGCATTACAGTTCACATCACGAGTCAGCCTACAGGCGCCTGATTCCCTGTTGCTCGAAATCGGTGCGAGCCTGAAGCTATTTGGTGGTCTCGAGGCATTGCGCAAACGCATAAATGAGTCGGCAGCACAGCTAGGCTTTGACACCCTGGCTGCGGTTGCACCAACACCTCGTGGCGCACACTGGCTTGCATGTGCCGGCTTTGGCGTTAGTGTCGAAGAACACAAAGCACTGCGACATCATCTGAACCGCTTGTCCGTCAGCTGTCTCAATGCGGATAGCGACACCTTCAACTCGCTGTCAAGAATGGGCATACGCTCGATCGGCCAGCTTGCATTGCTGCCGCGCGATGCTGCGACACGCCGATTCGGTCAACGTCTTCTGGATCAACTCTCGCGCGCATTCGGTGATCTGCCGGACCCACAACCTGAGTTTTCTCCACCATCGCGTTTTGCAGCTCATCTGGCACTGCCTTCGCCGGTCAGCGAGACAGAGGCATTGCTGTTTGGTGCACACCGGCTAATTCTACAAATGGCTGGCTACCTCTCTGCTGGCAACGCTGGAGTAACGCGCTTACGACTGGCGCTAGAAAACGAAGACAAAAAAACAACCGATGTTATCGTTGCGCTTTCAGTTCCAAGCCGCGACCCGAAGCATCTGCTCAATCTGCTGCGCGAACGCTTCTTGCGCACTGCACTACCATCGCGCAGTGAAGCGATGACTCTCGAAGCGCTGGACATCGCACAACTCTCTCCGCGTAATTTTTCGTTTCTTCCGGATGCAGTTCATGCCCGAGAGGAACGCGCCACACTGGTGGAAAAACTACGAGCACGGCTTGGCAACGACGCCGTGCACGGCTTATCACTTTTTCCTGATGCGCGTCCTGAATTTGCCTGGCATGAAACTGAACCCGGTGCAGCTGCTCAATCCGGTCCGCCACTGCTGCGTCCGACCTGGCTGCTGCGCCGTCCACGTCAACTGAAACTGCGCAATGGATGCCCCTGGCTCGATGGCGCGCTACGAATTCTCGATGGTCCAGAACGAATTGAAACCGGTTGGTGGGACGGTTGCGACGCAATGCGCGATTACTTTGTTGCGCGCAATGACAGCGGCGCTACGTTCTGGATTTACCGGGAACGCACGGCTGCAAACAACTGGTTCCTGCACGGCATCTTCTCCTGACAATGCACGACTACGCGGAACTTCATTGCATCAGCAACTTTACCTTTCTGCGTGGCGCCTCGCATCCGGAGGAACTGGTCAAGCGCGCCACCATACTCGGGTACAGCGCATTAGCCATCACCGACGAATGTTCGGTTGCCGGCGCAGTACGCGCTCATGCCGCAGCAAAGCAAAGTGGCCTGAAATTGCTGATCGGCTCGGAGTTCCAACTTGCTGATGGCCTGCGTTTAACGCTGTTGGCACAGAATCGCAACGGCTATGGCAATCTCTGTGAGCTGATTACTTGCGGCCGGCGTGCCGCAAAAAAAGGCGAATATCACCTGACCCGCAATGACATTGCGCAAGGCATCACCGACTGTCTGGCGCTGTGGTTGCCAGATGCCACTGGTGCCACTTCGATGGCGTTCGATATTGAAGCTGTCGGCTGGCTTGCCGACTGTTTCCCCGAGCGCCTGTGGATTGCCGTTGAGCTGCTCGCACGTGGTGACGAACGCCGCCGGCTCGATGCGCTGCGTAACCTCGGCGAGCAGCTTGCACTGCCATGTGTGGCAGCAGGTAACGTTCACATGCATTTGCGCGAACGGCGCATGCTGCAAGACACGCTGACAGCCATCCGTCTCAGCAAACCGGTTTCGCAAGTCGGCCACGGTTTATATCCGAGCGGTGAACGTCACCTGCGCCATCGCAGAACACTCAGCCGCATCTATCCAGCCGAACTGCTCTCGCAATCCGTTGTCATTGCGCAACACTGTGACTTTTCACTCGATAGCCTGCATTATGAATACCCGGAAGAGATTGTCCCGTCCGGTGTGACCCCCGTACAGCATCTGCGCCAACTAACCGAGGCTGGACTGGTCTGGCGTTTTCCGTCCGGGATCACTCCCAAGGTTCAGGATCTAGTCAACCACGAACTGGCCTTGATCGAAGAGCTGCACTACGAACCATATTTTCTGACTGTTTACGACATCGTCAAATTTGCACGCAGCCGCAATATTCTTTGCCAGGGGCGCGGCAGCGCCGCCAATTCCGCAGTGTGCTATGCGCTGGGCATTACCGAGGTCGATCCGAGCCGCATGGCAATGCTGTTCGAGCGGTTTATTTCAAAAGAACGCAATGAACCGCCAGACATTGATGTTGATTTCGAACATGAACGCCGCGAAGAAGTCATCCAGTACATCTATGAAAAATACGGCCGTAGCCGTGCCGCCCTTGCCGCAACCGTCATTACCTATCGCGCCAAGAGTGCATTTCGTGACGTTGGCAAGGCTCTTGGTCTGGGCCTTGAGCAGGTCAATCGCATTTCCAAAAACTTTGCGTGGTGGGATCGCAAGTCGAAGCGCGCTGAACGCCTGCGGGAAGCCGGATTCGACCCGCACTTACCAGTCATTCAAAAGCTGATCGCACTGACCGAAATGCTAGATGGTTTCCCGCGCCATTTATCACAACATGTCGGTGGCTTTGTCATTTCGCGTGGACCACTGTCGCGACTGGTTCCGGTGGAAAACGCCGCAATGACGGATCGTTCCGTTATCCAATGGGACAAGGATGACCTCGACACTCTCGGTTTGCTCAAAGTCGATGTGCTTGCGTTGGGCATGCTCTCGGCAATTCGGCGGGCGCTTGCACTGGTAAGCGAACTGCGCAAAAAACCGTTTACGCTTGCTGATGTACCGGCAGAGGACCCGGAGGTCTATAAAATGATCCAGCGTGCCGATACCATTGGCGTATTCCAGATCGAGTCACGGGCCCAGATGTCAATGCTGCCACGTCTGCGGCCAGACTGTTTCTATGATCTGGTAATCGAGGTGGCCATCGTGCGGCCCGGTCCAATACAGGGT
>JABAOE010011031.1_pt2 | contig 20343 bp, 18 predicted proteins | sample 7062141 | NCBI WGS metagenome assembly JABAOE01 (sample SAMN14538627, study PRJNA623070) | marine sediment metagenome | biome: marine biome [ENVO:00000428]; feature: marine pelagic biome [ENVO:01000023]; material: deep marine sediment [ENVO:00002113] | place: India: Gulf of Khambhat ... | reverse complement strand
GAACACGATGCCCATCCTGTCCAATATTTTTCTGGAGGCGAAGCAAGACGGCGTGGAAATCGTGGCAACGGATCTCGAAATCGGCATGCGCGGCCTATATAAGGCGACCGTGCACAAAGCTGGCTGCGTAACGATTTCAGCCCGCAAACTCTTTGAGATCATCAAGGAATTACCACCTGGCGACATCGAAATGACAGCGGGAGACAACAACTGGACGACCATTAAAGCTGGCAAGAGCCAATTCAAGGTCGTGGGATTGCCCAGCGCGGACTATCCTGCGTTACCAGCGATTGAACGCGAGGGGTTGATCCCTCTCTCGGGGGAAGGCCTTCTCGAATTAATTCGGAAGACGCTCTTTGCTTCAGGCGATAACGATGCCCGATACATTCTCAACGGCTTGCTGGTTACCCTCGTCACCACTGACAAGAAAACCGCGCTTCGACTTGTCGGCACAGACGGCCATCGCCTGGCGGTGGCGGAACAAGAAGTAGGCCACACAGTAAGCAAGGAGGGTCCGCAAGAAATCAAGGCGATCATCCCCAAAAAAGCCGCGCAGGAAATGCGGCGCCTTCTTGAGGAGGGAGGGGACAGTCAACCCCTCATCGGTTTTTCGAAGAATCTAATGATCTTTCGCAAAAGTGGTCTTTTGCTGACTTCACGGCTGATGGAAGGAAATTATCCAAACTATCAACAGGTTATTCCCAGAGAAGGTGGCAAGAAGATCTTCGTGAACCGACTCGAAATGGAGAGCGCGTTGCGGCGTGTATCGGTACTATCCAAGGATAAGGCTAGTGCAGTGAAGGCCTCCTTTGCGTCGGGCAGGATGACTCTGTTTTCCAGCAGTCCGGATTACGGAGAAGCGACTGAAGAGATCTCCGCGCGCTACGAGGCTGAAGTTCTCAACACTGGGTTCAATGCCCGCTATCTGTTGGATGTCTTGAGCGTGATGGACGGCGAAAGCGTCGCTCTCCAAATGGAAACACCGCTCAGTCCATGTTTGATCCAGGAGGCCGAGAGTCCTGGATTCAAGTGTGTCGTAATGCCAATCAAGATCTGAAAGTCATGGGTCATTGGCGAAGAATTTAGAACCGGACAAGAGTTGCCCATTTTCCCGGGATGCCAAATGACTGTTGCCCCATGAGCTCCTGAAGCAGGACACGGATGGCCATCGACGAACCCGTCACAACGCAAAAATCAGACAGCTACAGCGCCGATCAAATCAAAGTCCTGGAAGGACTCGATGCGGTCCGGAAGCGACCAGCGATGTACATCGGGAGTACCGGTGTCGACGGCCTGCACCACCTGGTCTACGAAGTCGTCGACAACAGCGTTGACGAGCACATGGCAGGATTTGGTGAGGCGATCGAGGTCTCGATCCACATCGACGGTAGTGTGACGGTTGTCGATAATGGACGGGGCATTCCCACCGGGATGCATCCTACCCAGAAAAAATCCGCCGCTGAGGTGGCGCTCACAATGCTCCATGCGGGCGGCAAGTTCGAACAGGGAGCCTATACGGTCTCCGGCGGTCTGCATGGGGTCGGCATCTCGGTCGTGAACGCCTTGTCCGCGTGGCTCGAGTTGGAGATTTGGCAGGATGGGCAGGTCTTAGAGCAGCGGTATGAGCGTGGGAAGCCGGATGCACCGTTGAAGAACACGGGGGTCACGAAGCGTCGCGGCACCAAGGTCCGGTTTAAACCGGACAGCCAAATCTTTGAGTCATTAGACTTCAGTTTTGACGTACTGGCCCAGCGCCTCCGTGAGATGGCTTTCCTGAACAAAGGTCTTTCGATCACGCTCAGGGACGACCGGAAGGAGCCGGTCAAAGAGCAGATTTTCCTCTATAAGGGCGGGATTGTCTCGTTCGTCGAGCACTTGAATGAGGCGAAGACGCCGCTGCATAAGCCAATATACGTGAAAGTCGAGAAACCGGAAATGATTCTGGAGGTTGCGCTTCAGTACAACGACAGTTATGCGGAGAACCTCTTTTCATTCGCAAACAACATCAATACCAAAGAAGGCGGCACACATTTGGTGGGGTTCAAAGCCGCCCTCACTAGGACGATCAACAACTACGCAAACGCGAAAGATCTGCTGAAGAAGGAGACGGAGTCGCTCACCGGCGACGACGTTCGCGAGGGACTTACGGCCGTCGTGAGCGTCAAAGTCCGTAATCCCCAGTTTGAAGGGCAGACGAAAGCCAAGCTGGGTAATAGCGAAGTGAAAGGAGTTGTTGAGGCGGCGGTTAATGAAAAGCTAGGGAGCTATTTCGAGGAGAACCCTCCGGTTGCTCGTAAGATCATTAGCAAGGCAATCGATGCGGCCCGTGCCCGCGAGGCGGCGCGGAAGGCCAAAGACTTGATTCGCCGCAAGAGCGCGCTGGACGGAGGGTCGCTTCCCGGGAAGCTGGCTGACTGTTCTGAGAAGGACCCGGCCCTGAGCGAACTCTATATAGTCGAAGGCGATTCAGCCGGAGGGTCTGCGAAGCAAGGCCGCGATCGCAAGTTCCAGGCGATCCTGCCCCTCAAAGGGAAGATTCTGAATGTCGAAAAAGCGCGCTTCGACAAAATGCTGACAAGCGACGAAATCCGGACGCTCATTATGGCACTGGGCACCGGAATCGGCCGCAAGCGCGAGGAGAGCGATAAGGGCGATAAAGACACCTTCGACATTTCTAAGGCCCGTTACCACAAGATCATCCTCATGACCGATGCGGATGTGGACGGGAGCCACATTCGCACCCTGCTGCTGACCTTCTTTTTCAGACAGATGCCGGAGCTGATCGAGCGCGGTTACGTGTATATCGCCCAGCCGCCACTCTTCAAAGTGAAGAAGGGCAAGGCCGAACGATATCTTAAGGACGAAGGAGTGCTGAATGAATACCTGGCCGACCTTGCCGTCGAAGAAGTTGAACTTTATGTGGAAGGGGCACAGGGCTATGTAACCGGTCGGCGGCTATTGCCGATCTTGAAGAAATTGATCGTCTTCGAAACGTTGCTGGCGCGGCTGAATAGGAAACCGTACGAAGCGGCTCTGGTACGCGCCTTCGTCGATGAGCCCAGACTCGATCGCGGGCTTCTGAAAGATCAAGCAGCGCTCACTGACGCGGTGACCAATGTCAAGAAGACGCTGGCTGGAGTCTTTCCAAAGATGACGCCGACAGTCGAAATCCTCAATGACGAAGAGCATCAATCAAACAAGGTGGTCTGCCAACTGCGCACGAACGGGATGACTCATAGACTAGACGTGACGCACGATCTGGTAGGCTCTGCCGATTTTCGTGAGCTCCAGAAGCTCTCACCGTCAGCGATCGGCCTAGGCCGAGCTCCGTACAGGGTTAAGATCCGGGGAGCAGAGCACCGGCATCACTCGACCGACGAATTGGTCAAAGCAATCTTGGAGATGGGGAAACAGGGACTCAGCATCCAGCGCTATAAAGGTCTTGGGGAAATGAATCCAGCTCAGCTCTGGGAAACCACCATGAATCCAGAGGTGCGCACACTTCTGAGAGTGACACTCGAGGATCTGGCCGGGGTTGAAGAGATCTTTACGGTTCTCATGGGTGACGAGGTCGAGCCAAGGCGAAATTTCATTCAAACGCACGCGCTCGAAGTGCGAAACCTGGACGTCTAATAAGAACATGGGTAAATGATCTTTTGATAATCGGTGCAATACTACAAATGACTATCGACTGAGGACCAAATGAGTTTTGGAGAAGAGTATGCCCCCCGATGAACGATTAGCTCATATCGCGATCGAAGACGAGATGAAGTCCTCCTATCTCGATTATGCCATGAGCGTTATCGTGGGGCGGGCGCTCCCTGACATTCGCGACGGCCTCAAGCCGGTTCATCGCCGTATCCTCTACGGGATGAACGAAATGGGCTTGGTCTCGAACCGGGCCTACCGCAAGTCTGCCAAAATCGTGGGCGAGATCATGGGGAATTACCATCCCCACGGCGATACAGCCATTTACGACACACTCGTTCGCATGGCGCAGGACTTCAACATGCGCTACCTGTTGGTGGATGGCCAAGGCAACTATGGGTCGATGGACGGGGATTCCCCAGCGGCTATGCGCTACACCGAAGCGCGCATGACCAAGCTGGCAGAAGAAATGTTGGCGGACATCGACAAGGAAACCGTCGACTTCGGTCCCAACTACGACGAATCGCGGCAGGAGCCGCTGGTGTTGCCCACCAGAGTGCCAAACCTTCTCATCAACGGGGCCGGTGGCATAGCCGTCGGGTACGCCACCAATATTCCGACGCACAATCTCAGCGAGGTCATTGACGGCTTGCTCCTGTTGCTGGATGACCAGGATACCACGATCGGGGAGTTGATGAAGAAAATTCCCGGTCCCGACTTCCCTACGGCAGGCTTCATCTATGGCATGAGCGGCATAAAAGAAGCATATGAGAAGGGGCGCGGCCTCCTGACCCTGCGCGCCAAAGTTGTCGTGGAAACCGATGAGCGTACTGAGCGCGAGCGCCTCATCGTCCGGGAAATTCCCTATCAGGTCAACAAGGCCAAGCTCATCGAAAAGATTGCCGAGCTCGTCCAAGAGGACCGGATTAAGGGCATTTCCGATCTCCGAGACGAATCGTCTGATCGTGAAGGGGTGCGCGTGGTTGTTGAGCTGAAGCGAAACGAGATCCCGCTGGTTGTCTTGAATAATTTGTATAGACACACTCAGCTGGAGACCACGTTCGGAGTAATAATGCTCGCGTTGATCAACAATCGCCCTGAAGTGCTCAACCTCAAACAGATACTGAATCACTTTCTTGCGCATAGGCGCGAAGTCGTAGTGCGCAGGACGGCGTTCGAGCTGCGTAAGGCTGAGGAACGAGCGCATATCCTCGAAGGTCTCAAGATCGCGCTGGATAATCTTGATACCGTCATCACGATGATTCGACGGTCACAATCACCCGACGAAGCCCGGGCCGGATTGATGCGGCAGTTTGCTCTGAGCGAGATCCAGGCGAAGGCAATACTTGATATGCGTCTCCAACGTCTGACCCAGTTGGAACGCACCAAACTCGTCGAGGAATATCAAGAAGTCCTCAAGCAAATTGAATACCTCAAGTCCGTTCTGGCAAGCGAGGCCCTGGTGCGGACGATTATAAAAGACGAGCTTACCGAAATCAGAGAAGCCTACAAGGACGAGCGGCGTACGCAGATTGTGAAGGAAGAAGCGGAGATCAGCCTCGAAGATCTTATTGCGGAAGAAGAAGTGATCGTCACCATATCCCACACGGGATACATTAAACGCAATGCCGTGTCGCTGTATCGCGCACAGCGGCGAGGGGGTAAGGGTAGGATCGGCATGGGCATCAAGGATGAGGATTTCGTCGAGAATCTTTTTGTTGCCTCCACCCACGATTCCCTTCTCTTCTTCACTGACGCGGGAAAGGTGTATTGGCTCAAAGTCCACGAGATTCCAGAAGCAGGTCGTGCTGCGAAGGGCAAAGCCCTTGTCAATTTGCTGGCGCTGTCGGGAAGCCAAAAAGTGACGGCTACCTTGCCAGTCAAGGAGTACCGGGAAGATCGTTACGTGGTCATGGCAACCAAAAATGGTCTAATCAAGAAGACCGAACTGTCTGCTTACAGCAATCCACGCCAGGGCGGCATTATTGCGTTGGGTCTGGAAGAGGGGGACAAGCTGATCGGAGTCCAACTGACCGACGGACAGCGCGAGATTCTCCTAGGCACGAAAGAAGGGATTACGATTCGTTTCAAGGAGGACGATGTAAGACCGATGGGCAGAATCGCCTACGGGGTCAAGGGTATCACACTGGAAGAGGGCAACGAGGTAATCGGGATGGAAACGATTACCCCCGACTCCACCACCGCGATCCTGACCGTGACCGAAGGCGGCTATGGGAAACGGACGCCGGTAAACGAGTATCGAATCCAGGGCCGTGGCGGCAAGGGGATCATCAGCGTGAAGACAACGGAGCGCAACGGCCTGGCCGTTGGATTTCTGCAAGTGCGGGACGGCGATGAAATCATGCTGATGGCCGCACAAGGGAAGCTGCTTCGCTGCAAAGTGGATGATATCCGAGAGATCGGCCGCAATACACAAGGTGTTCGCATTCTCGATCTAGATGGCGAGGACGATCGGGTTGTCGGAGTGGCGAGGCTGGCGGACATGGGTGAGCGAGAAGATGCCGTTCCAGAGGATATGTCCGAAGCCTAGGCCGACGGTTAATGCCCCTCGGCAGATAATCTAATGCCACCGTCCCGCTCTAAGACGAAAAAGCCACTGGACATCGTCGTCAAGCTAGGTCTGGGTGTCTTCGTGGGGTCCTTCGCCCTCATCTGGGGGGGCATGTATATCAGCCGTCCCGATCGATCGATTCCTCCCTATAGCGTGGGTTCACAAGTCGGCAAAATCGTTGCGACGCATGTCCCTCGCGGGACCACCGATCAGCAGATTGAGACGTTGCTGAAGCGTTTTCGAAAAGTCGGCCATGAGACGCGAGAGTTTGGTCCCATGAAAATTCGTCCTACGACACCGGGCGATCCGGGTGGTCGGTATAGGCGGATTCTGATCTATGTGTTCGACGACAGCGGATGGACTGAACCAGAGACACTTGCCAAATATGTGGCCCAGGATGCTTCGGTCAACAAAGAGTTTGAAAAATCCGTTCGTGGATACTATCGGCTGATCGACCAAGAAGAAGAAGGAGGAATCGGCCCCCTTCCCAAGAGAGGTGAGGCCACCGATCTTACGCGCATACTTTTCAAGGGTCGCGTGACGGATCCCTTGCCGCCTGACGTGGATCCTGAGGAGGGTATCTCAATATCACCTCTGTAAATAGCTCACGGAGTGAGGGATCTTGTAGGGCAGTGGTATACTGGGCCGCCTCATTCGTTGCGACCTGGGTAAGCGAGGACTTCCTATCGGTGACAGGGCTCGCGACCGCCGTTTCTGTACTCGGAGGAATCTCCCCGACGCGGAACACAATATCCGTGATGAATTCTGTCTTAGCGTCTGCATTTACTGTGGTCAAGAGCGCGGGTTTCAGGAAGGTGAGTTGCTGGAGCCAAACGGAGTTTTGGACGATCAGATAGAGCTTTTTAAAACGAATCTGGGCTGGCCAGGTGTGCGACGCGATGGGCTCGCCTACGATGTCGTGCCAGTGATGCTGGAGGCGGAGTTCGACGAGCCTGGATTGGAGCCCAAGCCGCTTGGCGAGGCCAGAGAGGATCGTTGCACATGAATCGAAGGGACCGGAGCCAGGCATGCGGCATCTTAGGCTGCAGCGAAGAAACGGGTCAAGGCGTTGATCTACCACGAAGCCTATGACGAAAGAGACGAAGGACCACGGCAAAGTCGTCGCCTCCAATCGGAAAGCGTATCATGACTATTTTATTGAAGAGAAATTCGAGGCCGGGATCGTTCTGAGGGGCACGGAAGTAAAGTCTCTGCGCCAAGGGCGGGTGAATTTACAAGACAGTTACGCAGGCGTGAAAGAAGGCGAGGTCTTTATCCACCACTGCCACATAAGTCCCTACAGCCATGGTAACGTGATGAACCATGACCCCATAAGGGTCCGCAAGCTGCTGCTCCACAGGAAAGAGATCAACAAGCTGCTTGGCAAGACCCAGCAGAAGGGTCTTACGCTCATTCCTCTTCGCGTGTATTTTTCCAAACGTGGTCAGGCCAAAGTTGAGCTGGGGTTGGCAAAGGGCAAGAAACAGTACGACCGCCGAGAGTCGATCAGGGCGCGCGAAGCCGGTCGCGAAGTCGAACGGGCCATCAAGGAAAGGAAATAGATCGGGTAAGTCATGGCTCCGTGCGGCTGGGCATGAAGTCATTGCTCTTGGCCGACGTTGACCAGGTTAGCCCAACGGGATGTTTATCTTGATGCGACCCTGGAGGACTTTCGATGAAACTCATGTGAAGTAGGGGTCAGCAGGAATCATAGGGAACCAGAAGTGCCCAGTGGGGTTGGCTCTAGTTGGGCGAAGAAAGGGGAGCAACTACTTCTTTCCGGGTCGGTGAGTCATTGCATCGTAAGAGCAATCTACCAACGAGTAGATAGGGCGTTCTCGGAAAGTGCTGCTTATCTTTCGGGCGCGGAGGTGTCTCGCCTTATAGTAGAACGAATATCGACGGCGCACTCGATGCTCAAAATTGTTGGCCTGTCCGTGCTGGGGATAGAGGCGATGGCCAAGAACCGGAACGTGAACTAGCAACAGAGTTGGTGATACCGTCGAATGGTAAGTTACGAGACCGGGGTCGGCGCTGAATCCCCCTCCCCCGTGGACTGCAGAGCGGCCGCTTTACCTCTAAGAGCGCGGCCCTTATCCGGTGTTGGGTCGGTGACAACTCCATAGATTTCCCGACCCTCATGGTCTTCGGGCAGGTACTCGGTAATCGGCATCCCATCGTCACGCACAAACAAGAGACAGTGACAGTACTTATAGATCTGCATTTCGTCGCAGGCGCAGATCCACCGCCGCAGCTTGGCTTCGGCTTTCTTATCCTTGTAGAAATTACAGGGGCAGAGCGGCTTCCCGAGTTCATCGACGTGTAGCGCCAGACCTTTCACGACTGCCTCGGTCACGGCCTCATTGGGATGCATGGCGGTGCCGCTCTTCTCAGCGAAACCCCTCACGAACTTCCGTATTTTCTCGAGACTCTCGTTTCTCGGCTCTGCCATTAGGACCCTCCTCCTCCCGGCGTTAAGTGACGCGAGCGGCTAGTTTACAAGGGAAATTCGCTCCTTTACAATCCATCACCTCCTCCAATTCGGCGGAAGAGCCATGACGGAATCTTCGATGAACAATTCATTGATTGACAGACTAGCCAGCGAGCTTGGGGTTGCGAAGTCAGAGGTCCTCGTGGCCCGATTGACCGAGGTGGCAGAAAAACCTGACACGGTTCAGGTAGTGCAAGACCTGCTTGACGAACTTGAAGAGGCCTCTGCGAAAGCAGCACGCGCTGCAAAGGAGGCTCTTCCTGAATTAGATCGGCGTGCTGGGCTTTCGCTGATTATCCCCTGGCTCGATCTAGGCGTAGCGGTTGCAGAATCTTCCGGCGCCACCGCTCTTAAATATTTCAAAGACACTCCGTTGATTCTCGGCCTGATCGAACCAGCCGATTCGCGCGCATCGGTCCTGGTGGTTGGCCTGGAAATAGCCGATCAGGATGCCAACGTAGCATTAGAATATCTGCGAGCCGCTCCCCAAATTGTTTCCGTCGTCCCTCACAGCGATTTGGGGCTGTGGCTCACGATCGGGATCGAGGTAACGAAGGTCGATGTGGTGGTTGGGCTTGAGTACATTCGACAAATTCCTACGTTGGCCCCAGTACTCCCCATTGGCGAAGTGCGGTCTTGGCTGTCTTTCGGTATGAAACTGATTGAGCCAAATACTTTAGGCAAGCCGGACTATATCGCCGTGATGGAGTTTCTCCGAAGGAGCCCGGCTATTCTGGGGGAAATCGAGCAACCGGCTGTGAGGTCGAAGGTCCTATCCTTGGGAACCGTGCTGAGCGACCACTCACCTGAGTCAGGTGCCGTGTGGCTCGGGGAATCGCCTCGACTCTTGCGCGCGCTGCCTTCGGCGGAATGGCAAATCAAAGTCTTACAGTATGGCTCGTTACTCGCCGAAACAGATTCGGAGACGACACTGTCCTATCTCCGGCGTTGTCCGGAAATCATCGGTGTGATTGGTGCAGTTCCTGACGCCTTTGTGCGGTTCGAGAATTGGTGGAAGGCCGGAGTGGAAGTGTTGGCTTACAGCCAGGAAGGCGCACGGGCCTATTTCGCGATGGAGTCACAGAAGTCGCTTTCGTCTGTTGAAGAGGCTATGAGCGGTGTTTCACTGAGACAGGTGGCGCGCAAACTGAAGCTCTTCGTGCAAGGACTCTGTGGGATGGACATAACGATCAGGGCGATACCTGACTCGCTTACAACTTCTACAACACGCGCGACGGTAAGCGCAGACGGGAGGACGATTTCATTGCCAGCGCTACTTCGTCGCTATTCCTCGGTTGAGGCAAATGAGCGACTCTACCTGGTGATGGCGGCGCATGAAGCGGGCCACTTGGAGTTCGGAACGTATGGGCTTACGCTCGACTCTCTTGCTGATCTTGTCGAAACAGTGCGTCAACGGTACGGGCGATCGATGCAGGAGCCGGAAACACTGGCGGCGCTGTTTCGGCTTTATCCTCACCCGCAGCTAGTGCAGGACCTCTGGATGGTGCTTGAGGATGCACGCGTTGAATCCTTGCTTCAGGCCGAGTACCCGGGCCTTAGGCGCGAGTTGGCTCAGCTAGCCACCGAGGTCATCATCCCAAGGGATCCGGCGTACGGGTTGACTGTACGGGAACTGATCATCGATTGCTTGTTGCGGCTTTCGACAGGCGAATCGGAAGACTCCGCGGTTCCTCATGCCGTGAAAGGGGAAGTCGGAATCCTCTGGAACATGTGCCAGCCTCTTTTGAAGCCTACGGCGAAAGCCGAGGACACCGTTCGTCTTGTCCATGATCTCTATGTTCGGATGGAAGAGTTGTTGCCGCCTCTCGGCGAGGTGCGCAACTCAGATCAGGGCGATCAAGAGTTCCAAGAGCGTGGAACCGCGTGGACTGGATCAGTCCAATCCGGCGACACATACAACCCAATCAGAAATTGGGTCCATCGTGGCGCCATGAATCCCGAATGGATCAAGCAGAATCAGGACCCGGCTGATCAATTCGACGAGCAGCAAATGGAGGTGGTGGAAACCACAGCGAGTGTAACTGAGGGGTCCCCAGAAAGAGCCGACACCGCACAAGGAGTTGAACATGGGGAGCAGGAATCGATGAACGAAACGGAGCTGGGCGGCGGGCGGTCATTGCCGCCGGTCGTCGAAGAGTTTCTCTTGCACGGCTCTGGCCAGGAATCGATTCCCCCCAAGACGGCAGACGGGAAACGAACCGTCCGCTATCCCGAGTGGGATCATACTATACAGGATTACCGGATGAATTGGTGCCGTGTGGTTGAGCGGCTGGCGGAATCAGGGTCCGACGAGTGTGTGGATGCGACGCTCATCACACATAGGAGCGCCATCAAGTCGATACGTCGGTTTTTTGAATGCTTACGTCCGCCCGCGTTCCGACGCATCGCGAGTCAGGCGGACGGAGAGGATTTGGACATAGACGCTGTCGTGCGAAGGGCTGCGGAGGTGCAAGCAGGATTTGAAAGCACTGATCGGATCTATGTCAGGCGAGAAAAGAAAGAGCGCAATGTCGCTGTGGCATTCTTGGTCGATGTCAGTGGCTCGACGAGTCGACGGCTTGAGAGCGGACGTCGGGTTATCGAGATCGAAAAGGAAAGCCTTGTCCTACTCTGCGAATCACTGGATGCGCTAGGCGATCAGTATGGCCTTTACGCCTATTCCGGAGAGGGGCGCGCCTCCGTTGACTTTCTCACTGTCAAGGATTTCGACGATTGCTTGGGGGCTTCCACGGCACGTCGGCTGGGAGGGCTCGGCCCTCGCCGGCAAAATCGCGATGGCGCGGCGATTCGTCATGCTATGGGCAAGCTGCTGGAGCGTGAAGCACAAACCAGGATTTTGATCCTCCTTAGCGATGGTCGTCCCTTGGATGGCGAGTACAAGGACGATTATGCATTGGAAGACACTAAAATGGCTCTTCGGGAAGCAAGGCATAGGGGCATCGATGCGTTTTGCATAACCATCGATCGTGAGGCAGATTCCTACATGCGCCGCATGTACGGCGACGTGCGATATACCGTCATTGATCGCGTCGAGTCTTTGCCGACAAGAGTACCGAGAATTTATCAGAGGCTGACGGCATAGAGCCACGGGGAATACGGGGTTAGACGTCAAGTACGAGAAGAGCGAATATTGATGGCAAATTCAATAGAGCGGCCGACCGTTCCGCCCTGGCTGTACAAATTGTTCACTGGACATCAATACCCCTATGTCCGCCGCTTGGCAAAGTTTGCGCAGCCGGTGAAGCAAGGTGAAGATCGTCCGGAGCCGACCAAAGAGATGATTGAAGCCAAGTTCTGGGAAGTGTATCCCCGCTGTCGGGCGAAAGCCCTGCAAGAAGTGAAAGAGGGAATGATCGTGGTGTTTCATGACCTGGACGAGTACCCGGCCGGTGGGTACCAGGAGCTGGTCGACAACCCTGAGGAGTTTCTGGCGAGAACCTACGGGAAAAAGAAAATCAAAGTGAACTTTTATGACGGCGAGAATTTTGTTTGTACTATCAACTTCAAGGTTGCGGGCTGGACGGAGCACGAAGGCGGGCACTGACGGATCGTATGCATCATTCTTGCTCAGGTCGTTGGCATACCGGATTGATCAAAGGTCTTACTTGAGGACGCTGCCTGGTGCAGGCACGCAAAGACTGATGTGTCCAATCCGTCAGTAAGGGTAAGGGGCTGGTGACGTAGGAGGCAAGACTTAGGAGCTAAGATGGAATGATGGCACGCCCGAAAATCACCGTAGTAGGGGCGGGAAATGTCGGAGGGACGACGGCGCAACGTTTGGCTGAAAAGGATGCCTACGACGTCGTTTTGGTTGATATCATCGAAGGAATGCCACAGGGCAAGGCGCTCGATATTTCGCAAGCTGGCCCCGTGTGCGGATACAGCACCCGCGTGGTTGGCACGAACCGCTATGAGGAGACCGTAGGTTCGTCGGTTGGTGTGATTACGTCCGGTGTTCCGCGAAAACCCGGCATGAGCCGTGACGAGTTGCTGAGCACAAATGCGAAGATCGTCAAATCTGTCGTGACCGAGTTGGTGGCTCGGTCTCCAGAAATCATCGTGATCCTTGTGACCAACCCGCTTGATGCCATGGTTCATGTGGCTCGCCGTGTGAGCGGACTGCCGAAGTCGAGAATTATCGGCATGGCCGGCGTCTTGGACTCCGCCAGAATGCGTGCCTTCATAGCAGCAGAATTGAATGTGGAGGGGCCCGAGGTACAGGCGATGGTGTTGGGGGGGCACGGCGATACGATGGTCCCGTTGCCTCGTTATACCACGGTAAAAGGGAAGCCTGTCTCGGAACTGATGTCGCAGGAAAAACTCCGCGCCATCGTGCAGCGAACGCGCGATGGCGGTGCCGAAATCGTCGGTCTTCTGAAAACAGGCAGCGCCTTCTATGCCCCCTCGGCTTCGGCTGTGGATATGGTGGAGGCGATTCGAAAAGATGAAAAGCGGGTGATGCCATGCGCCGTTCTCTGTGAAGGTGAGTATGGGCTGAAAAACGTCGTCGTGGGTGTTCCGGTAAAGATTGGGCGTGGTGGGGCGGAGCAGATCATGGAATATGAGTTGACAATTAGTGAACAGGCGGCGCTGGAAGCGTCGGCACAGACCGTAAAAAATCTCTGCGCCTCAGTAGACCGGCTGATGCCATAGAGGACGAGGCATCGGTCGGCGTCATTGGCTGGAACGGCGCGGCGGATTTTTGCTGATGACTGATGGCGAGCGACCACAGGATGCCGCACCGCTTACTTGACATTCGGAGGATGGCTACAGTAGAGACATCGGCTTAGCAGTAAACCGTTGGATGAGAGGAGACCATGAAATTTCTCGAAAATCCGATGCAGACGATTGGAGCGGGATTCGCTCTCACCGTCGTCTTGATCGTTATATATCTCGGGATGACTGGAATTGGGGCGGAAGAAGCCGACTGGTTCGGTGTGATCATCCGCTGGATTCATTTCTTGGCAGGCATTACCTGGATTGGGCTGCTGTATTTCTTTAATCTGATCAATGCCGCGTTCTTGAAAAGCCTGGATGGGCCGACCAAGAACGTTGTGATTCCGAAACTGATGCCTGCCGCGCTCAACTGGTTCCGGCACGGAGCAACTGTGACGGTACTCGCCGGAGTCATCTTGTACGGTTATCATTATTCCAGAGGTGGGACGGGAGCCGTCGCGTTGGCGATCGGTGGGCTCTTGGGCATCATAATGATGGGCAACGTCCATGGGATTATATGGCCGAACCAGAAAAAGATTATCGCTGCAGCTGCCGCTGCAGCCCAAGGGGCTCCGGCACCTCCAGAGCTGGCGCAATGGGGTCGAACCGCGCTGTATGCCTCACGCGTGAATGTTATGTTGTCCATTCCAATGTTGTTTTTCATGGGGGCCGGTAGCCACTTTAAATAATTCCCGTTGTTCGCCGGCGGGTTGACCCCGCCGGCTGCCTACGTCATTTCTCCCCTCCTGAGTTCTCGTTGTGAGGCCCTCTATGCCCAACTTCCGGTGGGTCCCCTAGTCCTAACTGCTTGAGATTAAGCCCTATTCCAGGCCTGTTGCCTTGACGGATGCTTGAATGGAGCCGTATAGTACATGCTCTAAGCTTTGGATTTTCCTCGCAGGATGATGATGTCGAAGACTGTAGACCCTCGCCTCTTTCAACGACTCGAAGGTCCCCCGTGGAATATCCAGGGGTACCTCAAGGTCGGGGGCTACGAGGCCTGGAAACGTTGCGTGAAAGAATTGAAGGCGAGTCAGGTAGTTGATGAGCTGAAGAAATCCGGCTTGCGTGGCCGGGGTGGAGCAGGCTTTCCTACGGGAGTCAAATGGGACAAGGTTTTAAATCACCGAGTCAGAGAACGCTACTTTGTGTGTAATGCGGGCGAGCATGAGCCTGGGACATTTAAGGATCGCTACCTGCTGAAAACCTTGCCGCATCAATTAATCGAGGGGTGCCTGATCGCGGCGCATACAGTTCAGGCTAAATCATCCTTTATCTACGTGAATCATGAGTACCGCGAAGAGCGGAATGCTCTGCAAAAGGCTCTGTCGCAAGCGGAAGAACAAGGATTCTTAGGCAGGAATGTCCTGGGGAGTGGATTCGATATTGAATTGAAGGTCTTCGAAGGCCATGGAAGCTACGTGGCAGGTGAAGAAACAGCCATGTTGGAGTCGATGCAGGGGCGTCCGGCGATGCCACGACAGAAGCCGCCTTTCTATCCAACAGACTTCGGCCTTTACGGCAAGCCGACACTGGTGAACAACGTCGAAACGCTCTGCAACATTCCAAGGATTCTCTATAAAGGGGCGGCGTGGTTTACACAAGTCGGAACGGAAAAATGTCCTGGGACAATGATGTTTTCCTTGAGTGGAGCGATCAATCGGCCTGGTGTGTATGAAATGCCCATGGGAGTGACAATACGAGAGCTCATCGAACTCTGCGGCGGAGGAGTGGCTGGAGGTTTAAAGGTCAAAGCGGTGTTTCCAGGCGGGCCAGCCTTTTCCATGGTGACCGCAGATCAACTCGATCTTCCCATGGATTTTGATTCGTTAAAAAAGGCTGGCACGGGATTGGGCTCCGCCGGAGTCATCGTGGTGGACGATGCGACCTGCATGGTGGCAAAGACTCTGCAGTTTTCTGACTTCTTCAAGGTTGAAAGCTGCGGTCAATGTCCTCCCTGTCGGATGGGCACGATCAATCTTGCCGCGCTGATGGCGAAGATCGAAGAAGGTCATGGGACTAATAAGGACCTCGACAGCCTCCTTCAGCTCTGCGGATTCGTGAAAGGCACGGGATACTGTACCCTGGTGACTGGTGCAGCGGTGTTGGTGCAGAGCAGCCTCAAATTGTTCCGGCAGGAATATGATGACCATATCCGTTTACAGCGGTGCCCCTATGGCGTGGTACCGGCGGGCGTCGGAGCACATTCTTAGGGAGTCCGAGATGCCGTGCGTAACGTTCCTTCATTCGGAAGGCAGAAGCGGAGAAGTCGAAGTGAATACCTCGCTTCTGGATGCAGCCAAAGTGCTTGGTTTCCCCTTGAACCACGACTGTGGGGGGAATGCATCCTGTACTACCTGCCGCGTAGAAGTGCAGACGGGGCAGGAGCAGCTCTCCGAAATCGATTTTGACGAGCAGGACCTGTTGGATCGGGAAGCCCTGACCGAACCGCGACATCGACTCGCATGCCAAGCGCGTGTTCTTGGGGATGTCGTGGTGCGCGTCCCGGAAACCAAATGGGAGACCTCACACGGGGAATCAGCAGAAGCCTGGGGTGTTGATATTCGGTAGAGAGGTGTTACACTAAACGGATCCAGGACGCAGGAAGCGGATCTGGGGATATAGGAGGAAGACGATGGTTACGATTACACAAGTGGCGGAACAGAAGATCAGAGAACTAATGGCCGAGGAGAAAGATGTGGTTGGCCTACGGGTATATGTCCGTGGCGGCGGATGCCACGGGTACCAATACGGGATGGCCTTCGAGTCGAAGATGGCCGAAGACGATACGGTTATCGAAATGGGTGACGTGAAAGTAATCATGGATTCCCAGAGCGCCCCCTTATTGCAGGGCGCCGAAGTTGATTACGTGGATAGCGTCCAAGGCTCAGGCTTCTCCATCAAGAATCCTGTAGCCAAGACAACCTGCGGCTGCGGAAGCTCCTTCAGCGCATAATCGGCGACACGGGGTTACCGTGCCAGCGCCGGTGGTACTGTGCGAATCACGCGAAGCCAGGTCGCTCATTGATTGAGCAACCCTGGCTTCGCGTTCTTTCGCGAAGCGACAAGAACGATGCCTCAGGTAAACGTGACGAAACGATACAGGTTCTGCGCCGCGCACCGGCTTCATACCGATCATCTCACGCCTGAAGCAAATAGGGTCCTATTCGGAAAGTGCAACAATCCGAACGGTCATGGCCACAACTATGTGGTGCTGGTCACGGTCAAGAGTTGTGGGAATGAAGAGGCGGACACCCTTGAACGTCTCGATCGAGTAGTCAACGAAACCATCATCAAGCGATTCGACCATCAAGATCTCAATGGCGATCCGGCGTTCGCCGACCAAACGACCACAGGGGAAAACCTGGTCAAGCTCATCTGGGATTTGCTGATCTTGCAGTTGCCACCCAGGCAACTTGTAAAAGTCGGCGTTATCGAAACGAGGGACAATTACTTTGAGTATGCGGAGTCGGCTCAGTTCGCCGAGGCATCACGTGGGTAAGCGAGTGAGGGCACAGGCAAGCCGCCGACCAGGCGAAGACGCAAACGTACGCGGGCGATCAGCGGATTTGGAAACCCTGCAATTGTTGGTGACCCAACTGTTGCTCGCGCTCGGCGAAAGGCCAAACCGCAACGGGTTGATCAAGACTCCTGAGCGGGTCGCCAAGGCGCTGGCCTTCATGACTCAGGGCTATCAGCGCAACATTGACCATCTCCTCAACGGGGCGCTGTTTCCGATTGAGTACGACGAGATGGTCATCGTGAAAGACATCGACTTCTTCAGCATGTGTGAGCACCACCTCCTGCCGTTCTTCGGCAAGGTTCATGTCGGATACCTCCCTAATAAGAAGGTTGTGGGCCTCAGCAAGATTCCCCGGATCGTCGATACGTTCGCTCGGCGGCTTCAAGTGCAGGAACGGCTGACAGTCCAAATCGCTGAAACCTTAAAAAACAAGTTAAACGCGAATGGTGTGGGAGTCGTTGTCGAGGCACGCCATCTCTGCATGATGATGCGCGGCGTGGAAAAGCAGAACACCGTGGCGGTGAGCAGTTCGATGCTAGGTGCCTTCCGCAGCCAGTCGCAAACCCGCCTGGAATTCCTAAAGCTGATTCACAAATCGAGTGTCGGCGATCCAGATTAAGACCCAGCGTTCTCCTCTCAGTAGTCTCCTGAGCTCGATAGGTCAGAGGCGAAGGCCCCAACGATCTGATTGAACACGTTCGGTTGGTCAACATTGGAGAGATGGGCAGCTTTTGGGATGACGGCCATGCGAGCGCCTGGGATTTGCTCGGCCATGAGCTTGGCGTCAGACGGTGGGGTGGCCAGGTCCAGTTCGCCCACGATAATTTGGGTGGGACAGCTGATCTCCTTCAAGAATGGTACTGAATTGGGTCGCTGGGCCATTGCCATCAAATCCCCGGCGATGCCGCTGACTTGGTTTCCTTCGATCATTCTTCGCACTCGTTGGACAAGGTCCGGCCTCGTTCGAATCGTCGCAGGGCTCAGCAATTTCGGAATCATGATGTCGGCAATGGCTGAGGGTCCCTTCTGATAAGCGGTCTGCGCCATATGGAACCGCGCTTCTTTCCCTTCAGCTGTGTCCGCTTGCGCTCTTGTGTCGGCGAGCGCCAATCCTTTCACGCGATCTGCGAACTTCCGATAAAACGCGAGCAGAATATATCCGCCCATTGAGAGTCCGACGAAGGCCGCTTTTCGGATTGACAGGTGATCCATCAAGACTCGGACATCGTCGGCCGATTGGTCGAGCGAATAGTGCCACAGTGGTGCGTCGGATTCACCGTGACCCCGCAGGTCAATGGTGATGATTCTGAACCGGGAGGCAAGCACTTGTTGCTCCGCCCACATCATCTGATTCAGCGGAAAGGCGTGGAGAAAAATAAGCGGCAGGCCGGTTCCGTGATCGTAGTATGCGAGGGATATACCATTGATCTCGGCTCGCACAGTATTCTCCGTCGGGTAGGGCTGTTCGTACCATTGGTTGCCAGCAGGGTCAAGCGTCGGTTTGCGATCAGTTGAGGCGACGTATACAATTCCCGTTATCTTGGAGGAACGCAATGTCTCCCTCACGTGACCAAGCCCCCGGTCTGTTTGGCTCTCCTAGCGGAACAACCTTCGAGACGCCGCTGGCCGAGCGGATGCGACCGCGCGAGTTTGCGGAGTTCGTCGGGCAAGACGATATCACCTCGCCGGGGCGGCCGTTGCGGCGTGCCATTGAGGCCGACCAGCTTGCTTCAGTAATCTTTTGGGGCCCCCCTGGGTCAGGCAAGACGACGCTGGCTCACTTGATTGCCCGGCATACGAAGGGACAGTTTGTCCCTCTTTCGGCCGTGACTGGCGGCGTGCAAGAGTTGCGTATGATCATTAAGGCCGCCGAGCAACGCCGAGAAGTCAGTGGCCAACGGACCATCTTGTTCGTTGATGAGATCCACCGGTTTAACAAGGCGCAGCAAGACGCCTTTCTCCCGCATGTTGAACACGGGACAGTTATCCTGGTTGGTGCGACAACCGAGAACCCTTCTTTCGAGGTCATCAGTCCGCTTCTCTCGCGCTCCCTGGTTGTCGTGCTTAAGCCCCTCGAAGAGGAAGCATTGGGCCGGATTTTCGACTGCGCGCTCACCGACGCCGATCGGGGGCTAGGCAGATGGAAACCTGTATTCTCACCGCAGGCCAGGCAACGGTTACTCATATTTGGCAATGGAGATGCACGGGTCCTGCTTACGGCATTGGAATTTGTGGTGATGCAGGCACCAGCTCGCCCCGACGGCACACGCCTTATCGATGGAACCGCGTTGGAAGCGGCGCTGGGGAAAAAGGCACTGCGGTACGACAAAACGGGGGAAGAACACTACAACGTCGTCTCTGCCTACATCAAAAGTCTTCGTGATTCCGACCCGAACGGGGCGCTCTACTGGCTGGCCCGGATGCTGGAGGCGGGTGAGGACCCCAAATTCATCGCCCGGCGGATGGTGATCTTCGCGTCCGAGGATATCGGTAATGCTGACCCCCTGGCTCTGGTTATCGCCACCTCCGTTGCCCAGGCCGTGCAATTTGTCGGGTTGCCTGAAGCGCAAATCAATCTGGCACAGGGTACGACTTATCTGGCGTCACGGCCCAAGGACAACGCCTCCTACGTCGGTCTTCTGGAGGCGCTCAATGATGCACAAACCCATGGAAACATTGGGGTTCCTCTCCATCTACGGAACGCTGTCACGTCTCTCATGAAAGAACTGGGCTATGGGCATGGCTATCGCTATGTCCATGATGATTCCCAGGCGAAAGTCGAGCAAACCCACCTCCCTGAGCAGTTGAAAGGCCGGCGGTATTACCGACCTAAGACTCGGCCATAGGGCAGATTTTGAGGCTGTACATTCTCTTCTAATCGGTTATACTTAGATCAGAATGAAACGAACCGAGGGCAAAGCGTCTACAAGCGAGGTTGCCGCGATTGAACGGCGGAAGTTTGTGCGTGCCACACTGGTGGGGTCAGCGCTGGTGTCTCCGAAAAGCGGTGGGCGGGCGTGCACAGCCGTGCTGGATAATGTAAACAAGATCGGGGCCGGCCTTCATACGAAAGATCGTTTTCCTGCCAACGAAAAAGTGACGGTATCGCTCGCATTCCTAGATTCCGATCGCGTCGAGCAGCAGGAAAAACTCGATGGAACCGTTGCCTGGGTCAAGCCTTGGGAGAAGAAAGGATTTTTAATTGGGGTGGTGTGGGACGACCTCGTTACAAAAGAGAAGAACCGCTGGCTCTATTATTATCTTGAAGAAACCCTCAAAGCCTCCGTTTAACTTAACGCGCCTAGTTGTTGTTTCACGTCTTCCAATTCCGCCGATAGTGATTCCCAGCGCATGGTCAATCGTTCGAGGTCT
>JABAOE010000393.1_pt3 | contig 20349 bp, 22 predicted proteins | sample 7062141 | NCBI WGS metagenome assembly JABAOE01 (sample SAMN14538627, study PRJNA623070) | marine sediment metagenome | biome: marine biome [ENVO:00000428]; feature: marine pelagic biome [ENVO:01000023]; material: deep marine sediment [ENVO:00002113] | place: India: Gulf of Khambhat ... | reverse complement strand
GTTGGCCCCGCACCCGTCGGCGTAATGCTGGCTCAGACCGTTTTTCTCGCGTTATTCGCGATGGGCGGTGTCGCGTTGATTCGATAATCACCTGGGGGCACGACGCTCTGTCGATACTTCTATGAAGAGGACGTCCTAATGTCGAACCTGGTTCCGCCGCACGGATCTGATTCGCTGAAGCCGCTGCTGTTGCCCGAAACCGAAAGGACGGAGGAAGCAAAAAGAGCCGAACGACTGAAGCACGTCCCTTTGTCGACCCGCGAAGTCTCTGACCTGTTCATGCTCGGTATGGGTGCCTACACGCCGCTCGACGGTTTCATGGGCGAAGCGGACTGGCGCGGCTGCAGTGAACACATGACGCTCGCCAACGGGATCTTCTGGCCGATCCCGATCACGCTTTCCTGTTCACAGGAACTGGGCGACAGCATCGGTATCGGCGAAGACGTGGCGCTGACGGACGGCGAGAGCGGCGAACTGCTGGCGATTCTGACCGTCGAGGAGAAATACGGCATAGACCAGGAATTCGAGTGTTCACACGTGTTTCGTACGACGGATACCGCGCACCCGGGCGTGGAAAAGGTGATGCAGCAAGGGCCTGTCAATCTCGGCGGGCCCGTTCGCACGCTCTCCGAAGGGCACTTTCCCGAAACCTACGCCGGTTTTTATCATCGTCCCGCGGAAACGCGCGCGTTGTTCCAGGAGCGCGGCTGGTCGAAGGTGGCGGCGTTCCAGACTCGCAATCCGATGCACCGCAGCCACGAGCACCTCGCGAAAATCGCAATCGAGATCTGTGACGGCGTCCTGATCCACCAGGTTCTCGGCGCCCTGAAGCCCGGTGATATTCCCGCGGAGGTACGCGTTAAGGCTATCGACGCGCTCGTCAATAACTATTTTGTGCACGGCACCATCCTGCAGGCCGGCTACCCGATCGAGATGCGCTACGCGGGGCCACGGGAGGCACTGCTGCACGCGGTCTTGCGGCAAAACTTCGGTTGTTCCCACCAGATCGTGGGACGCGACCATGCCGGCGTCGGTGACTACTACGGGCCCTTCGATGCACACCATATCTTCGATACGCTGGCGGACAACACGCTGAAGACCGAGCCGCTGAAGATCGATATCACGTTCTACTGCTACACCTGCGGCAGCATGGCGACCGGCAAGACCTGTCCTCACGATGCCGCAGACAGGCTGGCGATCTCCGGTACGCGTCTCAGGGAGATGTTCGTCAATGGTGAGCCGATCCCGCCGGAGTTCAGCCGTAGCGAGGTCGTCGACGTGCTGAGGGAATATTACGATGGGCTCGGCCGTCAGGCTTCTGATTGACACGGGCACCGGATACGTATTACAAATTAGAAAAATCGAATATTCTTATGTCGGCAGAGTCTGCGACTCAAAGGCGCGGGCAGCAGGGCGTGCTGCCGTGTAAATTGCCGGAATTGCGAATTGCGACGAACGCCGAAAGGGTGTTTAAGAAGAATCAGCCGGGACGTTGCACCACGCATCGATAACAACTGGCCAGAACTGGGGAGAATTGATGTTCACGAGCAATCCCTTTGCCGAACTCTCGGCGTTCATTTCACCCGCGGTGATGCAGACCTACGTCGTCGTCATGATCATCCTCGTTGCGGCCGGCACGATCTATGATGTCCTGCACAAGAAGAGCGCCCGTTATTTCCGGCAGAACATGGAGAAGTCGAAAGCCGAGGGCAGCCCGGTAAGCGGGGGCGACAGGTTTTCAATGGCGATCAAGACGGTTGCCATCGACGTTGCGACCTCCGGTGAGTTCTGTAATCCCCGCCGCCGCATCGCGCACCTCCTGACGATGTATGGCTTCATCGCGTTTGCCCTCGCGACGGCCGTCATGGTGTTCAAGTACGCGACGCCTGGCGCCGCAACGCCCGGGATCTGGCCGTTTCTCTGGTGGCTCGGTGCGGTCATGATCTGCGTCGGCGGATACTGGTTCTGGTTCTTCATCCGTGCGGACGTTGCAGCGGAAGGCAGTTCGCCGTTTCGTATCATGCGTGCGGATCTCTTCATCCTGTCGTTGCTCGGCAGTGCGACCCTTGCACTGGTCTGGGGGTACCTGCAGGCGAGAGGCCATGCGTGGGCGATGCCTGCGTTCTGGCTGCATGTGCTCGCCACGACGCTGCTCTTCGGATCGGTGCCGTGGTCGAAGTTCGCGCACATGTTCTTCAAGCCGGCCGCCGCCTTCGAGAAGCGTTTGTCGGCTGCCAATGGCACCCGGAGCAACCTGCCGCCCCCGGCCGACAAGCCGTCTCAGTTCGGCAAGGTCGTTCGTCAATCCAATCATTACTGACAGGCCCATTACTGGTCTTCGCTACCTGAGGAACGGAATATCATGCCGACTTTTGTATATATGACGCGTTGCGACGGTTGCGGACACTGCGTCGACATCTGCCCGTCCGACATCATGCACATCGACAAGACCTATCGGCGTGCATACAACATCGAGCCCAATATGTGCTGGGAATGCTATTCCTGTGTGAAGGCATGTCCGCAGAACGCGATCGATGCGCGTGGCTATGCGGACTTCGCGCCGATGGGTCACAGCGTTCGGGTCCTGCGCGAAGAAGACAAGGGAACGATTTCCTGGCGGCTCAAGTTCCGCAATGGCACCGAGAAGAATTTCGTCTCGCCGATCCGGACGACGCCGTGGGGTTCGATTCCGTCACCGGCGGAACTGCCGCCGCCGAGCGAGGAAGACCTCAACAGTCAGGAGCTCGCGCACGAACCTGATGCACTGAATATTGCCGAGTTGCCCGCGTTGACTCCGGACAAACTCAAGCAGGGAGTCGTCTAATGGGCCTGTTCTCAAGAAGAAAAACGGTACACGTAGATTCCGACGTTCTCGTCATCGGCGGCGGGATGGCCGGTTGCGGCGCCACCTACGAGGCCCGGCACTGGGGCCGCGACCTCAAGGTCGTGTGCGTCGAAAAAGCAAATATCGAGCGCAGCGGCGCGGTTGCCCAGGGCCTGTATGCGATCAACTGCTACATGGGCATGCAGTGGGACGAGAACCAGCCAGAGGACCACGTCCGTTACGCCCGCAACGACCTGATGGGCCTCGTGCGTGAGGACCTGGGCTACGACATCGCGCGGCACGTGGACGCGACGGTGCACAAGTTCGAGGAATGGGGTCTGCCGATCATGCGCGACCCGGAAACCGGGCGCTATCAGCGTGAAGGCAAATGGCAGATCATGATCCACGGCGAGAGCTACAAGCCGATCGTAGCCGAGGCCGCGCGCAAGGCCGCCACCGAGGTCTACAACCGCATCATGGTTACGCACCTTCTCACNNGTGGCGGGCGCCGTCGGCTTCAACGTGCGCACCGGCGACTTCTACGTGTTCCGCGCAAAAGCCGTGATCGTCGCGGCCGGTGGCGCATCGCACATCTATAAGCCCCGAGCCGTGGGGGAGGGCATGGGCCGCACGTGGTACGCGCCGTGGAGCAGTGCGTCCGCCTATGCGCTGCCGCTCGAGGTCGGCGCCAAGATGACGCAGATGGAGAATCGCATCGTCCTGACCCGTTTCAAGGATGGCTACGGTCCCGTCGGCGCCTACTTCCTGCACCTGAAGACCTACACGGAAAACGCCTACGGCGAGGAATACGAGTCGACCTGGTACGAGAACACGAAGGAACTGGTCGGCGACTACATCGACCGGCACCCGGTACCGACCTGCCTGCGCAATCACGCCCTGCTCGAAGAGGTCAAGGCAGGCCGCGGCCCCATCCGCATGGTGACCAAGGAAGCTTTCCAGGATCCGCACAAGGAAATCGTCGGCTGGGAGAACTTCCTCGGCATGACGATCGGCCAGGCGGTCGTGTGGGCTTCGCAGAACATCGATCCCAAGCACACGAACCCTGAACTGACGACCTCGGAGCCTTACGTGATGGGCTCCCACGCCACCTGCTCCGGTGCCTGGGCCAGCGGGCCCGAGGACTACGCGCCGGACGAGTACCAGTGGGGCTACAACCGCATGATGACCGTCGACGGCCTGTTCGGCGCCGGCGATACGATCGGCGGCACCGCGCACAAGTTCTCGTCGGGCTCGTATACGGAGGGCCGCATCGCCGCGAAGGCCGCGGTCAAGTACATCAGGGACCTCGGCAAAGACCAGCCGCAGGTGAGCGAGGAGGAATACGAGAACCTCAAGAAAGTGGTCTTCAAGCCGATGGAGAATTACCAGGTCGGGCGCAACGAGATCGTGGCCGGCACGGTATCGCCGAGCTACTTCCTGCCGATCCAGGGCTTGCAGCGCCTCGAGAAGATCATGGACGAGTACGTCGGCGGCATCAGCACGCACTACATGACGAATGACGTGTTGCTGAATCGTGGTCTGGAGCTCCTGGGCATGCTCAGGGAAGACATGGAGAACATCGGTGCCGAAGACCTGCACCAGCTGCAGCGTGCCTGGGAACTGCAGCACCGCCTGATCGCTTCCGAGTCGGTGACGCATCACACGCTGTTCCGCGAGGAGACGCGCTGGCCGGGCTACTACTATCGCGGCGACCACATGAAGCTCGACGACGACAACTGGCATTGCTTCACGGTGTCCCGTTACGACCGCGCGTCCAACAGCTGGGATCTCGAGAAAGCGCCCGTGTACCACATCGTCGACTAAGGGCCGCTTTTGCTAATCGCACAGATCAGCGACACCCATATCCTGTCAAAGGAGACTGATCAGCCCGCAGCGAGCCTGCGGGCCGATTGCCTGCGGCGCTGCGTGGCCGACATTAATCGGCAGCGTCCTGATGCGGTGATTTTTACCGGGGATACGACGCAACACGGTTCGGCGGAGGAGTATGCGCTGCTTCGAGAACTACTGGCGCCGCTGGAGGCGCCGCTCTACCTGGTGCCCGGGAATCGCGATGACACGGGCACGCTGCGCGCCGCGTTCAGTGATCATCCGCACCTGCAAGGCAGCGGCGACTTCCTGCACTATGTGGTCGAGGAGCACTCTGTGCGTCTCGTGGCAATCGACTCGACGGCTCCGCGGGAACGCAAAGGAAGGTTTTGCTCGCGGCGCCAGGCCTGGCTTGACGGCGTGTTGGACCAGCAGCCGGAGCGGCCGACGCTGCTTTTCATCCACCATCCTCCCTTCGACGTGGGCGACCACTACGTCGGTGGTTACCGTCGGCCGGAGGAGGCCGCTGCTCTGGCGGATATCGTCAGCCGTCACCGGCAAGTTGCCGCGCTGCTCTGCGGCCACGTGCACTGGCCGGTGGAAACTCGCTGGGCCGGGACCGAGGCCCGCATCATGCCGAGTGTCGCCGTCGATGTCCGCAACGGAGTCGACGAGTCCGAGGCCGAAGGGCGGCCCATCTACCTGCTGCACCGCCTGCCAGCCGAGGAAGGCATTGTCAGCGAGATGACGATGGTTGACGCCGGGACCTGAGCGACAAGCATTGCGATAACCGGCGGGACAAATGTGTTGACCAGCGCAAGACAAAGACAACTATTCACCCGGCCACTGTCGGTGTCCGTGGAGACGAGGGACGGCTGTTCAATCGATCAGCTATGCGGGTGCATGCCGCAGCCGAGCGCTGTGCATGCAGACTGTGGAAAGGCAGGAATTGTCGGCGGTAGCGCGCCGACACCGGAGCTGGCTATCCGATCAGGGCCTGCTCGGTTGCGACCTTGACGGCTTCAGCGCGGTTGGACACGCCCAGTTTCCTGAAGATAGCGCTGTTGTGGTATTTGACGGCGCTCTTGCTGAGGCAAATCTGTCCCCCGATTTGCTCGTTGGTGAGCCCGTCCGCCATGAGCTGAAGGATATGCCGTTCGCGCCGATTCAGCAGGGCACTGTAGGGATCGCTATTGCCATTTCGATTGCCCAGAAGTCCGAGGATCTTCGACTGGATTCCGTCTTCCAGGTAGCATCCGCCGTGGCTGACGGTGCGTATCGCGTCAAAAAGCTTGGCAGGAGGCGCGTCCTTTGTAAGGAAGCCCTGCACGCCTACCCGGACTACCCGAAGTATGCGTTGTTCATGATCGTCGTCGCTCAGCACGATGGTTGGCACGTCGGGAAGACAGTTGCGGAAGCGATCGAGCGACCACGCGCCTATCTTATCCTCTGATTGCAGGTCACAGACGATGACGTCTGGATCCAGGTTCGCAACGCCGCTGCAGCAGTCGGCGCAGCATCTCGCCTGGCCAACGACCTCAAAATCGGAATCGGAGCTGAATAGGGTGCCGAGTGCAGTGGCCATCAACGGCGAACGGTTGACAATCAAGACCCGAATCTTGCCCTCGCGATCGGCTGTTTGTAGCTGACCGCCGTTAATCTCGGTGTGTGCGTTGCCGATAGATCTGCCCATATCGCGTCCTTAGTCCATCTTATTATTGCGGAATCCGATTCTTACAGGTACAGGTACAGGTACAGGTCGTCTTTATTCGACCACATCCATCGGTCAAAAATAATTGGACATACGGTTATTTCGTACTGTCCTTTAGTACAGGTTTCGGGCAGGAAACTCGGGCAACCGCTGCGGAAAGCCCGAATACCTTTTCTCTCCCGACCGTGGTTCGATAATCCGGTAAAGACCGCCTTTCCAGAGTCCGGCCGTGGTCGACAGAGTACTCAATTCGCAGGCCGCAGAAATCTTTCGCGAATGCGCCGAAATCCTGCGGCACCAATCGGCCAATCCATTTCGCGTCAATGCCTATGTGCGAGCGGCAAATGTGCTGGAGTCATTGCAGGATGACGTGCGTGACCTGCTGGCGAAAGAGGGAATCGACGGCCTGGTGAAGCTGCCGGGAATAGGCAAGGGCCTTGCGGCCGCGATCGACGAAATCGCCCGGACGGGCCGCCTGGCGCAGCTCGACCGTCTGCGCGGTGAAGCTTCGCCGGAGACCTTGTTTCAGTCGCTGCCGGGTGTCGGCCCGAGGCTGGCTCGCGACATTCATGACAGGCTGCACGTCGATACGCTCGAGGCGCTCGAGACTGCGGCCCACGACGGCTCGCTGCTGACGGTACCGGGCATCGGCGAGCGGCGTGCCGCAGCGATTCGCGCCGGCCTGGCAGCGGCGCTCGGGCGTGGACGCGGGCGAGGCCGACGGCACGCCCGGCTGCCCCCGGCGCGATTGCTCCTCGACATCGACGCGGAGTATCGGCAAAAGGCGGCCGCCGGGGAGCTGCCCAGGATCGCGCCCAAGCGATTCAATCCCGAGGGTGCGGCGTGGCTGCCGATCATGCACGCCGCGCGGCGGGGATGGCACTTCACCGCATTGTTCTCGAACACCGCCCGCGCGCATGAGCTGGGACGGACAGACGACTGGGTCGTCATTTATTTCTACGATGACGATCACCGCGAATCACAGTGCACGGTCGTCACGGAGACGCACGGGCCCATGACGGGCGAACGTGTCGTGCGCGGCCGAGAGGCGGAATGCCGCCGCCTGGCCCTGGCCGGCTGACACCTGCCCGAATAATTGTCGGGTATCATCCGGGGCACCATGAGCACCATTGCAATAATGACGACGACGGACAGCCTCGACGAGGCCCGCTCGATTGCGGCTGCCCTCGTGGAGCGCAGACTCGTCGCCTGTGCACAAATCTCGTCGATACAGAGCTACTACACCTGGGAGGGAGCCGTTCAGAATGATGATGAATTTCGGCTCCTGATGAAGACCACCGAAGATCGCTATCCGGACGTCGAGGCTGCCATCCTGGAGCTGCATTCCTACGACCTGCCCGCCATCGTCGCTCTCGACATCACGCAGGCTTATGGACCCTACGCGGAGTGGGTTGCCGACAATGTATCGAGCAAAGCAAGCTGACCATGGCCCGCGATACCAGGCATCGGATTCTTGTGGCCAGTCTGTTGCTGTTCAACGAACACGGGGTGCCGCGAACCACGATCAACGAGATCGCTGACGAAATCGATATCAGTCCGGGTAACCTGCATTACCACTTCCGCAGGAAGTCGGAGATCGTCGATGCGCTTACGGCGGAGTTCCAGGCGGATGCGCGCAAGGTGTTGCATCCGCCGGAATCCGAGTCGGTGTCGCTTGACGACTTCTGGTGGTTCCTGCATCACCTGCTGGAACTGAAGGGGGCGTACCGCTTCATGCTGACGGACACGGAGGTGCTCGCCGACGAGTATCCGAAAGTGGCCAGGGTCCTGCGGCACTTCGCCCGGGGCCTCAATGCGATGTTCGAGATTTACGTAATCGGCCTGGTGAGAAACGGCCTGCTCAACGCGGACATGGAAACAATCAGGCGCGTCGCGAGGAACCTCGCGATTGTTGCATTGATGTCGGAGCGTTTCGATGAGTTGACCGGCTTGCGGCAAGACGCCGACGCCGCCGCGATCAGGGTAGCGCGATCGCTGTTCAGCCTGTTGACGCCGTTCGCCACCCCGGAGGCGGCGAGGCACCTGGAAGAACTGGCCACTCACTACGCGGAGTGAGTGGCCAGGAAATCGCTATCAGGCGGCCTTCGTTGCAGTCGTGCCGGCCGGCTTTTCAGCGGCGGCTTTCTTTGCGGGCGCCTTCCTGGCCGCCGGCTTCTTTGCCTTCGGTTCGATCGCCTTCAGGATCTTGTCCAGCTTCTTGTTGATCTTGTCGATGTCGTTCTTGCTCGGGACATTCAGACGGTCCATTGCGTCAGCAACGCGCTTGTCGAAAGCGCTCTGCAGCTTCGTGAGCTTGGAACGGTCGCGAACGCGGTCGAGCAGGCCTTCGGCCCTCGACTCGGCGTCGTCTCTCATTTCGCGGACGGAATCCTGTACCTCGTCGATGAGCTTCTCGGTCTTCTTGGAGGCTTCCTTGCGGAATTTCTCGCCGTCCTTTACGAGCGATTCGAACGTCTCTGAGCCCATCTTCTGGGCATTTGCGAATGCGCCGAGGCCAGCCAGGAATACATTGTCCAGCTGCTCGGTGAACTCATTAACTCTCTGTTTTGCTTTACTTTCTTTCTTTGCCATGATCTTCTCCTCGGCACGAATGTTTCTGAATTATGGGAACTGTAGCTCGCAAAATTAGGGCCTTCATACTAAATTGAGCGGATGATTCTCTCGGCAACAAGGCGCCTGCAGGCGGCCATGAACGAAGCCCAAAGCTACGAGGAGTGGCGGGAGGCGGCGATCGCGCACGACAAGGCTTCCGGCGTCCACAAGTGGGTGGGGTCGGACGAGTCGAAACACTTCGATCATGTATCGATCCGCAGGCGGCTGGAAAGGCTGCGCAAGCTCCGGGCGTCGGGTGACAACTCGCGCCTGCTCTATGCGCTGAACGAAGGCATCCACGGCAATATCGACGGTATCGGACGCCGCGCGCTCTACGGCAAAGCGAAATTCGGCACAAAGCAGCTGATCATGGATTACGTCGACGAAGTGGTCAGTGCACTCGAACTGCTGGCGAGCGAGGAAGCCGACGATATCCCGTTCGATGAACGACTGGATTTCTTCCGTCGTGCGCAGCACTGCTTCGGCTGTTCCGCGTTCGTAATGAGTGGTGCCGGTTCCTTGCTGTTTTTCCACATCGGCGCCGTAAAAGCCATGTGGCTCGAGGGGATTCTGCCCGACGTCCTGTCAGGCAGCAGCGGTGGGGCAATTGTCGGCAGCCTGGTCGGCACGTATGAGAGCCCGGACATCGAGCAGTTGTTCGAGCCCGGGAACCTGGTTCGCGAAATCGAGCGCGACACGGGGCTGTGGCGATATTTCGACATGTTCCGGCCTGAGGTTGCGTCGATCGACGACCTATACGAGGCGCTGGAGCGGCTGCTCCCGGACCTGACCTTCCAGGAGGCGTTCGAACGCACCGGCCGGCACATGAACATCTCCATCGCGGCGGCGGAGAAGCACCAGACCTCGCGCCTGCTGAACGCGATCACGACGCCGAACGTGTGCGTACGGGAGGCCGTGATGGCTTCAGCTGCAGTCCCCGGGTTCTACCCGCCGGTTCGCCTGATGGCCAGGAACGAAAAGGGCGAGAAGCAGCCGTACCTGAAATCGCGTCGCTGGGTCGACGGTTCGATCAGTGACGACATGCCGGCCAAGCGCCTGAGCAGGATCTATGGGGTGAACCACTTCATCGTCAGCCAGGTCAATCCGCACGTGTTTCCTTTCGTCACCGATACCCGGCGAGGCACTGAGCCGCTCTCTATCGTCAGAACCGCCGGCAGCCGCACGGTGCGCGAGTGGCTGAATGCAGGCGCTACGCTGTTCGAGAAGCCGTTGTCATGGAACCCGACCCTGAACCGGCTGACGAATGTCGGGCTGAGTATCATCAACCAGGACTATATCGGCGACATCAACATCCTGCCCGACAGGCTCCTTTTCAATCCGCTCAAGCTGCTCGCCCACCGTTCAGTGGAGGAAGTCGTCGAGCTGATTGCGATGGGTGAGCGCGTGACCTGGCCGAAGATCGAAATGATCCGCGTGCAGACGAAAGTCGGGCGCACGCTGGACAGGATCGTAAGGCGCTTCGAACATGGACCTTCGGCGCCGAGCAAGTCGGCGGTGAAGCGCGCCGGCTGAGCGCGAGCCGGCTCAGGCGGCCGGCGATTCCTTCCTGGCGCTGGGTTTCTTTCGCGCGGTCTTCTTTGCGTCCGCATTCTCCTTCGCGGGCTTCTTCGTGCCGGCGTTCTTCCTCGGCTTCACCGCGGTCTTCAGGCTCTCGACGGCCGCTTCGATGCAATCGATGAAGAACTCCATGTCGGGCATGATTTCGCGCGTGGACGTCACGTTGAAGGTGATCTCACCGTTGTAGCTCGGCGTCGCTATGAAGAGCCCCATTCCGTTTACGAGCGGCGCGAGACCGTAGGCACCCACCTGCTGGGCGCCGTTCATATACAAGGGCACCTGCGGCCCCGGGATATTCGAGATGAACAGGTTGCAGGTGCGCGCAGCCATGCCGGCACGCAGCACGAGACGGCCTGCAAGCACCTGGGTCGCTGCCGGAACGTGCTGACTGAGATCGGTCATGAGGCGAGCTGATACACCGGACTTCGCTTCCTTGCTGAGCTGGGTCGCCTCGTGGATGCAGCCAAGGCGATCAACGTCGTTGCCCACATCGGTGAATATCGGCACCGTCATCGACGTGACATTGTTGCCCGGCGAACTTGCATCGGACTTGCCTGACTGGCGGGCATTGATCGGCACCCAGGCGATCAGCGAGTTGTCGGGCAGCTCACCGTGTTCTTTCATGTATCGGCGCAGGGCGCCGCCACATACCGCGAGCACCACGTCGTTAATCGTGCTGCCAGGCACGGCCTTTCTGATGGTCTTGAAGTCGTCCAGCCGGAACGCCCTCGCACCGAACATCTTGCGCGGGGAAACGACGTGATTGAATCGCGTATCCGGCACATCGAGCGTGTTCTTTTTCTGAGCCGTGAGGACCTTCTGCGCGACGTGATACACACTCGGCACCGAGCGCATGACGGCGTCCGTCAGGCCGATCGGCGAACGTACCGTATGCCAGGCGGCGCGGACTGCCATGTCGACGATGCCCGGTTTCGGACTGCGCCTGAGCCTGCTCATGTTAAGGGGTACCGCCGGTGTGCCTTTGTTGTCGATATCTGCAAGGGCGCCGAAGAAGTCCATGATGGCTTTGCCGTCGACGGCGGCGTGGTGAATCTTGGTGACGAGGGCATAGCTTCCCTTCGGCAGCCAGTCGACATTATCGAGCCCTTCGATAACGTACATCTCCCAGAGCGGGCGATTCATGTCCAGCGGACGCGAGTGATAACGGGCCACGTGGATGCAGAACTGGCGCCAGTCGCCCGGCTCGGGCAGGCGCCCGTGGCGAATGTGATATTCGAGGTCGAAATGCTCGTCGTCGACCCAGTATGGAAAATCGAGTTCCAGCGGCACATGCACGAGCCGGCGCTTGAACAGCGGACTCATGTGCAGGCGTCCTTCAACGTGCGCAAGGATGTCCTTGAAGCGCACGACCTCGCCTCCCGGGACGGTAGACTGGTCGAAGATCGAGACCGACGTCAGGTGCGTGAGGTTATCCGCAGACTCCAGGTAAAGGAACTGGGCGTCCTGCGGGCTTAGCTGATCCATAAGAACGGCTCCTTATCGGTCCTGCACGGCGCGGAGGCGGGGAGTCCGCGGCTTCTGGTCCAGCGCATTCAGGTACATGTCCCGCACCTCGGCAACGTGCTGGTCGATAGATTCAACGGACCATTTGCTCGTATCGATCGGCGGCAGCACTTCGACGTGGACCGTGCCCGGGTGGAAAATCAGATCGCCTTTCGGCTGGACGTCCCCGGAATTGTGAATGACGATCGGAACGATGGGCACGCCCGCCTGCATCGCAAGGTGAAATGCGCCTTTCTTGAAGGGGGCGAGCTTGTCCGTTACCGAGCGCGTACCCTCGGGCGACAGGCAGACCGACTTGCCTTCGACGCGCATCGCGTCAACGAGCGGCATCATCGCCTCGATGGCCTTGGCAGTGTCCTTGCGATCGATCAGCACCACGCCGGCGGCTTCGAAAACCCGCCCGAGTACGGGCAAGTCCCGAATCTCGCGCTTGCCGACGCCGGTGATATCACGCCGCAGCAATCGTGCGACGATGACCAGGTCGACGTTGCTCTGGTGGTTGAAGATGAAGACGGCCGGTCGATGTGACCATAGATGCTGCTCGCCGTCGATTTTCAGGTTCAGCCCGATCAGCGCGCTCGCAGTATCCGCGAACAACGATATCGAGAAATTCAGGGCGTCGCGCTTGGAGCCGGTCAGGAGCCAGATCGGAAATCCCGCGACGAACGAACCCAGGAGATTCGCCGGCATGAGCAGTGACCGCAGCAAGTCGGACGGGTGCGTTTTGCCGCGACTGCCGAAGCGCCGTATCGGCCAGCCGTTGCGCTCGGCGATACGATGCAATTTCGAGTTCGGGTTCAGCGGACGGGGCTTGCCGACTCGCTGCAGCAGCTCGATGTCGTCGTCGCTATCGGAATAGAAGAACGACTGATCGAGGTCGACGTCGTGTTCTGCGGCCAGCGACTCGGCCGCCGTCACCTTGCCCTCGCCAAAACAGGTCGGCTGGATGACCGCACCCGTGAAATAGCCTTTTTCCACCTCCAGCTCGGTGAACAGGACGTGCTGGATGCCGAGATCCCGTGCTGCGGGTTCGACCTGGTAGCGCGTCGCGGACGTGATGATCGCAACCGTGTGCCCCATCTTCAGGTGGGCCTGGACGAGCGCGCGCGATTCCGGGTAGATCTGCCGCGCGAGATGCGACTCGAACAGCTCCTGGCCGAAGTTCGCGTAGCTGTCTTCCCGGATGCCGCGCAGGAACTGCGAGGCGGCGATCATCATGGCCGAGAATCCCATTCTGCCGATCCCGAAGCTCGCCATTGCGCCAATCAGTTCCACGAGTTCACGCACGGAGAGATTGCCGCGCCTGACCTGTTCCTGGATAAAGGTCACGGCCGAGTAGCCTGAGATCAGGGTGCCGTCGAAATCGAATAGCGCACCGATCTCCGGTCCCTTGGGCGATTGCATGACTTCGGCGATGACTTCCTGGTGTTGCTGCATTCGAACTCTCCGGTCGGACCGGCAATTATAGCGGAGGCTGTCACGTGTTTGCCCGAGAACCCTTCGTGATAATGTCGAACTGGGCATTTCGAGGATTGGACCATGACGGATATCAATGGGAGCCGCGCTTTGATCACCGGTGCCGCCAGCGGCATCGGCAGGTTGCTGGCCACGGAACTGGGGAAGGCCGGCGCCGGCCTGGCCCTGTGGGATATCGATGCACAGGGTCTCGGTGCGGTGCAGGCGGAGCTGCGCGGCGCCGGCTGTGACGCGGATATTTACGTCTGTGACCTGACGCGGCGGGAAGACATCGAGGCGGTCGCGGCGCAGACGCTTGCCCGGAGCGGGCCGGTCGACATTCTTGTGAACAACGCCGGGATCGTGTCCGGGAAAAGCCTGCTGGACATATCGCCCGACGAGATCGAGCGCACGTTCCAGGTCAATACGCTGGCCTTGTTCTGGACCGCCAAGGCATTCCTTCCCGGCATGCTGGAGCGGGACAGGGGGCATCTCGTTACCATCGCCTCTGCCGCCGGGCTCGCCGGTACGTCGAAACTGACGGACTATTGTTCGAGCAAGTTTGCAGCCGTCGGCTTCGACGAGTCGCTGCGGGTAGAGCTGAAACGGCAAAACAGCAAGGTCGTCACGACCGTTGTCTGCCCGTTCTACACCGATACCGGGATGTTCGAAGGCGTCAGGACCCGGTTTCCGTGGTTGTTGCCGATACTCGATCCGGACTATGTCGTGCGTCGCACGGTGAGGGCCATCGAAAAAGACCGCCGGCGACTCATAATGCCGCGGTTCGTTTACACGGGATGGCCGAGCCGGCTGTTACCGGTTGGCTGGTTCGATGCGATGATGGCTTTCTTCGGTATCAGTCACAGCATGGATGATTTTCGCGGACGCGGNNGCGCCGTGCTCGTGGCCGTTGACGATCCACAGCGCGCCGGATTGCGTGGCATCGAGCGGCAGGTCGCGCATCTCGACCACTTTGGCCTGCGGCAGGGGCGCGCGATTCTGGTCGAGTAGCAATAGCACCTTGGGACGCAGTACGTTGTTCGGGTTCTGTTCCAGGACTACCGCCACAGAGCCGTCGTTGAGTTCGACGAGACTTGCGACCGGGAACATGCCCATTGTCGCGAGGAATTGCTCGACCACCTCGGCCGCGAATTCCTTGCCGCGCATCTCGTTCAAAGCCCTGGCTGCATCGTAGGCCGCCATCGGCTTCGAGTAAGGCGTTTCGCTGGTCATCGCGTCATAGCAGTCAGCGATACCGGCGATGCGGCCGAAAGGCGGGATCTGGTTGCCCTGCAGGCCCAGCGGATAGCCGGACCCGTCGAAGCGTTCATGGTGGCACCGAGCCATGTCGGCAACAGTCTGCGGAACGCCCTGCGAAGCCTCCAGTATGTTTGCTCCGAATCCGACATGCTGTCGGAGCATATTCCTGTGCTCCTCTGAAATGGCTCCACTTGTCGCCGCAATGCTTTTCGGAAGCATTGAGTTACCAAGATCGAGCAGCATTCCGCCCATCGCGAGCTCCTCGAGCATGTCGCGATCGAAGTTCAGGTGGCGGCCGAACATCAGACACCAGATGGCGGTTCCGACGGAGCGGTTGTAGTTTTCGCTCCGGCGCTTGCGCGAGAACACCGTCCAGGCCAAAGCGTTCGGATTACGCAATACGCTGTCGATGGCCGGTTGAACTGCACGGCGCAGTTCGTCCATCCGAACTTCGCCCCGAATCGTCGCGTGGTCCATCAATTCCTTATGGTGCCTGGCAAGAACACGGTACGAGTCGCGCGCCGAGTCCGCTTCCGCGCGCACGGTCGTTTGTATCCCGTAACCTTCCTGCCCGCTGGATGCCAAAGTCGCGGCCTGGCGATACAGCCCGAGGCGCGTGAGCAGCTTTTGCAGCCACCGCAATAATTTGCCGGGCTCCTTCGCTTTTTGCCGTGCGGGCTGCTGCGGCGCTTTGCCCGCCGTGCGTTGCAGCTGTATGAGCCGCCGGACCTGGTCGTCGGAGAGTTTGCCCTTTTCGACGTCGATATAGACGACGCTGCAGCAGCGCTGCAGCATGTCGATCTCCGCCTGCTCGCGGATTTCGAAGCCCTGGAATATGAATGGCGTCTCGAGCCAGGGACGATCCAGCTTCGACACGTACATGCCTTCCGAGACTTTCTCTACGTCGATGGCGACTTGCTTTATGCTCAACGGAATCAATTAGTAACGGAGCCATGGCGATCATAGCAAAGCCTGACTCAACAGGCTTTACCGGGCCAGTCCATCACTGCGCGATTTTCTGTACCATGCAACGCACGGCCAGTGCCTTGTCCATTCAAGCAAGGGAGCATCAGACGCGTGAAGACGGAGTCCGTTGCCCTGGCAAGGGCAGAATTTCGCGAAACGCGTATCCCGAAGCATTACTCGGGGTACGTACATCTCGCCACGATAGTCGCGTTCTCCGGCGTAGTGGCGGCGGTGAGTCTTGCGATGCTGGACGACGTCAAGCCGGCTGAGTGGCTGACGATTCCGCTCACGTTCCTGTACTGCAACCTCGCCGAATACCTCGGGCATCGCGGCCCGATGCATCACAAGACCCGTTTCCTGACCGGCATCTTCCAGCGGCATACCGTCGAGCATCACTCGTTTTTCACCGACGAGGCCATCTGCTTCGACTCTCCGCGCGACTACCGCGCGGTTCTGTTTCCGCCGATTTTGCTGCTGTTTTTTTTCGGTTTCTTCGCGGTCCCCGTCGGCGCGATCCTGTACGTACTGGTATCGGCGAACGTGTGCTTCCTGTTCGTGTTCACCGCGATTCTCTATTACCTGAACTACGAGCTTTTCCACTTCTCCTATCACGTGGATCCGCAATCCTGGCTTGGTCGCGTGCCGGTCATACGTCGTCTGCGCAGGAATCATGTTGCTCATCACAACAAAGCGTTGATGACGCGTTATAACTTCAACATCACGTACCCGATCTGCGACAACCTGTTCGGTACGCTTTACCGCGGTGGCCAGCCGTGAGGGCTGTCGTCTATCGTGCGTTTTCGGGCCCGCTCGAAGTAGAACGGGTCCCGGACCCGGTGCCGCCCGAAGGCGGCGTCGTGCTGAAAGTCATGGCGAGCGGCGTTTGCCTGAGCGACTGGCACGGCTGGCGGGGCACAGATCCGGATATCGTGGTGCCCCACGTTCCCGGCCACGAACTGGCGGGAATCGTCGAGGCGGTGGGCGAGGGCGTCAGTAATTGGCGCTCCGGCGACCGGGTGACGCTGCCGTTCGTCGGCGGATGCGGCAAGTGTCCGCAATGCGAATCGGGCAACCAGCAGGTCTGCGACCACCAGTTCCAGCCGGGTTTCACGCACTGGGGCTCGTTCGCGGAGTACGTGGCGATCCACTATGCCGACGTGAATCTCGTGCGCCTGCCGGACGACATGGAGTTCCCGACAGCCGCCAGCCTGGGCTGCCGTTTCGCAACTTCATTCCGGGCGATCGTGGATCAGGGCCGCGTCACCGAAGGGGAGTGGGTTGCCGTGCATGGCTGCGGCGGCGTCGGGCTGTCGGCGATCATGATCGCGGCCGCGATGGGTGCCCGGGTTGTCGCGGTTGACATTTCTGACGAAAAGCTCGAATTCGCAACAGAGTTCGGCGCTGTTGGCGGGATTAACGCGAACTCTGTCGAGAACGTGGCGAGCGCGATCCGAGACCTGACCGGCGGCGGCGCACACGTCTCGCTTGATGCGATCGGCAATGCCGGTGCCTGTTACGATTCCATCGACAGCCTGCGCAAGCGCGGCCGGCACATCCAGATCGGCCTGATGACGGGCGATCAGCAGAGGCCTCGCATCCCGATGCACAAGGTAATCGCGAACGAGCTCGAGATACGCGGCAGCCACGGAATGCAGGCGCACCGCTACGATCAGATGCTGGCAATGATCGCGGCCGGTGAACTCGCGCCGCAAAGACTGATCGGGCGAATGATCGATCTCGAGGAATCGATCGCTGCCCTGACCTCGATGGACAACTTCGACAACACCGGCGTGACGATCATCACCCGGTTCTGAGGGGCTACCAGGGCATCTGGCTGCCGTCATACGACCAGAACGTGCCGTTAGCGGCCGGGGTGAGCTTGTCGAGCACGGCCTTCATGCCGGAGACGGAGTCGGCCGGCTGCAGGGGTGCGTTCGGCCCGCCCATGTCGGTCTGCACCCACCCCGGCGTCAGCACGACGCAGATGAAGCCATCCGGTCCGAGTTCCGCGGCAAGGGTCTTCGTGAACATGTTGAGGGCAGCTTTGCTTTCACGATAGCCGTAGAAGTTGCCGCGCTCGTTCTCGGCAATACTGCCCAGGTTGCTGCTGAGGCCGGCGATCATCTTGAGCTTGCCCTGGCGCAGATTGGGCAGCAGCGCACGTGTAACTCGTACCGGTCCGACCGTATTGACCGAGAGTGTGCGGTTGTAATCGTCGAAGTCGATCTCGTCGATTCTGCCGACACGCGGGAAGATCCCGGCGTTGTTGATCAGCAGGTCGATGGGCTGGCTGGCGAGTTCGGCCGCCATCCTGTCAGCGCTTTCCTGGTTTGTGACGTCCAGCTGCACGACGCGCACGTTGAGGGCTTTCAGTTCGTTCGCCTCGTCCGGTTTGCGGGCTGTGCCAATGACATTCCAGCCGGCTTCCCTGTATTGCCGCGCAAACTCGAGACCGAGTCCACGGTTGGCGCCCGTGACCAGGACGGTATAGGTGCCTTTGGCCCCCGACTCGTCCGCGAGCGCTTCCGCTTGTACGCCCAGCAATACCGCCGCCGCAAGAACCAAAGCGACGACCCTTCGTGATCGTGCAAATCGTGCGTATGTCATTGATTTGAATCCCATCGACTTTCTGCTCTCGTTGTCAGGAAGCGGCAGTTTAACGTCCGGCAGGCCGCGGAATCGAGGACCATGGAACCATATCTGCGTCATACACGTGTATGTGACGGGTTTCAAACTTCCGGCAACGCGGTGGGCACGGTGGACGTGATCGTGAACAACGAGACGATGTTCCGCGACGACGATGTTGTCCAGTCAATCGACTATGGCTCGATAAACCAGGGTGACAAAGTCGATATCGACGCACGGTGGGGTGACGACGGTGCGATCTACGCGTCCAACCTCCACCTCGAAGACAGCTCGGGCTACGAGATCGAAGGTCCTGTAGAGGCTGTGGATGCCGGAACACTGCAGGTTCTCGACGTCGTTTATAACACCGACCCCAACATCACGATCTTCGAAGATGGCGTTCCGGTCGTCGGCGACTTCGTCGAAGTCGAGGACGATAACGGCGACGGAACGGCAGACAGCGTAGAAATCGAAGATTAGTCCCCGATAACGCGATTTCTAGCCAACTCGGGCCGGCCCACTCCCTGGGCCGGTCTTTTTTTTCCTCGACCCTTGTCAGGCAATTCTGCGTACCCGTAACCGAATCCGGGCGGGCACCTGCGAGCTTCGGGCAGGACGTCGCCGATTCCATAGACCTGGACTGGCTGACGCATCCGTACGCGGACGTGATTGCGGCGACGGAATGGCTCGCAGAAAAGCCCTGGATCGATGCGGAGCGCATGGTTGCCGGTGGCGGCAGTTATGGCGGCTTCGCTCATCGGTGCTGCCCGGCAGGGAACATCCGGTTACTACCCGGACGAGAATCACCGGATCCTGACACGGGAGAACTCGGTGCACTGGTATGGAGAGTTCAGGGACTGGATGAAGCGATTCGCGGCGCCAGGCCCTCGCCAGTAATTTCAGTGTCTTACGATTTTTTCGCGAGATTCGGGACCTAATCGACTCGTTCATGCGTCTTTGCCGGTAATTGCGCTGCAAATCATGCAGCTAAAGAAGTTCCAAGACTGGAAAAACGAGGAGTAAAGACGATGTCCGAAAAGAAGAAACTGGTAGTGGTAGTAACGAACGGGTTCAATGATGAACGCTCTTCGGTCGCCTGGAGCGTTGCGAACGGCGCGATCGGCAGCGACATGCAGGTTACGATGTTCCTGGTCAGCTCGGGCGTCGACTGGGTGAGGAAGGGCGCCGCCGATCAGGCGCGACTGAATCCCCTGGACCCGCCGCTGAAGGACATGATCCAGACGGTGATAGATAATGGCGGCAGGATCCTCGTATGCCCACCGTGTGCCGGGGTGCGCGGTTACGACAAGGACGACTTGATCGATGGCGTTACGCTTGCCGGTTCGGTGGCGATGCTGGACGAGGTTCAGCAAGGTGCATCCACGCTTACTTTCTGACCATGGGAGTTGCCGCGAGACCGATGACCGGGCATGAAGACACGAAGAGCTTCTTCAGTCGCGAGATCGAGGTGAACATGGACGCCTTGTACGGCACGGCGCTGCGCCTGGCAGGAACGGGCGCAGACGCTGAGGATCTCGTCGCTGAAACGGTCTCGAAGGCGTGGTCGGCGATCGGCACCCTGCAGGACAGACAGCGATTCCGTCCCTGGGTATTTCGCATCCTGCATAATTGCTTTATCAGCGCTTATCGCCGTGAGGCCGTTCGTCCGAAGGAATCAGCTTACGAGGAAGATGATGGTGGCGGACTGGTGTCGCTTCTCAACGCCCAGCCGGACGACTTCCTGGTCTGGTGGGCAAATCCCGAACGGCAATTCTTTAACGACATGCTCGGCTCGGCGATCATGGCGGCAATCGACGGTCTTCCCGACGCTTTTCGTATGACGATAATTCTTATCAATGTAGAGGGACTGACTTACGACGAAGCAGCGGAAGCACTCGGTGTACCGCCGGGCACGGTTCGCTCGAGAATGAAACGCGGCAGGACTATGCTGCAAAAGGCGCTCTGG
>JABAOE010002283.1_pt3 | contig 20367 bp, 22 predicted proteins | sample 7062141 | NCBI WGS metagenome assembly JABAOE01 (sample SAMN14538627, study PRJNA623070) | marine sediment metagenome | biome: marine biome [ENVO:00000428]; feature: marine pelagic biome [ENVO:01000023]; material: deep marine sediment [ENVO:00002113] | place: India: Gulf of Khambhat ... | reverse complement strand
AGTGCTTTCGGGGTACTGCCTCCGCTTTGATCGAGGGCGGCGATGAAGCCGGGTCGGGTTCTGATGATTTCCAATTGATCGGCGTTGCTCACGAGTTTTCCCTTTGCGATAGCAGGTGACGGAATTGAAGAACGCCGGATTGTACAGCAAGCGGCCGGACGCCGGGAATGGCCGGCGTCTGGCCGCGATGGCTCTGATCAGGCCTGAGGTTCGCGAGGCCGATGCTTGCGGTCGTGACCCGAATTTCTTTCACGCATTTTCTGGCGGAAAGCCTTGCGTTCTTCCTCGGACATATTCTGCCAGCGCTCACGCATCGCGGCGCGCTCCTCTTCGGACAGATGCCTGAAGTGCCGGCGGGGTCCGTGATGCCTGTCACCGTGTTTCTCGCGCATTTCTTGCCGGAGTGCCTCGCGCTCCTCTGCCGACATATTTTGCCATCGTTCGCGCATGGCCTCGCGATGCGCACGGCGTTCCTCGGGAGTCGGCGGCGCGGCCCCGGGCTCGGCGGGCGTTTCCTCGGCGACGCCGGTGCCGGTGATGAAGAGCGATGCAAGAAGAATGACGAGATGCCAGAGTCCTTTCACCATGTTCGTTTCTCCAGAAGCAATGATTAACTTCAATAACGCGGCGCCGATGCGTCGGTTGACAGCAGGCGCCGGATTCAGGACTTTGGCCGCCTAAAGCTGCAAATTCGCGGGGAATCGTTACTATTTTTGACAATAGCTATGGGTTTTCCGCTATTCCCCGGTCATAAGCCGAGGATGACAATAAACTTGGCCAAGGAGGACTGCATCGTGAGGATAACCGCACTGCTTGTTTACACCCCGGTGCTGATGNNCGCAGCACCCTACGATCCGCTTGCCGATTACGAGGAACTCGGTGCGCAGACCGTCCTCAAGGCGCCGGCGGCCGAGCCCGGCAATTTCGCGCCGGCCAGCCGTGCCGAGGTCGAGCGCGGCAGGTATCTCGTCGAGTTGCTCGGCTGCGGTGCCTGCCATACCGACGGCGCGCTCGAGGGCAGCCCCGACCATACCAGGGCATTGGCTGGATCGAGCACGGGCATTGCCTACACGAACCCTCTCGAGCACGCGCACCCCGGCGTTGTCTATCCCCCGAACATTACGCCTGATCGCGAGACCGGGATCGGCGCCTGGAGCGATACAGAGATTGCCGAGGCAATCCGCGCCGGGATCGGCGAACATGGCGGTCGCCCGATCGTGGTCATGCCCTGGCAGGGTTATTCCCGGATGTCTGAAGAGGATATCGTGGCGCTGGTCAGTTACCTGCGCAGCGTCAAGCCAATCCGCAACAAGGTGCCGGAGGCCGTACTGCCCGGCACCCGCGCGCCGTCGCCTTACGTGCACTTCGGCGTTTATCGGAAACGCTAGGCAGAAGCGGCTACTGCCGACATGCGGCGGGCAACGATTCTGTCAGCTGCCAGCGCGGCGCGCGGTGGCTCGCGTAATCGGCGGCATTTAAACGGCCGCCGCGATTCCTGAACCAGTCGGCAATCACGTCGCGGATCAGGCGTGGATCATCCTCGTAGACAAAGCCAGAAGCCGGCATCACCGGCGTCAGGATTCCGTCGCCGCTCGTGGCCAGAAAGTCATTGACCGCCACTCGCAAGCTGTCTTCGTTTTCGATACGCCGGCCGTTTGCGAGGTGCAACCGGATATCGAGCTTGCCCTCAGTGCAGCCGGCCTCGACCCGCATACCGGAAAAGCCGGGTCGCCGATCGCCGGCAAAGATACTCGCCTCGATAATCCGGCGTACCTCTGCACCGGAGAGAACGAGTATCACGACGCGGTTATCGAAGGGAAACATCTCGTAGACGTTGCCATAGAGCAGTCTGCCGTCCGGCAGATTTGCCCGCAGTCCGCCCGAGACATTCAGAACCGCAATATCGACATCGAGCGACTCGCGCAGGACATCCGTAACCAGGTTGCCGAGCGTCGACTCCGGGTTGTTTTCGAGAGTGAAGGCCGTTTCGAGCTCGACACCGAGCCATTCGCCTCTGCTCGCGGCTACGGCCCCCAATGCACGTTCGGCAACGGCCTCGACCTCGAAAGTCGGCAGCACCGGCCGGCCCTCGTAGCGCGCTCGTTCGATCCCGGGCGCAGGCTCACTGACCCAGGCGCAGTCGCCAGCTGCCGAATAAAACGGGCATATCGGCTGCGGACGATGCACGTTGATGTCTTCCACCCGGCCCGTGGCGAGGTCGATCCGGAAATCGGCGCGACCGAACACACGACCGTAAGAAAGCCCGATTGTCACGACGGTGCCGTTGATTACATGGGCCACGGCATGGCCTTCGTGGCCGCCGACTATGTGGTCGATGAGACCGCGAGGCAGCGAGTTAGCAACTGCGAGGATTTCGCCTGACAGGTCGCAGGACGAAAGATCGCGCGGATCGTCATATTCGGTGCACCGGCCGCCGGCGTGTGCAGTGACGATGACGAGCATTGCGCCTTGTTCGCGCAAGGCACTTGCTTCCCGAATGATGGTTTCAGTAAGCGGCGCGATCCGCAGCCCGCTGACATTTGCCAGGATCGTCGTCGCGGGCGTACTTTTCGTCAGGATGCCGACGATGCCGATCTTGACGCCAGCGACTTCCACGATAGTCGACGGTCTGACATTCTCCCAATCGACCACACGGCCAGTGGATTCATCGATTAGATTGGCCGCGAGCAGCGGGAATTTTGCCTCTTTGGCGCGGCGCTTGAGATTGCCACGCGGGTCGTCGCCCGGTTCGGAGGGCACTGCTGCGGGACCGGCAGGACCGAAGTCGAATTCGTGGTTGCCAATGGCTGCGGCCGCGTAGCCGAGCGCATTGAAAGCCTCGACCATGAGCGCGCCCTCATTGATGTTCGACTCGAGCGTGCCCTGCCACATGTCGCCGCCGTCGACGAGCAACACGCCACCGTCCGCCGCGCGCGCTTGCCGAAGATTCTCGACGTAGCCCGAAAAGGTCGTCATCCCGCCGCGGCCTCGAGCCGCGAGGAATTGGCCGTGGACGTCATTCGTGCCGATCACAGAAATGACGATCTGGTCTTTCCCGGGCTCTGCGATGTTGCGTTCGACGGTACAAGCAGCATAAAAAACGACTAGCATTGCCAGGCAAACTAGCCTATAGAACCTGACTGTCCTCATCCTCTGCTCTCGGCAGGCCAAAAAAGGTGGGTATATTAAATGGCAATGAGCAATAAAGCGCCACTAATCTCGATTGGTCCCCGCGTTCGCAAGTCACCGTTTTTCGACGCGACACTGCGTGCCGGAGCGACGGCGTTCACGATATACAACCAGACTTACATGCCGGCAGCGTACCGGGATAACGTGGCCGACTACTGGAGCCTCGTGCGGGACGTTACGCTCTGGGACGTGACCTGCCAGCGGCAGATCGAAATCACGGGCAAGGATGCTTTTCGCTTCATTCAGTACCTGACTCCCCGCGACATGTCCAGGTGTGCGGTGGGCCAATGCCTGTACATGGTCTTGACGAACGCGGCCGGGGGCATCATCAACGACGCCGTGCTGCTGCGCATCGAGACTGATTGCTTCTGGTTGTCGCCGGGCGATGGCGACACGCTGTGGTGGGTGATGGGTGTTGCCGTCAATGCCGGCATGGACGTCAACGTGATCGAACCCGATGTCTCTCCCTTGCAGCTGCAGGGGCCGAAGTCCCCGCTCGTCGCAAGGGACCTGTTCGGCGACTGGGCATTGGAGCTCAAATACTACTGGGCCCGGGAAGCGACGCTCGACGGCATACCGCTGGTCGTTTCACGCACGGGCTGGAGCGGAGAGCTCGGTTACGAGATCTATCTGCGCGACGGACGACACGGCGAAGAGTTGTGGGATCGCATCATGGCAGCGGGTGCCCCGTACGCCATCGTTCCTGCAGCCCCGTCGACCATTCGCAGTATCGAGGGGGGCTTGCTGTCCTATCGTTCGGATATCACCTTCGACGACAACCCTTTCACGATCGGCATGGATCGCTTCGTCGATCTCGATCAGCCCGAGCCCTTCATCGGGCAGGATGCGTTGCGCCGAATCAAGCAAGAGGGGCCGCGCCGCCGGCTTATCGGCGTCGAGATCGACGGCGATGCGCTGCCGAGCCCGAATGAGGAATTCTGGATACTCTCTCGTGACGGGCAGCAGGTCGGCCACGTGACGCGCTGCTGTCATTCGCCGCGGCTCGGCAAGAACATCGGTTGGGCGAACGTTCCGGCCGAGCTTGCCCGTCAGGGGACGCGTTTTGCCCTCGCCGCTCGGGACGGCGAGCGCTTGGCAACAGTCTGTAATGCGCCCTGGTTCAAACCGGAGATCAGGATTCCGGAGGAGTTCAGGCGCTAGGACGTTTTCACCCGCCGAAGTCGCTTACCTCGAAGCCTGCGAGGGCACTGCTTCCGGTGGTGATCGAAAGGGCCAGCGACTGCGTCTCGGGCAACACATGTTGCACGTAGAATTCGGCCAGTTTCCGCTTGGTCGCATAAAAGGCCCCATCCTGGCTGCGGCTTGCCGCGGCCAGCTGCACCCAGAGGCTCGCGATGAGGGTCAACGCGAACAGCCGAAGGTACGGCGTTGCCGCACCGTGAGCTGCCGCCGGGTCCGACTCGAGGTGCTCACGCATCCACCGCGTCGTCGCGGTCAATTGCTCGAGCGCGGCCTGGACGGGCACGATCACTTCAGCGAGCTTGCCGTCGAACTCGAGCTCTGCGATGGTGGATCGCTGCTCGGCAAGAAAACGGTCGGCGAATTCGCCCGCCGGGCCGGTCAGCTTGCGCGCGAGAAGATCGAGAGCCTGCACTTCGTTCGTGCCCTCGTAGATCTGCGTGATCCGGCAGTCGCGCGCGAGTTGTTCCATGCCGTGGTCCCACACGTAGCCGTGTCCGCCGTATACCTGCTGTGCGGACAGCGTGCTTTCCATGCCGAGATCGGAGCCAAAAGCCTTGATGATCGGAGTCAGCAGCGCGACGGTAGCCGCGGCCGCGGCTCGCGCCTCGGCATCCGTTGCGCGCTCCATGACGTCGACATTCACGGCAGCAAGTACGGCCAGCGCCCGTGCGCCTTCCACCTGCGAGCGTATCTGCAACAGACGCCGTTTGATCTCGGGCTGGTAGATGATCGGGTCGGCAGCCTTACCCGGATCCGGTCGCGGTCCGGGTGCCTTGCTTTGCCGGCGGTCCTTCGCGTAGGCCAATGCATTCTGGTAGGCAATATCGGCAAGTCCGAGACCTTGAATACCGACCGTCAGCCTCTCGGTATTCATCATCTTGAACATCGCAGCCAGCCCGCGGTTTTCCTCGCCGATGAGATGGCCCCATNNCCCATGCATTATCGAAGTTCAACGCACAGGTCGCCGAGCCGCGGATACCCATTTTGTGTTCGACCGATGCGGTCGTCACGCCATTGCGCGGTCCTATCGAGCCGTCCTCTTCGACAAGGTACTTGGGCACGAGGAACAGGCTGATGCCGCGGGTACCCGCGGGAGCGCCCTCGATACGGGCAATCACGAGATGCAGGATGTTGTCGGTCAGGTCATGATCGCCCGAGGTGATGAAGATCTTGGCGCCGCTGATGCGGTAGCTGCCGTCCCCGGTCAATACGGCTTTCGTCGTCAGCAGGCCGAGATCGGTGCCGCAGTGCGGTTCGGTCAGGCACATCGTGCCTGACCACCGGCCTTCGACCAGTTTCGGCAGGTAACGGGCCCGGATCTCCTCGCTCGCCGTCGTGTCGAGTAAATGGTAGGCGGCGTGACTGAGTTCGGCGTACAGCTTGAAAGACAGATTGGTCGCGCCGAGCATTTCGTCAAGCAAATGGGTCAGGGTCTTCGGCAGGCCCTGGCCGCCGTGCTCGGGATTCGCATCGATCCCACTCCAGCCGCTATCGATGAAACGCTCATAGGCCTGCTTGAAGCCGGGCGCAGTTGTCACTTCGCCGTCGCTCAGCGTGATGCCGTGCTCATCGCCGACGGGATTGATCGGCAGCAACTCGGTGACGCAGAACTTGGCCGCCTCCTCGAGCACGGCCTCGAAGAGGTCGGCGTCGAAATCCTCGAAACCCGAAAGGGCTGTCAGGCGCTCGAGCCCTAGCCATTCGAGAACCAGAAAGCGCATGTCGGCGATTGGGGCGTCGTAAATCATCGATTCGATCAGTTTCGCAAAGGCTTGCCGTGTTCAAGCATGTGCTCGATCCGGGCACGCGTTTGCTCCGTTTGTGCAAGCGCCAGGAACGCCTGCCGCTCCAGTGTGCAAAGCTCATTTTCCGACAGCTGCTCGCCGGCGGCAATGTCGCCTCCGGTCACGATCATGGCAATTTGGGCACCGGTCGTGACATCGTGCGGCATAAGCTGGCCGCGCTCGCGGGCTTCTTCCAGCCAGGCGCACATCTCGGCGTAAACGCTCCGTCCGGGCATCGGTAATGGCGGTCGTTGCACTGGCGCATAGACGCTGCGCAGTTCGCCGATCGCCTGCACGGCAGCGCTCAACAGCCGATCCCGATTCATGACGTACTCGTCGATCCCCGGCCGGTACATGGCCAGGGCCTCGGCTTCCAACGGTGATCTCGCCGTCTTGCCATAGCCGATGTTCTTGAATGCACTCCAGGCACCCTTGACGACGTCACCGTGGAAATCACTCAAGCGATGCAGCATCTCCTTGACTCCACCGCCCCCGGGCACGACGCCGACCAGCGATTCGACGAGGCCGGTGACCGAGTTGGCGTGGAAGACAGCTTTGTCAGCGTGCAGGACGACCTCGAAGCCGCCGCCCAGTGAGAGGCCCGAAGGAGCCGCGACGACCGGTACCGGCAGGTGTTTCATGGCGATCACGGTCTGCTGAAAGTGCTCGAGAAATGCGTCCAACCCCGACCAGTCGGCGCGAGCGATGAAGCCGAGCACGCTCTCGAGATTGACGCCGCAGGAGAAGTGCTGTGCATCATTGTGGATAATCAGGCCGGAAAGATGTTTGCCGGCATGCTTGACGGCGGCTGCGAGCAGTTGCATCGATTCACCGTCAAGCGTGTTGGCTTTGCTGTGGAACTCAACGAGACCGATGCCGTCTTCGAGTTTGAAGAAGCTTGCCCGGGCATTTTCTTCGAGCGGGGAGAGCGTTCGCCTTTTTTCGCTGAAGCGGATGACGCCCGGTGCGCGTTCGAGGTTTGTGAAACTGCCGTCGGCGAGCAGATACCGAAGGCGGTGTCCCTTGACGCTGTAAAAGGTCTCGCCCGCAGCGGCCCGGAGGAACCGCGGCACGGAGCGCCCGTCCTGTTCGAGCCGGGCGATGAAGCGGTCGACCCCGATTGCATCGATCATCTCGAATGGGCCTTTGAGCCAGTTGAAGCCGAGCTTCATTGCATCATCGATAGCAACGAGCGAGGGACTGACGTCGGGCACGAGTTTCGCCGCGTAGCACAGCGTGCGCGCAAGGATCTCCCAGGCATAGCGCCCGTATTTGTCCTGCGCCTCGATAAGGCGCGTGAAGTCGCCGCTCGCCTCGGCCTCGATCGCGACCGCAGGTTTTACGGGCGCAAAAGCCCGGTATTCCCCGGTGAGCAGATCGAGACTCTCCCGGCCCTGCTCGCTCCTGCGGTAAAAACCGCCGGAATCACTCTTGTTACCGATCTGTCCCTCTTCAATCATGCGGACCATCAGCGGCATTTCGGCAGCGACGGCATGGAATTCGTCCTCGGCCGGCAGGATCGAGACGAGGCTTTTTGCGACATCGCTCATCAGGTCGATGCCGATGAGGTCGTAAAGTCCAAACACGCCCGTCTTCGGGATACCGAGCGGCCGGCCGAAAATGGCATCCGCTTCCTCGATGCTCAGGTCCAGGCGAAATGCCTCGTGCAACGCCGTTTGGATGGCGAAGACGCCGACCCGGTTACCGAGGAACCCGGGCGTGTCGTTGCACACGACGATTCCCTTGCCCATGCGCGTGTCGTTGAACCGCTCGAGACAGTCCATGACATCTGTCCGGGTGTCCGTACCGCGCACGAGTTCGAGCAGGCGCATGTAGCGCACCGGGTTGAAAAAATGCGTGATTGCAAACTCGGCACGGAAAGACGCCGGCATCTCCTCGACCAGCAGGGATATCGGGATCGTCGAGGTGTTTGATGAGACGATCGAGCCGGGCCTGCGCAACGCATCAATCTGCCGGTAAAGCGAGCGTTTGACGTCGAGTTTTTCGACGACCGCTTCGGCTATCCAATCGCGGTCCCCGAGACGCTCCATGTCATCCTCGATATTGCCGATGGCAATGCGCTCGACGAGATCCCGATGCAGCAGCCCTGGCTGATCATCGTCGAGCAGCCGCTCGAGTGCGCGCCGCGCGATGGCATTGCGATCGTCGCCGTCTGCCGGTATGTCGAGCAGCAAGACATCGACACCGGCATTGGCGAGCTGCCCGGCGATCCCGAGGCCCATGGTTCCGGCCCCGATTACGGCCGCGGTTTTGATCTCGTACATGGACTCGCCTTACCCGGGGGGGTTGTGTTTGAAAATGAAGTCCCTGAGTAAGCGACGGCAGCGGTCGGGCGCCTCCTGCGGCACCATGTGGCCGCTGTCGGCAATTGTCGTGACCTCGGGGTCGTGCAGATGGGTCACGAGCTCGGCGGTCGCCGCGGCCGGAGCCATGCGGTCCATGCCGGCGATGATGACCTGTGTTGGCGCCGTTATCGCTGCCGCCGCTTTGCGGCCGTTGCCGTAAGCGTTGCAGGCTCTGAGATCCGTCGCGAGCGCGCCCGGCACGTTGCCGCGCATGACCTTTTTCCCCCCGGCAAGCATCGAGTTACCCGGGATCGGTCCCTGGTGCAGCTGGCCGGCGCCACCAAAACCCCAGCCGAGCATCATCCTGATGGCAGCTTCCGGGTCGTTCTCTGCCGCCTCGATGAGCGCCTTGTTGACCGGTGTGGCGAGGCCGCTGGCAATCAACGAAACAGAACGAACCTCCGCCGGGTAGCGCGAGGCGAACTCAAGCGCATTCAGGCAACCCTGCGAGTGAGCGACGATCGAGAGCCGCTTCGCGCCGAGCGCTTCCACGAGCGCGTTGAGCCAGTCGCCGATAGCTTCTATCGACGCGAGCGGCGGGCCTTCGGAATGCGTGTGCCCGGGGAGATCTGGCACCAGTGCCGCATACCCGCGAAAGGCAAAGAAACGCGAATGCAGGCCCCAGAATGTATGGTCGAGGCCGCTGCCGTGGAGGAACATGACGGCGGGCTTCGATGCGTCGAAGGCCTTGCCGCCTGTCGATGCGAACACCCGTTTGCCGTTGACGTCGCAATACATGTTGTGACCTAAGCGAGTTTCCGAGCGGCACGGAATCCGTTTTCGAAATCGGCCTTGATATCGGCAATGTCCTCGAGACCGATGGAAAGGCGGATCATGTCTTCCGTGATGCCCGCTGCCTGCAGTGCATCGGCGTCTATCCGGGAATGGGTTGTCGTTGCGGGATGAATTATCAGTGTCTTGGCATCACCGACGTTGGCGAGGTGCGAGGCCAGCTCGACATTTTCGATGAATGCCTTGCCGGCTTCGCGGCCACCTTTGACGCCGAAACTGATGATCGATCCCGCGCCTTTGGGCAGGTATTTCTTCGCCAGCGCGTGGCTCGAATGCGCGGGGAGATCCGGGTGATTGACCCAGGATACCTGCTCGTGCCCGCCAAGGTAGTCGAGCATGGCCGCCGTGTTGGCGAGATGCCTGTCCATCCGCAGTGACAGCGTCTCGATCCCCTGCAGCAGCAAGAACGCATTCATCGGGCTCAGTGATGGGCCGATGTCGCGCATGGCCTCGGCCCGGATGCGTGTTGCAAAAGCACTAGGTCCGAACTCCTCCCAGAGATTGATGCCCTGAAACGGAGCATAGGGCTCGGTGATCGTCGGATACTTGTCACTCGCACCCCAGTCGAAATTCCCACCGTCCACGACTACGCCGCCAATGGCGACGCCGTGACCGCCCATCCATTTCGTCACCGAGTGCACTGTCATGTTGGCGCCATAATCGAGGCAGCGGCAAAGATACGGCGTGTTGAACGTGGCATCGACCATGAACGGCACATGGTGGTCCGCGCCAATCTTCGCGATAGCCTCGAGATCGAGAATATCTAGCCCCGGGTTGCCGATCAGTTCACCGTAGATCAGCTTGGTGTTGTCCTTGATGGCGCCGGCAAAGCCCGCCGTGTCGGTCGGGTCGACGAAGGTCGCCGTGATGCCGAAGCGCGGCAGGGTGTTTTTCATCAGGCTGATGTTGCCGCCGTACATCTGTGTCGACGCCACGATGTGATCGCCCTGGCCGAGGATCGCGGTTATCGCACAATACGTGGCCGCCATCCCCGAGGCGGTACAGACCGCAGCGGATCCGCCTTCGAGGGCGGCGATGCGCTGCTCGAGCACGCCCACCGTCGGATTCGTGATGCGCGTATAGGCATGGCCACCGCGCTCGAGGTTGAACACGGACGAGGCGGTGTCGGTGTCTGGGAAGACGTACGACGTCGTCTGGTAAATCGGCGCGGCGCGCGCGCCGAAGACCGGGTCGATCGTCTGCCCTGCATGCAGGCTCAGTGTGTCGAAGTTCAGGAATCGTGACATCGGCTCGTCTCTCTCAGCCTGATCCGGGCTCAGACTTTGCCGAGGGCATCATCGAGCGCATCGATCAGGTCCTGCGTGTCCTCGAGTCCGACCGATGCGCGCACGAGGCCATCGATGATGCCTACCCGGGCACGTTCCTCCGGTTCGACGTCGGCGTGCGTCATCGTGACCGGGTGGGTGATCAGTGATTCGACTGAGCCGAGGTTTTCGGCAAGCGACCACAGATCGATGTTGTCCATGAGCTTTTTGCCGGCCGCAACGCCGCCTTTGACTTCGAACCACAGCATCGCCCCGAAGCCTGTGGCCTGGCGTTTTGCGAGTTCGTGCTGCGGAAAAGACTCGAGACCCGGATACCGTACCTGCTCGACCCGGGGATGCGACTCGAGAAAGCGGGCGATGGCCATCGCGTTGTCCGACTGGGCATCCATGCGCACCGACAGCGTCTTGCAGCCCTGCAGCGTCAGCCAGGCCACCTGCGGCGACATGATCGTGCCCGTGCTGTTCTGGATGAAGCGCACGGCCTCTGCATGTTCCTCGGTTTTACTGATGACAGCGCCGCCAACGGTTGCGTTGTGGCCGTCCATGTACTTGGTTGTGCTGTGGATCGAGATGTCTGCGCCGAGTTCGAGTGGTAACTGGTAATAAGGCGTCAAAAAGGTGTTGTCCACGGCATGCACGGCACCAGCCTCGCCGGCTATCGCCGAAATGGCGGCGATATCGGAACATTTCATCGTCGGGTTGGCCGGCGTTTCGGTAAGGATCATCCGCGTGTTATCGCGCACGGCTGCCGCAACGTTGTCCGGGTCGGCGGTGTCGGCGAAGGTGTAGTCGATGCCGAAGCGGCTCAGGATCTTGGTGCTGAGGCGATACGTGCCGCCATAGGCAACATCGGAGACAATGGCGTGCGCGCCGGCCTCGAGGAATGCGAGCATCGTTGCGAGTACCGCACTCATGCCAGTGCCGAAACAGGCACAGTCGATCCCGCCCTCGAGATCGGCAAGTTTGAGTTCGAGCGCATTGACTGTCGGGTTTCCCGAGCGTGAGTAGGTGAATCCCTTGCTCAGGTATTCATCGACCGAAGGTTGCACGTAGGTCGTCGACTGGTAGATCGGCGTGAGGATCGAACCGGTCGTCGGATCCGGCGTGACGCCGGCATGGATCTGGCGTGTGCGAAAGCCCATGGAGAATTCCTTTTTTATGCGTCGCGTAATTGTAACGGGTCGTCAGCATCGACGCCCGGCATGAACTGCTGTTTGCGATCCAGATTGGTCAGCTGGTAGACGAGACCGAGCCAGTTGTTCACGATCGCCTTGCCGGTATCGCCCCAGGTATTGTCGACGTGGGGCAGCAGAGCTGCTTCCGGAAATTCGGGCGCGACGGAGCCCCGACGGCGAGCTTCGATTACTGCCTCGATGTGCGCCGTGGCGATGCGGGCGCCCTCCTGCGACAGGTAGTTGTCGGGGAGACGCGGCTCTGACTCCCGCTCACCGGCAAGGTAGCGATTCACCTCGCGCTTGCACTCCTTGAGCAGGCTGACCCGCGAGTACTCCGGATGGCCCTGGAAGTAGACGGCACGAAAGCGGTCGGGGCTCACGGCGAGGTGCACGCCAACCTCGGCGCTCTCGACAAGCACCTGTAGGCCTTTTGCTTCCATTTGTTCGCGGGAAATGTCGTTGTAGCGGGAGTGCGGCGCATCGAAACGGGTATTGACGTCGCGTAGCAGCGGGTGTTCGGCGTGCACGAGCTTATGGCTGTAAACGCCCCAGATCTTTTTGGGCCGACGCTGCCTGTCGATACCGTGGTAATGCTTGATCAATGCGTGCGTTGCAAGGCAGGAGCAAAAAATCGACGCCACGTTGTCCTTGGCCCATTCGACGACCTCGATCAGCGGTTCCCAGAAAGGCTCTTTGTTTAGTGCCGGGTCGGTCACGNNGCCCCTCGGCGGCAAGATCTTTGAAGTCGAAGTAGTACTTGGCGACATGTTCCGCCGCGCGTTCGCCGCGACCAAGCTCTGCGAGCGAGAACGGATAGACATAGAACTGGGCGATCGGATTGCTCGCCCCGACGAGGCGGATGAACTGGCGCTCGGTCGCGGCCAGTGCCGCATCGGGCATCATGTTCAGCAAGCCGATGTGCAGCTCGCGGATATCCTGGTGCCGAGCCCGCTCGAGTGACAGCACGACTTCGCCGCGCTCTTCCAGAACGCGAAATGTCGGCAAATCATTGTGAGCGACGAGTGGCATGGTCAGGTTTCGATTTTGGCTGCGCCGAGCAATACATTAACAACATTCGTGCCGATCTTGTCAGTTGCGTAGCCGCCTTCGAGTACGAATAACATCGGTATGCCAAGGGCTGCAATCCGTGAACCGACTTCGCTGTAGTCATCACTTTGCAGCCGAAACTGCGAAATCGGATCGTCGATAAACGTATCGACACCCAACGATATGACGATGGCGTCCGGCAAAAATTCACCTATTCGCTCGAGGGCAGCGCCGAGCGCGCCGAACCACGTGGCCGCNNTGGCCGCGTCGCTCTGCAAGCGAAGCGGAAGGTTGAGATTGAAGCCGTCACCGGCACCCTCGCCACGCTCGTCGGCGTAGCCGAGGAAAAACGGGTATTCCTGTTGCGGGTGGCCGTGAATGGAGGCGAACAGGACGTCGCTGCGCGCATAGAAGATTGACTGCGTGCCGTTGCCGTGATGGTAATCGATATCGAGAATCGCGACGCGTTCGGCGCCGCCGTCGATGAGGTATTGTGCGGCGATCGCAGCATTGTTCAGGAAACAATAGCCGCCGAGGTAGTCAGCAGCGGCATGGTGGCCCGGCGGGCGGCACAGCGAAAAGACCTGGTGTTCACCGTCGAGGAGCATCTTGGCGCCGGTCAATGCGACCTTGGCAGCGGTTGTTGCGGCGCGCCAGGTGCCGGCCGTAATCGGTGTGCCTGCATCGAACGAGTAGTAAGACAGCTTGCCGTCGATGTGTTCGGGCTCGATCGGCCGCATGCCGCGAACACACCAGTTGAGCGGCAAGGCGTCGCCCTCCCGACCCGAATTGCACCACTGATCCCAGGCGGTGCGAAGGAATTCGAGGTACCGGCCGTCGTGGACACGCGCCAGCGGTTCATCGCCGAATTCTTGCGGTGCTTCGATCGGTCCCAGATCGGCCCGCTCGACGGCGGCGTGGACGAGAGTTGCCCGTTCGGGACTCTCGAAGCAGGGCAAGAGCTTGCCTTCGGAGAGTTCGAAGCTGCCTCGGTGCAGCCCATGATCCTCGCTGTAGATTGTGCGCATGAGGGTTTCCCATCGTTGCCGGGTCAGGCCGGGAACCGAAACGTGATCGCGGTCACGGCAAATGCGGCTGCTCGACCGTAAGCTGACAGTCTGACGAGGAGGGCTATGATATGTCTAGTCGAAAGATCGTCTTACTGAGCCTTTTGGCCATCATCGGGTTTTCGACCCCGGCATTTGCGGGCAAGGTCGGTATCGAGGTCGTGTTCTCGGATCGCGAGGTCGATATCATTCGCGCTTACTACCGCGATCACGCGTCGGTAGAGCGGCCGAAAAAGGCCAAGGGCCGCGGCCACAAGTCATTGCCGCCGGGAATCGCCAAGAATCTCCAGCGGGGCAAACCGCTGCCGCCGGGAATCGCCAAACAGGTGCTGCCGAGCAGGCTTATCGATCTGCTCGGTCCGCCGCCGCGCGGTTTCGAACGCATCGAGATGGCCGGCAAAATCCTGCTCGTCGAAGTGGCCACGCAGATCGTCCACGACGTGCTCGAGGACCTGATTCTGGGTTGACCGACGCCGGCTCGACGTGTCGGGTAAAATCCCGCCATGTTCCGGCATCTTCACATCGTCGCCTGCTCGCCGCGCAGCGGCACGACGCTTTTGCACGAAGCCATGGTCACCTGCTTTCGGACCGACAGGCACTACGATCACGAGATGCGTTTCAACCTGGTGTCGGCCCGAGACGGCGAGACGCTGATCACCAAGCGGCCCAAGGACATCATGTACATGCCGGCCGTGATCGACGACCCCGGTATCTTCGTCATTTACCTGCTGCGCGATCCCAGAGATGTCATCGTCAGCCGGCACGGCAAGGACCGCGGTCGGTATTATTCCAACATCCGGCTCTGGCGGGAGCTGCATGCTTGCGCAAAGTCGCTGTACGGTCATAAACGCTTTCTCGAGCTGAAATACGAGGAATTCGTTACCGCCCCCGACGCGGCGCAGCAGAAAATTGCCGAGCGTTTCGAGTGGCTCGAACCATTACACCGGTTCTCGGCCTACCACGAGCACGCGCGAGTGTCCGAAAAATCGGAGCTCGCCATGCATAGCGTGCGGCCGATCGCGCCGACGAGCATCGGAATCTGGAAACAGCATCCCGAGCGCGTCAAGGGCCAACAGCTGCAACATGGCTCGCTAACACCCGATCTGATCGATTGCGGCTATGAGACCTCGGACGATTGGGAACGGGTGCTCGACAACGTCGAGCCCGATCTGTCTCGCAGCCGATACCCCGAGACCGTATACTTTTGGACACGTATCTCGCAGCGTATCGATGCAGCGCGCAAAGTACGCCAGTACCGGCGGCTCTGCGCATCCGCCTGCGCCTGACGGAGTCGCAATGTCAGCCTTCAACGAACGGGCCATCAGTCTGTTTTATCGCCTCGCGGTGTCCGGCATGCTGCCCGTTGCCTGGTTTCGCGACATCGATCCGGGCACGGTCGAAAAGACTCGCAGAACGGGCAGGCTCAGGCTGGAGATCGTCAGTCACTGCTATCGCTACGGACACTTTTTGACGTACCAGCTCAGTTCACTGGTCAATCACCGGACCGACAAGTTCGACATCACGATGACCGTTTTCCACGCCCCCGACGATGAGGCAGTCGCGCCCGTTCTCGACTATTTCGGGCGCATGGAGGTTCCCGGCGTGCACTGGAACTGGCAGGCGTTGCCGCGCGAGCGCCTTTTCAGGCGCAGCATCGGCAGAAATCTTGCGGCCAAGACCACGAGTGCCGATTGGATCTGGTTTACCGATGCGGACATTATTTTTCACGAGAGCTGTCTCGATATGCTCGCCGACCTGCTCCAAGGCCGCGACGACCCCCTCGTGCATCCGCGTATCGGCCTCGGCACGGAGCTCCTGCCCGACGATCACGAGATCCTGGAGAAAGGTCGCTCAGGTCCCAACGTGCTCGAAATACCGCTCGACATGTTCAAACCGTATGGTGGTCCCCGCAGGAAGGCAAAAGGTCCGCACCAGATTACGCACGGTGACATTGCGCGTGCCTGTGGTTATTGCGACTCGATCGCGTACTACCAGAAGCCGGCCGCGCGCTGGATGAAAACCTATGAGGATCGCGCTTTCCGCTGGTTGATCGGCACCCACGGAACGCCCCTCGATATCCCGAACGTCTGCCAGATACGCCACATCGTCAAGGGTCGCTACCAGAAGGACTCGCCGCTGACGCGGGTGCGGAAATTTATCCGCAAGAGCCAGGACCGATGATCGTCAGTCATGCGCGTAAGTTCATCTTCGTCAAGACCCGCAAGACATCGGGCACGAGCATGGAGATCAGCCTGAGCCAGGTTTGCGGTCCAGACGACATCATTACGCCGGTTTCTTTTCAGGACGAGCTCGTGCGGCTCGATCTCGGCGGGCGTCTGCCACAGAACTATGGCGGCCGCGGTGAAGCACGCTACCGGGACATGATTCGCGCGAGGAAACTGAAGTTGCTGCGCGCGAGGCGCCGTGGTCGTTTCTATAATCACATGCCGGCAATCGCCATCCGAGAGCATGTCGGCGAAGACGTCTGGCGTGACTATTTCACTTTCTCTATCGAACGCCATCCCTACGAGAAAGTCGTCTCGCACATCTATTTTCACGCGCGTGACAAGGGGCACTGGAGCTTCGAGAGGGAGCTCGAGCGAGTGCTGAAGAAGGGCTATTACATCAGCTACCCGATCTACTCCGATGGCGAGACGCCGATCGTCGATTTCATCGTCAACTTCGAACGCATGCAGGAAGACCTCGCCATACTGAGTGAAAAACTCGGCTACGACGTAGCCGCGCATTACCCGAAGACCAAACACACGTTCCGGGCGGAGCACAGACCGGCTCGGGAACTCCTCAGTGGCACCGTCAAAGACCGGATATACGAGAGCTGTCGCGTCGAATTCGAGGCGCTCGGCTTCGAGCGCTAGCGCGACCGGGCTCGAAGCACGAGCCGCAACGCACGGCTCAGAGCTTGCGGATCCAGTTCTTTAATTTGCGGGATAGACTTGCTCTGTTTGCGTGCGGGAAAGGTTCGTTTGGCACGTCGTGGCCGAGGAAAGCACACAGCCGGTCCCAGCTTGCATCCTCCGGGAAGTCGACAATCAGCAAATCGTCGGGACGGCCCTTGAAGTAGTCGAGCACCTCGCGGTTGTGGCGCTCAAAGCGCTCGACGTAGACGTTTTCATTGCCTTGCGGGCAGCCCGCCTGCTCGCCATAGATCCAGCGTCGCATCGGCGTTTCAGTCGTTGCAAAGTCCTTTACCTGGCTTCGTATCCAGTCCGCGGCCGGGCGCCTCGTCAGAATGAATTTGCTGCCGGGATACCAGGAGTCGAGCTCTTTAAAAAGAATCGGCCACGGGTTGTCTTCGAAGGCGTCGAACTCCGCGGCTATTTCGCGCGCCAGCGTGTAGACCTTGTCAGCGATGTCCGGGTCTTTGGTGCCGAAAGATCCCGACACCCGGTAGCCGAGCCTCTTCAGGGCGATTTCGAGGCTCGTCGTTCCGGTCTTGTGAAAACCGATGCAGAAAACTTTGTTAGGCATGGGAGCCCGAGAGTCTCATGGTCGCAGCTGCAAATAAATCCCTGGCCGGAATGTGCGGCGGGTTGTGGAGGCAAAAAGCGGCGGCAAGCCGCTCAGAGCAACCGGTCGCAGACGATCAATACCCAGACCAGCCCGCACAAGACGAGGCTCACAAAAACGGCGGCGGAGCCGGCATCCTTGGCGCGCTTCGACATTTCGTGCGGCTCGCTGCCGTGCCGGTCGACCGTGGCCTCGATGGCTGAATTGAGCAGTTCGGTCAGCAGGACCAGCAGGCAGGAGCCAAATAGAGCCGCGTACTCAACCGCTGAGCGACCCAGCCAGACACCTGCCGGGAAGAGCAGTACGAACAGCAAAACCTCCTGGCGGAACGCCGCCTCGTGCCGCCAGGTTTGCCCGAGACCCTGGCAGGAGAAAATCGTCGCCCGGTAGATACGGCGGAGGCCGTGATTGTCACTTTTTTCCATGATCAGAAACCTGCTGGAGGACCGCGCGTGGCTCGTGTGCCCATGCCTCGTTGCTGCAGCGGGGCAGTGAGGAATCATAGGGCTCAGGCGGCGGATCAGCAAATAGTTAATATATGAAAGATAAAGATATGAAATAATAAACCAATGGCGATCGACCAATTCAGCCGTTCCATGCCGATGACCCTGTACCGCGCACTCGATGTCGTCCTGCCTCGATTTCGGGCGCTGTTCAAGGAGTTCGGCATTACCGAGCAGCAGTGGCGGGTGCTGCGCGTTCTCTGGGATACGGACCGGATTGCGATTGGCGAACTCGGGGAGCTCGCCTTGATTCCGGCGCCGAGTCTTGTTGGTGTTGTCGATCGGCTAGAGGCAGCCGAACTCGTCATCCGTGAACGCAACGCAGCGGATCGACGGGTCGTCCACGTGCGGATGACGGCCGCCGGCAAAGAACGGCTCGAGCTGCTGCTGCCACGGGTGGCAACGGCCTATGCGGATCTCAAGCGGTCTGTCGACGGTCAGCTATGGGAAGGGGTGCTCGCAGGTCTCGAACAGATCATTGCCCGCCAGGCGGATACCTCCCATTGATCGTGCTGCTATCCCGAACGACGCGGCTGGCTGCAGCACCGAGCGTCCGGCATTGGCGGCGGCTCGCCGCTTGCGGATTGAAACCTATTGCGGATTCCGCTTAACTCCCGGCCTATGAGACAAACAAGCTTACATCTGGCTGTTGCCATCGCCGGACTGCTCGGCAGCGCGCTACTGGCTGGCCCGATTGCCTGGAGCCACGGCGGTGTCGTCGAGGAGGAAGATGCCTGCGTCATTCGGTTCAGCTATCTCAAGGCGCATTTCACGGTCTACCAGCCGAGGACGGAAGGTCACGAAGAGTACTGCGAGGATTTGCCTGGCGCGGCCGAGAGCGTGTTTGTCATGGAGTATCTGCACGACGAATTGGCTCGAGTGCCTATCGATTTCCGTATCATTCGGAACGTGACGGACAAAGGCCGATTCGCACGCCTTGCCGACGTCGAGGCGATCGAGGATATCGATGCACAGACGGTGTTCTACCGGGAACCGACGATCGAACCGGATGTCTTTACGGTAGTGCACGAATTCAAGGACGAGGGTAGCTACATCGGGATCGTCAACGTGTTTGCCGAGACCGAGGGCCGACGCCACGTTGCGGTATTCCCGTTCGATGTCGGTTTCACTGGTATCGGCTACTGGCCATGGGTCGTCACTGCGATCATTCTCGTCCAGCTACAGTACTTGTGGATGAGCGGGCACCTGAGTCGTTGGCGTCAGCGCCGTCGCAGCCGGGCACCCGAGTTGCAGGTTTTGAAAGGAGGATTGGATGAGGGCCGCTAATCGCCGTTGCTTAACCAGGATGCTTGCTGCCTGGCTGATAGTAGCCTCGGGCATGGCGTTTGCCGCGACCGATGAGATGCATTCAGCCGCGGGCGCATTTCGCGTCAGTTACGCGAGCAGCATCGATCCGATCGGCATCAATGAAATGCACGAGTGGACGCTGCATGTAGAAACCGCCGAAGGCGAGCCAGTTGAGGATGCTGAAATCGCGGTCGGTGGCGGCATGCCTGCTCACAATCACGGATTGCCGACCGCGCCGCGGGTAACTGAAAATCTCGGCGGTGGCGACTACCGTGTGCAGGGTCTGCGTTTCCATATGCGCGGCCAATGGCTAATCACTTTCGAGATTCGCGTAAGCGGGATCGAAGACACGGTTAAGTTCAAACTAAAGCTGTGATCGTCGACGTTTCGCGAAAAGGCGGCGCGCGGGCCGTCTTCCTGCTCTCTGCATGCCTAAGCATCGCGGGCTGTTCGCTGCGCGATGCGCCACCCGAGCCGTGGACGGCGGAACAGGTCCGCGAATTGCGGTCTCTGTGGATCGGCGAACTCGGCGCGGTGCCGAACGAGCCGACGAACGCCGTCGCTAACGACGCCGAGGCGGTGCGCCTGGGTTACCGGCTGTTTTTCGACACTCGCCTGAGCGGGAACGGCGGCGTGGCCTGTTCGAGCTGCCATCAGCCGGAGCGTCGGTTCACGGACGGCAATGCCAAGGCGATCGGTCTCGGTATGAGCAAACGGAACGCACCGAGTATCATCGCTACCGCCTATAGCCCCTGGCTTTACTGGGACGGACGCCGCGACAGCCTCTGGTCGCAGGCGCTGACGCCCATCGAGGATCCCAACGAGCACGGCACAGATCGGCAGCAGGTGGTCGAACTCGTGGCGACGGATCCGGTGTACAACCGCCAGTACGAGGTCGTATTCGGTGCGCCGGCCGATCTCTCGAGTCCCGATGCCATTACCCGAGGCTTCACCAATGTCGGTAAGGCCATTGCAGCGTATGAGCGGATCCTGCTGCCTGGCCCGTCGCGATTCGATCGATATGTCGAGGCGGTGCTTGCCGATAATGCCGAGCGGCAGGCTGAGCTCTTTTCAGCCGATGAAATCCGCGGGCTGCAACTTTTCATCGGCCGCGCGGCT
>JABAOE010002929.1_pt2 | contig 20373 bp, 20 predicted proteins | sample 7062141 | NCBI WGS metagenome assembly JABAOE01 (sample SAMN14538627, study PRJNA623070) | marine sediment metagenome | biome: marine biome [ENVO:00000428]; feature: marine pelagic biome [ENVO:01000023]; material: deep marine sediment [ENVO:00002113] | place: India: Gulf of Khambhat ... | reverse complement strand
ATCGCGCTCTGCGGCGGGTTCAGGATCGGCGTCGACAGCATGGAACCGAACACGCCGCCATTGGTAATCGTGAAAGTCCCGCCGGTCAGATCTTGCATGCTGATCGAGCCATCGCGGACCTTGCCGGCATACTCATTGATGCCTTTCTCGACGTCCGCGAAGCTCATGTGTTCAACGCTGCGGAGCACCGGCACCATCAGTCCGCGCTCGGAAGAAACGGCCACGCCGATGTCTACGTAGTCATGGTAAATGATGTCGTTGCCTTCGATCGACGCATTGACCGCCGGGAATTTCCTGAGCGCCTCGACGGCTGCTTTCGCGAAGAAAGACATGAATCCCAGGCGCACGCCGTGTTCTTTTTCGAATGACTCTTTGTGACGCTTGCGCAGCGAAATTACCTTGGTGAGATCGACCTCATTGAAAGTCGTCAGCATGGCCGCGGTGTGCTGTGCCTCTACCATGCGTTCGGCGATGCGCGCGCGCAGCCGCGTCATCGGTACCCGCTGTTCGTTGCGCGCACCCGCGACAGGCGCCACGGCCATGTCGATTTCCGGCGCCGGGTCGCCGGGCGTGACGTTTTCGTCACTATGACTTTTCAGGTAGTCGAGGACGTCGGATTTGGTGATCCGGCCATCTTTACCGGAGCCGATGATGATCGTCGCATCGAGATCGTGTTCGTCCAGCAAGCGGCGGACCGCCGGGCTCATCTTCGCGGCCGATGAAGGAGCTGCCGCCGGCTCGGCAGTTGCTGCGTCTTCCCTGGTGGGCGCCTGTTCGACCTCTGCGGTAGCAGTGGCAGCCTCACCTTCCTCGAGCAGCGCCAGGACGTCGCCCGCGGTAACGGTCTCCCCGTCAGCCACGCGAATTTCTGCAAGCGTGCCGGCAGCCGGCGCCGGCACTTCGAGCACGACCTTGTCGGTCTCGAGGTCGACGAGGTTTTCGTCCCGCGACACCGCTTCGCCGGGCTTTTTATGCCAGGCAACGAGGGTCGCGTCAGTGACCGACTCCGGAAGCTGCGGGACTGTGATTTCAATGGTCATTTGGATTTCCGTTTCGTCTTACGCGGCTTCGCCGATCTGCGTGCCTTGGTCTGCACATTCAAGGCGGCCTCGACGAGCGCTTGCTGCTGTTGAAGATGTAACTTGAATACGCCCGACGCCGGCGCCGCCGCGCCCGCTCGTCCGGCGTAATAAAGCTGTTGCTCGTCGCCCAGGGGTTCCTGCAGCCGATGGCGAATCTGGTACCAGGCGCCCTGGTTTTGCGGTTCCTCCTGGCACCAGACGACTTCGACGGCATGCGGATATTCAGCCAGCGCTGCAGCATAGTCGGAGATCGGAAAGGGATACAGTTGCTCGATACGCACAATCGCCGTATCGCTGACGTTGTGCACCTGGCGGCTCTCGACGAGGTCGTAGTAAACCTTGCCGCTGCAAAAAACGATTCTGCTGATCTCGTCCTTGTCGACAGGCGACGCGTCCGGGATCACCAGGTGGAATTTGCCGTCGGACAGTGCCGTCAGCGGCGATACCGAGAACTTGTGGCGCAACAGGCTTTTCGGCGTCATCACGATGAGCGGTTTGCGGAACGCACGCAGCATCTGGCGGCGAATCATGTGGAACATCTGTGCAGGCGTCGACGGCACGCAGACCTGCATGTTGTGCTCAGCGCACAATTGCAAAAAGCGCTCGAGTCGCGCGGAGGAGTGTTCCGGCCCCTGCCCTTCATAGCCGTGAGGCAGGAACAGTGTCAGGCCGCACAGTCGGCCCCATTTGGCCTCGCCGGAACTGATGAACTGGTCGATGACAACCTGGGCGCCGTTCGCGAAATCGCCGAACTGGCCCTCCCAGACGACCAGCGTTCGCGGCTCCGTGGTCGCGTAGCCGTATTCGAACGCCATCACGGCTTCCTCGGAGAGCAGCGAATCGATCACGCAGAACGCACCCGGGCGATCGGTGACGTGCGTCAGCGGAATGTATTCCTGGCGATTGGACTGATTGTGCAGCACGGCGTGCCGGTGGAAGAATGTGCCGCGGGCACTGTCCTGCCCGGTTACCCGGCAATCGAACCCCTGGTCGAGGAGCGACGCGTAGGCCATCGTCTCGGCAAATCCCCAGTCCATGTCGACTTCGCCGGCGGCCATCCGTGCGCGCTCGGCCATCACCCGCTGCACCCGTCCATGCAGCGCGAATCCCTGCGGCACTCTGCAGACCAGCTTGCCGAGCTCGGCTACTTTGGCCGGGCTGACGGCCGTATCGACGGCTTCATCCCAGGCGCCGTCCAGGTAAGGCGTCCAGTCGACCGTAAATTCGTTACCGATCATGCCGAGCGCCGACGCCGGCACCGGCTCGCCGCGGTCCAGCCGATCGCGATAGGCGTCCTGCAGTGCCGACACCTGCCCGTCTTCGACCAGGCCGGCCGCCTTCAGTCGCTCTGCATACAAGGCCCGCGTGGTCGGGTGCTTGCGGATCTGGCTGTACATGACGGGCTGCGTCGCGTTCGGTTCATCCGCCTCGTTGTGGCCGTGGCGCCGGTAACAGACAAGGTCGATCACGACGTCTTTCCTGAACTTCTGGCGGTACTCGAGCGCCAGTCGCGTGACGAAGATTGCGGCTTCCGGATCGTCACCGTTCACGTGAAAGACCGGCGCCTCGATCATCTTGGCGACGTCACTGCAATACGGCGTCGAGCGGGCATCAGACGGGCGACTCGTCGTGAATCCGATCTGGTTGTTGACGACGATGTGTATTGTGCCGCCGGTGCGTGAAGCCGTTCGTCTGCGACATCTGGAAGGTTTCCGGCACGACGCCCTGGCCGGAGAATGCGGCATCGCCGTGAATCAGCACCGGCACGACATCCTGTCGCTCGATATCCCCCCTGCGTTCTTGCCGGGCCCGCACGGAGCCCTCGACCACCGGGTTGACGATTTCGAGGTGCGAAGGGTTGAAGGCCAGCGCGATGTGCACGTTGCCGCCCTCGGTCTTCATGTCCGCCGAAAAACCCTTGTGATATTTGACGTCGCCCGAGCCTTTCATGTCGTCCGCGTCGACGTTGCCTTCAAACTCTTCGAACAATTCCTCCGGTGATTTGCCGAGCACGTTGACCAGCACGTTGATGCGCCCGCGATGGGCCATGCCTATGACCAGCTCCTTGATGCCTGCCTTGCCGCCCTGCTGGATCAGGTCATCGAGCATCGGTATCAGGCTCTCGCCACCCTCGAGCGAGAATCTTTTCTGGCCGACGAAGCGCGTGTGCAGGTAGCGTTCGATGCCCTCAGCCGCCGTCAGTTGGTCGAGCAGCCATTTGCGCTCGTCTTCCTGGAGTCCGTCGGAGACCATGCCGAGTTCGAAATGCTTGCGCAGCCAGAGTCGTTCGCGGGCACGCGACACATGCGCGAACTCGGCGCCGACCTTGCCGCAGTAGATCTTCTTCAATAACCCCAGGATGTCACGGAGCTTCATCCGCCGACCGTCCGTGCCGGCCAGTCCGCCGGTGACGAACTCGGTATCCATATCGGCCTCGGTCAGTCCGAGATAGTCGAGCTTGAGAACCCCGGGAACATGCCGCTCCGACAGTTTGAGCGGATCGAGATCGGCGATCTGGTGACCGCGCAGCGAATACACCTGGATCATCCTGGATACCGCCGCCTGCTTCTCGTTAGCGACCCGCGCGCCCTTGGCAGCGCTGACCGTGGCGGCGCCGTTGCCGCTGTCGCCGCGGGCAGCCTCGATCAGCCGTTTTCGGATCGGCGAATGCAGCACCTCGGTCTTGTCCGAGCCGAGCGTCCGGAAATAGCGACGCCAGCCGGCCGACACCGAATCGGGGTCGGCGATGTACTGCTCGTACATGGCCTCGACCGCGGCGGCATTGCTGCCGTAAAGCGGTGAAGTCGCATATTGCTCTTTGAGGGAACTGCTCATTGCGCCGCCTGGCGCCCCGCAGGGGCTCGATTTCCGGCCGAAGCTCAAAAAAAGGGGCGCTAGTTTATATCAAGCCCTGAGCGGAGGGAATGTGAATCGGCCGCTTACAAACGATTGATCAGGTTCACGAATTCGTAACAGATCAGCGTGGCATAAATGCTGAAAAATGCGGTCAGCAGCAAGCCCGTGCGTATGCGCTGGAAGAACATCGCCCGCGCCAGGAACACCAGGGCGAGGATGCCGAACCCGGTGAGGAGCATCTTGGTCACGGCGAAACTCGTCGTACCCCGCTCCATCATGGCCGCCATGAACGGATTGGCTTCATAAGCGCCGAGATCGATGAGTCGCAGGGTCATGAATGCATCCAGCGAACTCATCACCATGATGCTCGTGGCCAGGAAAAACAGCCAGGGATGGTGATGATCGGTGAAGACCGGCTCCACCTCGCCACCGCGGCGCGGTCCTTCCCTGCGGGAACGGGCAAAGCCGTAAACGACGGTTCTCCAGGAAAACATCCGCCGGTCATAAAGCATGCGGTTTTCCTGCTGGTACTCGAGCTCGCTCAATCGATCCCCCTGCGTCCTTTTTCGGTTGGACCCTTGTTATTTTTGGCTGGTTGCGACTAAAACGGAGCAAATCGCATGCCACGTCTCTATCTACCTGTTTTTCAGCGTTTTTTTAACCGGCCGAGACAGCGTGGCCGACGCATTTGTATAACTTTTCGACACCTCGGGCCGATCTTCTGCGTCGCACCATTGTAACCGTATGGATTGATTAGGGGCCCGAATCGACCATAATCGGCACATTCTCCGCCGACTCTGGGCACCGCCATGAAGGGCTACACGGCTGAATTGCCGAACGGCGAGGCAATTCACTACGTAGACAAGAAGCGCTATCTCTGGATGCTGTCAGTCCTGTTTCCGCTGCAGCCGTTCCTCGGCATCTGGCTGCACGCGGAGACCGGCAACGAGGCATGGTTGCTCCTCCCGCTGTTTATCGCTTACGTGATGAACCCGTTGCTCGACGCGTACTTCGGCGAGGATACGAACAATCCGCCCGAAGAAGTGGTCCTGCAGCTCGATCGCGATCGCTACTACCGCCTGCTGACCTATGCCGTCGTGCCGCTGCACTTTGTCTCGCTGATAGGCGCCGCCTGGTGGGCCGGCACGCAGTCGCTCAGCTGGTGGGCATTCGCAGGATTTGCGGCAGTGGCCGGCCTGACCAGCGGCCTCGGGATCAATACGGGGCATGAGCTGGGCCACAAGAAGTCGACGCTCGAGCGCACCCTCGCCAAGATCGTGCTCGCCGTGCCGGTCTACGGGCATTTCTGGATTGAACACAATCGCGGGCATCACCGTGACGTCTCGACGCCCGAGGATCCGGCAAGCGCCAGGATGGGCGAATCCATTTACAAGTTCGCAATCCGCGAAATCCCGGGCGCATTCAGGCGCGCATGGGCGATCGAAAAGGACCGCCTGGAACGGCGCGGCAAGTCGGCGTGGGATACCAACAACCAGATACTGCAGTCGATGGCGCTCGCGGCTGTCGTTCAGCTGGGCCTGCTGGTCGCGTTTGGCTGGAAAATGATCCCTTTCCTCGCCATCCACAATGCGCTCGCCTGGTGGCAGCTGACGAGTGCGAATTACGTCGAGCACTACGGCCTGTTGCGGCTCAAAGATGAAAATGGACGGTACGAACGATGCCAGCCGCACCACTCCTGGAACAGCAACCACGTTTTCTCGAATCTCGTGCTGTTCCACCTGGAGCGTCACTCCGATCATCACGCGCATCCGCTCAGGCGCTACCAGTCGCTGCGACACTTCGATGATCTGCCGACGCTGCCGAGTGGCTATTTCGGCGCCTACCTGCTTGCCTGGGTGCCGTGGCTGTGGTTCCGGGTCATGGACCCGCGGGTGCTAAATCTGCCGCATATCCAGGGCGACCTGTCAAAAGTCAACATCGATCCTGACAAGCGCGAGGCGATCGTCGCGCGCTATGCGACCGAGGGCGGTGGATCCCGATGAGCCAGTATCGCTGTCCTGAATGCGGTTATGTGTTCGACGAAAACAAGGGCGACGAGCATGAGGGCTATCCGCCGGGCACCGTGTTCCACGAACTGCCGGTCGATTTCGCCTGTCCCGATTGCGCCGTGCGCTTCCGCGACGACTTCGAGAAACTCTAGGCGACCGCCAAATCCGTAACTGGCGAATCTGCATGGATTCGCCGCTCGTAAATGCCCGTTGGCAGCCTAATGTCGCGGGATGTCTCTGTTGCCGGCGGCCCGAATACCCATCGCCGCGATCATGCTTTTCCAGGTCGCCTCGCTGTTTACGCGCGAGTGGGCGAGCCAGGCGCTGATCGAACGCGGCGTTGCTGTCGATATTGCCCGTCTGCAAAGCGCGTGGCCCGGGTTCGGCGTATTGCTGCTGCTGCTCTGGCCGATCCTCGTGCAGCAGTCAGCCCGTCTGCGTGACGCGTTTGCATGGCGCGGCCTGTCTTCCGAACAGATCCTGCTAGCGGTACTGATCGGCGTGTCGATGCGGGTCGGCAGCTGGGGTTTCGTCGTTGTGCAGTCGGCTTTCGCCGGGGCCGGCTATCCTGCACACGTCGACGGCTTGCAGCCGCTCGCCCGCTGGCAGTGCCCGGATGCGGGATCGGCACTTCTTGTCGTGTGCACGCTTGTCGTGGCCACGCCATTGATCGAGGAAACCGTCGCCCGTGGTTTGGTCCTCGGAGAATTGATACGCAGAAACAGTTGCTTCGCCGTTCCCTTGTCGGCATTGTTGTTCGCCGTCTTGCATCGCCCTGAGGACATCGTCCTTGCATTTGCCTTCGGCATGATCGCAGCCCACCTGCTGCTCGGCTGCAAATCCCTATGGAGCCCCATCATTGCGCACGGCGCTTTCAATGCCTGGGTATTGCTGGATCACTACTGTCTCGAATTGCCAGGTCTCGGGCAGCGGATCATGGCACTGCCGACGATTGCCCGCGGAGCGGTGGGCTGCGTCCTGCTTATCGCCTTCCTGTGCTTGTCTTATCGCCTGGCGCGCAGGGCCGGTGCCGGGGGATGAGCGTACCCCGGCACCGGCGGCGATCAGATCGCCAATGCGACCCGCTCGATTACGTGTGATGCGGCCTCGACCAGCCCCTCATAAATATTGATCAGGTCGCCACCGAACGTGCTGGTGTTCGTGATGCCGTAGTAGTCGTTCAGCGCCGTACCCGGCGTGCAAACCTGTGGATCGTGACCGCCCGATACGAGGTGCCACTCCTGCCTGTTCAGCTCTCTCATGATTCGCCTCTCCTTGCTGTGTTTTCGGTTTCCGCCTCCTGCGGAATTTGACAATAACGGCGGCCTGGCCGATTCGACACCGGCAAAACTCGGCGGAGTCGCCAGAAATGCCCTCTATTTCCGGCCATTCGGCAGGCCTGTGATCCACCGCACAGTCGGGCAAGGTGCTCGCGACTACCCTGTATCGATCGGCGGAATCGCCGACTTGGGCACCTGGAGCGACAGACATGACATCTCTCAAGACGCACGTGCTCGTTCTGCTGGGCTTGCTCGCATGCAGCGGCAACGCGGCAGCCAACGACAGTTTCTGGTTCGGGGTAAAGGCCGGCACCCTCGGCTTCGGCGGCGAAGCTACCTGGCGGCCGATCGAGTGGCTCGATGTACGGGCTGGCGTCAACTTTTACGATTATGACGACTCGACGGATTATGGCGGCATCGACTACGACGGTACGCTGGCGCTCGACAATTATTACCTGACCGGTAACTTCCGGTTTCCCCTGAGCCCCTTCCGACTGACCGTCGGCGCCTACCAGAACAACAACGAGGTGCAGCTGGTCAGCGTGGACGCGGCGTCGTACCTGATCGGCAGCAACCCGATCCCCTATACGCCGGCCGAGGTCGGCTCGCTGCGTGCAAGCGCCGGCTTCGACAGCGTTGCGCCCTACGTCGGCGCCGGGTTCGACTTCGACATCCTCGATCGTCTCGGATTGTCGCTGGACTTCGGCGTCCTCTGGCAGGGAGAGCCGACAGTGGTCATGACCGCGGACGGATTGCTGGGCAGCGATCCCGCGTTTCTTGCCGACCTGAACGCAGAGATCGCGGAGATTCAGAATGAAATGGATAACCTGAAGGCCTATCCGGTGATCAGCATCGGGGTGAACTTCAACTTCTTCTGAAGACGCGCATTCGATATCGAAACCGGGGACAGGGACGTTCCCGGTTTTTTTACGCCCGGCCGAACCTGTCCATCAGCCCCAGTGAGGCGATGATCCCCTGGATGTAACGCAGCCTGAGGCCCGGGAGCGGGAAACGCCCGGGCAAGCCCTTGATCACCCCGGGCACGGCCGCGGGCGCCTCAGTCGTGCCCGATGCCGCCCAGTCTGCCAGCTGTTTGCCGGTCCAGGTGGCCGTATTGACGCCGTTGCCGTGATAGCCGTAGCCGAACAGCACCGAGGGTTCGTCCTCGAGCAGTCCGATGCTCGGCGTAAGCCGGCGGGTCATGCAGACGAGCCCGTGCCAGCGATAGTCGATCTCGATGTCTCGCCAGCCAGGGAAGACCTCGCGAAAGCGTGCCGTAAGCCTGGCAAAATTGCGCTCGGCGCTCGCATTGCTGCCGCTGGCGCTGCCGCGACCGCCGAACAGGAACCGGCCATCCGGCAAAATCCGGAAATAGTTCATCAGGTGGGCATCGGTAATCGACGGGCACGCGGTCGTCCACGACTGCGCTGCGCGTTCATCCGCGTCCATCGGTCGCGTCACGATGATGGCGCTGATCATCGGCAGCGCCTGCCCCTTGAACCGTGTATCAAGATGTTCGGGCAGGAACCCGTTGGTCGCGAGGATCACTTTTTTCGCCCGCAGCATGCCACCGGCCGTCTGCAGACAGTGAGTGCCCCCGTCTCGCGTCCACTCGATGACTTCGCTCGAATCATGAACACGCGCCCCCTGTCTGACCGTTGCCGCCGAAAGGCCGCGGATATAGCGCAAGGGATGCAGGCCGAAGGCCGGTTTGAAATAGGCGGCGCCGTGCTGCAATGGGGAATCGAAAAATTGCTCCCGCAGCGCGTCTCGCTCGATGACGCCGGCATCGATTCCTAGCACGCGGAACTGGTGTTCCGCATGCGCCTTCAGCGTCCGAAAACTTTTCGCGGTGCAGGCGAAGGTGATCTCGGCATCGCCCTGCGGGTCCGCGTCGATCTTTTCATCAGCAATGATTTCCCGGACGAGTTCCACCGCTTCGACCTGCGACCGGTAGAATTGACGGGCCGACTCCGCCCCGAAGCTGCGCACCATCGCTTCGCCGCCCATGCCGTCGGCGCCCACACAACAGAATCCCCCGTTACGGCCCGACGCGCCCCAGCCGATGTGCCCTGCTTCGAGTATCCGGGCGTCGATATCGTGGTCCCTGTGCAGATGGTATGCCGCCGACAGACCGGTATAACCGCCGCCGATGATGGCGACCTCGCATTGCTCGTCCGTCTGCAACGGTGTAGATCCCGGGTCGGTATCCCCGCCGGTTGCTTCCCAGTAAGACGGTTGCGGTTCCCCGAACCGGTACATCGCATCATCGTAGAGCCACTTGCCCATGGCGATTCCTGTCAGGCTTTCCCGGGTTGCAGTCGGCCGACCAGCGGATCTCTCCTGACGAGGAACAGCCCTGTCAGCGTGATGACGAGTATCGGCAGCGGCGCGACGATCAGCGGGTACCAGCCGTAATAATAAATGATTGTGCCCGCGAGCAATGACGCCGCCGCGGAGGAACCGAATACGGCAAATTCGTTCACCGCCTGCGCGCGGAATCGCTCCGAGAGGCTGTAAGTCAGGGTGACCATCGTCGTTGCTCCGACATACAGAAAATTCCAGCCGACGCCGAGCAGCACCAGCGCATACCAGTAGTGCATGTAAGACTGTCCCTGCAACCCGACGATACAGGCGCCGGTCAACCCAAGCGCCCCGAGCGCCATCATGCGCACGACGCCGAAGCGGATAATGAGCGTGCCGGCGACCAGCGACGGCACGTACATGCCGAGCACATGGCTGCGTATGACCTGTGCGGTCGCCTCGAGATCGAAGCCGTCATGAATGTGCATGCTGAGCGGCGTTGCGGTCATGACGAAGGTCATCACGCCATAGGCAGTCGCGCCACCGAGGAGCGCCACGATGAAGATGGGCTGTTTCGCAATCTTGCCAATTGGCCGCGGCGCTTCGTCCGGCGCGCCCGGATCTTCGCCCCGCAGGGGACCGAGCGTCAGGAACAGCATAGCTTGCAGGATATAGAGGCCGCCCAGGGCGACCAGCGTGCCGAGATACTGCACCGAGGGCACGGCAAACTGGCCGTACTTGACCAGTTCCGGACCGACGATGGCGCCGCCGATGGCGCCGAGCAGGACATACGAGATCGCCCGCGGCGAATGCCGGGGCTCAACACTCTCTGCTGCCGCGTAACGATACTGCTGAGTAAACGCCATATTGATGCCGAAGGCGGCGCCGGCCACGATGAACAGCGCGAAGCTCGCATAGTGCAGCGCAAGTCCCGCCAGGCCGGTCGCAAACAGCGCGCTCAGCGACGCCAGTGAAAAACCGCGCCGCCTGCCGATCTTCTTCATCAGGATCGTCGCCGGGATCGTCGTCGCCGCGAGGCACAGCACCATGATGGAAACGGGCAGCGTCGCAAGCGCCGGATCGGGGCTCAGTTTCGCGCCGATGATGCCGCCCAGCGTCACCATGATGATCGCGCCGGTCGCCGAGATCAGCTGGCAACTGGTCAGGATGATGATGTTTCTGAGTGGCATCGCGGGACCGGTGCTGCAAAGCAGCGGATTCTCACATATTCTGGTCCGGGAGTATGCTGCGAATCACTGACACCATTGCGATTCCCGAGTCCGAGATAGAATTGTCGGCGATCCGCGCGCAGGGGCCCGGTGGCCAGAACGTCAACAAGGTGTCGACGGCCATCCATCTGCGCTTCGATGCGGCCAACTGCGAGGCCCTGCCCGACGATGTTCGCGACCGACTGCTGGCACTCAAGGACAGCCGGATATCTGCGGACGGCGTCATCAATATCAAGGCACAGGCATCGCGATCACAGGAGCGCAACAGGGCGGATGCAGTCGAGCGACTGCGCGAACTCGTGATTCAGGCCACTGTGCAGCCGACGCTCCGCAGGAAGACCAGGCCCAGTCGTCAGTCGCGGGAGAAGCGCCTGGAAGACAAGGCGCGCCGGGCAAAGATCAAGAAAACGAGGGGCAAGGTCGGCGACGACTAGTCCGAGCCGGTACCTTCCGGGCAGACGACGCGATCCTCGATCCAGGTGCAGCCGGCCTGGTCCCAGAAGTCCTGCAGGCCGACTTTCTGCGCGAACTCGGCAAATTGTTCGTGCCGGCGGAAATCCCTGAATTCGTCGATATAGATCAGTTCGAGCTCGAATACCGCTCCGCGGGGTTCGGAGGCCAGCCCCACCTGCATGGCCCGGTCGACGTCTCCCAGCAGCACCGACAAGGTCATCAGGACGTTGTCGGGCAAGGCATTGCTTGCTTGCAGCTGGTCGACGACAGCCAGCGCCTCATCTCGCTTCGATGGGTCGGCGACACCGTCGAATACCGGCCCCACCCAGCTGGGGTCGGCGGCAGGATCCAGCGCATTGATGGCGCGGGCTGCCCGCGCTTTTGCTTCCTCGAATTGTCCGGTGCGGATCAGGTAGAAAGAATATGCCAGCAGGTGCACAGACGCGCCGAGATCCATCTGGTCGGCGATGCGAAAATAGCGGCCCGCATTTTCCAGATCGTTGACCCAGAAACTCGATATCGCCAGGCGGCTCATCAGCACGGGATATTCGGGATCGAGTTCCGCGCCGAGGCGGGCGTATTGCAGCGAGTCGTTCAGCAGGCCAACGCTGGCCAGCACTCGCGAGTGCCAGTGATAATCGTCCGCGCTTGGAGACATCGCGTTGACTGCCGCAGTGGTGTTCGCGAGCGCGTCCGCCCAGCGATTCTGCTTGTGATAGATGTAGCCGACGACCGTCCTTGCAGCATCGCGAATGGAGGGGTCCGCCTGCACGCCCTCTTCCACGGTTTGCAGCGCGCGGTCGAATGTCTCCCAGCGATTGACGCTCGGATCGTAGTCCGGCCATATGCTGTAGGTATAGGCCAGCCCCAGCCACGCCGGCCCGAATCCCGGGTCCAGCTCGATCGCTCTCTCAAAACTCTCTATGGCTTCGACGATCGAGTCGTGGCCTCTTTTCTCGAACAGGTAGCGTCCCAGCGAATAGGCTTCGTTGGCCGCGTAACTCGTCGGCCGGCTGGAGTCGGTCGAAGCGTCCGTGAAATTCTCGTCGAGCGCCCCGCGCAGCGCCGCCGCAACCTGGCGCTGCAGGTCGAATATGCCGTTGATATCGTCAGCGAAGGTGTCGGACCAGATCACGATGCTGTCATCCGCATCTTCGAGCTGCGCCGATATTTTCACCTCGCCGCCGATGATCTGCACGCTGCCGGTGACGATGTTGTCTTCCGACGCGAAGATCTCGCGGTCGTAACTCGTTCGCTTGCGAATGATCTGCGTGTCCGCTACCTGCTTCAGGCTGCTGATCGCCTCCTCGGCGAAACCGAAGCAGAGGTGATCGTTGGATTCGTCAGTAGCCTGCAGGCAATCGAACGGGTAGACGGCGATCGTCATCAGGCCTTCCTCCGGAACGAAGCGCTGATCGGGCCTGATCAGCGCGTACCAGGCGATCGCCGCAACCGCGAGGAAGCCGACGACGATGACCCAGATGTCCGGCTTGACGGATGACGGCGCCGCCTCGGGCATGACCGGCTGCTCGTCAGGTTGGCTGACGGGCTGCATGACCCGGTAACCGCGTCGCTGGACGGTCTCGACGAAGGTCGGGCTCTTGGCGTCATCGCCGAGGCCCTTGCGCAGCGCGGAAATACAGCGCGTGATGACGTCGTCCGTTTGCGGTCGACCGTCCCAGACCTCGGCGATCAGCTGGTCTTTGGTGACCACCTCGCCGCCGTGACTGGCCAGCACCACGAAAACATCCATGACCAGCGGTTCGAGGTGCTGCTCGACGTCGCCGTCGCGGAGCAGTCCCCGCTCCGGGATCACATGCCATGGACCGAATTCGAATCCACGCATCAACTCCGTGTATGTCGGCATAGGCGACCGGTCTCTTATCTGGTCATTCCGTTATAGCGAGTCGAACTGGCCACGATTGTACTGCAGCGAGACAGCCGTATCGGTGAAATTTTCGGTAAGTACGCGGACCCGGAAATACTACCGGAAAGGTGTGACATTGTTACCGGGTTACTTCTACACCGGACCAGGACAAACTCCGGGAAGCATGTTGAGCGCACCCGGACCGGGGTATGGCTCGAAGAGTCCCTGCTCAAGCTGCTTAAAGTTGCTGTCGGCATCGCCGACAAATGTCACGAGACCATCCCCTGGTTTTACCTGGTCGCCGTAGCGGTGGCCGCAAGCGGCGATGCAAGGCATGACTGGACGGTCTTCAAGGCCCTCAATCCCGGACTCTTGCGCAGCAGCCCGGGCCTCGTCCGCGCGTTCTACTTGGACGAACGCCTGATGTCCGCCGAGGCGCGGGGCCTGTTCCTGCTCGCCGACGGAGCCTGTGCCAATCCGGCCGCGGAGGAGACGGCGAACGACCATAATTAACTTTAATAAAATTCTATAACCTACTGTTTATATGTATTAAATAAGTCATAAATCACTCCGATCCAGGGGACCATGTCGCGCCTCGGGGCGCACCCGCCGGATCGCGCTCAATGGCACAACTGCACTAGACTAGCGGAGCTTGAGCCTGAAGCCGGACGGGGAACAACACCATGCATTCGCAAGACCGCAGAACCTTCATCAAGGCCGCAGGTGCAACGGCCCTGGCCGCGGCGACGGGCGGCTGCGCGACGACGGCAACGACCGGCCGCGACCTCGACAGTATTCCGCGCATCAGCCTCACGCCGCTGCCGACGTCCTGCAACCCGATGACGAACGTCTCGCGACTCGTCGGCGGACCCGCTCTTTACATCAAGCGCGACGACGTGATGGAGCTGGCGCACGGCGGCAACAAGACCCGCAAGCTTGAATACGCGCTCGCCGAAGCCCTCGAGCAAGGGGCAAGCGCCGTGGTCACGCAGGGCGGCCTGCAATCGAATCACGTCCGCCAGACCTGCTCGGGGGCCGCGAAGGTCGGGCTGGAGGCCCACGTCATCCTCTCGAACCCGGTGCCGGAGATGAAAGAGCAGTTGATGGGCAGCGGTAATTTCCTGATGGACCAGCTGATGGGCGCGCACATCTACCTGGCCGAGGATGGTCGTGGCCCGCTGGTCGAACAGGTGCTGGCCGACCTCGAGCGCGACGGCAAGAAGCCCTACGCCATCCCGGCGGGCGCCTCCAACGGCATCGGCAGCATGGGTTACGTCAACGCTGCGCGGGAGCTGATCGGCCAATGGCGCGACATGGGTATTGCGCCGAGCCACATTTTCACGGCGACCGGCAGTTGCGGCACGCAGGCGGGCCTGCTGATGGGGCTGCGTTATTACGGCAATACCTCGACCCGGGTCGTCGGCATCTCGGTCAGCGCGCCGGCCGACCGGGTCGCCGCCCGCAATCGACAGGTCCTCGACATGATCTGCGACCGGACCGGCATCGCGAAGGACTTCATCGCCGATGCGGACATCATCGTCAATGACGAATACCTCGGCGAGGGTTACGGCCGGCCGACGGAGGCCGGGATCGCGGCGATCCGGACGGTGGCGTCCCGCGAGGGCGTCATCCTCGATCCTGTTTACACCGGCAAGGCGATGTCCGCGATGCTCGACATGGTGCAGAACGGGAAACTGGATAATCCGCGCGACGTGGTATTCCTGCATACGGGTGGCGCGCCGGCCATCCATCCGTACGCCGAGTACCTGCGCGGCTAGGCGCCCCTCAGCGCCGGGCCTCCAGCCACCAGCGCATCGTGGAGGTCACCAATTCGGCGGCATCCTGCTGCACGAAATGGCCTGCCCCGGGTACGGTGACGAGCGTCAGGTCCCTGTCGATCCAGTCCCAGGTATTGTTGAGCGCGTCGGAGGTCAGGGCCGTGTCTTCGAGGCCGTGTATGACGAGGGTCGAGATACTGATGTTCGGCGCCGGCTCGAACCGCTGCGGCTCGTCGCTCCAGATGTCCGGGTAGTTCTGCTTGTAGTAGTTCAGCATGGCAGTGAAGTCGGACCGGCCGAAGGCCTCGATGTATTCCTCGCGGGCGGCTTCGTCCGCCACCCAGCCGCTCAGGGTCTCTGGCGTCATCGGCATGCCGAAAAAGACCTCGGGGTCGTCCGGGCCCTGTTCCCGGAAGACCCTGGCGTAGTCGGTGCCTGCGCGGCCTGCCGCGCTGGCTGACCACGCACGCGACAGCCCGTTCGGGTGTGGCAGGTTCAGAATCACGAGCTTGTCGACCATCCCGGGGAGCGCAAAGGCAAAGTTCCAGGCGACGACGCCACCCCAGTCGTGGCCGACGATAATCGCTTGTTCTTCACCCAGGTGCCGAATGACCGCGGCCACGTCGGACACGAGCAGGCGCATGTCGTAATTCTCCACGCCTGCCGGCTTGTCGCTCAGGTTGTAGCCGCGCTGGTCGATCGCGACCACGCGATACGCCGCTTTGAGGCCCTCCATCTGGTGCCGCCAGCTGTACCAGAAGTCCGGGAAGCCATGGATCATGACCACCAGCGGGCCGTCGCCGGCAGCCGCGTAGTGGATGCGAACGCCCTCGTTGTCGGCGTAACCATGGGTGATCTCGTCGGCCGAGTACGCGGGCGCGCAACACAGGGCCACCAGGAGCAAAACAGGATACGAAGCCGTCAGTTTCATCGGTGTTTGCCCCTTAAATATCGCTGGATACCTCACACATTGTAGCGATTTCAATACTGACAGCGACGGGCGCTTCTGGTCACGCCAGTTGAGCTCATCTACACTGGCGCAAACCTGCGGATTTCGGGCTTCAGCGCTTGCTCGAGCCGGGCGGATAAACCGGAGTGACAGCTTTGCATTCGAGACATTATTTCCTGGTTCCTCTGCTCCTCGCATTCACCGTGGCCGGCTGCGAGCCGGAGGTCGGCAGCGACGCCTGGTGCGAGGACATGGTCGAAAAGTCCAAAGGCGACTGGACCGCCAACGAGGCGATGGCATTCGCCGAGCACTGCGTATTCAAGTCTTACGACGACAAATAAAAGTATGGCATGCGGCCGACAAGCCTGAAGATCGAGATGTCCATGTTCCAGCCCGGTTTTGCGCCGCAATCGTTCCGACACCGGGCCGCCACCGAATTGCCGAGAGCCTATGAAACTGTCTGAGTGGGCCCATGTGGCCGAAATCGTTGGCGGCGCCGCGATCGTCGCCTCGCTCGTGTTCGTCGGCATCGAGGTCCGGGAAAATACGCAGGTCGTCAGGGCGCAATCCGACAGAATGATCGATCAGCAGAATGTCGCGCTGAATATCGTTGTGACCGAAAGCTCGGATTTCGCGGAAATACTGGTGCGCGGCGAGTCCGATAGAGGAAGCCTGAATGCGGTCGACCTGGCGCGCTTCGATAACTACTGTCTTGCCCGATTCGGCGCCTACGAAAACGTGGTCGGCAATTTTTCCGGGGGGTTCATATCGAGCGAGGAGTTCGAAATATGGACCGTCCACTTTGAATCCCGGTTCCTCAAGCCAGGGTATCGTCATTTTTGGCAGGAATACAGACACGCTTACTTTCCGGTGTTTCGCGCCTGGGCGGATGCCCGGTATGGCATAAGCGACTAGTGGCGGCCGGATAAACGGTGGCGACTATCTCTCCAACGCGGACCTCTGGTGGGTGGTCATTTGAACAAGATCAACTTTATCTCGAAGGGGGTATCCTGAATGCGTCGACTTGCGATGCTGGCAACTTGCTGGCTTTTCATCACCCCTGCTATGGCTGAGGCGCCATTTGTCCCTGAGGATTTCGTCGTTCCGGGAGTGTTGGAGACCGATCGTGTCCGCTTGCGAATGCTGACGGTAAATGACGTGGTCAAGGACTATGATGCAGTGGTTTCGAGCACGGACCACCTGCAGGCGACATTTTCCAATGGGTCCCAGTGGCCGGTTGGTCTCACATTGGAACAGAACCTGATCGACCTCGGCTGGCACCAGAAGGAGTTCCAGATTCGCTCCTCATTCACGTATACGGTGGTCAGCCTGGATGAAGAGCGGGTCCTGGGCTGCCTGTATATCTACCCTTTCGACAAGGATGGTTACGACGCTCGAGCAAGCATGTGGGTGCGAGCCGATATGCTCGAGTCCGGACTGGACCAGCACCTTTATAAAGCTGTGAAAACCTGGATTTCGAAGGACTGGCCATTTGCGAAAGTTGCATACCCTGGTCGCGAGATGCCATTCGAGGAATTCAACAGGCTTCGGCAGGAATAAGCCGGCCGCTTTCGGATCGAAGAAGCCACCAACGCCGGCATTGACGTCGTTACCAGGTACGCATTGCAGCAAAAACCGCTGGCGCGCCCCGGCATGGCCCGGGCGCAAAGGCTTTGTCGCCGCCGTTCACCGTTCAGAAGGGTTGGCAGGGCTGTGATCAGGAATTTTGGTACTCGCCCCAGATCCGTTTGATCAGTTCACCGACTGACGGCAGGTCGTTGACATTGCCGACGCCCTGCCCTGCGTACATTGCCATTTCCTCCAGCGCCCCTTCGTGCCCCGTCATCGGTGGTACGGTCTCGTAGCGGGTCGCAGGCCCTAATTCCGGATGCGTGGCGACCACGTCATCCTCTCCCGGTTTAAAGCCGCGCCTGGGGCAGCCCGCCGCCTCCCAGTCCCGGGTAGTCTTGTTTCGCAATACCCGGTGCATCGCGTTCCAGTCCTTGTTGAAGCAGATCGTGTAGGTGGTACTTTCCTCGCTGGCGTCAATCAGCGCCCTTTTATAGACGTCGTGGGCATCGCTCTCCTGCGTCGCCATGAGCCTGGTCCCCAGCACAGCGCCAGCTGCCCCTCTGTTCATGATTCTGCGGATATCCTGTCCCGTCGCGAGCCCGCCGGCTGCCAACACCGGCGTATCGCCGGCCACTGCGAGCACCTCGGTTAACGAAGACTCCAGAGCGGCGGTTGCCTGCACATGACCGCCCGCCTCGATGCCCTGGCAAATCAGGAAGTCCGGCTCGCATTCGAGCGCCTGCTCTGCATTCGGGCCGCTCGATACCTGGATGCCCAGCCCCGCGCCAGCATCGCGAACCTTTCTGACGATCTCGTTGCCGGGGATTCCCCAGGAAAACTGAATGTTCGGACAACCGGCGTCCAGCGCCCTGTCCAGGTTTTCGAGTTTGAAATGAAGAACGAAATTGGCGTAGTAGTTGCCGGCGGTCTCCCGGTTCAGCCGCGTTACAAGATCGAAAGAACGCTCCGGCGTTTCCCACGACAGTGCGATTGCGCCCATCGCGCCGCTGTTGGCGATCGCAATGGCCAGCGCATTGCCACCCGGCGCCGCCTGAAAGATGGGGTATTCGAGATTGAACCGGCGCAGCAGCGCCCTGCTCGTGTCCGACAGCAAGCCTGTTTCAGTATGCGCGGTACTCTCGCCTTCCTGTCCATTCGCGGAACCCGACGTGGCGGATATCCCGACCCCCAGCGCGATGCCCATCTTGATGAAACGCCTTCGAGAGTCCTCACATAAGAAATCCGACTTCATATCTGAGCTGCCTTTTGTTTTTGCATTGCGAAATGGAACTCCGCATTGAGTCGAAAGCGTACCTGAGCCGGATAGTCTAGACTATGGGCCAGTTTTCAACTGGTACCCCAGTACAATCTTCCCTATGAGCCATTGCCTGATCAACATGAGCGCCAGATGAACTGGGAAGCTGTCGGTGCTGTTGGCGAGCTGGTTGGCGCGGTCGGCGTCATCGTCACGGTCGCGTACCTGGCCCTGCAGGTACGGCAGAACACCCGCGCGATCGAGGGCTCGACAGTGCAATCGCTGATGACCCTCGAAAAAGACATCTTTTCTTTGATCGCGGACCACGCAAATGTCTACCGGCGGGGCTGTGACGACTTCTCTGACCTGGATAAAGACGAAGCCGTACAGTTCACCTACATCATTGCCGCTGAAATGTCACTGGTCTACAACGCGTATGGCCAGTTTCAGAGGAACCTTATTTCGGCCGAGGATTGGGAGGCTTACAAGGACGGCACGCTGAAACGACTCGCGGAAACCGGTTATGGCGATGCCTGGGCGCTGCTGGAAGCTGATTATCCCAAGAGCTTCCGGGATGCATTCATGGTACGACGAATCGAGCCGAATCCTGGCATTGAGGCTTGACGATTGGCCGCGGGACCCTGGTTTAAAGCAGCTGAACGGCGTCTGCTCGCGGGCAAAACCAAACGATATTCCTCGAAGCTTTTAAGCAGGCTCCCGCGAGCAGAAAAAGTGGGAGAGATATTGTCGGACCAGTGGGAATTGCGGCAATCGTTGCTGCACTTATTATCCACGACACGCCGCGTAACATGAACAATAACAACAATACACTCGCTCAGCCTTGAATCAGATCTGTCCCATTTGATTGATGACGGATAATACTGCAGAGGTTTCAAATCAGCGCCCGCTGAAACTGCTTGTGCGTCCCGAGAAGACGCAGTCGGCTTCTCCCGATCGACCCTGAGGAAAAAGATGACAACGCGGAAAGACAAAGACAAAAACGATCACGTACTCAATCGGCGTGATTTTCTTGCAACAACCACGGCCGCGGGAATCGCACTGGGGTTCTCCGATTATACGAATGCCCAGGTCGAACCGGCGGCGGAAACACAACGTCTCGGCAATGAAGCCGGCGCCAACGGAGAAGCGAGAATGAAAGTCGTGGTTCTGGACGACTACCAGGATGCGGTCAGGCGCCTTGCCAGCTTTTCGCTCCTGGATCAGCAGGATGTAACGGTTTACAACGACACCGTTACAGATCTCGACACCCTGGTCGAGCGATTGAAAGACGCGGATGCGATTGTACTGATCAGAGAGCGCACCTGGATCACCGATGAGCTTCTGGCCCGGCTGCCGCGCTTGCGGCTCATCAGCCAGACGAGTTCCGGGGTGCGACATATAGACGTGGAGGCATGCACGCGTCGCGGCGTGCTAGTTACGGTTGGAACGAGTGGGTCGCTGGCGCCGGCTGAGCTGACCTGGGCATTGATCATGTCGTCTTCGCGACATCTACACGCCTACTCGGCCGAACTCAAGCACGGAAGCTGGCAATCAGCTTCAGGGCTCGGCCTTGGTCGCGTTGTGCGCGGGCGCACGCTTGGAATTTGGGGATACGGCCGCATCGGGACACTAGTAGCCGGTTTCGGCCGCGCTTTCGGAATGAACGTCATGATCTGGGGAAGCGAGAACTCGCGCGGCAGAGCCATTGCCGACGGTTTGCTCGCAGCACAATCTCAAGA
>JABAOE010000909.1_pt9 | contig 20373 bp, 17 predicted proteins | sample 7062141 | NCBI WGS metagenome assembly JABAOE01 (sample SAMN14538627, study PRJNA623070) | marine sediment metagenome | biome: marine biome [ENVO:00000428]; feature: marine pelagic biome [ENVO:01000023]; material: deep marine sediment [ENVO:00002113] | place: India: Gulf of Khambhat ... | reverse complement strand
GAAGGGGAGACCGTCACCTGCGGCCCCGACGGTCCCGAAAAGGACCTCTTCTGGAGTGTTGTTGCGGGGCTCGGCCAGGTCGCCATCGCGACACGCATCCGTCTGCAGCTACGGCGCTTCAAGCCGATGACGCGGACGTACTACCTGCTCTACGACGACATCCACCGGTTCATGACCGACTCCGAGAAGATCATGGACGATCCGCGTTGGGACCACATCGAGAGTTGGTCGTCTCCCTGCCCGCAGGGAGTCAAACCGGTCGACGGCAAACGACAACCGTTCGCCAAGTGGTTCTTCCCCTATCACCTGACGGTGGAGTACGACCACGGCAGCCCGCCGGACGACGCCGCACTGCTGGACGGGCTGACGCCGTACGACAACCTCTACACCGACGACACTCCCACGATCGACTTCTTCGAGCGCATGGTCCCGGTCTTCGAGCTGTGGAAGAAGGCCGGCACGTGGGAGTTCATCCACCCCTGGATGGAGTGCGTGCTGCCCTGGGAGACCGCGGCGACCTACATCGAGAACGTCTTGGTCGACCTGTCGCCCGGGATGCTGATCGGCGGGCACATCCTGCTGTGGCCGGCCAAGGGCACGACGTCTCGATCGCGGCTCTTCATGCGCCCCGACGGCGAGAACTTGATCGGCTTCGGCATCCTGCCCGCGATCCCGCAGAAATACTGGGAACAGGTACGGCCGATGCTGGATAATGCCAGCCGTCTATGCATCGCAATGGGCGCCAAACGCTACCTTTCCGGCTACATCGATTTCACGATGGAGGAGTGGCGGGAGCACTACGGCGACAAGTGGGACTGGTTCGCCGGCTGCAAGCACCGCTGGGACCCCGATGGTTTGCTCAACCCGGGATTCGTCCCGTTACCCACGGCGCCCGACACCGCAGGGAAAGGTTAGATCGTGTCGACTAAGTTCGGAACGCCCGAATGGGCCGCCGCGCTCAAGCAAGAGATCAACGGCTCGAGCGAATACCGCAACGCCGCGAACAGGTGGGGCGTCGACTTCAACGGCAACCTGCTGTTCGTCTTCGAGGCCGACGAGCGGAACCCGGAGCAACGCGCGCTGATGCTCAAGCTTTCCGGCGGCGCCTGTCAGGATGCGGAGTTCGTCAGCGAGCCTTCGCACCCCGACGCCGGCTTCGTCCTCCGGGGCCCCGCCCACCTGTGGCGCGAGATCCTCGACCGCAAGACCATGGCCGCGACCGCGATTCTGACAGGCAAGCTGCGTGTCGAGGGGGAGCGCATGCAGTTGCTCAAGCACACCGCGGCGAACCGTGCCCTGATCCACTGCACCGCCTCCGTCGATACCGGTTGGGACTAGAGCACGTTTACGACGAAGCCGGCCGCTCCAGAAGCCCTTGCACAGCTCGTTGACGGAGCTACAACGGTTTGACGGCGTCGACCTGGATCCCCTTGATTCCATCCCGGGTGGACAGCTTGCCGCTGACCCGAACCTTCGACCCGGCGTGCTCCTTGGCCGTCTCGAACGGCTCGCCGTTCTTGTGGTTGGCGTACAGCAGGTACAGTGTGCCGTCGTCGCCCAGCAGACCCATCGGTTGTCCGTTCTTGACGCAGACCTTGGCACAGCCCGCGTGATCCGAGCCCTTGGCCCCGCTGGTGACGTAACAGGCCATGTCGACGATCTCGCCAGCGGCCGAGAACGCGTCGTCTTCGGCGGCGGCCGTTCCGGCTGCCAGAACGATCAACAGCGCAACGGTCGCGCAGAACAGATCCCTCACTCGTGCCATGCCGGTCTCCTGTCGTTGGGCCTGCTGCAATCCTACACGGCGGCGGAGGACTCGCTAACCTCGGCAGTGGAACTCTGCCGCGCGGCGGCCCCGAACAGCCGTCGCCAGCCGCACACGATGTCGTCGAGCACGATGTAAGCGGCGGGCACGAGGATCAGCGTGATCAGCGTCGCGAACAGCACGCCGAACGCCAGCGAGACCGCCATCGGGATCAGGAAGCGCGCCTGCATGCTCTTCTCGAGCAGCAGCGGGGTCAGCCCGGCGAACGTCGTCAGCGAGGTCAGCAGGATCGGACGGAACCGTGCAACGCCGGCCTCCCGCACCGCACCGTGGATGTCCCCCTCGCGCCAGCGGCGAAAGCGGTTGATGAAGTCGACCATCACGAGACCGTCGTTGATCACGACGCCGGTCAGCGCGACCAGACCGAACATCGAGAGGATGCTCAGGTCGAAACCCAGGACGATGTGCCCGATCACCGCGCCGACGATCCCGAACGGGATCGCGACCATGATGATCAGCGGCTGGACGTACGAGCGCAGCGGGATCGCCAGTAGCGCGAAGATCACGAGCAGGGCGATGATGAACCCGCGGGTCAATCCCGCGATCGTCTCGCGCTGCTCGGCCTGCTGCCCCTCGAACGTGTAGCTGACCCCGGGGTGCTTCCCCACGATCTCCGGCAACACTTCGTTGTTCAGCGAGTCGAGCACCGCTCCCGTGGTCGTTACCGCGGAATCGACGTCGGCGGTCACGTTGATCGCGCGGCGCCTGTCGACCCGCGTGATGGACGCGTAGCCGCGACCGGGCTCGGCCTCGGCGACCTCGGAGAAGGGCACCTCGACGCCGCCGGGCAATCGGATGCGCATGCGCTCGAGGTCGGCGATCGAGAGACGCTCGTCCTCGGGGTAGCGCACCATCACCTTGACCTCGTCGCGTCCGCGCTGGATGCGCTGCGCCTCCTCGCCGTAGAACGCCTGGCGCACCTGACGACCCAGGTCCGACAGGGTCAGGCCGGTGAGCTCCGCCGACGGCTTGATCGCGAGCTGGATCTCCTCCTTCCCGTCGCGAAAGGAGTCACCGATCTCGAACACGCCGGCATATTCCGCCAGGCGTACTTTGAGCTCGTCCTTGGCCGCGCGGAGGCTAAGCAGATCGGCCCCGGTCAGCTGCACGTCGATGTCCGCGCCGGGCTCGAACAGCGAAGACGTGAAGCTCTGTGCGATCGCGCCGGGGATGCGTCCCGTGATCTCGCGCCACAGATCCTCGACCTCGGTACTCCCGGCATCGCGGTTCTCGGCGGGCTGCAGCTCGATCGTCACCTCGCCGAGGTGGGACGCGCGCTCGCCTCCGGTCAGCGCTCCCGAGTTCTGCCGCTGAATCGTCGCGAATGGGTGCTCGCCGAGAGCGGTGATGACGTAACGGAACTGATCGGTCCCGTACTTCGCCTCCAGATCGTCGCGCACCCGCTGCGCGCTCTCCTCGATCCGCCGCACGGCCTCCGTCGTGACCTCGATCGGCGTTCCCGGGGGCATCGTGACCGACGCGGATACGTAGTCGGATTCGACCTCGGGGAAGAAAACCCACTTGAGCCGTCCGCCACCGATCCAACCCGCGGTGAGGATCAACAACCCCAGCGCGATCGAGACGGTCAGGTAGCGTTGCCGCAGGCAGACCTCGAGCAACGGGCGGTAGTAGCCCGTCATCAAGAGCTGGATCCCGTCGGCGAAACGCGACTGGAAGCCCCGCCAGAGGCCTTTGCGCCGGTCCTTGGCTTCGCGATGCTTGTAGTGCGAGAGGTGTGAGGGCAGGATCCAGAGGCTCTCCACCAGCGACCAGGCGAGACACGAGATCACGACCAGCGGGATCACGTACATGACCTTGCCGATCGTCCCCGCCACGTTGATCAGCGGCACGAACGCGGCGATCGTGGTGAACACCGCGAACACGACGGGGACGGAGATCTCCTTGGCCCCGTCGATCGCGCCCTGAAGTCCCTCGCCGGAGCGATGCTGGTGCGTGTAGATGTTCTCGCCGACGACGATCGCGTCGTCGACGACGATCCCCAGCACCAGGATGAAGGCGAACAGCGAGATCATGTTGATCGAGACGTCGAGCACCGGCATCAGCCAGATCGCGCCCATGAACGAGATCAGCATCCCCAGCATGACCCACAGCGCCAGCCGGAACCGCAGGAACAGCGCCAGCGTGATGAACACGAGGACCATCCCGGTGCCGCCGTTGCGCAGCAGCAGATCACGGCGGTCGCGTAGGATCTTGGCCGAGTTGTTCCAGACACCGAGCGAGATGCCCTCGGGAACCCAGCGACGGGCGTCCTCGATGTAGGTGTGGACCGCCTCCTCGATGCTGAGTGCGTCCTGCGCGCCGACGCGAAATGCAGAGACCAACACGGCGGGTTGTCCTTGAAACTTCGTCGTCTGATCGGTGTCCTCGAAGCCGTCCAGCACGCGGGCCACGTCGCTGACCGTCAGGTGTGTTCCGTCCGGCCGGGTGAGCAGCACGAGCTGCTCGAAGTCACGAGCGGTGTAGGCCTGGCCAGTCGTGCGCACGAGCACCTCGCCGCTTTGCGTCTTGATCGACCCGCCGGGCAGGTCGAGCGACGAACGACGGATCGCCATGGCCACGGCGTCGAAGGTCAGCCCGTGGCGCCGCAACGTCTCCTCGGAGACCTCGATCGAGATCTCGTAAGGCCGCGCATTGGCCAGCTCGACCACGCTGATCTCGGGTAGCGCGGCAAGGTCGTCGCGCACGCGTTCCGCGAGGCGGCGCAGCGAGAGCTCGTCGGTGTCGCCGTGGACTGCCACATCGATCACCTGCCGCCGGTTGGTCAACTCCTGGATGACCGGCTTCTCGGCTTCCTCGGGAAACGTGTCGATGGCGTCGACACGCGCCTTGACCTCATCGAGCAGCTTGCGCGAATCCGCGTCGGTCTCGACATGGATCGTGACTCCACCGAAGTTCTCCCGCGCGTTCGAGGTCAGCTTCTTGATCCCATTGAGCCCCTGCACGGCTTCCTCGACGCGCTGGCAGATCGCCTGCTCGACTTCTTCGGGAGCGGCGCCGGGGTACAGCACCTGGACCGTGATCAGGTCGATCGAGAACTCGGGGAATACCTCCTGGATGATCACGCCGCCGAACAGGCTGACCAGCCCGCCGCCGATGATCAACACCATGATCAGGTTCGCGGCGACCGGGTTGCGGGCGAACCACTCGATGCTGCCCATCAGGCACCCTCCCCGCGGACGGCGACCTTCATGCCCTCGACGACCGAGCTCAGCGGTGTCGTGCAGACGCGCTCACCGGCCTGCAGGCCGTGCTCGACGATCACCGTTTCCTTCAGCGCGCGCAGCACGTCGACCTCGCGGAAGCGCAACCGCCCCTCCGCATCGACTACGAGGATGCGTCCGTCGGGACGCACCGCCGCGCGCGGGATCACCGCAACGTTCTCGATCGTACGGCCGTCGATTTCCGCCTCGACGAACATCCCCGCCGCGAGCGGCGGCCGGCCGGGCTCGCTGCGGCCGTACGGGTCCTCGACCTGAACGACCGTGTGGACCATGCGGCTGACCGGATCGATCATCCCCTCGGTGCGCACGATGCGCCCGCGCCACTCGTGGACCGCCCCGGCGAACTCGGCGCGCAAGATCGCCGAGGGCCCATCGCCGGACCCACTCTCGCCGCGGTAACCGAGGGGCAGGTCGACGTACGCGAGCTCATCGTCGGGCAGGGGCAGCCGCACTTCGGCCAGATCGACCGCGTAGATCGTGGCTAGCGGCGTTCCCGGCGCGACGACCTGCCCGAGGTCGACCTGCTTGGTCTGCACGCGCCCGGCGTAGGGGGCGCGCAGCTCGGTGCGTCCGACATTGGTCCGCGCCTGCTCGACACCGGCGATCGCGGCGGCGAGAGCCGCACGCGCTTCGGCGAGCTGTGGTTCGAACAGGGTCAACGGGTTGGCCTCGCCGTCGCCGAGCTCCTCCCATTCCTCGCGTGCGAGCTCGGCTTCCGCCTCGACCTGTGCGAGACGCAACCGCGCCCGTGCCTCGTTCGATTGCGCACCGACCAGCGCCTGGCGGTAGTCGTGCGGGTCGATCCGCAGCAACAGCTCACCGGCTTCGAAGAAGCCGCCGGGGGCGAACGAGGGCGAGACCTCGATCACACGACCGGCGACCTCGGGCACCAGCACGCTCTGGGTCCGCGGGCTGACGGTGCCCTGGCTCATTACGGTCAGACGATGATCGGTCAGCTCGACCGTGTGAACATCGATGACCGGCACGACGGCCTCGAACTCACGCTTCTCCGGCTTGGGCTTGGTCAGGACGAGCGTGCTGGCGGCCCCGGCGGCGACGAGCAGGATCAGGATCGGGAGCAGTTTCCATACGCGTTTCATGAATCGCGTTCCTTTTCATTGGCGGCGAGGACCGTTTCGGTGTTGAATCCACCGCCGAGCGCCAGGTGCAAATCGACACGGTTGGTCAGCAGCTCGCGTCGCACGCGAATCCACGCGATGCGTGCGTTGAGGGCTCGCGTCTGCGACTCGAGTACGGTCAGGTAATCACCGACGCCGCGTGCGTAACGCGTCGCGGCGAGCGCGCCGGCCCCTTCGAGCTGTTCGGCGGTCTCGCGCAACTTCTCCTCGCGCACGCGCAGGTGTTGTTCGGCCGCGAGCGCGGTCTCCACCTCCGAGTAGGCGCGCAACACCTGACCGGCGTAGAGCGCCAGCGCCTCGTCACCCGCGGAACGTGCCTGTTCGACACCCGCCTTCAGTCGGCCCGCCTGGAATAGCGGCGCGGTGAGGTTCCCGACCAGCGCCCACACGCCGAAGTCTCCGTCGAGCAGGTCGCCGAGCTGATCACTGACGGACCCGCCACGCGCGGTCATCGCGAAACGTGGGTAGCGCGAGCGCTGCGCGACGAGCACGCGCTGGTCCGCCGCGGTCAGCCGCCGTTCCGCCGCGACCAGGTCGGGGCGTCGCGACACCAGCTCCGACGGCAGCCCGACCGGGACCGGAGGCGGTAGGTCGGGGAGACGATCGATCGAGTAGCGATCGAGCAGCTCGGCCGACGGGTAGCGCCCGAGCAACGTCTCCAACTGGCGGAGCGCGGCGTCGAGCGCGTTCTCCGCGGCTGCCGCGAGGGCCTCGGCGTTGTGCTGGTTGGACAACGCGAGCCTGAGGTCGATCGACGGGCGCACGCCGCTCTCGTAGCGCGACCGCACCAGCTCGGTGCTCGTGGTGAAGCTCTCGACGCTCCGGCGTGTCAGCTCGAGCTGTTGTCTTGCCTCCGCGACGGCGAACCACAGCTTGGCGATCTGGCCACTCATCGAGAGCTGCGCCCCGCGCAGATCCGCCTCGGTGGCCTGCGCCTCGGCCAGTGCCGCGCGCGCGCCTGCGCGCAAGCGGCCCCAAAGGTCCGCCTCCCAAGAGGTTTCGAGGCTCAGCGCGAACTGCGTCGACGTCGAGCTCAGCACGTTCGGGCCGCCGGGGATCGGCAATCCGACAAACACCTGTTCCTGACGTTGCGCGGAGAGACCGGCGCCGAGGCTCGGCTTGAGGTCGGCTTTGGCGATGCGGCCGGCTGCGACCGCGCGCTTGACCCGGAACGCCGCGGCGCGCAGGTCGTCGTTCTGCGCGAGACCGAGCTCGATCAGCTCGCTGAGCTGCGTGTCGCCATAGAGGATCCACCAGGGATCCTGAGAATCACGCCCGGGACCCGTGGTCGTGCTCCAGCGTTCCGGAGGCTCGATCTCCAGAGTGCGTTGCTGGACCGCGGGCGCTTGCACGCACGCGGCGGCCAGCAGCCCGGCAAGGAGGGTCGTGCGGCGCTTCATTTCGAGTCCCCGACCGGCACGGGCGCGCGAAAGCCGGCCGCGACGAACGGCACCATCGCGTCGATCAGGCCGTCCACGTCATTCGGGTCGCAGAGCCCCCGGGTGTAGCCCTTGATGTCCTTCGAGATCGCCATGGTGTGCGCCATCGAGCCGACCATGAAGAGGAAGCGCCACAAAAGCTGCGCGTGATTCACCTCGGGCAGTTGCCGGGACAACGCACGTGTGAAGCGCTCGATGATCGTGTCGAACTGGTGGACTAACATCTCCTTGATTCGCGAGTCCGGCCGGCTCGTCGCGTGCCCGATCATCTGTGCGACATGCAACAACGATTGGCCCTCGACGGGGTCCTGGCTGACGCGCAGCGGGGGAGCGAGGAAGGCCTCGACGATTTGCTCGACCGACGGATCGCCCTCGGCCTCGAGCCGGTCGAGCCACTCGAGCCGCTCCTCGTTGATGGGCCGGATGCGTCGCGTGAACACCGCATCGATCAGCGACTCCTTGGATCCGAAGTGGTAGTTGACCGCCGCGAGGTTGGCGCCGGCCGCGGTCGTGATCGCGCGCATCGAGGTGCCGGCGAAGCCCTGCTCGGCGAACAGCCGCTCGGCCGCATCGAGGATCCGTTCCTTGGTTTCCTGGGTTCCCACGGCATCCTCCTGATTCAAACGTTTGTTTAAATCGTACGTTTGAAGGATCAATCCGTCAAGAAACCGAGAAAAGCCTATTTTTGAGCTAAAAGTTGGGTGCCGGGAGCCGAAGGAAACCTTAAGGGGGGGTGGCTCCCGGCACGCCAGGGGGGGCAGCTAGCGGTTGCCGGTCCTCGAGAGGACCTCCTGCAACAGTTCGACGGGGCTGACCGAAGCATCCGAGAGGTCGAGCCGCAGCTCGTACGCCCCGTCCTCGGTGACCGCATCGTCACGCCGGCGCAGCTTGCGCAGCAACTTCGCGCCGGGCCGGATCCGGAGCCGCAGGCCGTCGACGTCCGTGATACTGGGCGTGTAGGCGCCCTCGATCTCGTCCCAGCCGATCCAGCCCAACCCCAGCTCGCGGTCGAGGAAGCCTCGCTCGGTCAGCTGCAACCGCGGGCGCGGGTAGAGGACGACCCACAGCGCCACGACGATCGCGAACGCTGCACCGATCAGGATGGTCTCGACGGTCGTCATGGTCTTCACTCCGTTCACCCTGTAGTACGGATGAACCGGCGAGAGCGCTTAGTCGGCGAGGCACCTGAATGCGGTTTTTTCGCAGCGGAGCGGGTAAAAAAACTGTAAACGGCCTCTATTCGGCCGAGTAGAGGAGCTTCCCCCCGACGATCGTGTGCTCCACACGTGTGGCAGCGAGGGCATTCTCGTCGACGGTGAGGATGTCCTGCGAGAGCACCACGATGTCCGCGAGCATCCCGGGAATCAACTTGCCTTGGGTGTCCTCCTCGAAGGCCGCGTACGCCGCGTTGGTCGTCATCGACGCCAGCGACTCCATCCGCGTCATCGCCTGGTCGCCGTAGAACACGTTGCCGTGACGATCGCGCCGCGTGACCGTCGAGATGAAGTTCGCGATCGGGTCGACGTCCTCGACGGGCGCGTCGGTGCCGTTGACGATCGTCGCGCCGCTCTCCATCAGCTTGCGCCACACGTAAGCGCCCTCCTCGGCACGACGGTCCCCGAGCCGCCGCGGGACCCACGGCGCGTCGGACGTGCAGTGCACCGCCTGCATCGAGGCGATCACGCCGAGCTCGCCGAAGCGCGGGATGTCGTCGAGGCTCAGGTGCTGCGCATGCTCGATTCGCCAGCGCAGGTCGGCGTCGCCGGCGTAGGCCTCCTCGAATACGTCGAGCACCTCGCGGTTGGCGCGGTCGCCGATGGCGTGGATGCAGAGCTGGTAGTCGTGCTCCCGGGCCAGGCGTGCCGTTTCCCGCAACGACTCGACCGGCGTCGTCGGAAGCCCCACCGAGTCGTGGTCTTCGTACGGTTCGAGCAGCCAGGCCCCGTGCGTGCCCAGCGCGCCGTCGGCGACACGCTTGATCGCGCGCACGGTGAGGTGCCCGCCCGCCGCACCGACCGTGCGGAAGCTGGCCATCTTCTTGGCCAGCTCCTCGTTCGATTCGTTGAGCATGACCCACAACCGAACGTCGAGCCTACCCTCGTCGTACATCCTGCGAAAGCGCTCGACGTCGTCGAACGAGCTACCCGCGTCGTGCATTGTCGTGACGCCCTTCGTCAGGCACTCTTCGTTGGCCAGCTCGATCTCGCGCCGCGCGAAGCGTTCGAGCTCGACGTTGTCGAGCCGGTCCATCGCATCGTCGTAGGCGCGCAGCGCGAGAGAGTAGGCCGTTTCGCGGAGCACGCCGGTGGCGCGGCCGTCGGGGTGTCGCAGGATCGTTCCGCCGGGCGGGTCCGGGGTCGAGTCGTCGATCCCCGCGATGTCCAGCACGCGGGCGTTGACGATCCCGGCGTGGCTTCCGGCGGCGTGTTTGAGCAGCACCGGGTTGTCCGGCACGGCGGCGCTCAGCGCATCGTGGACCGGGTATCCTTCGACCGCCGGAGCCACCGGTGTGTCCCACTTCTCCTGGTGCCAGCCCCAGCCGAGGATCCAGTCGCCGGGCTCGCGTTCCGCGGCCTCGGCCCGGATGATCTCGACGACCTCGTCCCACGAGCGTGCGGCGCGCAGGTCGATGTTCAGCAGCGAGCGACCGATCCCCGTGAAGTGCCCGTGCCCCTCGGTGAAGCCGGGCGTGGCGAGGCGTCCCTCGAGATCGATGACCCGTGTTTCGGAACCCCGGTAGGCGTCGATCTCACCGTTCGTGCCGACGGCGACCACCACGCCGTCGCGCGCCGCGAGCGCCTCGACCTCTCCGACGGCGTCGTCCATGGTGACGATCTTGCCGCCACGCAGGATCAGGTCCGCAGGGGCCTCGCCGGGTGCCGCGCAAGACAGCGTCAGGATCAGGATTGTCGAACAAGCCACGACTCGCATCGCCACGCTCCTGTGAGATTGTCGGGAGACCGCCAGGATACAGGAGTTCGCGCGAGACGGGACTACTGAGGAACAGGCGCCTCGGTCAGTTCCAGCTCGAAGTCGAACCGGATCGCCTTCTGGCCCATCGTGATCTCGACCAGGTGGCTGCGAAGGTGGACGATGCCGCGCGCGCCCGCGAGGTACCACAGATCCTCCGCGGGGTAGCGCAGCGGCTGCAGGAAGGGCGCGATGTCGACCTCTCCGAAGATCGGTACGGGGATCTCGAGCTCGGCGAAGCGCATCTCGAACTCGTTGAACCGGTCGCCCTTGACCACGTCGAGGACGACCGTCGGTTTCAGCGAGAGTTCGAGGTCGAACTCGGGGACCGAGACGTCGACGGCGGTGCGGATCAGCCCACGGCCCTGGCCCTGGGCGGCGGGGTCGAGCTGCAACAGACGCACGTCGCGGATCTGAACCAGCAACGTACGGTCGCCGCTGATCGGGATCTCCACGTCCTGGGTCGACGCGGCACGCATCATCATGGCGAGCGTCTCCGCGTCGAAGCTCACCTGCACCCCCGCCCCGGCCGGTGCGGCCAGCGCGGCCCACACGACGACGGAGCATCCGACCGTGACCAGTGTCTTTCGCATGGGATCTCCTGCTGTCCCGAGTATGCCACCGGGGCGGCGACCCGCCAGGCGGTTCCCGCACGGCAGAACAAACGTCCGACTAGGGCGATTCGTTGCGGCGGCGCACTTCTTCCAGCCCGTCTCGGGCGAGCGGATTGTCCGGGTCCTGCGCGAGCACCCGGGTGAACCAGTCCTCGGCAGCGGCAAGGTCGCCCCGCTCGATCGCCAGCGCGCCCATCCCGCCCATGGCGCCGGGCTCGTCCGGTCGTACGGCGAGGCTCGACTCGAACACCGACTGCGCCTCGTCGTGGCGGCCCTGGAGGAAGATCGCCATGCCCAGGTTGGCCTGGATGGGAAGGTTGCCCGGATCCAGCTCGACGGTGCGCCGGAACGCTCGCTCCGCCTCACCGTAGTCCTGCGCCATCAGGTAAACGGAACCGAGACCGTTCCACGCGCTTGGAGACTCCGCGTCGATCCCGGTAGCGCGCCGGTAGGCCGCCTCGGCCTGCTGTAGCAACCCCAACCCGCGGAACGCATCGCCGAGACCGATCGCCGAATTGAGGTGGTCGGGTCGCACCTGCAGCACCATCGCGTACTCCTGCGCGGCCTCCTGCGAACGTCCGGTCAGGTGCAGCAGTCGCGCCATGTTGGCCCGCGCGACGTAATACTCCGGCGTCAGCTCCAGGCAGCGGCGGTAACGGTCGATCGCGTCCTCGTAGCGGCCCTGGTTCTCCAGCACGACGGCGAGATTGAACAGCAGCGGTGACGATTCGGCGTCGCCCGTGGTCTCGGGACCCGCCTCGCTCGATGCGTAGTCGAAGTCCGCGGGCAGTCCGAGCGCTGCCAGGAAGGAGGCCTCGTCGTCCGATGCGGTCTGCGCACGCCACAGCTCCCGTGCGATCAGCACATGTCCACCCGGTTTCGGGTGCACGTAATCCTCGAACAGTTCGAAACCGGGGATCCCGTCCGGCGAAAGCGTGCGAACGGTCGCCTCGATATCGACCAAGGTCGCGCCGGTGTCGCGTGCGACACGGCGGATGGTGTTATTGAGCGCGCTGACCGCGCGCCCCGGCTGGCCGTCGGTGTCCCGTGCGGCAACGAACGCGTCGGCCGCCTCTTCCGGACGGCCGATCGCGAGCAGCGCACGCCCCTTCTCGTACCACGCCCCGGCCGCCTCCACCGTGACGGCCTCGACCTCGGCCACGGCGCGCAACGCGGCCTCCGGGTCGCCGGCGTCGTTGGCTTCCTTGGCCCGCTCGATCGCGCGTTCGGCGTTCGTGCGACGGGCGAAACCGAGGTTTTCCGGCCAGGTCGTCTGGTTCGGTCGCCAGCCTTTTTCGTTCGACGGCACGGTGCAAAGCAGAACCGCGACACCGGCCTCCCGGGCGGCCGCGACGATCGCGCGCAGGTTCTCCTCGAACTGAGCGCGCACGGTTTCGCGATCCGCGGCCGCCACGTCGCTCGAATAGCGACGGTCCGCGTCGAAACCGATCAGCTCGGCGGCGTCGGCCGGTGCCTCGTCCGGTGGCGCCGGCGCCGGCGCGATCAACCGGGCGAGCGCGGAATACGTCCGCCAGCGGTGCAGCCACAACCGCAGGCCCGCGGGGAGCGGTTCCGCGGCCTTCACGCGGTCGTAGAAATCACGCTCGACGAACTCGTTGTGACCCGTGTAAAGCACCAGCAGGTCCGGGGCGTAGTCCAGCAGCTCGTGCGCAAGGATCCGCAGCCGGTGCGAGCCGTAGGACATCCCCGCGGCGTTGACGACGCGCACGTCACGGTCGGGCCAGGAGGCTTGCAGCGCGTGCTCCAGCTTCGACGAGAAAGCCTGCTCGGCGCCCCAGGGGAAGCCGAACGCGCTGGAGCCGCCGAGCACGAACACCCGAAAAGCGTTCTCCGGCTTTTCGAGGGGGAACTCCTCCTTGTTGAACGAGCGCGCCGCCGCCCGCGGCCCGGTTCGGAAAACGCCGCTCGCCTCGTCGGGCTCGAAGACGCGGAGCTCCCGCGAAAAGCCGTGAAACGGGTCTTCCCGTTCGGCCAGCGGGGCGACCCCGGCGAGGACGAGGGCCAGCTCGACGAGCAGCAGCACGCCGCCGACCGCGATGATCGGGAATGCGATTTTCTTCCAGCCGCTCACTAGAACCACACGTGGAGCATGTAGTAAACGAGCACACCGGTGATGGAGGTGTAGACCCACATCGGGAGCGTGAATCTGGCGACCCTGCGGTGCTTGTCGAACTGCCGCTTGCCCGCGAACCAGTAGAGGCTGGCGACCAGCGGCGCCACGAGCGCGGCGAGTACCGTGTGCGAGATGAGGATCGTGAAGTAGACCCAGCGCACGAACCCCTCACCCTGAAACTTCGTCGAGCCCGCGCTGGCGTGGTAGTCGAGATAGGAGACCAGGAAGGTCACGGTGAGCAGGCCGGCGAGGACCATGCATGCAAGATGAGCGGTCTTCTTCTTGTGCCGGATCATCCAGTAGCCGACGAGCAGGACCGCGGCGCACATCCCGTTCAGCCCGGCGTGCAACGCGGGACGGAACGTCGAGTGCACTGCGCCGTCGTCCGGAGCCGACTCGATCACGCCGATCACGACGACGGAAACGACGAGGGCGGCGACGAAGACGAAGACGAAGAACGAGTCACGCATCGCGTCAGCCCGCCCGTTCGATTCCCTCGGACCGCGCGGTCTCTTCGGCCACGCGTTCGGCCGCCTTCTCGGCGGACTCGATGCAGTCCGGCAACCCGACCCAGCCGCAGGCGCTGCCGCAGAGAGCGAGTCGATCCGACCCGGCGGCAAGCCTCTCGCGCGTCTGCCCGATGCCGACGACCGGCTGCGGCAAGGCGTCGATGAAGCGTCGCGCGCGTCCGAAACGCGGCGCGCCACGCAGGTCGAGCAGCGCGGCCAGCCCTTCGTGCGCGACACGCACCAACTGGCCGTCGTCAAGGCCGTCGAGCGATGCGCGGCCCGCGCCTCCGAGGAACGCGCGTAGCAACACGCACCCCAGCGGAGCCCGCCCGTCGAACTTCAGACTGGCGTAGTTGCAGGCGAGCAGCGGCGAGTTCTCGCTGCGCGCCACGAAGAAACCGAAGCCGTGCAGCGGCGTGCGCATGGCGGAGGCGTCGTAGAGCAGGTTGACCGTCGCGCACGAAGCGTACTCGACCGCGTCGAGCTGCGCCGCAAGTTCGGGGGCGGTCGCGCGGAGCAACCTCGAGGCCACGAACGCGGGACAGGCGAGCACGACCGCATCGGCGTCGAGCGTCTCGCCGCCGTCCAGCAGGAGTCGCCAACCCGCGCCGCCGCGCTGCAAATCGCACACCGAGGTGCGAAATCGCAAAGCGCCGTCCGGCAACCGCTGTTCCAACGCCTCGACCAGCACACTCATCCCGCCGTCGAGCGCGTAAACACCGGCGCGCGGCCGGTTCCCCGCCCCGTGAGCGGCCATCATCTTCCTCAGGCCCGTCGCGACGTTGCCGTACGTGTTCTCCAGCGCGTGCATTCGGGGGACGCAGGCCTGCGCGCTCAACCGCGTCGCGTCGGCCGCGAACAAACCGCCGAACACCGGCTCCGCAACGCGTTCGTAGGCCTCTTGGCCCCAGCGCCGCGTGACGAAGCTCTGCAGGCTCTCGTCGGCTTCGTCGCGGCGCGCGGGGATCATGCGTTCCAGTGCCGCGCGGGTGCGGCCAAGCGGCGAAAGCAGTGGTGACCTGATCAACGGCATCATCCGCGTGGGCGCGATCATCAGGTATCCCTCGGGCACCTGCTGCAGGCGCCCACCGGTGACGACCTGCATGCGCGAGCCGCCCGAGCGCAGTCGCAACAATCGTGAGCCCAGGCCCAGTTCGCGGCAGAGTCGCTCGCCCGCGGGTTTGTGCGCGACCAGGCTGTCCGGGCCCCATTCGAGCAACAGACCGCCGCGCTCCTCGGTCCGGATGTGGCCCCCGGCGCGGTCTGCGGCTTCGAGCACCGTGATGTCGAAGGCCTCGGCCAGTCGGTACGCCGCCGTCAGCCCGCTGATGCCGGCGCCGACGATGACGATCCGCGGCCTTTCGCTCACGCGGTGGCCTCCGCGCCATGCGTTCCCTCGACGGGAATCGTGCTGTTGCGCCGCACGATGTCGAGCAGGGCGTCGACCCAGCGGTCGTCGGCGTTGATGCAGGGCACGAGATCGAGCCGCTCGCCGCCGTGTGCGTTCCAGTCCTCGACGGCGCGAATTCCCAACTCTTCCAACGTCTCGAGGCAGTCGGCGACGAACGCCGGGCTTAGGATCGCCGCTCGCTTCACCCCGGCCCGCGCGTCCTCGATCATGATCTGGTCGGTGTAGGGCTTGATCCACGGATCCCGTCCGAGGCGCGACTGGAAGCAGACGACGCGTTTGTTCTCCGGGATGCCCAGCGCGTCGGCAAGCAGCTTCGCAGTGGCGTAGCACTGGGCCCGGTAACAGTAGCGGTTGGCGCTGCCGATCGTCGCGCAGCAGTCGTCCGAACGCAGGCAGTGCGTTCCGCTGACGTCGCTCTTCACGACGTGGCGCTCGGGCAGTCCGTGGAAACTGAAGTAGACCTTCTCCGGGTCGGCCGCCTCGATCACCGGACGCGCGCGCGCAGCGCAGGCGTCGATGAAACCGGGATCGTCGTAGAACGGTGGGATCGTCTCGATGTCCGGCACGTTCCAGAGCTTGGCGGCCTCGAGGAACACCTTGTCCAGCGACGACCCGTTGGCCGCCGAGCTGTACTGCGGGTAGAGCGGGAAGACGACGATCCGGTCGACGCCCGCCTGGCGTAGTCGAGTCAGCGCCGACGCGATCGACGGGTTGCCGTAACGCATCCCCAACTCGACCGGTACGCCGGGCAGCCGCGCGGCGACCTTGCGAACCAGCTCCCGGCTGTGGAGGAGCAGCGGCGAGCCCGCGTCGGTCCAGATCTTGGCGTAGGCCTCACCCGACGCCTTCGGCCGACGGATCAGGATCATGTTGACCAGGAGCCATCGTTTCCAGGTGTCGAGATCGATGACCCGCGGATCCATCAGGAACTCCCGCAGGTAGGGCCGCACGTCGGCCGGGTCCGGGCTGTCGGGTGTGCCCAGATTGATCAGCAGCAAGCCTGTTTTCGGTGTCCGTACCATCGGGTCATTCTAGAGGACGCCGACGCACCGGCCCAGGGGCTAGCGGGAGGCGTTCAGGACGTGGCGGGAGCGGTGATAGATCTCGTCGAGGCCTTCGGGGCCGGTGTCGTAGTAGCCGCGGATGCCCCCGTCGGGGTCGACGATCACGAACTTGCCCGTGTGGGAGATGTCCATCATCCCCGCGTCGTCCTCGAAGGGCTCGCTCATGCCGGTGGCGAAGCCGTTGACGACCAGGCCGCGGACCGACTCTAAGTCGCCGGTCAGGAAGGTCCAGCGCGCGGGGTCGGCGCCGTTGGCGGCGGCGTACGCTCTGAGGACGTCGGGCGTGTCGTACTCCGGATCCACCGAAATCGAGAGCAGCTTGATCCCGTCCACGCCGTAGGTGTCGTAGTTGTCCTGGAGCAAGCCCATCTGCCGGGTGAGGATCGGGCAGATCGAGCCGCAGCGCGTGAAGATGAAGTTGACGACCCAGACGTGCCCCTCGAGCTCGCTCAGCGAAAAAGTGTTGTGGTTCTGGTCGATGAGCTCGAACGCGGGGAGCTGACGCAGGACCGGCGGGGGGGGCGGCTCGCGCTTGAGGAACGGCCGCAGGGCCGTCAGCGTGAGCACCCCGATGATGAAGTACCAGAGAAAAAGATTCTTATACCAAGGTTTTTTGGTCTCTTCGAGTGGCGCTTCAGTCACGACCGCGCTCCAGGAGCCGCTCCAGCGCCACGGCGAAACGGTATTGCCGCAGGTTCGCGCGGGCGTTCAAGAGCACCAAAACGACCACGACGAAAGCCAACCCCGACCCCGCCGACGGGTCGGCCCAGCGCCGATAGCCGAACCAGACGGCTAGCCCCAGGCCGACCACGACGCCCGCCAGCGACAGCACCAGGAACAGATTTTTCCGTCGCACCGCGGTTCGGGCGAAGCGCTCGTTCGAGTCCATGACGCACCATCATGAACGCGCCCCCGGCGCTGTCAAGAAACGGCGCGGCCGACAGCCGGGTGCCGCCCTTGACCGATTTTCGGAGGCTCAGTAAACTCGCGCCCTTGCTCGGGGGAAGGGGCGGTGGACGCCTGTCTGCCGTGCCCGTTTTCCGGGCTGTGACGCACGCGCCAGACAACCGCGCTCGCGAGGCTAACGGGGCTTGTCTCAGATCTTTCCCAAAGCGACGAACTGGGCCCCGCTCGTCCTGGCGATCGCCGGTCCGGCGGTCGGCATCCTGGCGATCGCGGGGGTCTGGTATTTCTTTTCCCCCGAGTTCACCGACGTCGGCTACGCGCCCGAGCAACCCATCCCCTACAGCCACGAGCTGCACGTCGGCCAGCTCGGTCTCGATTGCCGTTATTGCCACGTTTCGGTCGAGACGTCGGCGGTTTCCAATATCCCGCCGACACAGACCTGCATGAACTGCCACACGGTGATCAAACGCGACAGTGAGCTGCTCGCCCCGTTGCAGGAGAGCGCGCAGAACGACAAGCCGTTACGCTGGGTCCGCGTGCACAACTTGCCGGACTATTCCTTCTTCGATCACAGCGTGCACGTCCGTGCCGGCGTCGGTTGCGTGAGCTGCCACGGGCGCATCGACCGCATGGAGGTCGTGGAGCAGACGGAGCCGCTGTCGATGGGTTGGTGCCTCGACTGCCACCGCAACCCGGCACCCCACCTGCGACCGACCGAAGAGGTCACCAACATGGACTGGATCCCGCCTCGAGACCACGCCGCCTTTGCCGCCCAGGTCATCGAGGAGAAGAACCTGAAGCCGCCGGAGGACTGCACCGCATGCCACCGATGAACCTCCGGCCGGCCGATCGAGCGTACTGGCGCAGCCTGGAGCAGCGCAACGGGGACCCGAGCGTCAGGCAATTCGCCGAGCGCGAGTTCCCCGAGGGCGCGAGCGAGGCCCCGGAGGGCGTCACGCGGCGCACGATGCTGTCGTTATTGGGCGCATCGGTCTCGCTCGCCGGTGCCGCCGCCTGCCGCCGTCCGGTTGAAAAAATCGTCCCTTACGTCAACGCGCCGGTCGAAGTCGTCCCGGGTATCCCGCGGCACTTCGCCACCACGATGCCGTGGGGGCTCGACGCTTACGGCGTCGTCGTCGAGAGCCACGAGGGCCGCCCGAACAAGATCGAGGGCAACGAGCTGCACCCGTCGACCGCGGGACGCTCGAACCCCTTTATTCAAGCCGCACCGCTGACGCTCTACGACCCCGATCGTTCAAAACATCCGATCCGCTACGGCGAGGCTTCCACCTGGGCCGGATTCGAGTCCGCGTGGGCCGCGATCGCCGAGCAGCTCGGCGACGGCAGCGGTCTCGCGTTCCTGACCGAATCGTGGTCGTCCCCGACGATGGCGCGGCTGACCGATGCGATCCACTTGCGCTATCCCAATGCAATGTGGGCCGCGTACGAATCGATCAGTGACGAGAACATCTATCGCGGTCTCGAGATCGCCACGGGCGGCCAGCTGCATCCGATCTACCACTTCGACAAGGCCAAGGTGATCCTGACGCTCGATGCGGATCCGTTGCAGACCGAGTCGGATCAGGTGCGCAACACCGCCGGATTTGCCGCGGGACGCCAAGTTTCGGAGACGCACGGCTCGATGGGCCGGTTGTGGGCCGTCGAAGGGGTGCACAGCCTGACCGGCGCCAACGCCGACCACCGGCTGCGGCTCGCCTCGTCCAAGATAGCCCAGTTCGTCTCGGGGCTCGGGGCGCAGCTCGGCGTGCTCGGGATGTCCGGCCCGATGCCCGCGGGCGTCGACGCCGAGTGGGTCGCCGCGCTGGTCGACGACCTCGCGCACCACGAGGGCGAGAGTCTGATCGTCGCGGGTCGCCGCCAGCCGCCGGAGGTGCACGCCGCGGTCTACGCGCTCAACGCTGCGCTGGGCAACGTCGGCAACACGCTGGATTGCCGCGCGTTCGCCGATGCCGCCCTGCCCAGCCGCTCCAAGCTGGCCGAGCTGATCGCGGCGATGCAAAGCGGCGCGGTCACCAACCTGATCATCCTCGGCGGCAACCCCGTCTACGACGCTCCGGCCGACCTCGACTTCGCCGGCGCGCTCGAGAAGGTCGTGTCGTCGATCCACCTGTCCGATCACGTCAACGAGACGTCGCAGAAGGTGCACTGGCACTTGCCGCGCGCCCAGTTCCTCGAGTCGTGGTCCGACGCACGCAGCGCCGACGGCACGATGAGCGTCGTCCAGCCGCTGATCCGTCCGCTGTTCGACGGACGGAGCGATGTCGAGGTCCTCGGCCTGATCGCGTTCGGCCCCGATGCGGAGAGCGGCGCGGCTCCCGACGGCTACACCCTGGTCCGTGCGACCTGGGATGCGCTGCTGGGTGGCGACGAGGCCGCCTGGAACCGTGTGCTGCACGACGGCGTGCTCGCCGATTCCGCGTTGCCTGCGCAGACCCCCCCTGCTGCCGGCGTCGCGGGTCCGGGATCCACGTCGGGTAGCGGGTTGGAGATCGTGTTCACCGCCTCGGCCGCCGTGTACGACGGCCGGCTGGCCAACAACGCATGGCTGCAGGAACTGCCGGACTCAATGACCAAGATCACCTGGGACAACGCCGCGTTGCTCTCCCCGGTGACCGCCGCCGCGCAGAGTCTCGAAAGCGGCGACCTCGTGACCGTCGCCCACCGTGGCGCGGAGATCGAACTGCCGGTGTGGGTCCAACCCGGCGTGGCGGACGACACGCTGGTGCTGTCGCTGGGCTACGGCCGCACGGCCGCCGGACGCGTCGGTGACGGCGTCGGCGCCGATACGGGGCGGTTGCGCGCCTCGTCGGCGATGGATATCGACTCCGGCGCCACACTCACCAAGACCGGATCCGGCTACGAGTTCGGACAGACCCAGGATCACGGTACGCAGGACGAGCCCGATCTACTTCCTTCGCTGTACCAGTCGCGCCGTCGTCCGGCCGTACGCGAGGCCTCGCTCGAGGACTACCGCACGCATCCGACGTTCGCCAACGACATGGTCAACGTGCCGCACTACGACCAGTTGTGGGACGACCCCGAGTCGTACGACTCGGGCTACCAGTGGGGCATGACGATCGACCTCAACGCCTGCACCGG
>JABAOE010003971.1_pt5 | contig 20380 bp, 19 predicted proteins | sample 7062141 | NCBI WGS metagenome assembly JABAOE01 (sample SAMN14538627, study PRJNA623070) | marine sediment metagenome | biome: marine biome [ENVO:00000428]; feature: marine pelagic biome [ENVO:01000023]; material: deep marine sediment [ENVO:00002113] | place: India: Gulf of Khambhat ... | reverse complement strand
CGGGATCGCGTCGTCGGCTGGCGCGCCGAGGCCGAGCCGCCCACGCTGCCGGCGGCGGAGTCGTAGCGCCGGGGCCCGCGCGGCTTCAGCGGTTCACGAGGAGCCAGACCGCCAGGAGCCCTCCCGCGGCGGGCAGCAGCATCTGGATCGGTCCCCGCTCGCGCAGCTCCAGCACCGCGATCTCGAAGACCGCGATGCCCATCTCCGGACACGGCCGGTCATCGTTGTCGTAGCGCTCGAGACACGCCTCGTCGATGCCCGCGAGCACGCTGCCGAGAACGCGCGGACGATTCAGCACGGTCCGATCGCCCTCCTGCGTGGTCACCCGTACCTTGTCCGGCTGACGCTCGGCGAAGACCTGCTGCGCCGTCCGGTCGGTCGGCCGCCACGACGCACACGCCGTGCAGGCCAGGACGAGTCCCAGGCACGCGATCGTGCGGTGCGCGGTATGTCGGAGTCGGGGGTTCGGGTGGTCGACCATGGTCTGTTCAACTCTTCGTTCTCGTGCGCGTCAGGCGAGCGAAGATGGGGCCGACGGTCGTTCCGGAACAAGCGGCAGCGCCGCGAAGCCCGCTCAGCGGGGCCGTCCGAACCCCTGGGGACTCCGGCCACGTAGGCTCTGTCGGAACCGTTCGGGGAGGGAGCGATGAAGAACTTCGTCATCCGGTTGTTCGTCAACGCGATCGCGCTGTCCGCCGCGGCGTGGATGATTCCGGGCATTGGCCTGACCGGCGACTTCGTGAACGTCCTCTTCGTGGCCTTCCTCTTCGGCCTGCTGAACGCGCTGCTCAAGCCGATCCTGATCGTGCTCTCGCTGCCGCTCCTCCTGCTCACGCTCGGCCTCTTCGCCTTCGTGGTGAACGGAGCGCTCCTGCTGATCACGGCCCGCCTCACGGAGCATCTGACGGTCTCCGGGCTCGGAGCGGCGATCCTGGGCAGCCTGGTGATCTCGCTCGTGACGTTGTTGCTGGGAGGCCTGCTCGACGACGAGCGCTAGGCGCTCTCTCGGCGGTGATCGCCCCGCTCCGCCGACGCCGGCGCAAGGACGGCGCGAGCGTCGACGGGCACGACCCGATCCTCGTACACGAAGAGCGGGTTGATCTCGATCTCGTCGACGCCGTGGTTGGCGAGGATGCAGGCTCCCACGGCGACGGCCGTGGATGCGATCGCGTCGAGGTCGGCCGCGGGGCGGCCGCGCCAACTCCCGAGCAGCGGCCGGATCCGCAGCTCGTCGAGCATCGCACGGACGTCCTCCTCCCGCACCGGCAGGAGGCGGTGCGCAACGTCACGCAGCGCCTCCACCCACACGCCGCCCGCTCCGATCGACAGGACAGGCCCGAGGTCTGCGTCGCGGTACGCCCCGACGAGGAGCTCCGCCAGGGGAGGAGGCGCCATGGGGGTGACGAGCGCCGCGGGCGGGGCCGCGACTCCACCGGTTCGCTCCGCCTGCGCGACCGCCTTGGAGCAGACGTCCTCGAATGCGGCCCGCGCCTGTTCCGCACCCCGAACGCCGAGCACGACGCCTCCGATGTCGGACTTATGCAGGACGTCCTCGGAAACGACCTTGACCGCGAGCGCGCCCCCGAGCTCCTCCGCCGCGCGAGCCGCCGCGGGCCCGTCCCGCACGAGCTGCCAGTTCGGGAAGGCGACCCCGTGAAACGCCAGCAGGGTGCGGGCTTCGGGCTCGGTCAACGTCGCCCGGCGCGACACGCGGGCTTGGGCGAGGACCGCGGGCGGCGGTGACGGGAGCGGGTCGACGGGGGGCGGCCAGAGCGGCCGGCGGCCGTGGAGCGTGCGCCGGTGCAGCTCGGCCACGCAGCGGCAGGCGACCTCGAGCGACGCCACGACCGGCACGCGCGCGCGGCCCAGCGCCTCCAGGGGCGCGCTGCGGTGCGCCGCGTACATCGAGTGGACGACGAGCGCCTTGGGGTGCCGCTTCATGCGCTCGGCCATGAGCTGGGCGGCCTCCGCCTCGGTGCGCGCGAGCGACGCCGCGAACCGGATGCCGTAGCCGCCGAAGAGCCCCACGACCAGGACCGCTCCGACCTCCTCGTCTGCTTCGATCAGCTCGAGGGCACGCGCGAACACGATGGGGTCGCCGTCTGCGGCGCCCGCCAGATCGACCGGATTCTCGACCGCCGCGGCCCGGCCGAGGAGGTCGCGCAGCCGCGACCGCGTCACCCGGGAAAGCTGAGCCAGAGGCACGCCGAGCGCGCTGAGCGTGTCCACGGCCAGCGTCCCCTGTCCACCGCCGTCGGAGAGGATCGCGACCCCGGATCCCGAGGGGATCGGCGGCTGATTCGCGAGCGTCTCCGCGACGTGCAGGAGCTCGTCCGTGCGGCCGATCTGCACGATTCCCGACTGGGCGAGCCCGGCCTGGAGCCGGTCGTAGGCTCCCGCGACCGCCCCCGTGTGAGAGAGCGCGGCGCGTGCGCCCTCGTCGCTGCGACCCGCCTTGATGAGGATCACGGGCTTGCTGCGCGTCACTCTCGAGGCGGTCTCGAGAAGCCGCCTCGCGTCCCTGAAGCCCTCGGCGTACAGGACGACCGCGCGGGTGTCCTCGTGGCCCTCGAGGTACTCGAGAGCCTCCGCGAAGCCGAGATCCGCCTCGTTGCCGACGCCCAGGCAGATCGAGATGCCCTCCCAGGAGCGCTCCGTCGCCTCGTTCATGAGCGCGAGCGCCATGTTGCCCGACTGCACCACGAGCGCGAGCCCTCCGGGCCTGACGCCGCGGGCCCCGATCAGGTTCGCCCCGCTGTGCGTGTTGAGGATCCCGGAGGTGTTGGGGCCGACGACCCGAATGCCGGTCGCTCGCGCGGCGTCGACCAGGCGGCTCTCCAGCTCCGAGCCTTCGGCGCCGGACTCCCGGAAGCCGACGGCCAGGACGACCGCGGCCGCGATCCCGCGCTCCCCGCAGGCGCGGACCAGGTCCGGGGCCGTGGCGGCGGGCGTGCACAGGACCGCGACGTCGGCGGCCTCCGGCAGCGACGCCACGGACGGCCATGCCTGATGGCCCAGGATCGTGCCGCCCTTCGGGTTCACCGGGTAGATGCGACCCCGATAGCCGGCTTCGCCGAGCGCCCGCAGGATCTGGAAGCCCCGCTTGGCGGGGTCGGCGCTGGCCCCGACGATGGCGATCGAGGCGGGCAGGAAGATACGGTCGAGCGCCGCCCGCGCCCCGGGCTCGCTACGCACCGCGGTAGCGCGGGGGGCGCCCGTCCCGGAAGGCCTCGACGCCCTCGCGCCAGTCCTCGCTCCCGAAGATCGCCTCGAGCGCGGCCCGCTCGCGCTCCAGCGCCTCCTCGCGCGGCATCGCGCCGGCCGGCCCGATCAGCCGCTTGGCGGCCGCCAGCGAGAGGGGTGCGAGGCCGGCGAGCCGCTCCGCCCAGGACCGCGCGACGGCCCCGACCTCGCCGGCCGGCACGGCGCGGCTGGCGAGGCCCATCGCGGCCGCCTCGGCTCCGGAAAAGAAGTCGCCGAAGTAGATGAGCTCGCGCGCCCGCAGCACGCCGACCCTCTCGGCCAGCGTGTACGCCACCCCGCCCCCGATGAAGGTGCCCAGCGCGACCTCGGGCAGCCTGAGCTTCGCGTCCTCCGCCACGATCATGAAGTCGGCCGAGAGCGCCAGCTCGAGCCCCGCGCCGATCGCGTGTCCGTTGACCGCGGCCACCACGGGGGTGGCGCCGAGCTGGATCCGTCGGTTCGCCTCCTGGGCGCTCGCGGTGTAGCGCGCCCGCTCGGCGTCGCTCGGCGGCCGCTCCGCGTGCGCCTTGAGGTCGGCGCCGGAGCAGAAGGCCCGACCGGAGCCGGTCAGGACGATGCAGCGGACGTCGCGGTCCCCTTCGGCACGCTCGAGCTGGGTCACCAGCGCGTCGTACAGCTCCTGGCTCACGGCGTTCAGCCGCTCGGGCCGGTGCAGCGTGAGCGTGAGGAGCGGGCCCTCGCGCCGGACGAGCAGGACCTCGCCGCCGCTACCCACCGGTGCGCTCTCCCTGGGCGCGCAGCGCCCGGCCGGCGAGCGCGCCGAGGAAGGCGCCGCCCCGGACGGCGAACGTGCCGTTGACGAGGACGTGCACGGCCCCCTCGGAGTAGCGGTGCGGGTCATCCATCGTGGCGAGGTCCCGGTAGGCATCGAGGTCGAGCACGACGAGGTCCGCCCACATTCCCGGGCGGACGTAGCCCCGGTCCTGCAGCCGGAAGAAATCGGCGGCCAAGCCGGTGAAGCTCCGGATCGCGAACTCGACGTCGATGTCGTCCCCGTCGAGCGCGAAGAGCCGCATCTTGCGCGGAAACGCCCCGTACACGCGCGGGTGGGTGATCCGCTGCCCGGCCGCCGGCGTGCGCCCGTCGGTGCACGTCATCATCCACGGCATCGTGGCCAGGTAGCGCGTGTTCTCCAGGTCGTAGAGGTCGAGGTTCATCACCCGGGCGTTCCCGCTCTCGGTGAGGATCGCTCGAACCGTCTCCGGAACCGTACGGTCCCACTCGGCGGCGACCTGCTCGAGCGTCCTGCCGTTCAGCCTCGGGTCCTCGTCGACGAAGAGGATCTTCGCCGGACCGCCCCTCATCGCCAGCGACTCCGTGATCTGGACCGAGAGGAGCGCCAGCGTGTCGGGGTCGGCGAAGCGTCGCTCGATCTCGGGCTGACCGCCCGCGCTCGCCCAGCGGGGAAGCGCATAGGCCCGCAGGTTCGATTGGGTGGCGGTGTACGGGTGTTGAGCGGCCCACACCTCCACTCCGCGGGCTCGCGCCTCCTCGATCATCCGCGCGCCGACCTGGGCTCGGCCGTAGTTCGTGGCGCCTTGAGGGTTGAAGTGCGAGAAGATGACGCGCAGCCCGCTCTCCTCCCCGATCCGGATCCCCTCCGCGACGGAGGCGTCGTATCCGATGCCTCCGTAGCTCGCGCCCAGGTCGCGATCGTGCGTGTCGTAGATCGCCCCCTCCCACTCGGCGGCGACGCGGGCGAGCTCGATGACCTCCTCCGTCGTGGCGTAGAAGCCCGGCGTGTAGAAGAGCCCGGTGGAGAGCCCGAAGGCGCCCTCCTCCATGCCCTGCCGAACCATCGACCTCATGCGCTCGAGCTCGTCGGGGACGGGTGGGCGCGGGTCCATGCCCATCACGGCCTCACGGACCTCGCCCTGTCCCACGAAGGTGAGGGCGTTCACGCCGATGCCGCCCTCCTCCCAGCGCCCGAGCCGCTCGGCGACGCGCCACGGCCCCCCTCCGTCCAGGCCCAGGGCCACGGTCGTGATGCCCTGGGTGAGGAAGGGGCGGGCGTCCCGTCCGTACTCCTCGTCCAGCTCGGCGTGCGAGTGGGCGTCGATGAAGCCGGGCGCGACGATCAGGCCGGTCACGTCGAGCACCTCCGCGGCGCGCTCGGCATCGACGGTCCCGACCGCGGCGATCCGCCCGTCCCGCAGCGCGACGTCGGCCGTCACCGGCTCGGCGCCGGTCCCGTCGTAGACCTGTCCCCCCGAGAGGACGAGGTCGTACTCCGGTGTCCCGCCGCAGGCCGCGATGAGGAGGCCGGCCAGGAGCAGGGGCCGGAGCCGCGCCTTCTCGTCCATGGCGCGCGCGCCGCTCGCGTGCCTCTTCATGGCCGTGCGACGATCGGGAGGATGGCGTGAGAGGGCCGGGAACGGTCCATCCACACCGTGTTGTGGGCGACCCGGACCCCGGTGGCGAGCCCTTCCGGCTCTCCCGTGTTGAAGTTGAGGTCGAAGTGCGGGTAGTTGCTGCTCGACACGTCGAGGCGGATCCGGTGCCCGGCCGCGAACAGGTTGCTCGTCGGGAACGCCTCGATCGTGACCTCGTAGACTCGCCCCGGCTCCATGAGGGTCGGCTCCTCCCACGAGTCGCGGTAGCGGCAGCGGACGATCCCGTCGGTGAGGTTCATCGCGAAGCCCTCCGGATAGTCTGCGTTGGGTGGGTACACGTCGATCAGCTTGGCCGTGAAGTCGGTGTCGGGGCAGTCCGAGGAGATCCAGAGCCGCACGACGAGCGGACCCGTGACCTCGACCGCTCGCTCGAGCGGCTCGGTCTCGAAGACCAGCACGTCGGGCCGCTCGGCGAGCGGCCGGAACGGCTCCGTCGAGCCGAAGAAGTCGGCGCGCTCCACCTGGTCGAAGGCCCCGCCCACCATGATGGGCGCGCCCGACGTGATCGTGCCCCCGATGCTCGGGACCGGATCGCGGGGGTCGTAGCGGTAGTCGGCGCGGTCGCCCTCCGAGGACGGCTCCCTCGTCGTGAGCGAACCCGCCGCCGTCAGGTAGTACCGCGTCTCGCGCGTCCCCGGAATCGGCCAGTCGTCGGCGGAGGCCCAGCGTCCGCCGTGGTCCATGCGCCCGGCGGCGTTCCTGCGGCCCGAGCCGCCCCCCATGCGGAAGTAGCGAACCGCGGGCTCCCGATCGACGCCGTTCTCGATCCCGCGGAGCCAACGATCGAACCAGCGCACCCTGAGCTCCCAGAAGTCGGTCGCGAGCTGCCCGTCGAGGGTCGCGTCCGGCCCGAAGTCGACGTCTCCGGCCCAGGTGAGCGAGCGGTCCCCGTGCGTCCAGGGTCCAAGGATGAGCCTCACCGGGCCGCGCTTGCGCTTCGACAGCCCCATGAAGTTGTCCGTGGCCGTGCGCGGGTAGGGGTCGTACCACGAGGACATGTGCACCATGGGCGCGTCCGGCCACGCGTCGTAGAAGCCCTCCGCGTAGATCCCCGGCTGCTTCCAGTAGTCGGTGAAGCGTCCCTCGGTCCACTGCTCGAAGAGGTAGGCCTCGTAGTCGGGGGCGAGGCTGACCGGCGAGTGCCCGGGGCGCCACGGCATCTCCCGGAACCAGCGGTGGACGTCGACGCTGCGCAGCGCCGCCTCCAGCTCCGGATCGGCCAGGACCTCGGGGCTGACCAGCGCGTTGCGGTAGGCCCAGGTCGCCTGCTTGAGCTCGAAGGCGCCGCCCTGCCGAATGCCGCCCTGATAGGAGTTGGAGAAGCCGCCCGAGTCGAGGAACATCGCCGCGACGCCGGGCGCGCCGGCCGACGCGAGCGCGCCCTGGGTGTGCGCGGCGTAGGACAGGCCCATCGTCCCGATCCTTCCGTCGCACCACGCCTGCTCGAGGATCCAGGCGCAGGTGTCGTACCCGTCCGGCGCGTCGTCGACGTACTTGCGGTACTCGCCCTCCGAGCCGTACCGGCCCCGGACGTCCTGGTAGACGACGGCGTACCCGCGCTCGACGAAGACGCGCGCCACGTCGGCGCGGCTCTTCGCCTCCTCCGGCTCCTCGGCCGAGCGCTCCGAGCGGCTGGGGACGTCCCGGCCGTACGGGGTCCGCTCGAGGATCACCGGCCACGGGCCGCGAAGCTCGACGCCGTCGCGGGCGGGCAGGTAGACGTCGGTGGCCAGGCGGACCCCGTCGCGCGTGGGCACCATGAGGCCCGCGCGCAGGAGCATGCCGTAGGGCCCGCCGGCGGGCATCCCGTCCGGGCCCGCACGGTCGGCCGCGCATCCGGGAGCGGCGAGGATCGCGGCGGCGGCCGCGAAGACCCGGGCGAACTCGCGGCGCGACAGGGTCAGGTCGGGAGGCAGGTCGGGGCTCATTCAGGGATTCGGTTCGGGCTCGCGCGCGTCCTCTCCGGCGGGCACGTCGCCCGCCCACCGTCCGAATACCGCCGGAAGCGCCAGGCTGGCAAGGGCCATGGCCCACAGGGCCATGGTGATCCCGGAGTCGAAGAGGACGCCCCAGTCGCCGCCCGAGAGCGCCATCGCGCGCCGCAGGTTCTTCTCCATCAGGGGGCCCAGCACCAGCCCGAGGACGACCGGAGCGAGCGGGAAGCCGAGCTTGCGCATGAGGTAGCCCACGATCCCGAAGAGGGTCATCAGCACGAGGTCGAACGCGCTGCCGTTGACGGCGTACACCGCGACGAAGGCGACGGCGGCGACGCCCGGGATGAGGAACCAGCGCGGAAGCGTCAGCGCGCGCACGAAGACCCCGACGAGCGGCAGGTTCAGCACGAGGAGGAAGGCGTTGCCCACGTACATGGAGGCCGCGAGCCCCCAGAACAGGTCGGGCTGCTCCTCGATGAGGAGCGGTCCCGGGGTCACGCCGAGGCCGAGCAGCGCGCCGAGCAGCACCGCCGTGGTCCCGCTGCCGGGGACGCCCAGCGTGAGCAGGGGGATCATCGCCCCGTTGGCGGCGGCGTTGTTGGCGGACTCGGGCGCAGCCACGCCCCGCAGGTCGCCCCGGCCGAAGCGGCCCTCCCGCCCGACGATGCGCTCCTCGGTCGAGTAGGCCAGGAACGAGGCGATCGTGCCGCCGGCACCGGGGAGCACCCCGACCAGGAAGCCGAGCACGCTGCCGCGGATCATCGTCCAGCCGCTGCGGGCGAGATCCCGGAGCGAGAGCACGACCCGCCCGTACGAGGACGTGAAGGTCTGGCCGCTCTCGGTCTCCTCGAGGAGGTTCAGGACCTCGCTGACCGCGAAGAGGCCGATCGTCACCACGACGAAGTCCATCCCGTCGAGGAGCTGGATCTGGCCGAAGGTGTAGCGGGGGATCGCGCTGTTGGGATCGAGCCCGACCGTGGCGAGCCAGAGGCCGAAGGCGGTCGACGCGAGACCCCGCACGAGGCTCCCGCCCGAGAAGCTGGACAGCGCGGAGAACGCGAAGACCATCAGCGCGAAGTACTCGGCCGGGCCGAAGCGGATCGCCCAGCTCGAGAGGGGCGGCGCGAAGAGGACGAGGGCGAACACCGAGCAGGTCCCGCCGACGAAGGAGGCGACCGCGGACATGGCCAGCGCCTGCCCCCCGTGGCCCTGGCGCGTGAGCGGATACCCGTCGAGCGCGGTCACCACGGAAGAGGCCGTGCCGGGGACGTTGAGCAGGATCGTGCTGATCGAGTTCCCGTATTGCGAGCCGTAGTAGATGCCGACGAGCAGGATGAGCGCCGACTCCGGCGGCATGCCCGTCGCGAAGGTGACCGGAATGAGGATCGCGATCGCGTTGATCGGTCCGATTCCGGGCAGCATCCCGACGAAGGTGCCGACCACGACCCCTCCGAGCGCGAGCCCGAGGTTGAGCGGCCGCAGGGCGACCGCGAAGCCCTCGAGGAGATGGCTCAGCGCATCCACAGCGAGCCGACCGGAAGGGGCAGGGCCAGCAGGTTCACGAAGAGGATCCAGAGGGCGCCCGCGAGGAGCGACGCGGAGACGAGGCCTCGGCGCCGCGGAGCCCCGAAGAGGCTCGACAGCGCCGCGACCACGAGCGTGGTCGACGCGAAGAAGCCCAGAAGGGGGAGGGCGGCGGCGTACAGGAGGAAGGCGCCGGCCGCCGCGCTCAGCTTCCCGAGCACGGCGGCCTCGGGCCACGGCACGTCACGCAGGGGACGCGCGGCCGCCTGGGCTCCGGCGACCACGAGCACGACCGCCACCAGGAAGGGCAGCGCCTTCGGCCCGACCGGGTCGGTGAGGAAGCGGACCTCGAACGTGGCCGCCTCGAGCCCGACGGCGAGGCCGCAGGCGAGCAGCAGCAGCCCGGGGATCCGCTCGCGGATCATTCGACCAGCCCGATCTCGCGGGACATGTCGCGGAAGTCGTCGACCTGAGCGCGCACGAAGGCCTCGAACTCCGCACCGACGAGGAAGAAGGGCTGCAGCCGGCTCTCGCGGCGGGCGTCCTCCCACGCTTCCGAGGCGCCGACCGTGCGCAGGAGGTCGACCCAGCGCCCGTAGCGCTCGTCGTCGATCCCCCCGGGGGCGTAGAAGCCCCGCCAGGTCACCCAGGTCACGTCTACGCCCGACTCGCGCGCCGTGGGGACGGTCGAGAGCGGGCCGGCGAGGCGCTCCGGTGACAGGGTGACGAGCACGCGCAGGCGGCCCGCGGCCACCTGCCCCTCGACCTCGGACGCCTCGCCGGAGAAGAGCTGCACGAAGCCGCCCAGGAGCGCCGTCATCGCTTCTCCGCCGCCATCGAAGGGGACGTAGCGGATCCGCAGGGGATCGATCCCGGCGCGGTGGGCGAGCAGGAGCACCTTCATGTGATCCTGACCGGCGACGGCCGAGCCTCCGCTCACCACGATCGCCGCCGGATCCGTCCGCCACGCGTCCAGGAGGTCGTCGAGGGTGCGCCAGGGCGCGTCCGAGGCGACGGCCAGGACGCCGTATTCGGCCCCCAGCGCCCCGACCCAGCGCACGTCTTCCTCGGTGAGGCGGCCGTACTGCCGCTGGGCGAGGCGCAGCGTCGTCGAGGGGCTCGCCGCGATGAGCACGCGGGCGTCCCGATGGCGCTGAGCGACGATGCGGGCGAAGGCGACGCCTCCGCCGGCGCCCGGCAGGTTCGTCGTACGCATCAGGCCGGGCGCGAGCTCGAGCTCCGAGAGCACGCGCGCCAGGGATCGGCACGTGAGGTCCCAGCCACCGCCGGCGCCCGCGGGTGCCACGCACTCCCAGCCGCGGGCGTCGGTCGGNNNGCGAGCGCGGCCCAGGCCAAACGCCCCGACGCCCTTCGAACGGGGGGCCGCCCTGGCGCACCCCGGACACGCTGGCGGCGCAGGGTCGTCACGGTCCGACTCGGGAAGCGTCGAGCGGCGGGACCGTCGAGGCGCCCGCCCGCCGGGCCACGACCTCCCACGTATCGGCGGGGGCCCGCGCGCGTCCGCGGTGATCCATGATCGAACCCGGTGCTCGGTGGAGTGGCGGCGTCAACTGACCGGGGCAGCGCGCTCCGTGTCAAGGCTTCGACCGTCCGTCCGCCGCACGCTCGCCTTGGATCAGCTCCGAGAAGATTCTAGCTTGAATAGGTGCACGAAGAGTCCCTGCGAGCGGGTTGACCGCGGAGCCGATGCCGGACGCCAAGCGGGCCCCATCGATCCGGGAAGCGATCAAGCAATCCCGACCTTTCCGGTCGCGCAGCCAGGAGGCGTACATCGCGCTCCTGCGGACCGCCGACGACTCGAGGCGCTACGCGACGCAGGCGCTGGAGCCGGCGGGCGTCACCCTTCAGCAGTACAACGTCCTTCGGATCCTGCGCGGCGCCGGGGAGCAGGGCCTGCCCACGCTCTCCGTGGCCGAGCGGATGGTGGAGCGCACGCCCGGGGTCACGCGTCTCATCGACCGCATGGAGAAGAAGGGGTGGGTCACGCGGGAGCGGTGCACGGAGGACCGGCGCCGCGTGTGGTGCCGCATCACGCCGGTGGGGCTCGCGCTTCTCGAGGAGCTGGACGACACGATCAACCGCGTGGATGCCGCTCCGGGGACCGTGTTGGAGGATGCTGAGCTCCAGGAGCTCATCGGGTATCTCGATCGACTGCGGGAGCGGTTCGGGCGGTCGGGTTGACGGCCGGGAGGGGGCTCCGGTAATTCGTCGGGATCTCTCACGATCCCCCACGCGGAGCCCGCACCATGCGCAGGTCGCTCGCCTCCCTGGCACCCCTCGCGGTCGCCGCCTGCACGGCGGCTGCGGCACCTCGGCCCGCGCCGCCCGGAGGCCCGGGTCCCGGTTCGGACCGGTTCGACGTCGTCATCGAGGGCGGGCGCATCGTGGACGGGACCGGCAACGCGTGGTACCCGGGCGACGTGGGGATCCGGGGCGACCGCATCGTGGCCGTCACGCCGCCGGGCGTCCTCTCCGACGCGGCTGCGGTACGTCGCATCGACGCCTCCGGCATGGTCGTCGCGCCGGGCTTCATCGACATCCAGAGCCATTCGCGCTTCGCCTTCCTGGGCGACGGCGACGGCCGCGTCGTCTCGAAGGTCACGATGGGTGTGACGACCGAGATCATGGGCGAGTCGACGACGAACGCCCCGTCGAGCCCGGCGATGATGCAGGCGGCTGGCGACGCGGCGGGGGTGACCCAGTTCGAGACGTTCGCCGAGTGGCTGGAGGCGATGGAGAGCCACGGCGCGAGCGTGAACTTCGGCTCGTTCGTCGGGGCGACGACGGTTCGAATCCTCGGGATGGGCGAGGCGATGGGCGAAGCGGGCAGCCCCGAGCGGCGCCTCATGCAGCAGGCCGTGCGGCAGGCCATGGAGGACGGCGCCTTCGGGATCGGGTCGGCGCTGATCTATCCGCCGGGGAACTTCGCCTCCACGGGCGAGCTGATCGCGATCAACCGGGCCGCGGCGCCGTACGGCGGCGTGTACATCACGCACCTGCGGTCGGAGGCGGACAACTTCCTGGAGGCGATCGACGAGGCGATCGAGATCGGAACCGCGGCGGGCGTGCCCGTCGAGATCTATCACCTCAAAGCCGGTGGTCGACAGAACTGGCCCAAGGCGGCGATGGCGGTGGCGAAGATCGACTCCGCCCGGGCGGCGGGCGTCGACGTCCAGGCGAACATGTACCCCTACACCGCCGGCAGCACGGGCCTGACGGCCTGCTTCCCCCCGTGGGCGTCGGCCGACGGCCTGCTCTTCGAGAACCTCGCGTCCCCCGAGATGCGCGCGCGCATCCGGGCGGAGATCCTGAACCAGACCTCTCAGTGGGAGAACCTGTGCTCGCTCGCGACTCCCGAGGGCACGCTGATCCTCGGGGTCGGACGGCCCGAGAACCGAGGGTACGCCGGGCGGTACCTCTCCGACATCGCGTCGGCCATGGGCAAGGACTGGGTCGAGGCCGCCTTCGACCTCGTGCTGAGCGAGCGCCAGAGGGTCGGCACGATCTACTTCATGATGAGCGAGGAGAACGTGGCGATGCAGATCGCCCAGCCCTGGATCAAGTTCGGCACCGACGCCGGCGGGATCGACCCGGAGGGCGCGACGGGGCTGGCTCACCCCCGGGCTTACGGCACCTTCACCCGGGTTCTCGGCAAGTACGTGCGCGAAGAGGGCGCCACGACGCTCGAGGAGGCGGTGCGCAAGATGTCCTCGGCGGTGGCGACCCGGCTGCACATCCGAGAGCGGGGGCTGCTGGCGGAGGGCTACTTCGCCGACGTGGTGGTCTTCGATCCGGAGACCGTGGGTGACCGCGCGACCTACGAGGAGCCGCACCGGCTCTCGACCGGGATCGAGCACGTGCTCGTGAACGGGGTCGCCGTCGTGCAGGGTGGCGCGCACACGGGCGCGATGCCGGGTCGGCCCGTGCGCGGCCCGGGATGGGTGGGATGGGCGCGGTGACGCCCTCCCGGTCGCTCGTGCGGCGAGCCTCGTGCGCGGCGCTGGCGGTGGGGCTCGCGGCGTGCTCCGGACCCGGCGCCCCGGCGGACGCTCCCGAGCCGCGCGTCCTCGAGGAGCCCGCGCCCGACGCGGACGGCGTGCTGCGCGTCCTCGTGTATCACGACATGGAGGGGCTCACGGGGCAGTCCGACCCCAACACCTTCCGCTTTGCCCACCCCGACCGGTACGCCTGGGGCCGCGAAGCGCTGACCGGTGACGTGAACGCGGTCGTGGCGGGGCTCCTCGAGGGCGGGGCCGACGAGGTGCACATCGTCGACGGTCACGGGAGCGGAAGCCCCGATCCCGATCTCCTGCTCGACGGCCTGGATGCTCGCGCCCGGCTCGTGACCCGGGACGAGCCCTTCGACGCGTACGTGGACCTCGTCGAGCCCGGCGTCTACGACGCGATCGCGGTCGTGGGGATGCATGCGAAGACCGGCAGCCGTGGCTTCGCGTCGCACACCTACACGCTCGGCATCGATTTCGTGCTGAACGACATGGCCGTCACCGAGACCGAGCTCGTCGGCTATTCCTGGGGGCGCGTAGGCGTTCCGGTCATCTTCGCGTCGGGCGACGACCGGCTCGCGGCGGACCTCACGGGGACGATGCCGTGGATCGAGTTCGTGACGGTCAAGACGGCGACGTCCGCGTCCACGGCCGACCCGCGCCCGGTCGCCGAGGCGCGGGCCGACCTCGTCGCGGGTGCGCGCGAGGCGATGCGGGAGTGGCGGGCGGCGCGCGCGATGCGGCTGACCGAGCCCGTGCGGGCGACGCTTCGCGCGGTGCCGCCGGCCGACCTCTCGGTTCTGGCGGCCGTGCCCGGGATCGCCTACGCCGACCAGCGCGTGACCTTCGATGCCGTGGATTTCCGTGCCGCCTACGACGGCCTCGTCGGCCTGGTGGCCGTGGCTCGCGGCGGCTACGCCTCGGTCATGGCGGAGGTCGGGCGCTCCCTGGGCGGCGCGGGATTCGGGGTCGCGTACTCGGATGCGCTCTTCGGCCGCTGGCTCGATTTCGAGTCCGGACGCTGGTCGCCGCCGGAGCTTACGCCGCCCCCACCCAGGATCCATCACGGATTTCGCTGACCGGGTCCGTGCAACGGAACCGTCGGCCCCGGCATCTGACTCAGGGTCGGCGAAACCGTGCGCCCGAAGGCGTCGTAGTGAGGGCGTGCGAGGGTGGTGGGGTGGTCACGGGGTTCCGGTCCGACCGGGATGGTGGCGAGGACGACGATGAGCGTGGACGAACGGATCCGATTCCTGCTGCGGACTGCGGTCCGAGAGGAAGGACGGGGTGATCTCCGGATCGCCCGGCTGTTTCGACGGATGGCGGAGGAGTTGCGCGCCGGTGAGAGCGCCCTCTCCCCGGCCGATGGCCCTGTCTCGGGGGCTTTCGCCGACTGATCCGCGTGGGCCGAATCCCAGGGTTCGAAGAAGCCCGGCAGCCTCGCGGCGGCCGGGCTTCTTCTGGTCCCGGAGACCCACGGCCTGCCGGCGGGCTACCCTGGACAGTCCACGCGCTCGAGCGCCCACGAGGGCCCTCGGCCGTCGCGACCCTCGATCCGGGGTCGGAGGCTTCGCGTCCCGATCCTCGCGTAGACGATGCGCACCGGAAAGTCGTGCTCGAGATTCTCGAACACGTACTCCCCGTCGGTGCGGACGAGCGGGAATCCGTGCTCGGAGATCACGCCTCGGGGGTAGGGCCAGAGCGTCACGCCGGTCCCATCCTCGACGAGCCTCGCGAACTCCCAGTCCACGACCCGACCGTCCCGGTGGAAGCGGGTCGTTCCCAGCATCACGCCCCCGTCCGCACGGGTCCACTGCTCCTCGACGCGAAGCGCTCCCGTGGTCCCCGCCCAGCACCCCGCCAGGAACCCGAGCTCGTCGAGCGTCGGCGGGGCTTGGGCGATCGCGGGGGCCGCGGCGCACGCGGCCAGGATCGCCAGGACGACCGTCGCGCTGCCCCGCGCTCCCCGTGAAGACAATGGCTTCCCACCTCCTCCGCCGGGCTGTCGCCCGTAGGGGGCTTCCCGGATCCCCCCGGGTCCGCCCTCGTTTTAACTTGTATGGCCCTGCCGGCCCCGGGGACAGATCGTCAGGGGCCCGAACCTTCGACGAAGAACGGCACCATGAAGCGATATCAGCTACTTGCGACCTTGCTGATCCTGGCTGCCTGCGGGGGCGGGGACGCTCCCGGGGACGCCCCGGACGAGGCACCCTCCGCCGGGCCGGCGGCCGCGCCCGCAGCCGGCGCGATGCCGGCGCCCCCCACGGGACCGCTCACGATTCCCGAATGGTACGCCGTCGACCACGACGCGCGCACGGTCTCGATGACCGTGACCGCGGGCTCGACGTCGGACAACAACTACTGGAACTTCAACGGCGCGATCAAGGGTGAGCTGGCGATCAGCGTTCCCGAAGGCTACACGGTCACGATCGAGCTCGTGAACCAGGATCCGAACATGGCGCACAGCCTCGGGATCCAGGCCGGCTACACGAATCCGGCGATGCCGCCGGCGCCGAATCCGGTCTTCGAGGGTGCGATCACCCCGAACCCCCAGTCCATGATCGATGGCACGATGCCGGGGCAGTCCGCCACGATCGAGTTCGTGGCGTCGACCGCGGGCTCGTACACCATGCTGTGCTACGTGCCCGGGCATACCGCCCTGGGGATGTGGCTGTACTTCGACGTCTCCCCGGAGGGGGAGGCCGGCGTCCGGGGGCTCTGAGCCGCGTTCCCCTGCGTGTGGCTCGTCCGGGGGCGCTCAGCCGCCCTCGGACGTGCCCCCGCCTCTCTCCAACGTCGGGCCCCGGAGCGCCACCGGCTCACGGTGTGACCCCGATCGCAGGTTGAGGGTCTCGACGAAGACCGAGAAGCCCATCGCGAAGTAGATGTACCCCTTCGGGATGTGCTGGCCCATGCCGTCCGCGACGAGCGACATCCCGATGAGCAGCAGGAAGGAGAGGGCGAGCACCTTCACGGTCGGATGGCGGCTGACCCACAGGCTGAGGCCCTCGGCCGAGACGATCATGATGAAGCCGGCCACGAGGATGGCGATCACCATCACGGGCAGATGCTCGGCCACGCCCACCGCGGTGATCACCGAGTCGAGCGAGAAGACGATGTCGAGGAGCGCGATCTGGACGATCACCGTCGCGAAGGAGGCGGAGCGATCGGCGGCGGATCGGCTTCCGTCTTCGCCCTCGAGCTTGTGATGGATCTCGCGCGTCGACTTGGCGAGCAGGAACATCCCGCCCGCGATCAGGATGAGGTCACGCCCCGAGACCGGGTGGTCGAGCACGGTGAAGAGCGTCTGGGTGAGCCGCATGATCCAGACGATCGAGAAGAGCAGGACGATACGGGTGCCGATCGCGATCGCGAGCCCGACCCGGCGCGCCCGCGCCCTCACCTCCTCCCGGACGCGGTCCGCCAGGATCGCCACGAAGATGATGTTGTCGATGCCGAGCACGATCTCCAGCACCGTGAGGGTGAGCAGGGCGACCCAGGCTTCCGGGCTGCTGATCCATTCCATGGGTTGAGGAGGAGGTTCGGGTGGGCGTCATGCACCGCGGCACGTACCCCGCAGGCTCGGGGGCGGTGCGCCGAGGGGTGGCAAGGTATCCCCTCGGCGACGTCGATCCCAGGAGCCACGCGCCCGCGGGGACCGAGCGCTCGCGTCCGCGACCCGCCGATGGCGGTGCGCATCCGCTCTCCGCCTGTCGTCGAAACCGGCTTCCCCCGGAGCGCGTAGGGCCGAGTGTTCGCTGGTACAGGGAGGGGCGAGGGATGAGAACGCTCTTGCAGGACCTGAAGTTCGGCTCGCGCGTGATCAGGAGGGCTCCGGTCGTGACCGGGGTCGCGGTCCTCTCGCTGGCGCTGGGCATCGCCGCCAACGCGTCGATGTTCTCGCTCCTGAACGCTTTCCTGTTCGAGCCCTTTCCGTACGTCGACCAGGACCGGCTCGTCCTGATCCGCTCGCTGCGCCAGGGCGACGGGATGGACCTGGCCGGAGGCGTCGCGGTCCCGAGCTTCCGCGACTATCTCGAGGCGAGCCAGAGCCTCGAAAGCGGCATGCTGTACACGACGGAGATCGCGAACCTCTCCGGCCTGGACGTTCCCGAGCAGCTCTCCGTGGTGCTCGCGACCCCCTCGATCTTCGAGGTGCTCGGCGTCCCCCCGGCGCTGGGACGCGGCTTTCGCGCGGAGGAGGGTGCCGAGGGCTCGGGCGACGTTCTCGTGCTCCACCACGACTACTGGCAGAGGCGCTTCTTCGGTGATCGCGACGTCCTCGGGCGCTCGGTATCGCTCGACGGCGAGCCGTACACGATCATCGGGGTGATGCCCGAGGGGTTCGACCTGGTTCCGGCCAACGTCCAGGCCTTCCGTCCGACCGACTTCGCGGACCGCCTCGAAGACAGGCGGTCGCGGGGCCACCTCGCCTTCGGCCGACTGCGAGACGGGGCCACGGTGGAGCAGGCCCGGCTCGAGATCGAGTCCCGCCACGCGCGCCTCGCCGGCGAGTTCCCCGAGGCCTTGCGTGACTTCGACGTCGTCGTGCAGGGAGCGCGCGAGTTCTTCCCGGGACCCACCGATACGCAATTGATCCGGGTCCTGACCGTGGTGACGCTCTTCGGCCTCCTGATCGCGTGCGCGAACATCGCGAACCTCCTCCTGAGCCGGGCGGAAGAGCGACAGAAGGAGGTGGCCGTGCGCGCTGCCCTGGGAGCCGGGCGCCCGCGGATCCTGCGGCAGCTCCTGACCGAGAGCGTGCTGATGGGCACGCTCGGCGGCGCGCTCGGCGTCGTGCTGTCGGTCTGGGTGGTGCGCTGGCTGGGCACGGCCATGCCGCCCGAGCTTCCCGACGCGTTCACGCCGGAGCTCTCGCCTGAGGTCGTGCTCGCGACGCTCCTGCTCTCGATTCTGGCCGGTGTCCTCTTCGGGATCGCGCCCGCGTTCCATTCGGTGGGCTCGGACCTTCGCGAAGCGCTCGGAAACGGAGCGCGTGGAGGCACGGCAGGCCGCCGCCGGAAGCGTCTGCGCAGCGCGTTCGTCGTGGGCGAGGTGGCGATCGCGCTGGGGCTCCTGAGCGGCTCGGGCTTCCTGATCGAGGCCTTCCAGCATCTCGTGAACGACGACCCGGGGTTCGAGGCCGAGGGCCTGCTGACCTTCCGGCTCTCCGTTCTGGAGGACCGCTACGCCCAGGACGCCGAGATCGAGGCCTATCAGCGCTCGCTGGTCCGCGCGCTCGAGGCTCTGCCCGGCGTCGAGGGTGTGGCGGTCATGTCGAACCTGCCGCGCGGCCAGATGGCGGCGCGTGCCCCGTACACCGTCGACGGCCGTCCCGAGACGGGCACGGCCGAGCCCCCGACGGCGGGCCTCCAGATCGTCAACCCCGCGTACTTCGAGACCATGCGCATCGAGGCACGGCAGGGGCGGGTGTTCACGGAGGCGGATCGGGCTGATGCGCCGCTCGTGGCGGTCGTGAGCGAAGCCTTCGTGCGTCGCGAGTTTCCCGACGTCGATCCGATCGGTCGGCAGATCACCGTCCGGGAGCAATCCCGGCAGGTCGTCGGCGTCGCCGGAGACGTCCTCCAGGAGCGAATCCGTCTCGTCGGGCAGGGAGGCGAGCAGATCTACCTGCCGATCGCGCAGATCCCCCTGCGCACCTCCAGCTTCGCGCTGCGCGCACGCACGGATCCGACGGCCCTCGCAGCCGATGTCCGCCAGGCGGTGTGGTCGGTCGAGGCGGACCAACCGATCGCCTTGCTGCGGACGCTGCAGGCGCACATCGACGAGTCGCTCGCGGGACCGCGTGCCATCGCCCTCTTCCTCACCGTGATGGGTGCCATCGCGCTTTCCCTCGCCGCGATGGGGGTCTACGGGGTCATGGCCCACTCGGTCGCGCAGCGGCAGCGGGAGATCGGGATTCGCATGGCGCTCGGCGCGCGGCGGGGGACGGTGGTCGGCATGCTGTCACGCGCCGGGCTCCTGCTCGTCGCCCTCGGCGCCCTCCTCGGGCTGCCGCTGGCGCTGCTCATGTTCCGGGGGACGGCCGTCGGCCTGAACCTCTTCGACGCCGACCTGGGCTTCTCGTACTCGATCGCCTTGTCGGCGACGCTGATCGCCGTGGCCGTGGCCGCGACGGTCCTGCCGGCCCGACGTGCGAGTGACGTGCCGCCGGTCGCAGCGCTCAGGGAGTAGCGCGAGGGCCGAAGGGGCGTTCCCCTGGTGTCCGGGCGGACATGGCGGCATGAAGAAGGGCATATTATTTTGATTCGTCAAAACAATATAAATTACCCCATCTCGCCATGGCCTCCGACGTCGATCTCGTTCTTGGTGCGTACCCTCGCATCGGGACGGCATGCCGCGCCCGCGGCTCGGGCACCGGGCCTCGGGCTCCCAGCGAGCACCAGGGCCGCATCCTGGCGCATTTGGACCGAGACGACCCGGTGATGGTGACCGAGCTCGCCGAGTACACCGGGGTGACGGCCTCCACGATGTCGCTCACGCTGAAGCGGCTGGAGACGGCGGGGTGGATCACCCGCGACAGGGATCCGCAGGACAGGCGGGTCACGAACGTCCGTCTGACCGAGTCGGGCATGCGCGCCAGGGATCGCGCCAGCCGGCTCGATCCTCGCCGCGTGGACGCGATGCTGCTCTCGCTTCGCCCCGAGGAGCGCCGATGGGCGGTGCGCGGACTGGCGCTCCTCGCCGAGGCCGCGGACGCGATGCTGGCCCGGGACGAGGTCGTCCTCGGGGCTTTGACCGGGGATGGCCGGTCGTGAGCGCCCCGCGCGCCGGGACGCGGCCGGCGCGCAGGCGGGGACGTTCGTGCCTGTGGCCCCGTCGCCGCGATCGGCGCCCGAGCCGCAGCCCGGCCCTGCCCGAGGCCCTCACGCCGGGAGCGGAAGCGGCCCGGGCCCCTACCCGCCCGCCGACCCGGGCTCTCTGCAACTAATCGGTGCCGGATCTCGTCTATACTGACGTGTCACACGAGTGACGAAGCACAGAGAGCCAAAACCGAACACGGCGGGGATACGATGGCAGATCAAGCTCTGATCCACCTGGAGGGCCTGAGCAAGGTCTTCTACACGGAGGAAGTGGAGACGCACGCGCTGTCGAACATCAACCTGGGGATCCAGACGGGGGAGTTCGTGTCGATCGCGGGTCCGTCGGGGTGCGGCAAGACGACGCTGTTGTCGATCCTGGGGCTGTTGGACAGCCCGACGGCGGGCAAGTACCTGCT